>Ga0163210_1001554_pt1 | contig 9960 bp, 10 predicted proteins | sample Kivu_220m_FD_113536 | JGI IMG/M metagenome (GOLD analysis project Ga0163210, IMG submission 113536) | Freshwater microbial communities from Lake Kivu, Western Province, Rwanda to study Microbial Dark Matter (Phase II) - Kivu_220m | ecosystem: Environmental > Aquatic > Freshwater > Lake ... | reverse complement strand
GCACAACATATATACTCATAGAGCTACCTATAGATAACATAAAGCTACCTACAGATAACCTAATGAGTTATTATGCCATAATTGCTTATAACTGGTAAACAATTTAGTAAATTGTATCAATATAAATCTAGCATTCAGTTTTTTATATTCTTAAATTTCTCAGCTTTTAGCTATTATGGCTTTATACTATTATACTTTCAAACTGCTGGTCCTTCTACTAATCTTCGGTATCTCCTTCTCTGGCATCCAGATTAAGAGGCTGTGATAAACAGCTCATATAATCCACCCACTCTTCCCCTTTCGGCTAGGCAAGGGAAGGATAGATATCAAAAATGGAAGGGTGGGACGCCTAACCAGCGATTTAGTTCTATGTCATCTTGAAAAGATTTAAGTATAATGACATAGGACTATTATTCATGCACAAGACGACCGTCGGCGAGAGACGCAAAGCTCTGAAGAGAAAGGCCTTGGAGCTGGCCAAAGATGCAAAAGTAGTGATGAAGGCGGCAAAGACCCTACCGGAGGCTATGGGAAAAGCCCGAGAGCTGCAGAGCGAGGCCGACCAGACCCTGGCCGAGTCCGAGGATCTGAAGCACCAGGCCAGGCTTGAGGACCTCCACCTCTGGCAGATGGAGAAGAACAAGACCACCAAGAAGGGGACCAAGAAGTACGACTACTGGATGGCTACATGGCGGGAGGGCGGAAGAGTGCGCAACGTCCATCTAGGGAGCTGCGCAAAGATGGATGCACAGGCAGCCTTGCAGAAGGCTATGAAGATGAAGTCGGCCTATCTAGAGAGGGAAATGACGTCATAGAACCGCTTAAGAGTAGAGGTTAGCGGCTGGGCCTGCGCATCCTGCAGTCCTCCGGCCTACAGATGCAATCGAATAACTATTTTGCAATTTGTAAAAATTACTGTGACATTTCTTTAGATAAATTACCACGAGACGTTGATCCCATCTCTAAAGTGTTTTTAGCGCACGCAAAAGGGCAGACTCAAGCAACATTGGTAGGAGATCTCTAGAGATACCCTAATGACTTATATTGTTTCCCGGCACATAATGATCCACCGAGAGTTATGAGATAAGAGGGCGAAGAGATGGCGTCCATTAGTCGAGGCGGACCAGATGCAGCTTGTCATTAATACTTATGGATCTTATCTAAGAAAGAACGGCAACTGCTTTTTGGTTAGAAAGGATGATAGAAACTTTGAGGTCGCCGTCAATAAAGTTAACAGTATTTTAATTACTACGGCAGCATATATTACTACAGATGCGATAAAACTAGCAGTGGATAACAACATAGACATTGTCTTTCTTGACTCTCACGGAGAGCCTTATGGAAGGGTATGGCACCCAAAGTTGGGAAGCACTAACCTAATCCGGAGAAGGCAGCTTGAGACTTATGGGACCACAGAAGGATTGAATCTGGCGAGAGAATGGGGAATAAAGAAATTAATCAATCAAGTAGACCTTCTTAATAGGTTAAAGAAGTCAAGAGACGATAAGAAAGACGAACTTGAGAAGCACATTCAAGAGATTGAGCAATGCAAGCAGCAAATGCAGAGGTTGAGGGGGACAATTGACGCCAGAAGGCAGGACATCCTGGGGCTGGAAGGCAGGGCTTCACGAGCATACTTTGCGGCCCTCTCTTCGACTATGCCTGAAAGATACAGGTTCGAGGGTAGAAGCAGGAATCCGGCTAAGGATGAATTCAATGCCCTGCTAAACTACGGATACGGTGTCCTCTACTCTCTGGTAGAGAAGGCCTGCATTATTGCTGGTCTCGACCCTTACATCGGCTTTCTCCATACCGATAGCTACAACAAGACTTCTCTGGTTTTCGATATCATTGAGGTGTTCAGGATCTATGTGGATGAGACGGTTGTCTTTCTTTTCACAAGACGAATGGTGAAGGATGAATACTTCGAAAAGCTAGCGCAAGGTCTCGGTCTGAGCAAAGAGGGAAAGGCCGCACTGATCGAAGCTCTCAACGAGGCCTTTGAAGAGCCTCTGGAGTATAGAGGGCGCAATGTGAAGAGGCGGAATACAATTCAGATGGAATGCCACAGGATTGCCAACGGGCTAATTAGGCCTGGCCAGGAGCTTCCTGAGGACTTCGATGAAGAGATCTTGGAGGGCGAAGAGGTAGAACGTCCAGAGGGAGATTAGGGATGCTGGTCTGGGTGATCTACGACATATCGGAGAACAGAATCCGCAGCAGGGTAGCAGCGATCTGCAAGAACTACGGGCTCTTTCGGGTGCAGAAGAGCGCCTTCCTGGGCGACCTGAACAGGAACGAGTCCGACTCCCTGGCCGTGGAGTGCGAAGGGCTCATCGAGGAGTCCGACTCGGTCTACGTCTTTCCCATGTGCGAGGACTGCTTCGACAAGATCAAGCTGATCGGAGCGGGCTTCGACAGGGAGCTGGTGAGTGGGATGACGATAACTAAGGTGTTCTGAGGGAGAAATGGAAACGGAAGCAGCATCCTCGCTGCCGGAGAAGGAGATATATGTAACGGTCTCCGATGCCCTAGAATACCTCTTTTGTCCAAGGTTCATCTTCTTCATGCACTGCCTGGGCATTGCCCAGAGAGAAGAGCGTCGCTACAAGGTCCTGAAAGGCAGGGAGCTGCATGAGAGCCGAGAGAAGGTGAACCGGGATTACATTAGAAAAAGGCTCGACTGTATCAGAAAAGAGAACTCGGTTTATTTGACCTCTCGAAAGTACCACTTCAAAGGAGAGGTGGATGAGGTTCTCTTTCTGGAGGACGGGACGGCGGCGCCGATGGATTACAAGTATGCGGAGTGGAAGGATACTGTTTACATGACGCATAAGTATCAGGCGGCACTTTACGGCCTGCTCATCATGGAACACTACGGCGTGGATGTGAAGAGGGGCTTCATCTGCTACACCAGGAGCAATCACCATGTGGAGGAGATTGCCTTCAGGGAGACAGATTTTGAGAAGGCGAAGCATATGGTGAGCGAGATATTGATGATCATTCAGAGGGGCTACTTTCCCGAAGGGACGCGGCAGAAGGCCAGGTGTGTGGACTGCACGTATAGAAACGTTTGCCTTTGACGATGGTGATATTAAGTGATCGAGGCGGTAAAGAGCATCGGGGATTATATTCGAAAGACGAGTGGAGAAGGGGATACGCTTAGGAATATTGTAGAAAATCCAGGCAGCAGATATAAACACGTGTTATTGATAGTATTAAAAGAGAAAGGCGGAGTATATTCATTCAGTCATGTAGATTATCAGGAATTAAAATCAGATTATACAATTTATTTATACAAAGGAAAGAAAGGCAATTCTCCCGATTTGACGCCTACGTGTAGGATAACGGAAATAGAAAAAACATTCAATAAAAAGTTTCTCCGATGGTTTAATAATTATGAAAATTACCAGCTTACCAAAGAAGAGCTCGTTTCGCTCCAAAAGATGGGGTTGGAACTAAAAGCCGAAAAGGATAGGATTCTCGCAGAGCTTAAAGAGAAATTCTCGTATAAGAAATCAGGAGAAAATGGTATCATTACTTTGGGAATCGAAAGCGACGAAAAATTAAGATATCTAATCGATATCCCGATATTCAGGAATGTCTTATTGGGAAAGGGATGCGAAAAATTCTCAAATAAATATGGCGTGGAATCGATTGGGAGAAATTCCAGGTGTGCCATTTGTATGGAAATTAAGAAGGAAGTTTATGGTTTTGCGATTCCCTGGGCATTTCACACATTTGACAAGCCGGGTTTCATTGCAGGTGGGTTCGACATTTGTGAGTCATGGAAGAATACACCCATTTGCTGTGATTGCGCCGGCAGCCTAGAGGTGGGAAAGAAGTACATCGAGGAGTCCCTTAGCTTTGACTTTTATGGGTTTAGATATCTGCTCGTGCCTAAGCTGGTTGTGGGAGGTAACCTAAAGGATATCCTAGACATAATCAGCGCTAGAGACCTGAACCGAAAACAACGGCTGAGCAGAGAGATGAAAAGGCGGCTGACCGCCGACGAGAATGAGATTTTGGATTTGCTTGAGGAGGAGAAGGACTTCTTCAGCAACAGCCTGATCTTTTACCGAGGAACGCAATCGTCTTTTCGTATTCTTCTCTTAATCGATGGCATTCTCCCTTCCAGGCTCCGGGCTCTTTTCAAAGCTAAAGAGACGGTAGATGAGAGGTTCAAGGTCTATTACGATGCGATCCTGAGTGATGCCCAGAAGGAGAAGGTCCACCTGGAGTTCAACTTCGGAGTCCTGAGACGGTTCTTCCACGCTGAATCCAGGAACAGGACATATGATAAAATCTTTCTGGAGATAGTCAACAAAATATTTGTCGGGAACAACATCGATTACCATTTGCTAGTGGATTTCATCATGAGGGAGATAAGAGATGTTTTCATCAAAGAAGAATATTCTACTAACGTTACTACACTAAATGGTTTCATGCTTTTGCAATTTATAGGAGAGCTGGATCTTTTCAGAGACGGCAAAGGAGGGATTAAGAAGATGGGTGAAAATGGAATCGTAGATCTCAAAACGGAAGAGCTAGAGGAGCTGCCATTAAAAGAGAGGATTGAACGGTTCTTCGGGGCCAACAAAGCCTTTTTCGACGGCGATGCCAAGAAGGCCGCATTTCTGGAGGGCGGGCTGGCCCAGAATCTGCTGAACATACAATGGAACAAGAGGAAAAGCACGCCCTTCCGGGCCAAGCTGCACGGCCTCAAGATGAACGAGAGCTTGATCAAGCGGCTCCTTCCCGAGATACAGAATAAGCTGGAGGAGTACGACAGCAACTACTACCGTGAGCTGGAGGAGATAATAGCCGCTCACTTCGTCCAATCCGGGGTCAACTGGAAGGAGACGGACGACGAGCTGAGCTTCTACTTCGTGCTGGGAATGGATATGCACAAGCTGTTTAGGAATGTAAAAGAGGAGGAAAAACCCCAGGAGGAGGCATTAGCATGAGCGAGACAATTAAAAGCAGATCAGAGATCCTTTTTCTATACGACATAAGAGACGGAAACCCCAACGGGGATCCCATGGATGAGAACAAGCCCAGGATCGATGAGGAGACCGGAGTGAACATCGTAACTGATGTCCGGCTGAAAAGGACCATCAGAGATTACCTACATAACTTCAAGGGAGAGGAGATATTTGTCAGGGAGATCGTCTATGATCAGGAAAAGGGTCTGATTCAAGACGGGAAGATGAGAGCCGGTAACTTCGGCAATGATCCAGGAAAGATCCTTGCCGAGTGCATAGACATCCGTCTCTTCGGTGGTGTTATTCCCTTGGAAAAGGACTCCATAACCTATACCGGCCCGGTTCAGTTTAAGATGGGAAGATCTCTGCATAGAGTGGCCATGAAACATATCAAGGGCACTGGTGCCTTCGCTTCCGACGCAAAATCAAAACAAAAGACCTTCCGGGAGGAGGACATCCTGCCATACTCGCTCATCCTCTTCTACGGCATTATCAACGAGAACACCGCCAAGCACACGGGCCTCAAGGATGAGGATGTTCTGCTCCTCCTGGAGGGGCTATGGAATGGCACCAAAAGCCTGATCTCCAGGACCAAGGCCGGGCAGGTTCCCCGGCTGCTCCTGAAGGTGAACTACAGTAAGGAGAACTATCACATCGGGGATCTGGACAAGATGCTTAATTTGAAAACAGAGATGCCGCATGAAAATATTCGGAGCACGGAGGACTTCCAGGTTGACGTATCCGATCTGGTGAGACGGCTGGCTGCAGAAAAATCTTCCATCAAGGATGTGGAGGTCTGTGCCGACGACCGGTTGTTGTTTTTGAAGGATGGGTCTCCCTTCCGGATGGCAGATTTGGGTAGGGCAACTGGTGTCTCCACAAAGGAGATCGCCTTTTGAGGAGCCGATGCCCGAGAAGGTGATAGTATTCGACGTATGGGGGGACTACGCCCACTTCAGGAAGAACTACTCCACCAGCTCTCCCCTCACTCATTCCTTTCCGCCACGAACAGCCCTCTGCGGACTATTGGGAGCTATTGCCGGACTGGATAAGGCTGAGTATTTCCGTCATTTCTTCAAGGACAGAGCCAAGATCGGATGCAGGATCCTTGCGCCCATAAAAAGGGTGAGGATAGGGGAAAACCTCATCGACACCAAGAGCGCTATCCGGATGCACCTCATCAAGAACAGGACGCAGATAAGGTTCGAGTTCGTAAAGGATCCGAGATACAGGATTTACCTCTCCCACTCCGATGAAGCGATCTATGAAAAGTTGAAGGGGCTCCTCTCCCGCCACCAATCGATTTATACCCCGAGTCTGGGCTTGAGCCAGCTGATCTGCAACTTCGAGTATGTAGGAGAGTTCCAGGCCCATGAGAGCCCTGTGGAGTTCCAGTCCATAGAAAGCGTCGTCCCCGGAAGATATCTTGCGGAGCCTCCCGACTTCGAGGAGGACAAAGAGTACTTCTCCGAGGTGATGCCCTGCGAGATGGGCGAGGGGAGAGAGGTGACGGAGTTCAGCGAAGTCCTGTTCGAGAGGAACGGAATGAGCATAAAGGCCAAAGCCAGAGATCTTTGGGAACTCGAAAATGGGGAACGAATCCTATTCCTTTAAGCTGAAGTCCCATCCGGAAAAGCTCCTGGTTGATCATCTCCGAAATGTGGGCATGCTCTCTTCCGAGATCGTGGCCGGCAAGGTCCTCAATTTGGAAGAAGCGAGCCTATTGAGGGACGTAGCTTACCTGATGGGGATCACCCACGACCTGGGCAAAGCAACCTCCTTTTTCCAGGATTACCTGGCAGAAGAGGATGAAAAGAGAAAGAGGTCGCTGAAGGCCAGGGATAATACCCACCATGGGCTCTTGTCTGCGTTTTTCACCTATGCAGTAGTGAGGGAATACCTGGAGCAGTCAGGAAAGAGAGGCGGAATTGCAGATTATATTCCCATCCTCTCTTTCTTTGCAGTGAAGAGGCATCATGGCAACCTCCAAAACGCCATGGGCGAGATCGACGACGTGGGTGCAGAAGAGGATAAGACTCTCAAGTTGGTAGAAGAGCAGTTAAATGCCCTGGACAAGACGGAGATAGAGCAAATCTTCAAATCCCTCCTTTCTGAGGAAATTACAGACTTAGAAATAAATAGTAATGATATTATAAATTATGTATCAAAGGATGCCATCCAGGATATCGGTCGCAAGGCAAGGCGGCCATTGAGGAAACTGCAAAGCAAAGGCGATATCCTTCCGTACTTCATCGCCCAGTTCCTTTACTCCACCTTGCTGGACGCGGACAAGATGGATGCAGCGCTATCCAATGCAAATCTGGAGCGCATCGACCCTCGGGCGGATCTGGTGGATAGGTACAGAGAAGCCAAAGGATTTTCTTGCAGCACTAAGGGCATAGACCAGCTGCGCAATCGGATCTATGAGGACGCCATAGAGGCGATAGAGAGCTGGAACCTGGATGACAGAATCATATCATTGAATGTCCCAACGGGCACGGGAAAGACCCTCACTTCTCTGTCCATCTCCCTGAAATTGAGGGAGAAGCTAAGCAAAGTTAGGGGATTCAAGCCCAGAATTATCTATGCGTTGCCTTTCTTAAGCATAATCGATCAAAACTACGATGTCTTTGAGGATGTCGTGGGCCAGGATGGTGAGACCAAGGACTCCAGGATGCTCCTCAAGCACCACCATTTGGCAGATGTGAGCTATAGGACAGAGGATGACGAGTTCGAGTCAGATAAAAGCCTGCTTTTGATTGAAGGTTGGAACGCGGAAATTATAGTAACCACTTTCTGGCAGTTATTCCATACCCTATTCTCCAACAAAAATAGGCACCTACGCAAGTTCAATAAGCTTGCCAACTCGATTATCATCATGGATGAGGTACAGGCGGTCCCTCACCACTACTGGTTATTGATTCACGATGCATTGAAGATGCTCTGTGATAAGTTCAACAGCTATGTGGTCCTGGTCACCGCAACCCAGCCCCTCATCTTCGATGAGGCGGGAGGAGAGATCCAGGAGATCACGAAGGGAAAAGAAGCATACTTTCAGGGACTGGACAGAATCGAGCTTCTGCCCAGGGTTGACGAGGTCCTGAGCCTCGAAGATTTCAAATCCCTGCTGGCAAAGGAGCTTGTGGGGAACCAGGAGAAAGATTATTTAATCATCCTCAATACTATCAGCTCTGCCAGCGAGGTTTACGATTTTGTGAGAGGCCTTGATCTGGAGAACACCAACAGCGTTTACCTTTCTACACATATAGTTCCCAAGGAGAGGCTTAAGCGAATAAGGGATATCAAGGACACATCGAAAAAAGGGATAAGAAAGGTCATCGTGAGCACTCAGCTCATCGAGGCGGGCGTGGATATCGACGCAGATGTCATCTGGCGGGATTTCGGACCGTTGGATTCTATAAATCAGGTGTGTGGCAGGTGTAACCGGAATTCGTCGAAGGCCGAAAAGGGATCTGTATCTGTTTTCATATTGAGAGATGACAATAGAGAATTTTATAAATACATTTATGATCCGTTTTTGATGAACAAGACCTACGATATCCTAAAGCTCAAGGATTTGATTCTTGAGTCTCAATTTTTAGATTTAAATAAAAAATACTATAAAGCGGTGAAGGCCGGCATGGGCGATCAGGAGTCCAAAGCCAATCTTGAGTGCCTCACGTTGCTGGGCTTCAAAGGCCTAAGTGAGAGGTTTAAGCTGATCGAGGAGGACGGCTATAAGGTAGACGTTTTTGTGGAGGTCGATGAGGAGGCGGCGGGAATCTGGAAACGATATCTGGAAATAAAATCTGAGAAGAATCCCCTGGTCAGAAGAAACGAGTTCTTGAAAATAAAAAAGGTTCTGAACGAGCATATCATCTCCGTTTCCAGGAAATTTGCAGCCTCTTTGTTAGATGAGAATCTAGAGATGGGTTACATTTCAAGAGACGAGCTACCCTACTATTACGACCCCGATACCGGATTTAGGACAAAGGGCGCGGGAGAGGGCTCAATGATATTTTAAAGGGCCAATCATGCTCCTCAAGATCCTCCGCCTCACCCTGCACTCGGACGCCCCCATGCGCGGGGACGCGACCAAGCTGAGGGGCTTCTTTGCCACCAGCTTCAATGAATATGCCCTCCTACACCAACATGTGACGGACAGGCTGATCTACAACTATCCTCTCATCCAATACAAGATGCTGGGGGGCACCCCCCTCGTCCTGGGGATCAACGAGGGCGCGGAGGTCCTGAAGGAGATTTATGATAAATTTGATGAGATAAAATTGGATGAGACCAGCTACTCCATTCTAGAACGCGGATTGACTGTGAAGAGTGAGGACTTCGGCTGCTCCCAGGAGATCCACAGCTACAGGTTCTCCACCCCCTGGCTAGCGCTCAGCCAGGAGAACTACCCAAAATATTTGGATTCGTCCTGGCAGGAGAGAAAAGAGCTGCTGCGAAGAATCCTGGTGGGCAACATCCTCTCCGCTTCCAAAGGACTCGGGTACATGGCCAAAGAGCACATTCGTCTAGAGGTAGGAAGATTCTACGATGAGATTTGCCTGCTGAAGGGGATGAAGGTGACGGGTATTATAGGGGAGTTCACCACGAACTTTGAGATACCTGAGTTTATGGGACTGGGGAAGTCTGTTTCCAGGGGATTCGGCGCTGTCACGAGGTTGAGATAGAGATGCTGCGACCTTATTTGCTCCAAGAAACATGTTCTAATTGAGGGCATCGCAGGAATGAATTTATAAGAGTCTCAATAAATTCCATTCATGCCGGGAGGAGGGAGAGAAAAGGCCGGTTTGACGCTGAGAAACGAAAGAAAGGACGAAAAATCCCCGCTGTCCGAGAGCGAGTTCCACGAGAACAAGGATTGAAACTCCATTCTTTTCCTAAGTAAAGCCTCCAAATCGTCGTCCGAGAGCGAGTTCCACGAGAACAAGGATTGAAACCTATTGATAAGGAT
>Ga0163210_1001552_pt1 | contig 9962 bp, 5 predicted proteins | sample Kivu_220m_FD_113536 | JGI IMG/M metagenome (GOLD analysis project Ga0163210, IMG submission 113536) | Freshwater microbial communities from Lake Kivu, Western Province, Rwanda to study Microbial Dark Matter (Phase II) - Kivu_220m | ecosystem: Environmental > Aquatic > Freshwater > Lake ... | reverse complement strand
ATTCCCTACAATATCTCCATTCCGGCAGGACAAACAGCCACCATCAATGCCAATATCTTTATACCGGTAGATTATGCCCTGCCCAGTGCCTATTTCAATGTCTATTTAAATACGGTGGACCAGAGCAACAATTCGGTCACCATTAAAGTGCCCATCATGCTGCAGGTGGATTTTAATATCACCATTAATGCCATTTTATCTCCCATCACAAATAGAAGAATAGTTGTCAGCGGCAAAGTTGCCAATCCTTATCTGTCGCAGGCAGTTATGGTCATAGATGACAATGTGCAGGAAGCTGTGACCCTGAACTTGATGGGTGGCTCTTTTTACAAGGATATCGTTATCAAGGGCGCTCCCAATCAGGTGAACCACATCCTGAGGATAACTGCTTATTCCGGCAGCAGGAAAGCTGAGGAATCCGTGAACTTCACTGCTAATGTCAATCCTGCCGATTTGCGGGTTGCCCTGCAATGGAATACCAATAATACCGACCTTAACCTCTGGGTTACAGACCCTGACGGCAACCGCTGTGACTATGCTCATCCAGCCACACCTGCCGGACTGCAATTGCAGGTGGCTGATTCAGATGGTTATGGTCCCGAGTTCATCACTGCCACCAATCCCAGCAGCGGAGACTATCTGGTGCAGGCATATTACAACAATGACTTCAATCCTGACATGGCCCGCCCCTCTCTCTGTCAGGTCACATTGACTTTGAATGAGGGAACTGCCGATGAGACCACCAGCTATTGCTTCTCAACTCTCAACGATACGGGCGACCTGTGGACGGTGACAACCCTGCACTATGACGGGACCAGGTGGTCTGTCAAACCTTTGTGTGCCATTTCAGATGCGCATAACTCCATATCACTGTCTGGAAAATAGATACCATATACCTGTCAATCCCATGATGATTAGGATTGCTCATTGATATTGAAAGCACTATACGGCTTTTTGTGTCTGCCCTCCCTCCTGGTAATCCAAGGTCTGATATTCCTGATTCTGAATGTGCTGGATGGGCATTCCACCTGGCTGGTGTTGCGCCCCGACAATTATCAGCGGGAACGCAATCCCCTGGCCCGCTGGTTCTTCCGCAAACTGCATCTCCCCAGAGCCATAGTGATTTACAAGATTGTCATCCTGGCTGCTTTGAGCATGATGTTTTATGCCTACTACAAGGAAAGTCTGACCCTTAATATAGCGCTATTGATTGGTAATATCGTGCTTATCTTTGTTGTCAGGCACAATTACAGAGTCCATCGCAGATATGCCCAACTGCATGGCTGACCTCTGTTAGAGCTTGATTGAAAAACCGTCCGTGGCCATGCGTGTGACTCTTTGTTCCGTCAATGCTTCCTGGACGCATTCCTGCCTGTCCTTATATATACTGAGAACGGCTTTGCTGCAGACAAAGCACCAGGTCCAAATAATAGAACTGACCCTGAAGCACACATATCTGGAAGCCCTGGAAGCCATCTGCCTGTCGAATCCGGAAGTCCTGTGTTTGTCAGTATATATCTGGAATGCTGACTACTTCTGTGACCTCATCCCCTCACTCAGGAACCTGTTACCCCAGACCAAGCTCATCATTGGTGGTCCGGAAGTTACCCGGTATCCTGATGCCCTGATAATCTATCGGGCGGATTATCTGATAACCGGCTATGGGGAAAAAGCCTTTGCTGAACTTGCCAGGCACAATTTTCAGTCTGCAGAGGCACTGATTAAGGGAGAGCCGGTAAACCTGGCTGATATGCCCTTTCCCTACCAGATTGCTGACAAACCTAATCTGCGAAACAAACTCGTCTATTATGAATCCTCCCGTGGCTGCCCCATGCAGTGTATCTACTGCCTGTCCTCGCTTGATGCGTATTTTGCTGAGCTACCTGTGGACAGAGTTAAACAGGAAATCGATATCATCCTATCCTATCAGCCCAAAGTCATTAAGTTTGTAGACCGCACCTTCAACCTGCATCCAGTCAGAGCCAGAGCCATCTGGCAGTATGTCATTGACCTGCAGACGACTATCCCCTTCCACTTTGAAGTCCGTCCCGATTTATTGACACAGGCAGATATTGACCTGCTGGCATCCACTCCTCCAGGTAGAATCCAGTTGGAAGCTGGGATTCAGTCCATCCACGAATCCACTTTACTGGCGATCAAGCGTTCCGGTGACTGGCAGACTGCCCAAGCCAATCTACTGGCTTTACGCACCAGGACACAGATAAAAATCCATGCAGACCTGATAGCCGGATTGCCTAGTGAAACAATGTCTGATATACTAAATTCTGTCGATGAGGTGCTGCTAACCCATCCCCATGAACTGCAACTCGGTTTTCTGAAAATCCTGCCAGGCACGGCTATGGAAGCAATGGCACAAAGCGAAGGTTATCTCTGGACAGACCATCCACCCTATCAGGTTTTATCCACTCCCTCGTTATCATTCGCAGAATTGCTTATTCTGGACAAACTCGTAGCCTGCCTCAATTTATTTTGGAACAAAGGCGATTTTCTCGAAGTCTGGACCGCAGTCCTGCGGTCAATCTCTCCCACCGCCTGCCTGAAAGCTGTGCTATCGCTTATGCAAGGTAAAAACATCCCTTTGCATTCACAAGACCGAATAACCCGCTTTGAAGTGATGTCAGCCTGGATTGAACAAAACTGGCAGGGAGATGAGCGAAGCTATTTGTCAGATGCCTTGAAATGGGACTGGTGCCGCAATGCGGGAGAGCCCTGGTTTCCCTCCTGCCTGAAAGCCGAGCGTAGTCTTGCCTACCGCAAAGAGCATTATCATGCGCTCCATCGCTGGTTGGAAAAGACCTGCTGGCAACAGGAAGGCTGGAACACGAAGCGCTTTATTGTCTTCATAGCTTCCTCCAGCAAGTTTGCAGAGGATTATCTGGATGGCTACACCACTGCCCTGTTTGTCTCACGTCCTGAATCTGAAAATGCCGTGGTCATTAATAAAGAGAGATTTTAAGGTCAAAGAGAAAAGCCGGATACCCAAGCAATCCGGCTTCAGGTTAAACTGGGGTGGGAGATGGGGGTCGAACCCACAACACCCGGAACCACAATCCGGTGCTCTGCCAGTTGAACTACTCCCACCATTTATGTATGTGTTTTGTGCAACCAAAGAATATTCATGGCACGCCAGAAGGGATTCGAACCCCTGACCCACAGCTTAGAAGGCTGTTGCTCTGTCCTACTGAGCTACTGGCGCATAGGCTTTATTGGTAGCGGCGCAGGGATTTGAACCCCGGACCTGCGGATTATGATTCCGACGCTCTAACCAGCTGAGCTACACCGCCACCCTATAAAAAAACATAGAGAACAAGGGTCTGATTAGCTGCCGCAGACCAGACCCGTCCTCGTAAAAATGGTAGCGAGGAGAGGACTCGAACCTCTGACCTTCGGGTTATGAGCCCGACGAGCTACCAACTGCTCCACCTCGCGTCATGAGATTTCCTTATTTTCTGATAATCTGATTCTGTCAAGTAAAATCAATCAATCAAACCCTTTCGCCACCAAAACTGTCGCAGCTCCCTGATCCGTGGAAGCTGGTCATCCGTCAGGTCTGCCGCTTCAAGGGTTTTATCCTCCCAAATGTGTTTTAGGTCAAAGGGCGGTTTTACACAGAGCCATTTGCCAAACAGCTTATGGCTGATAGCCTGCACCGGACAGAAAAAGCTGCAGCGCATACAGAATACGCACTGCCAGCCAAATGTGAATCTGCCATTCTCCATTTTGATGTTGTGGGTGGGGCAATCCCGCACACATCTGCCGCATTTTATGCAGGTATCCTCCACCTTCCACATGGTGCCGCCGTGCCAGGCACCCAGTCTTTCAATCCGGGCCAGCCAAGCAAACAGCTTCTTCCAGAACGGGGGTTTTTTTATGCCATTTTCCACCAGCAGAATATCTTCCGCAATCTGCTCCGCCTGCTTGCGGGCCATCTGCAGCATCAATTTGATAACCTCATCGGAAGGACGGGCCACAAAATTGGCCGGCATGGGGACCATGGTTTCGTAAAACAACTTCCAGCCCCTGCGTTTGAGGACGGACTTCAGCCGGGTGGTCGTGCCACCATCTATCCAGGGACTGCCGGCGGTCTTGATGATAAAGCACCGTTTGCATGTCGTGGAAGGTAATCTGCGGATGGTCTGTTCCACCAGCCAGGGCGGATTAAAGCTGTGCACCGGAAAGGCTATTCCGATGATGTCTGCGTTGATTGCTTCAAACCCTCTTTTTTGTCTGTGCAGTTTCTCCAGAGGATAGACGGAAGCCCCAACCCCTTTTTCCCGTAAAGCATTGGCTACAGCCTCTGCTACAAAGGCGGTATTACCTGTCCCGGAAAATGTAAGAATCTGATAAGTCCTCATAAAAAATCATTATCCTGCCTCTTTTTTGCTTGCCAGATTTTACCACTTTAATAGATAGATATACTTGTCAAGTATTTTGAGGTGATAATGACTGATGAGATTATTTCCGTAATCAAGAGCATCCCCTATGGCCAGGTGGCAACCTATGGCCAGATTGCAAGGCTGGCTGGCTTTCCCAACGCCGCCCGACAGGTGGTGAGAATCCTGCATACTTGTTCCGCCAAATATCATTTACCCTGGCACAGAGTCGTCAATGCCAAAGGCGAAATTGCCCTGTCCATCTATGCTGGAGCCGATGAGCAAAAAGCCCTGCTGGAATCGGAAGGTATTGAGTTCAGTCAGGAATTTCGCTTTGACCTTGCCCGCTACCAAATGACCTGATTCCTCACCCATCCCGGTAGTCTAACGTATGTTAAGCGTAACAGTGTTACGCTTAACATACGTTAGACTACCGGGACGATGTGGGAAAATGATAGCTAAATTGTCTGTGAGATATTATTGCAATTCGGCGAAAAGCAATAATTTTTGGAAAATTCGGGATAATGCTTGACACGGACAAGTGATACCAAAACAGTGGAATTGTAGGTTGTTCAGGATAAAGGAGCAATGATGAAAAAGACGATTTTGGTGTTCATGCTGTTTGGGGCACACCTGGCGGGGCTCTTCGCCCAATCCGGAGAATGGACATCATTCTCCAACTATACTAATCTGGGAGCGCTGCGAGCTCAGGGTAGCAATTTATGGATAGGGTCAAACAAAGCAATGCTGAAAATGAATATTCAGACGCATCAGTTGACTGCTTACACCACCAATGATTTGGCTATATCCAATTCCACCAAGGCTGATATGGCGGTGGACTCCTATGGCAATCTGTGGATCGCTACTTCCGCCGGTCTGCTCAAGCACAGCAACGGTGTCTGGACCATCTATTCCAGTTTCGGCTCCGGGATTACCCCCAGTTTTACCTGTATCAATATAGACAGCGAAAACAACATCTGGCTGGGCACTTATGAGCAGGGTCTCATCAAGTTTGATGGCAGTAATACCATGGTTTACAATACCTCCAATTCCCTATTGCCGTATAATAGAGTCACGGCAATCGGAGTTGATAATAACGGGCTGGTCTGGGCAGGCGTCTATTCAAGTTCAACCGGATGCAGGCTGGTCAAAATGGAAGATGGGCAGATGTCGGTAATCCTGCCCGTATATCCAAACCTGAATTCCAATTATATCTCGAGGATTCTATTTGATGAAGACAACCGCATGTTTTTAGGTCAGCTATGCAGCGGGCTCACCATATATGACGGGACCACCTGGACACATTATACGCCGCAAAACTCACCCATACCAGAGTCCTATATCGTTGATATGAGCTTTGATGCCTATGGAGTGTTGTGGATGGTCTTCAACGAATATTATCTGACTTCTTACGATGGAGTGAACTGGCAGACAGTCAGTGTAGGCAATTACACCTTATCCGAAATAGTTTCAGATGGTTGTGGCAATATCTGGTGCAGCAATTCTATTTCCTTGTTCGTCAAGCCAGCCAATGAGCCGGTCAGTGTCGTGCCTGTCTCCACCATATCCAATATCAACATCTCTGCCGTGAATGATGTGCATCTAAGTTCAAACAATGTGTTTTGGGCAAGCAATGGGACTACCCTCTTGAATTCCAGGGCTGATAGCTGGTCCAATCTCTCTTTTTCCGATATTGGTATCCCCAATGTCGGCAATGCCAATATAGCAGAACCTGTTCAGGATATGTATGGCAATCTGTGGTTCATAACTACGCTGAACTCCCTCAGTTGTGTGGTCAAGTATGATGGCAGTGGTTCAACCGTATATAACAGTAGTAATTCGTCATTGCCGTCCGGAACGATTACCCATCTGACCACTGACCCCTATGGCAATGTGTGGCTGCTGATCGGAACCAATATCGTCAAATTCAATGGAACCACAGTGGAGATATCCGATGGCACTCTTCTGCCCAATTATGTGCCGAATGGAATCATCTCAGACCAAAACGGGCGGATATATGTCGTGGGGACAAACTATGTCTATACCAAGGATGGTAACCTCTGGAACAGCAGTTGCTTCGGAAATACCACCATCGGTGACATCACGGTGGATATGAACAACAATATCTGGGTATGCGGGTATAGGTTCTTCGCCAAATTCAATGGCACAAATTGGACGACCTGGACTCTCTCCGTCCTGCCCAATATGCCCAATGTCACGTTTTCCAAAATAGCGGTGGATTACTTTGGCAACCTATGGTTGGCATCAGCCAATGGTTTGTATAGGAAAAACCTGGAAGCGTGGGTCTGGGATTTGTATACAAGCGCCAATTCCTGTTTGTTTAGCAACACGATCAGAGACGTCAAGGCAGACAGTTGGGGCAATATCTGGGTGGCAGTCCCAAATCAATTGGTCAGGATTAATCTGCAGCCCACCGCAGAGCAGGATATATTGCCTACAGCGACCGGAATAAACCGTCTGAGCAATTATCCCAATCCCTTTGTGAATTACACGACAATTACTTATAGCACAGAAAAACAAGCTCCGGTGCAAATCTCCATCTACAACCCCAAAGGGCAATTGGTCAGGCGATTGGTCTCGGAAACCAAGGTTGCCGGAGTGCATCAAATACATTGGGATGGCACTGATAATCAACAACACAGGGTATCCGCAGGCATGTATCTGATCAGATTGCATACAGATAGCGGAGTTATCAACAGAAAAACACTGTTGTTAAAAAAATAATCATACAAATATCCGGATAGACAATTTTGTCTTGCTGGAAGAAGCCTCCGACTTTTTGTGAAGGTTTGTTCGCAGAATGGTATTGACATAAAAGCGACCTCGCAATACTTGAACACATGAAGGATAATATCAGAGGCAGAAGATGAACATACAACACTACCTAAACGCATACCTAATAAGGAATTCAACCCGGATTACCTATTTTCCCAGCTTCGTAGTAGTTGTATAATAGAAGTCCTGAGTTCGGACCGTCTCAGCAGATTTGAATGGTTCAAACTCAGGATTTTTGTTTATAGACTCGTTTATGGAACCGCCGTCATGTGTATGAATTGATTATCAATAAGTTAGTAACAACAATGACAAAGAGGTGAACAATGGAAATCAGCAAGACCTATGACCCGCGACAAATTGAAGGTAAATGGTATCGGTTCTGGTCTGAACAGGGATATTTCACACCCCAGCCGGACAAGGACAAGAAACCTTTTACCATTCTCATCCCGCCTCCCAATGTGACAGGCATCCTGCACATGGGACATGTGCTAAATAACACCTTGCAAGATGTCATTGTCCGTTATCACCGCATGTGTGGTGAAATCACCCTCTGGCTGCCCGGGGTGGACCATGCGGGTATTGCCACCCAAAACGTGGTGGAAAAGCAGCTTGCCACCGAAGGCAAAAACCGCCACCAGATTGGTCGGGAAGCCCTTGTTTCCCTGATCTGGCAATGGAAAGAGGAAAAGGGCGGACGCATCATAGAACAACTGAAGCAATTGGGTTGTTCCTGTGATTGGTCACGTCAGCGCTTTACCATGGACAGCATGCTGTCCCGCGCCGTCATGGAAGTATTTGTCCGGCTGTATGAACAGGGACTGATTTACAAAGGTAATTATATCATCAACTGGTGTCCGCGCTGTGTGACAGCCCTTGCCAATGACGAAGTGGAACATACCGATGAAGATGGATATCTGTGGCATATCCGGTATCCCCTTGCCGATGGGGGCGGTCATCTGACCGTTGCCACTACCAGACCGGAAACGATACTGGGTGATACGGCCATAGCCATACATCCCAAAGATACCAGATATGCACATCTGATTGGCAAGGAAGTGTCCCTGCCCTTAACAGGAAGAACTATTCCCATCGTTTTAGACGAGTATGTGGACATGGAATTTGGCACGGGTTGCGTGAAAGTGACCCCGGCCCATGACCCCAACGATTTTGAGATTGGGCTGCGGCACAACCTCCCGCAATTGCTGGTTATGGATGAGCACGGCATCATGAATGAGAATGCGCCCCGGAAGTATCAGGGCATGGATAGGTATGCCTGCCGCCAGGCTGTGATTGATGATTTGCAGGCACTGGGTTTGCTGGAAAAGGTGGAGAAACACCTGCACACTGTCGGACACTGCTACCGTTGCGACACAGTGATTGAACCCTGTCTCTCCGACCAGTGGTTTGTGAAGATGAAACCTCTGGCTGAAGCCGCCATCCGCGTCGTGGAAACCGGTGAAATCAAGTTCCAGCCGGAACGCTGGACCAAGGTCTACATGCATTGGATGAACAATATCCGGGATTGGTGCATCAGCCGGCAAATCTGGTGGGGACACCGCATTCCGGCTTATTACTGCACTGCTTGCGGTGCCATGGTGGTCGCCAAGGAAATGCCGGAACAGTGCGCCTGCGGGCACCGGGAGTTCCGCCAGGACGAGGATGTGCTGGATACATGGTTCAGCAGTTGGCTCTGGCCATTCAGCACTCTGGGTTGGCCTGATGAGACGGAAGACCTGCAGTATTTCCTGCCCGTCAGCATCTTGATTACGGCTCCGGAAATCATTTACCTGTGGGTGGCACGGATGATCATGGCCACCTTGAAATTCAAGGGTGTCATACCTTTCCACACAGTCCTGTTGCATGGAACCGTGAGAGACGAAATCGGCAGGAAGATGAGCAAGAGCCTTGGCAACAGCCCTGACCCGATTGACATCATAGAGTCCTTTGGCGCAGATGCCTTGCGCTTCAGCATGGTGTTCAGCACTCCCAAAGGGGCGGATGTCTTTTACAGCAATGCCATGGTGGAGACCGGACGCAACTTTGCCAACAAAATCTGGAACGCCTACCGCTTCATTATGACCAATGCCGGGAAGATAGAAGGACTGCCTGAAAAGACCATTCTGCAAATGGAGCTGGCAGACCATTGGATTTACTCGCGTCTGCAGGAAGTCATCCGGGAGTGCCGCTCACATTATGATAACCTGCGTCTCAATGATGCTGCCCAGATACTTTTTAAATTCATCTGGGATGAGTTTTGCAGCTGGTACATTGAGCTCAGCAAGGATAGATTGTATGGCAGTCTTGATGTCGTAGAAGCCGACACAGCCCAGCTTACAGCCAAATACATCCTGCTGGATGTGATGCAGACTGCTATGCGGCTCTTGCACCCCCTCATGCCGTTTATCACGGAAGAGCTCTGGCAGGGTATCAAGACTTGCCTGCCCATGCCGGAAGAGAGCCTGATGATAGCTGCCATGCCCTCGGTTGATGAGGCCATCATCAATCCGGGTATCGCCGATGAGATGGCTTTTGTGCAGGAGATAATTGTGGCAGTAAGGAATCTGCGCAAGCAGGTGAACCTCAATCCCGGCAAGATGATTAATCTGGTCATACATGTGACCAATCAGGAGCAGAAAGCGCTCTTCGTCGCTTATGAAGCCTATTTCCGCAAGTTGGCCAAGGTGGAGAACCTGCAGGCTGACCAAGGAATTAAGAAGCCACCAGCCTCCATGGCAGCAGTGGTCAGGAATGTGGAGGTGTATATGCCTCTGT
>Ga0163210_1001550_pt1 | contig 9970 bp, 7 predicted proteins | sample Kivu_220m_FD_113536 | JGI IMG/M metagenome (GOLD analysis project Ga0163210, IMG submission 113536) | Freshwater microbial communities from Lake Kivu, Western Province, Rwanda to study Microbial Dark Matter (Phase II) - Kivu_220m | ecosystem: Environmental > Aquatic > Freshwater > Lake ... | reverse complement strand
GGGCTACCGACTCAAATGGAAAAGATACAAGTCCAGCTCCTGCTATTCCCGCAGCGGTCGTTTTCAAAAAGTCTCTTCTCGTCATTCCTTTTCCCATATTCGTTCACCTCCTTGGAATAATTGCGCCTAAATTAAAAAAAAACTTCGCCAGAATTAACCTGATTCATCCCTCCTTTCCTTTGAAATAATTCCTCCCACCTCTAAGACTGTGTCGTAACCCCTATTTGGTCACCCTGAACTTGGTTCAGGGTCTCTTAGCTCATTGATTTCATTGAGATGCTGAAACAAGTTCAGCATGACATTTCTTGCAATTTCTCATCTACGACGCAATCTCTTCGGAAGGGGAGTTGGCGGTATTTGAAAACCCGTCTTCCATCTGCCGCCCTATTTCACCATTTTCCGCCTAAAGAGTCAAGACATATAACGCTCGCTCACTAAACTCTCGGTCCCACACTAAAATCCCTCGAAAAAAGGCTATCGAGAAACCCTCTTGCCGAAGGGGTTAATTGCTTCCTTTTTTCGCCGACCTCTTTGATCCTTCTCTTCAGGCAAGGTCGGGCAAGAATCTTTCTTTCGCTCATGCAAATGAACGGATATTTGATCTCCTTTCTGGATAAGAGCCTTTTTCGGTCAAGAAGGGTGATTTCGTTTCGATCGAAGTTGAGATAGACGAAGTCTCCGGTTTCAATGGCACCGATCCCTCCGCCTCCGAATGCCTCAGGAGTACAGTGGCCAATGCATGGGCCGTAAGTTGCCCCTGAATATCTGCCATCGGTAAAAAGGACAGAAATGTAGCGAAGAAGAAGGTCACGGTTGAGGTATTCCGATGGGTAGAACATCTCCGGCATGCCATGGGCCCACGGGCCTTCCCCTGCAATGACCACAAGGATCCGAGCCTTTCTTTCCCGAACCAGTCGATCAAAGAGCGAATCCTGGCTGAGCCTCCGAAGCCCGTTCCCCTCCCGGAAGCTCTCCGGGAAATTATAAGAGAGGGTTTTAAGAAGATCCTCTTTGCTCAACCTCTGCTTCAACTTCTTCAAGATGACCTGGCCATGCAAAAGGTCCTTTTGGACCGCCTTCTGCCCCTGATAATAAATAGCAAAATAGATCTTATCATTGAAAGAACGGATGGCCTCCTCAGACAGCCCGGCCAATTTGAAGATCGCGCTCTCGCAGAAATTCCCGTGAAGGTTGACGATGCCACTCCGGCTTCTTAATGGAGAGGCATGAAGGATGTGATTGTTGGCCTCTTTTGCCTCTCTAACCCTCTCAAGCCACCTTCCCTGAACCGTCTCCGCGTCCTCCAAAAGATTCATCTTAAAGAGGACCTTCATGAGCGTATCGATCCCCGAACTCTTCCCTTTGGCAATTTCCCGGGTCAGCGTGAGGACGTCCATATTCCTTATCCCATCGGACTTCATCAATAGGGGGGTTTTTGTTCCCACCTCGGCGATCTGCCGAGCAATGAGTTTCTTGCCCATGGAGGCAGCCACATAAGGGAAGTGAAGCGTCCAGTTGGTAGAACCTCCGACAGCGCTCCAAACCGTAATCGCATTCTTCAGATTCTGGCGAACCAGGGAGGAGACAGATTTCCGCGCATTCTCACCTCTGAACAGATTCAGAAGAATTTCAACAGCCCGGTCGACCTGGGCCTGGCTATGGGGATGCTCCGGCAATTCCATCCCTGAAGGAACGAGGCCGAGGCCGGCCAGAACAAGTTTACTCGTGCATCCCGTTCCAAGAGAGGTGAAAGCACAGGTCCCGCTCTCAATACAACAGTACTTTACAACTTCAGCCTTCAGGCCATCCCCTCTCCTTGCATCAATCTTCCCCTGGCTTACGAGGGTTTCGATCAACTTCTGATACATCGCATAATTGTTACATTTCAATTTCATCTTGAGGAGGTCGGAGATCTCTTTTCTGAGGGATGGGTCTTCAACGCCTTCTCTAATCCTTATAAACTCCTTTTTCAGATAAGGAGGAAGAAAACGGTCAGGCATGAGGTGAGCGGGAAGAAAGACTGCATAGAAGGGCTTCATCCCCTTTCTTCTTCGGGCAAGGTCAAGCTGAACGAGCCCTGCGACCTCTCCGGCTGGCCGTTTATCACAACTCGTGAGCACCAGGGCTCCCTGATATCCATGGGCCTCGCACTGAGTAATCACATTGAGGCTCGCAAGGTTTCTGGAGAGGAGGACATAACTCATGCCGATGTGCCCCTGGGTGATCCCATCGCAGACTCCTGGATCGACCATTGGAAATGGAAGAGCATTTCTTCCCCATAGACTCCGGACCGCCTTCCTGACGAATTCCTGATCGATAACCTGTGCAGGATGGTCCGCTCCACCATGAATGATTGCGATACGAGGGGCTCCGGTCATCAACCGGTTGACGACTTCATCCCGTGTCGTCTTAATCCCTGCAAATCGGAGGACATCCATCATAAAAGGAAGGATCAGGGTGATGGGTTCGGCTTGTTGAATAATGGGATCATTAAAGGACGGATCGTGCATCTTCATCGCTCTTTCTCTCTTTGTATAGATTTAATACTCCGTATAAGCTCCCTTATACGCAGGTGCAGCGGATTGGAGATATCTTTTCAGGACGCCTGATCTTTGCGGGAACTTTGGCATTTTCCAATTCTTTCTCCTTTCGCCCACGGCCCTATCAACCTTCTCAGGAGTCATTTTTGCGCCCTTTAATCCAATAATCTCTAATCTTCTTTGGGGAATGTCGATCCGGATGAGATCTCCATCCTCGATCAGGGCAATCGGTCCTCCCCGAGCGGCTTCCGGGCAGACATGGCCGATACAAGGGCCTCTTGTGGCTCCGGAATACCTTCCATCGGTGATCAATGCAGTTGTTTTTGAAAGAACGGGGTCAGTGATCAATGCTTCGGTTGTCGCAAGCATTTCAGGCATTCCCGTTCCTCGAGGACCTTCGTAGCGGATAATGATCACATCTCCTGGCTTGATTCTTTTTTCCAGAATGGCTTTCAAGGCCTCCTCTTCCTGATCGAAGACAGCAGCAGACCCTTCATGGACCATCATCTCCTTGATCACGGCCGAGAATTTCACCACTGCCCCTTCCGGAGCCAGGTTTCCCTTGAGGATGGCAATAGATCCTCTCGGGCTGTTTTGCTTCGCCTCACGAATCACCTCCGTGCGATGAACTTTGTAATTACGGAGCCATCCCTCCGCCCTCTCAAAAAACCCTTCCCGTTTCAGATCTTCCAGATTCTCCTTCAGTGTTTTTCCCGTCACGGTCATCACGTCGAGATCAAGGAGATCCCGGATCTCCCACTGCACTCTGGGCACTCCTCCTGAAAACCAGAGGAGTTCTGTTAAGAAGCTGCCACTCGGTTGAATATTGGTGAGGTAGGGAACGGTCTCATTGGCCTTTTCAAAATCGTCATACGAGATCTCAATATTCAATTCATGGGCAATCGCCGGAAGGTGGATTAAAGCGTTGGTTGATCCTCCAATAGCGGCATGAACCTTAATGGCGTTGAGAAAGGCCTGCCGGTTCAGGACGTCGGAGGCCTTGATCCCCCTCTCCGCCAGTTCCAGAACCTTCTGCCCTGCTTTTCGGGCATAGCGGCGGATTTCCTGGAGGGTCGTTGGGACCAGGGCCGAACCGGGGAGGGCCATACCCAAGGCTTCCGACATACACTGCATCGTGCTGGCGGTCCCCATGAACTGGCAGGCTCCGCAGCTCGGGTCACATGAAAGAATGGAGGATCTCATCTCCTCTTTTGAAAATTTCTTCAGTTTATATCCCGAGGTCATCTCACCGCTTTTGACGGAGCTGGTCATATCCGGTCCAATCCGTGCACTTCCACCGGGGAGATGGAGGGCGGGGACATTGATCCTGGCAGAGGCCATCAGATGAGCGGGAATGGCTTTATCGCAAGAGGAGACAAGAACCATACCGTCCCATGGAAGAACAGAGGCATGGACCTCCACCATCTCGCAGATGATCTCCCTGGAGAGGAGGATGTAGTTCATCCCGTCATGTCCCATGGCCCATCCGTCGCATATATCCGTGATATGAAACTCCGAAGGTTTTCCCCCTTTTTGATAGACACCCTTCGAGATTTCATGAGAAAGGGAGTCTAAATGAAAACTACCGGGATGGCTATGGCCAAAGACATCATCAATCAGAATCTGAGGCCTCTCCAGATCCTCCTCGACCCAATCCATCCCACATCTCAGGGCGTCGATCTGCTGCCAATTTTCACGAAACTGTTTTGCCTTCTGCTCAATCGCCATGGTTCTCACCTCTCTTAAAGAAAAGAATCGAAAGAATCCTACCAGATATTCTCCTCCAAATCAACGATCTTTATCCGGTTCTAAAAATATGTAGATTTTAACAAAAAATTCTTGTATAGTTGTCAACTATGAAAAAGAAATTTTTTAAAAAAATCATTCTGAACCATCCAAAGGACAATGTGGCCACTGCAAAATCTCCCATACCTCCGGGAACCCTTCTCCCCTTTTTAAAAGAAGGGAGGATCATTGCGAAAGAGTTAATACCCTTTGCTCATAAGATCTCGATCCGGAAAATACCTAAGGGAAGTCCTGTGATCAAATATGGTGAGAGGATCGGCAAAGCAATTCGATCCATTGAACCCGGAGAATTAGTTCATGTCCATAATGTGGTGGGTGAACGAGGAAAAAAAGGGTAAACATTAAAATTGAGGGTAAGGAAGATGAACTTTCTCGGCTTTAAGAGGGCGGACGGAAAGGTGGGGGTCAGAAATCACGTAGTCATCCTTCCTTCCGTGGCCTGTGCCAACGAAGTCTGTAATGCCATTGCCCGGAAAGTGGCAGGGACCATTTCTATTCCCCATCAACATGGTTGTGCCCAGTTGGCTTTTGATGCGGAACAGACAGCGAGGACATTGGCTGGTGTTGGAAAGAATCCCAATGTGGCAGCCGTTCTGGTCATCGGCCTGGGATGCGAGGTGGTTAATTCTCCCATGATTGCATCGAGGATCGCCGAATCCGGGAAACCGGTTAAAAACCTTATCATTCAGGAAGTTGGGGGAAGTCCCAAGACAATAAAAGAGGGAATAAAAATCGCCAGGGAGATGGTCTCTTACGCCTCCCGTCCCAGGAGGGAAAAGGCAAAACCCTATTCATTGATTCTCGGAGTGGAGTGCGGGGGATCGGATGCCTGCTCCGGGCTTTCGGCCAATCCTGCCCTCGGTGTCACGAGTGACCTTCTTGTCAGGGAAGGCGGAACCATCATTCTCTCAGAGACAACCGAGAGCATTGGAGCCGAACACCTCCTGGCGAGAAGGGCGATCAACAAAAAGGTCAGGGAGAAGATTCTAAAAATTGTGAGACGAACGGAGATGCGGGCACTCGATCTCGGTCTCGATATCGGAAAGGCAAATCCGGCTCCGGGGAATTATGAGGGGGGGATCACCACACTCGAAGAGAAATCATTAGGATGTGTGATGAAAGGTGGGACAGGCAAAGTCATGGAGGTTCTCGAATATGCCGAGATGCCCACGAAAAAGGGATTGGTCCTCATGGACACACCCGGCCATGATGCCGAATCCGTAACAGGTCTTATCGCCGGAGGTACCCAGATTATCGCCTTCACCACGGGTCGGGGAAATCCATTGGGTTCACCGATTGCTCCGGTGATTAAGATCGCTACCAATTCCCCTCTCTATTCGAAGATGAGGGATAATATGGATATCAATGCCGGTGAGATCATCACCGGGGATAAAACCGTTCAGGAGATCGGCGAAAAAATCTTTCGTGAAGTCTTCAGGGTCGCCAATGGGAAATTGACGAAGAGCGAAATCTGGGGACACCGGGAATTTGCCATCAATCGCATTGGACCATCTTTTTAAAAACATAAATACGAAGCACGAAATCCGAATTTCGAAACAAATTCGAATGACCGAAACAGGAAAACTCACCCTCACCCCAACCCTCTCCCAACAAGGGAGAGGGAGATATAATTTTTTTGGAAAATCGAATTTTGGATTTGTTTCGAGCTTCGATATTCGGATTTCGAATTTAATGAATTAACGATCAAGATTTTGGAAAGGTCCCTATCCGACGAAAACTGTTATGATCAAAACCATACCTAATTTATGTACCGGTTGCAGAATTTGTGAGATCATCTGTTCCTTGGCTCATGAAGGCTCCATCGCACCCAAACAATCCAGAATCCGTATCCAGTCCGCCTGGCCTGAGGAGGAAAGAATCCACCTCTGTCTTGCCTGCGAACCTAAGCCCTGTATCGGTGGTTGCCCGGAAGGAGCCCTATCCTGGGACGGCTATCTCCGAATCGATGAGGAGAAGTGCACCGGTTGCCTCCTCTGCAGGGAAGCCTGCCCTTACGGAGGAATCCAGACGGAGAACTCGAAAAAATTTCCTTTCTTCTGCGATACCTGCCAGGGAGAATTTCAGTGTGTCAAATGGTGTCCGACGAAATCAATCATCAGGACGAAATAGGATGAAAGCGGAGTTCGGTGGCTACGCCGGGAAAATATTAGAAGTCGATCTAACCCAGGGAAGGGTGAAACGAACCTCTTTAGATCCGGACCTGGCAACAAAATACATCGGTGGAAAAGGCCTCGGAGCAAAATACCTTTACGATCATCTCCCCCTGGGATGTGACCCGTTCGGACCTGAAAACCTGTTGATCTTTGCTACCGGCCCCTTAACCGGGACTCTTGCCCCTGGCAGCGGTCGGTGCATCGTTTCGACCAAGAGCCCTGCAACCGGTTTCTGGCTCGATGCCAACTGCGGGGGATCTTTTGGGCCGGAGATGAAGATGGCCGGAATCGATGCGATCGTCATAAAGGGGAAGGCCCCTTCTCCTGTGATGCTTCTGGTTGATGACGAAAAGGTTCAACTCGGGGAGGCGGATTTTCTCTGGAGAAAAGATACCTTTTCAACTCATCGTTGGATTAAGGATAAATTTGGAGAGGAGTTCAGGGTTGCCTGTATTGGTGAGGCGGGAGAGAAGAGGGTTCGTTTTGCGAGTATCATCTCTGAGATGAGGGCCTTTGGGAGAGGCGGTGCAGGTGCCGTGATGGGGTCGAAGAATCTTAAGGCGATTGCCGTCAGAGGGCACTGCCCTATCACGATTGCCTATCCGGAATCCTTCATGAAGGCCTGCCGGGAAGCCTTCAATGAGATAGCCATCCATCCGGACTCAGGAGGAGGCCGTCAGAAATATGGAACGAACACCATCCTTTCCTGTATGAACGAAGCTGGGGTTCATCCGGTAAGGAACTTTCAGAAAGGCATCTTTCATGGCCGCTCCGCTCTGAATGAAGAAGAGATTAGAGAATTTTATGTCAGAAACAAGGCCTGCTATGGATGCCCCATCTATTGCAGCAAAATTTCTAAAGTTAAAGAGGGGAAGTACAAAGGGGCGTTTGTCGAAGGTCCGGAATATGAGAATGTCTGGAGTTTCGGAGCCCATTGCGAAAACGCAGATATCCCATCGATCATCAAGGCTGAATATCTCTGTGACCTTTACGGACTCGATGCCATCTCCACGGGAAATGTGATCGGATTTCTGATGGAGTGCATGGAAAAAGAGGTTCTGGAGGAGTCCGATATCGGCTTCCCTTTGGAATTCGGAGATAATGAAGGGATGATTCGCGCCATTCATCTCATTGGCCGCAGAGAGGGACCAGCCCTTCTCTGGGGAGAGGGAGTCAAAAGAATCGCTCAGGAAGTTGGGAGGGGAGCAGAATCTTTCGCCATCCATGTAAAGGGCCTGGAGATGCCTGCCTATGATCCGAGAGGCTCAACGGGGATGGCCCTGGCCTATGCCACGAGTGACCGAGGGGCCTGTCACCTCCGCTCATGGCCGATTGGAGCAGAGCTCCTTTCTCCGGAGGAACGGATCGATCCCTTTTCCATCGAGTTCAAGGCAGAGTTTGTAAAGAATCAACAGGATCTATTTACGGTCATCAACTCCTCTGTCACGTGCCTCTTCACCATCTTCTCTCTGAGCCTGAGGCACATCGTCCATTTCCTCCACTCCGTGACCGGCATCGAATCCTTCGCCTCTTCTGAGGAAATCCTCCAAAGTGGGGAACGCATCAATAACCTCGTGAGGCTTTTCAATTTAAGGGAAGGCCTGACGAAGGCCGATGATAAACTACCTCAACGTTTCCTCACCGAACCCCTGAAAGACGGACCTGCCCGGGGCCGGTTGGTTGATTTGGAGACCCTGTTGAAAGAATACTATTTTATAAGAGGATGGGATGAGAAAGGAGTGCCAACACCAGAGACATTAAAAAAACTGATGCTTCCTTAAATACGAAGCACGAAATCCGAAATTCGAAACAATTACGAATGACCAAAATTCAAAACTTCAAACTCGATAACGTTTAGGAAATTGAATCATTCGAAATTCGGATTTGTTTCGGATTTCGATATTCGGATTTCGATATTTAGGCAATATAAGGAGCGCCCGATGTTTAAACCCGAAGGAATTTATGTGGCAATGATGACCCCTTTCGAAGACGGGGCGATCAATGAGACCGTGGTCCGGGAGATGGTCGATTTCGCAATTGACAAGGGAGTTCATGGACTCTTCCCCATCAGTTCGGTGGGGGAATTCGTCCACCTCGATCTGGAAGAAAAAGCCTTCCTCATGCGGATTATCCACGATCAAGCCAGGGGAAGAGTTCCGGTTACACCTGGAATTGCTTCCACCCGTCCTAAGGAATGTATTTTCCTCGCCCGGAAAGCTCAGGAGATTGGCTGCGAAGCTGTCGTCGTCGCTCCCCCCTACTATTACCCCATCAGTCAGGAGAATATGGAGCGCCATTTTGAGACGATCAGCGATGCCGTCGATATCCCTGTCATCCTTTACAATATCCCCCTCTTCGCCACTCCGATCAGTTATGATGTGGTCAAACGTCTCTCCCGGAAGAAGAATGTCGTGGCCATGAAGGATTCCAGCGGGAGCATGGTTGACCTTCTCCACTACATGGATAAGATCCGATTAATCGGAGAGGATCTCTCTATCCTCGTCGGCCGTGAAGAGATCCTTTTCCCTGCTCTGATGGTTGGGGCAAAGGGATGTATGACCGCTACGGCGGGTATCCTGCCGGAGGTGATGGTCGGAATTTATAAGGCCTGGCAGGAAGGGAATTATGAAAAGGCCAGAGACCTTCAGTTCTCCCTCCTCCTGCTCATTCGAGCTCTGTTCTCTCCTCCTTTTCCTCTGGGTTTCAAAATCGCTCTTGAATTAAGGGGATTTAGGATGGGCCCTCCTCAACAACCCCTCTCCGATGCGGAGTACTTCAAATTCCTGGGAATCAAGAGCCGAATTGAAAAAATTATGAACCCGATCCTTGAAAACCTTCCAAGATAAAGACGCATAGGGCATAGCTCAGAGCGTATAAACAAGAGTCATGCTGAACTTGGTTCAGCATCTCGTTTTGCCCGTGGGGTGAGATCCTAAAACGACCCATGAAACGAGTTCAGGGTATGGTTCAGGATGACAGTCCAAGAAACTTCGAATATTTTTTGATGGAATTTATTGCACAGATCTATTTTCGATGCAGGTTCCATGCGGCGATAAAGGCGAGCCCTTTTTCTGTCAGTGCGATGGCCGTGCGATTAACCGCATCATGCTCATCCAGGTAATTTCTCTCATTTCTTCCTCCTAAATTTATCTATATCTCTTCGTCTGATAAAACTGACCTAACATCGCCGCTCCCAAAAGGGAGGATTGATCTTGATACCTGAACTCGAAATCACCTGCCCATCGCTTCTTCGCCTCCAGGAAACCCCTGATCTTTGCGCCACCTCCTGTGGTCATCACGATCTTGCTTATTTTGACCAAGCCCGCCACCTCCCTTAGATGGTCACGATGGTAAAGTGCATTCCCTTTGATTAATCCCAGAAGGATCTTCTCCCGTGTTGTCTCCAGAGTAAGCCCCGAAAAGCTGGCGGTCAACTGTTCAAGACTATAT
>Ga0163210_1001548_pt1 | contig 9973 bp, 11 predicted proteins | sample Kivu_220m_FD_113536 | JGI IMG/M metagenome (GOLD analysis project Ga0163210, IMG submission 113536) | Freshwater microbial communities from Lake Kivu, Western Province, Rwanda to study Microbial Dark Matter (Phase II) - Kivu_220m | ecosystem: Environmental > Aquatic > Freshwater > Lake ... | reverse complement strand
GGTGACGGGCTTGTCGGGGAAGATGCGGATCCAGATCTTCCCGCCCCTCTTCACGTGCCGGGTGAGGGCGATCCTGGCGGACTCGATCTGCGCGCTGGAGACCCAGCCCGGAGTGGTGGCCTGGAGGCCGTACTCCCCGAACGAGACCCTGCCGCCGCCCTTGGCGTTGCCCCGCAGGCGTCCCCTGTGGAGCTTGCGGTACCTGGTCCTCTTCGGCATCAGCATGACATGTCACCTGCCGTCCGGAACGTCGGCGATGGCATAGCCGTCGACCTCGCCGTGGTAGACCCAGACCTTCACGCCGATGGTGCCGTAGGTGGTCATCGCCGTGTCCCTGGCGAAATCGATGTCGGCCCTGAGCGTGTGCAGGGGCACCCTGCCCTCGTGGTAGGTGTTCTCCCTGGACATCTCGGCGCCGCCGAGCCTCCCGGCGCAGGAGATCTTGATCCCCTCGGCGCCGTCGGTGATGGCGTCACGGATGGCCATTCTCATGGCGCGCCTGACGGAGACGCGGCCCTCGAGCTGACGGGCGACCTTGTCGGCGACGAGCGTGGCGTCGCAACGGTCCTTGCGGATCTCCTGGACCTTCGTCTTGACGGACTTGCCGCCCACGAGGACCTTGAGCTCGCTGGTCAGCCTGTCGATGTTGCTGCCCTTGCTGCCGATGACCTGTCCGGGCCTGGCGGTCCACACCACGACCTCGACCTCCTGCGGCTTGCGCAGGATCTCGATCTTGGAGATCCGGGCCTTGTCCAGCCTCGACATCAGATACCTGCGGATCTCGGCGTCCTCGGCGAGGTAGTCGGAGTACTTCTGCCCCCTGACGAACCAGGTGGAGTCCCATCCGCGACTGATACCGAGCCTGAGGCCGACGGGATTGGTCTTCTGCCCCATGCTATTCCTCCCGTCCCCGTCCCGCTGCCGCGACGGGATTGACGACCGTGACCGTGATGTGGCTCGTCCTGTGCCTGATCTTCATCGCCCGGCCCCTGGCCCTCGGCTTCCACCGCTTGGTGGTGGGACCCTCGTCGACGACGATGCTGCTGACGACCAGCTCGTCCACGTCGAGCTTGGCGCCCTCGGCCTTGTGGATCACGTTCGCGACCGCGGAGTCGAGGGTCTTCTCGATGATCCGGGACGCGTTCCTCGGGACGGTCATGAGGATCGAGAGCGCCTGGTTGACCGTCTTGCCCCGCACCATGTCGGCCACGAGCCTGGCCTTGATCGGCGAGACCCTGGCGTACATCGCTCTTGCTACGGCTTCCATGATCTGCCTCCGCCCTACTTCCCGGTTTCGCGGTGCCCGCGGAACGTGCGGGTGGGCGCGAACTCGCCGAGCTTGTGGCCGACCATGTTCTCCACTACGAAGACCGGAACGAACTTGCGTCCGTTGTAGACGGCGAACGTATGCCCCACGAACTCGGGCGGAATCGTGGATCTCCTGGACCAGGTCCTGATCACCTGCTGATCACCGGAAGAAGCCATGCGGCCGATCTTCTCGACCAGTCGGGCGTCGACGTATGGACCCTTCTTCAGTGAACGGGCCATGCTACTTCCTCCTCTTCCCGGTGGGTCTGCGCCGGGTGATGAGCCGGTCCGACTCCTTGACCTTCTTCCTCGTTCTCAGCCCCTTGGACAGCTGTCCCCAGGGGGAGCACGGGTGCCTCCCGCCGCTGGACTTGCCCTCGCCGCCGCCCATGGGGTGGTCGATCGGGTTCATGGCGACTCCGCGGACCCTGGGTCTCCTGCCGAGCCACCGGCTCTTGCCGGCCTTGCCGTCGACCACGAGCGAGTGTTCCTGGTTGCCCACGGCGCCCATGGTGGCCATGCAGCCCAGGGGAACCATCCGGGTCTCGCGGGAGGGCATGCGGAGGGTGGCGTAGCTGCCCTCCTTCGCCATCAGCTGGATGGCGGTTCCCGCCGAGCGGGCCATCTGGCCGCCCTTGCCGGGCTTCATCTCCACGTTGTGAACCATCGAGCCGAGCGGGACCCGGGCGAGCGGGAGGTGGTTCCCGGTCTCCGGTGGGGCGGTGGGGCCGGAGAGGATCGTCTGGCCGACCTGCAGGCCCTCGGGAGCCAGGATGTATCTCTTCTCGCCGTCCGCGTAGACGATCAGGGCGATCCGGGCGGACCGGTTGGGATCGTACTCGATGGAGTCGACCCTTCCCGGGATCCCGAACTTCTCGCGCCGGAAGTCGACGATGCGGTACTGCTGCTTGTGGCCGCTGCCCCGGTGACGGGCGGTGATCCGCCCCATGTTGTTCCGGCCGGCGTTGACCTTGAGGGGCTCCATCAGCGACTTCTCACCGTGGTCCCTCGTGATCTCCGCGAAGTCCTGGGACACCTTGAAGCGCGTCCCGGGGGTCACGGGCTTCCATCTCTTCATCCCCATGTCACGCCCCCTCGAAGAAGTCGACCGAGTCGCCTTCGGCCAGCGTGACGATGGCTTTCTTCCAGGAGGATCTGCGGCCGATGCTGCGCCCGAGCCGCTTGAGCTTGCCCTCCATCTTCATCGTACGCACCTTCACGACCCTGACGCTGAAGATCTCCTCGATCGCCTCGGCGATCTGACGCTTCGTCGCGCAGGCGATCACCCGGAAGGCGTACTGGTTGTCCGCCTCCCTGGCCGCCGTGGTCTTCTCGGTGACCATCGGCCTGATGATTATCTGTCGGGCGTCCATCATATCAGCCTCTCCTTGAGGAGGTCCACGGCGACCTCGGAGACCAGCACGACTTCCGCGTTCACGAGATCCCTCACGGAGACGCTGTCCGCGATGGCTGCACTGACCTTCGGGATGTTCCTGGCGGCCCTGAACACCATGTCGTCGCCGCTCTCCACGAGGATCACCGTGCGGCGCCCGGCGCACTCGTGGCTTCCGAGCATGTCGGCGATCTCACGGGTCCTCCCGCTGGACTGCAGGTCACGGATGATCCTCAGGTTGCCCTCGGCGAGCCTCTCGCTGAGGATGCCGGCCAGGGCCTTCCTGCGGACCTTCCTGTTCAGCCGGACCTTCCAGGGTCTGGACTGGGGGCCGAACGCGACTCCGCCGCCCCGCCAGATGGGGGAGGACTTGCTGCCGGACCTCGCCTGGCCCGTGCCCTTCTGCCTCCACGGCTTCTTGCCGGAGGCGTTCACGTCGCTGCGTCCGAGCGTGCCGACGGTTCCCTGTCTGGCGTTGATGGACTCCGCCCGGACGACCTCCCAGAGGATGTAGGTGGAGACGTTCGTCCCGAACATCTCCTCGGGGAGATCCGTCCTGCCGACCTCTTCGCCGGACATCGTGTAGATCCTGGCCTCGGCCATGGCTACCTGCTCCTTCCGTCGTTCTTGTGGACGAGCAGATACCCGTTCCTGGACCCGGGGACGGCGCCCTTCACGACCAGGAGATTGCGGTTCTCGTCGACCTGCACGATCTCGAGGTTGCGGACGGTGATCCGCTTGCCTCCGTCGCGGCCGGGCATGCCCTTGTTCTTCCAGACCCGTCCGGGAGTGGCGCACTGGCCGATGGAGCCGGGGACCCTCTTGGACTTGCATCCGTGGGCCTCGTCTCCGCCGGAGAATCCGTGCCTCTTCACGACTCCCTGGAATCCCTTGCCCTTGGTGAGGCCGGTGATGTCGACCTTCTCGCCGGGCCGGAAGACGGCGACCGTGATGAAGTCGCCGGCCTTCACCGGGGTCCTGGGGGTGGGGATCTCACGGAGTCCGGCGACCGGAGGGGCTCCGGTCTTCCGCAGGTGACCCAGCTGGGGCTTGTTCAGCCGCTGCTGCTTCTTCGGGCGGAAGCCGATCTGCACCGCGTCGTACCCGTCGGTCTCGACGGTCTTGACCTGGGTGACAGGGTTGGGCTGTGCTTCGAGCACGGTGACGGGCACTGCGACGCCGTCCGTGTCGAACACGCGAGTCATCCCTATCTTACGAGCCATGATACCGCTCATAGATCACTTCCCGTCGCTGAAGTCCCCTGTTCGGCGGGGGGACGAGCGTTTCTGTTTGCTGCACCGCCTGCCGGGCAACCGCCATTGCTCCGGACATCGCGGCATTCTCTCTTAACCCGGCACGCCGGGTCAGTCAGAACTCGAACCGGCTAGACCTCGTTCATCTCCACGTCCACCCCGGCAGGTACGTCCTGCGACCTGAGGGCGGCTGCGGTCTCCTCGTTCGGCTCCATGATCTCGATGATCCTGGAATGGACCCGCATCTCGAACTGCTCGCGCGACTTCTTGTTGACGTGCGGGCTCCTGAGTACGGTCAGCATGGTCCTCCGGGTCGGCAGGGGGATGGGGCCCGCCACCTTCACCCCGGTCTTGGCCACCCCGCGCACGATGGCCGACGCCGACCTGTCCAGAAGCCTGTGATCGTAGGCTCTGAGCTTGATCCTCAGACGATTGTTCTTCAACTCCTGCTCCTGTCAGATCTTGTACCGGGAGGACGAGCCCAGCCCGGCGATGCCCATCTGCTCGAGGAGTCCCCTGGCTATGCTCTCGCCCACTTCGGCGTAGTCCAGGAACTGCATCGAGAAGCCGGCTCTTCCCTGGGTCAACGAACGCAAGGCGCTACTATAACCAAAAAGCTCCGCAAGGGGTACCCGGGCCCTCAGCACCTGGACCTCGCCCCGCGGTTCGAGCCCGCTGACGGTCCCCCTGCGGGCGTTCACGTCGCCGATGACCTCCCCCACGTAGTCCTGCGGACAGAGGATGTCCACCCGCATGATCGGCTCGCGGATGATCGTGCCGGACGCCTCCAGGGCGCTGCGGAGGGCCATCGCGCCCGCGAAGGAGTACCCGGTCTCGGAGGAGTCGGTCTCGTGGACCCGGGCTTCGGTCAGCTCGATCCGCATCCCGTCGAGCGGGAAGCCTGCGAGCGGACCGGCTCCCACCGACCCCGTCACGCCCTTCTCGACGGCGGCGGCGAAGTGGGCGGGCAGCGTGCCGGGCCCGAGCCTGTTGACGAACTCGATCCCGGCCTGCATCGGGTACAGCCGGAGGACGGCGTGGCCGAAATGGCCGCGGCCCTGGATCGCCCTCACGAACTCGCCGGTACCGGACGACTCCCGGTTGATGCTCTCGCGGTAGGAGACCTGGGGCTTCCCGGTGTGGACCTTCACGCCGTGCTCCCGCACGATCCTGCTCGCGACGATCTCCAGGTGCAGCTCGCCCATGCCCATGATGAGCGTCTGTCCCGACTCCGGGTCCGTGCCGACCTTGAAGCTCGGATCCTCGCTGACGAGCGCTGCGAGGGCCTCCTCGAGCCTCTTGTCGTCGCTCGTGCTCGCGGGTTCGATGGCCATCTGGATCACCGGCTCGGGGAAGCGGATGGACTCGAGGACCAGCGGGCCGTCCATCCTCGTGAGCGTGTCTCCGGTGGCGGCGTCCTTGAGCCCGGCAGCGGCGATGTCGCCGGCCCGCACGCTGTCGAGGTGGATCCGCTTGTCGGCGTGCATCCTGACCAGCCTCGCGAGCCGCTCCCGCCTGCCCGTCCGGTTGTTCAGCACCGGGTCGCCGTCGCCCACCGACCCCGAGTAGACGCGGAGGAAGGCGAGCCGGCCCAGATGGGGATCGCAGTGGATCTTGAAGACCAGTGCGACGAGGGGACCGTCCGTGCTCCGCGCGATCTCCGTCAGGGTCCCGTCCGGGAGGTGCCCCTGGACCGGCGGGAGATCCCCCGGGGCGGGCAGCCAGTCGACGATGGCGTCGAGAAGCTGCTGGACGCCGATGTTCTTGAGGGCCGCCCCGCAGAGAACCGGGACCATCTCTCCCGAGAGGGTGCCCCTCCGGAGCAGGCCTCGGACCTCGTCACCCGTCAGCTCGCCCTCGAAGTACCTCTCCATCGCCGAGTCGTCGAGCATGGCGGCTGTCTCCCAGAGCGTCTTCCTCGCCTCCGACCAGGCGGGGATGCAGCCTTCGGGGATCTCCTCCGTCCGGAACACCGCCCCGCTCGTCTCGGCGTCGAAGTAGATCGCTCTTCCGTCGATCACGCTGACGATGCCCCGGAAGTCCGTCCCGCTCCCGATCGGCAGCATCACCGGCACCGGCCTCGCGCCGAGCATGGTCCTCATCATGTCCACGGCGCCGTGGAAGTCCGCCCCCTGCCGGTCCATCTTGTTGATGAAGGCGATCCTCGGGACACCGTAGCGGTCGGCCTGATGCCAGACGGTCTCGGACTGCGGCTCGACGCCGCCCACGGCGCAGAACACCGCGACGGCGCCGTCGAGGACGCGCAGGCTCCTCTCGACCTCGGCGGTGAAGTCCACGTGCCCGGGGGTATCGATGAGGTTGATCTGGTGATGTCTCCAGGTGCAGGTCGTCGCTGCGGACTGGATGGTGATGCCCCGCTCCCGCTCCTGGGGCATGTAGTCCATCACGGCCGTGCCGTGGTCCACGTCGCCCAGGCGGTGCACCTTGCCCGTGTAGAAGAGGATCCGCTCGGAGACGGTGGTCTTGCCGGCGTCGATGTGGGCCATGATGCCGATGTTCCTGATGCTATCCATGGCTTCGCCATCCTGCGATCAGGGATCGCCCGGCAGGGATCGAGCCCGTGATCGGTCGACGGCGGATGTCAGGCATGGTCATGAACGGTGACAGGAACGGAATTCGCGTACGAATTCCGATCCAGTCACCATGGGGCTGGCGTACGGAAACGGTGACAGGAACGGAATTCGCGTACGAATTCCGATCCGGTCACCATGGGGCCGGCGAACGGAAACGGGGACATGATCCCAATTCACGTGTGAATGGTGATCATGTCCCCGATTGCTGCTCATGACTCTCCTCCGGCCATCGGCCTTCCGCTGACCACCGCCGCCGGAGGCTGCCGGGACCGGGTCCCGGCCGATCCTGCTACCAGCGGTAGTGCGCGAAGGCCTTGTTGGCTTCCGCCATCTTGTGGGTTTCGTCCTTCTTCTTGACGCTTCCGGAGTTCTCGCCCTTCGCGGCGTCCATGATTTCTCCGGCCAGCTTCTCGGCCATCCCGTGACCCCTGCGGGCCCTCGAGAACTGGATGATCCACCGGATCGCCAGGGAGTCGCGCTCGGCGGGCTTGACCTCCATCGGGACCTGGTAGGTGGATCCGCCGACGCGCCGGGACTTCACCTTCAGCTGCGGCCTGACGTTGCCCAGGGCACGGTTGAACACCGTCACGGGATCCTGTCCCGTCTTCTCGGTGACCATGTCCATCGCATCGTAGAAGATCGCTTCCGCAATCGACTTCTTGCCCTGCAGCATGAGCTTGTTGATGAACTTCGCCACGATCAGGTTGCCGTACTTCCTGTCCGGAGCGATCTCACGCTTCCTGGGCTTGGATCGTCTCGACATGCATCCTCCTCAACCGCATCCGCCTTGGACCGGTTGGTGTCCTGCCTCCGCTACTGGGGCTTCTTCGCCCCGTACTTGGAGCGGCCCTGCTTCCTTCCGTCGACACCCGAGGCATCCTCGACCCCTCGGATGATGTGATACCTGACGCCGGGGAGATCCTTGACCCTGCCGCCCCGGATGAGGACGACGGAGTGCTCGTTGAGATTGTGATCGATTCCCGGGATGTAGGCCGTCACCTCGAACCCGTTGCGGAGCCTCACCCTGGCGACCTTCCTCAGGGCAGAGTTGGGCTTCTTCGGGGTGGAGGTGTAGACCCTGGTGCAGATCCCCCGCTTCTGGGGACAGCCGGTCAGCGCCGGGGCCTTCGTCTTGGATGTCTGCCTGCCGCGCCCTTCGCGGACAAGCTGATTGATGGTGGGCAAGTCAGCTCCTTTCGGGGTCCGTGCCGATCTGCGCTTCCGGGAGCGCAAAGCCTGAGAGTCTAAACATCGAAGTCCCTGTCGTCAATGTCCATCGTGTCCGGATCCTCCGGCAGGGCCGGCTCCGGCAGCTCCGATCCGTCGGGGAGGGAGAGGCCCACGTCCTGGTAGCCCCGGATCCCCGTCCCGGCCGGGATGAGGTGTCCCACGATCACGTTCTCCTTGAGCCCGTGCAGGTAGTCCACCTTGCCCATCGTGGCGGCGTCGGCCAGGACCGCGTTGGTCTCCTGGAAGGAGGCCGCCGAGAGGAAGCTCTCCGTGGCCAGCGAGGCCTTCGTGATCCCGAGCAGCAGCACGGCGGAGGACGCGGGCTTCCTGCCCTCCATCATGAGGCGCTCGTTCTCCTTCTGCAGGACCAGCCGGTCGACCTGGGCCCCCTCGAGGAACTGGGTGTCGCCCGGATCGTCGATCTTCGCCTTGGAGAGCATCTGCTTGACCACGATGCCGATGTGCTTGTCGTTGATCTTCACGCCCTGGAGCCTGTAGACCTCCTGGATCTCGTTCAGGAGGTAGCGCTCGGCCGCCTCCGTGCCCTTGATCCTGAGGATGTCGTGCGGGGACATGGGACCCTCGGTCAGCCGGTCGCCCGCCTGGACCCTGTCGCCCTCCCTGACGCGGATGTGCATGGTGGCCTGGATCTTCACCGAGTACTCCTGGCCGTGGTCGCCGCGGATCGTGATGGTCCGGATGCCCGCCTTGATCGGGCTGAGCGAGACCACGCCGTCGATCTCGGCGATGCTGGCCACGTCCTTGGGGACGCGCGCCTCGAAGAGCTCGTCCACCCGGGGGAGCCCGCCGGTGATGTCGCGCTGCTGGCCGAGCTTCCTCTCGATCCTCGCGATGTGGACTCCCTGACGGATGAGGCTGCCGTCGTTCACGCGGAGGTGGGCTCCGCTGGGAATCGGGTAGCGGCCCTTGATCGACTCGGTGATGAACTCCTCGACGGGGTCCCTGTCGACCTTCTTGCGGCCGGTCTGGGCGATGTGGCTCCGGGTACCCCTGGAGACGAAGTCGGCCATCACGAGCATGGAGCTGTCGGCGACGATGTCCTGGACGAGGGCCAGCAGCTTCCGTGTCCCCTGGTGAGCCCTGTCGAGGGACTGGATGACCAGGATGAAGGATTCCCTGCGGCTGAGGTCAGCGAGCGTCTCGGCGAACTTCTGCTCGGTGATCTCGCTGCTGCGACGTCCGGATTCCTCGAGCTCCGCGAGCACCGCCCTGAGCGCGGCGACCTCCTTGGCGGCCTTCCGGCCGAACCCGGCGACGACATCCTGGGCCAGCTTCACCAGCGGGGCGTACTTGCCCGCGCCCGCCTTCCTGCAGTCGATCGAGTAGAGCGGGATGCCGCCGTCCTTCATCCGGTCCAGGAACTCCTCCGCGAGCGTCTCGGTGCGGTAGGTGCTCATGTCCTGGTAGGTGTAGACGATCCGTCCGGTCCCCTCGCCCATCTCCTTCACCAGCTCGCCGGCGGTGAACAGCTCCTCGTCGCGCCGCCTCGGGCGTCCGCTGAGCACGACCATCTGCTCGGGCAGGATGAAGATGTGCGGATGGAGGGTCTTGCTGCGGTCCTCGACGATCACCATCTGCTTCCGCTGCTCGCTGTCGAACTCCTCCTTGAGGGTCGTGTCCTCCTCGATGTCGACGTAGTGGATGCTGCCCGACTGCTCGGCGACGATGGGGATGATGAACGGATCGCTCCGGCAGATCAGGTTGCCCTTCTCCACCTGCAGCCCGTCCTCGACGAACATCTGCGAGCCGACCACGACGTCGTAGGTCGACAGGATCTCGCCGGAACCGTCGAGGATGTCGATCTGGGTGTTCCTGGTGCTGATCACCACCGGCTTCCCGGAGTCGTCCGCGCTGCGGACGATGCAAGGGTTCCTGTAGCTGATGATGCCGGCGTGCCTGGCGGTGACCTCGGATTCCCTGGTCTCGCGCCCGGCGACGCCTCCCGTGTGGAAGGTCCGGAGCGTGAGCTGGGTGCCGGGCTCGCCGATGCTCTGGGCCGCGATGACGCCCACGGCCTCGCCCACGGTCACCATGCGGTTCCTGGAGAGATCCCAGCCGTAGCACTTGGCGCAGAGACCCCTCGGGGACTCGCACGCCATGACGGAGCGGATCCTGACGGACTCCACCCCGAGCCGGTCGATCTCGGTGGCGAGCTTCTCGGTGATCTCCTCGCC
>Ga0163210_1001547_pt1 | contig 9975 bp, 9 predicted proteins | sample Kivu_220m_FD_113536 | JGI IMG/M metagenome (GOLD analysis project Ga0163210, IMG submission 113536) | Freshwater microbial communities from Lake Kivu, Western Province, Rwanda to study Microbial Dark Matter (Phase II) - Kivu_220m | ecosystem: Environmental > Aquatic > Freshwater > Lake ... | reverse complement strand
TGCTGATGGAATCTACAATTTGCTTTATCCCGATAAGACAGCATTGCGAGGAATTAAACCAAGCAGCCTCGATGATTTTCAGTTATGTTTCGACTTTGGATAAAAACTCAGGAAACTCCAGTGTTAGATTATCTTGACACCTCTGCGTAACTTTGTTAGCATTTCAAAACTTTTCAATGAGGAGGTCATCCCTTGCTCAAGCTGGCAGGAATTCAGATATCTTGTGGTGAGGAAAAGAGGAAAAACATTGAGAAAGCAGTTAAATTTGCTAGGATCGCCATCGAAAAAGGAGCCAGCATCATCTGTTTCCAGGAACTCTTCACAACCCATTGGTTTCCAAAGGAAATAAGCCAACACCATTTTTCCTTGGCTGAAGAGATCAACGGTCCTTCGGTCCTGCCGATGCAAGAACTCGCGGAGAGAGAAAATGTTGTCCTGATCTGCCCCATCTTTGAAAAGGAGGGGGAGAGATATTATAATTCAGCAGTTGTCATTGACGCCGGAGGAAAGATTTCGGGAACTTACCGAAAAATCCATATCCCACAGATCCCTCTATGGGAAGAGAAATACTATTTTTCCCCCGGGAATCTCGGTTTCCCTGTTTTCCGGACGCGGTTTGCCACACTGGGAGTCCAAATCTGCTGGGATAACTTTTTTCCCGAAGGATCAAGGGTTTTAACCCTGAAAGGGGCACAGATCATCTTCTCTCCTACTGCGGCTGCCTTCGCATCACAGGAGAAGTGGAGAACGGTCATCTCGGGTAATGCCATGGCCAATGGTGTCTATTTTTTCAGGGTCAATCGGGTGGGAAGCGAAGAGAAACAGGATTTCTATGGAAGATCCTTCTGTATCTCTCCGGAAGGTGAGCTGGTGGACAGACCTACGGGGATGAAAGAAGGGATCTTCCTCGTCGAGATCGACCTGAAAGCCATCGAAAGAGTGAGAAAGGAATGGCCTTTGCTGAGGGATAGGAGGCCTGAAGTCTACCACGAAATATTGACACAGGGAAGAAATGAGAATGGATAAGAAAAATTTTTTTAAAGAATATATAGAGCCCATTATCATCGCAGTCCTGATTGCCCTTTTCATCAGGGCCTTCGTCATTCAAGCTTTTAAGATCCCTTCCGGGTCCATGGAACCAACGCTTTTGGTGGGGGATCATATCCTCGTCAGTAAGTTTATCTACGGGATCAGGATTCCCTTTGCCGGGAAGAAGCTCTTTAAAATGATTAACCCGAAGAGGGGGGACATTATTGTATTCATCTATCCTAAGGATCGTTCAAAGGATTTTATTAAAAGGGTGATCGGAACTGAAGGAGAAAAGGTAGAGATCATGCGGAATAAAATCTATATCAATGATCAATTACTGGAGGACCCGTGGGGGCGATATGAAAAAGTCGACTCCGTGAGATACCTTCCGTCAATGGACCATTTCGGTCCGTTCATCGTTCCAAAAAGTTCCCTGTTTGTCTTAGGGGATAACCGGGATAATAGCCAGGATAGTCGCTTTTGGGGCTTTGTCCATGTGGACGAGGTAAAGGGAAAGGCCTTCATCATCTATTTTTCCTGGAATGGATATGCCGACCAACTGATCAGCAAGGTCAGGTGGATGAGATTTGGTAAGTTGATCCGTTAGTGGTGGAAAACATTTTCATTGGCCCATCGGATATCTTTTCGAATCTGATCGATAAGGTGCCGGGAAGAGTTGAAACGGATTTCGTCCCTTATCCGTTTTTTAAAGTTAACCTGAATCTCTTCACCGTAGATATTCTGGTTAAAATGCATGATATGGACTTCCAGGGAAAAGGCCCTTTTGTTTTCCGTTTCTTCCGGGGCAAAGGTCGGATTCCATCCGATATTAGCAAGACCCTCAAGATGCTGTCCCTTCCAGACGACTTCTACCGCATAGACGCCCGTCCCGGGATAGAGTTCATCGGACCTCTCTAAATTAGCCGTTGGGAACCCCAAACTCCTTCCCCTTCCCACCCCTTTGATCACTTTTCCGATAACCGGATAATCTCTCCCCAATAATTTAGAAGCGCCTTCCACCTCTCCTTTTTGGAGGAGATCCCTGATTTTCGAGCTGCTCACAGTGATTTGACCAATTTTAAGGGCCTCCACGACTTCCACATCAAAACCGTAAGTTTGCCCTGTGTGGATCAGCATATGAGCATCCCCTTCCTGCTTCTTTCCGAAATGGTAATTGAACCCGATGATGACCTTTCTTGCCTTAATCCGATCCAGCAAAATATTTTTAATAAATTCAGAAGCGGAGAGTTCGGAAAAACCCAGGGAAAATTCCAGGCAGAGAACGGTTCGGATTCCTGATGCTTCGATAAACATCATTTTTTTCCGAAAAGGAGTTAGGAGAGGGAGGAACTTTTCCGGGGCAAGAACCTTGAGGGGATGGGGTTCGAAAGTAATGACAATTCCTTCTCCATGGAGCCTGGAAGCTTCTTCCATTACCCTCTTAAATATTTTCTGGTGACCCAGGTGAACCCCATCGAAATTGCCCAATGTCACCACAGGGTTGACCAAAGGCCGTTTCAAATTCTCGATTCCCCTGATGATCTCCATTTAATCCACCCTGCACTTATGACTTGACTTTAATGTAAAAAATATAAAATAATAATATACCGTTTTCAATTACAGAGGATCTTAAGAAAGAGCCGAAGTGGCGGAATTGGCAGACGCGCTAGATTCAGGGTCTAGTGGGGAGTAGTCCCTGTGGGGGTTCAAATCCCCCCTTCGGCACCATCCCCTTAAAAGATTTTTATTTCAGAACCAAATACCTTTTTACCGGAGCTTCCCATATCAGGGTGTTTCGCAAAGGATGATAGATTAAATCATAAGCGGAAGAATTATCTTTTGGAGGTCAGGTTGAGATCAAATTTAAAGAAATCGGTTGAAGGAGCTGGTCGAGAAGGAACTTTACCAGAAGGGCCTGTGCCTTCCTTAAAACATTCAAGGATTCCCCCTTTCCCTGAGCTTATCTGACCGGTTTTGGGATCTACCTTTGCAAATTCAATCCCTTCTGGAACTTCAAAGTCCTTTACACTCTTATCCTTTAACACCTTTGACATAAATTGAACCCAGATAGGAGAAGCGGCACGAGCCCCTGTTTCATTCTCACCAAGGGATCTCTCTTCGTCAAATCCAACCCATACCCCGGTGATCAATTCCGGCGTATAACCGATGAACCAGGCATCTAAGAATTGGTCTGTGGTTCCGGTTTTGCCTGCGGCGGGTCTTCCAAGGGTCCTGGCTCTCCAGCCTGTTCCGCTCTCGACAACATCCTGCAGAAGGTGGGTCATCAGGTAAGCAGTCTGAGGACTGATGACCTGCTCTTCTTGATTGAGTTCTCCCGGGAAATCGAGAGGGAGATTTTCTTCTAAGAGGTTACCATCTCGATCCAAAATTTTTTTGATAAAGATGGGTTTGAACCTTTTCCCCTGATGGGGAAACACGGCGTAAGCCTTCGTCAATTCATAGAGGGAGATACTTGAGGAACCTAAAGCCATGGATAGATTTTCATGGAGAGGAGAGGAGATTCCAAGATTTTTTGCATAACCCCTGATATACTCAACCCCAATGTCCTGGGCGATCTTTACAGTAACGATATTGATGGAATGGGTAAGTGCATTTCGTAAGGTCGTCGGGCCCCAATATTTTTCATTAAAATTTTTAGGTTTCCATCGTTTATTCCCGAATTCAAATACAATGGGAGCATCAATGACGACGGAGACAGGGGTATATCCTTTGTCTAAGGCCGATGCATAAACAATGGGCTTAAAAGCAGATCCGGTTTGTCTTTGTGCCTGCGTTGTGCGATTGAACTGGCTCCTTCGGTAATCCCTTCCTCCCACCATTGTCTTTACGTATCCGGTCTCTAAGTCGAAGCAGATCAATCCCCCTTCAGGTCGGGAGGATCCATTTCCAGACGAATATTTATGTCTTTTCTCAACCTCCTTCAGCCCCGATTCAACAGCCTCTTGAGCCACACTCTGAAAATTGAGATCTAAGGTGGTATAGACCTGGAAACCATTTTTAAGGAGGGCCTCTCTTCCATATCTCTCTTCGATATGTCTCCTGACATATTCCACAAAATAGGGTGCCTTTTCCATAAAGGATGTTTGTTTATTTCTATACAGTAAAGGAGCCTGAAGGGCCTTCATTGATTCCCTATAGGGGATCATTCCTACTTCAACCATCCGGCCCAGAATGTAGGTCTGTCTCCTCTTGGCTTGATCCGGGTGATGGTAAGGGGAATATTTACTGGGTGCCTGAGGTAGGCCTGCTAACAGCGCTGATTCTGCCAAATTGAGTTCCTCAACCGGTTTTCCGAAATAGGTCTCAGCCGCAACAGCCACCCCATAGGCACCGTGACCTAAAAAGATCTGATTGAGATAAAGGTATAGGATCTCTTCTTTTGAAAGGTATTTTTCGATTTTAAAGGCCAATATGGCCTCACGAATCTTTCTGATAAAACTTTTTTCAGGGGAGAGGAGAAGAGATTTCACAACCTGCTGGGTGATAGTGCTCCCTCCTTGTACAATTTCTCCCGAGAAGATATTTCTAAGAAAAGCCCTTAAAATGGCCCAATAGTCCAACCCTTTATGCTGGAAAAATCTGGCATCCTCTCCTGCCACAAACGCCTGGATTAAATGATTGGGTATTCTATCAAGAGAAACCACTTCTCTCTTTTCAGTAAAGAATTCTCCGATGGCCTCCCCATCCTCTGAATAGATTTTCGTTACAGCAGGTGGTTTGTAATTTTTTAAATTTTCAATACTTGGGAGATCATGGCCAAAATAGACATAAGATCCCACCCCGGCCACCACTATTATTGTGGCGAAGACCATCAAAGCGCCGATTAAGATTTTAATAACTTTTTCTATTAAATCAGATTTCTTCATAATCATAAAAGGTTAAGCATTATTGTATCATAAATTTCTTGACTTCTTTGGCCGCAATATACAATAATGGCAAAGAAATTGCAATAAATTATTGAAGAAGCAGATGTTTTTAAATTTCACCTAAAATTTTGCCATCTCAAAATTACTAATATTTTCCGTAAGTTGTAAAAAAAACCAAGGAGAATAAATGGATAATGAATGAGTCTACTGAAACTCTTTCAATTTTAATCCCTGTTTATAATGAAGTGGATAATATTTTACCACTATATGAGAGGCTTGTAGAGGCAATCAAAAAGACCGGAAAGGCTTATGAGGTAATATTTGTTGATGATGGAAGTTCAGATGGGACTTTGGAGGCCTTAATTGACATCAATAAAAAGAATCAGAATGTCAAAGTAATAAGCTTTTCACGTAATTTCGGCCAGACAGCCGCTCTCAGTGCAGGAATCGACTCCTGCAAAGGGGATATCATCATCCCGATGGATGGAGACCTCCAGAATGATCCGGAAGACATTATTCTCCTTCTCGAGAAGATTGAAGAGGGTTATGATGTCGTGAGCGGATTGAGAAAGAGTCGAAAAGATAGATCCATTTCTAGCGAAGCGATTTCTATCGATAGTAGATAACTAATTTATCTTACTCATCGGAGATATCACTGGCACTCGACCGAATAAGACGAGAGGGATTCTCCAATCCCAAATGTTTTATTGCTCTCCTTCAAGATCATCTTGTTAATATGAAGGATAATGGAAAACAGCTCCGGATCCTGCTCGTAAAGGAACCCTGGGTAATCTGTTATCATCCCTTGTTTTGATCTATTGATCTTTCATTTACATTGATGGAACGATGGGCTGGAGTATAAACAGGAAAAATTCAATTTTTAAAAACTGGATAGTTATATGAATCTCTTTTGGCAGTTTAACTGTGTGATTGCCCTTGGTGCAATCTGCTGGACTATAGGGGATTTACTCCATAAGCGTTTTTTCAATGGAAAAGTTTTATTGCCTACCATAGCACGGTACTCCCTTGCTTTTACTGCAGGGAATGTGGCTCTTTCCTATATTATGACGGCATTGGGATTCACTGGTTTGTTTATCCCCTTGGTGCTCTGGATGCTGCTCATTGCAGGGGTTGGGCTATCGGTTTGGTGGATTTCTGTAGAGTTCATGAAGCCTTCTGGTTTGAAATTAATAGCGCCAACAGTGCAAGATGGGAAGGAAGAAATATGGGGATCCATTTTCCTATTTGCTACAGTTGGAATTTTTCTCTTGCCAGCAATTCTGCAAGCAGCCGCTCCACCGCACGTCCGTGACTCCCTGGTCTATCATCTTTTATGCCCAAAAGAGTATTTAAATGCAGGACGCCTAGTGCATATCGCCGGGAATTTATTTTCAGCTTTCCCAAAAGGACATGAAGTTCTTATGACTCTTCTTTTAGCCATTTCGGGTGATCGCGCAGCCCAGGGGTTTTCTATTCTCCAGCAGGTGGCAGCGATTGGCGGACTCTATAGTCTGATTCGCCTGATGGCTGGGCCTTGGTCGTCAGCATTCTGTACCCTTGGATACGCAACAATTCCACCAATAATATACTTTACGGGATGCGGCTATATGGAACCAGCGCTTCTTATGGCTTTTGGAAACAGCCTTTTGGCATTGTTCCTTTTCTTCAAGCCCTCCGCGGCAAGCCCCCTTACCGAAAGAATGCGTTTGAAGGCCCTTGCCTTCATTGGTTTCCTTGCAGGTTGGATGCCTGCGCTTAAGTATAGTGGTTTAATCTACTTGGGGTTGATCGGACTGATCGTCTTATGGAGCCAGAGGAGGGCCCCCATTAAAAAAGCAATGAAGATATGCGGGGTTTTCATCCTGGCGGTGATACCGGGTCTTTGCTGGATAGTGTGGAACTGGATGACTTTAGGTAACCCAGTATACCCGATGGGGTGGTTTCTTTTCGATGGAAAAGATTGGGATGAGGCGAGAGCCCTCGCTATGTCAATATATTTTGATACTTACGGGATGGGGAGAACTCTATCAGACTTCCTCTTGTTGCCATGGAGGCTGGCTTTTTCAGGGAAATTTGACACGATTTACTTTGACGGCGCTATAGGACCGTTCCTGCTCCTTTTTTTAACCTTGGCTGCAGCGTCGGGCTATTTATTGATTCGTCGCCGGATAGCCGGGGGTATTATTAAACAAATAGGATTCATGTTTATTGTGTCAACTGTGTTTTTTGTGTTTGGAACTCAGCAAACACGGTTTTGGCTCCCTTCTCAGATGCTGGCTTGCGCTTTTGCTGCTCCTGCGTTAGAGCATCTCGTAAGCTGGACAAGGAGGAGGCGTCTGATAAAGATGGTGCTTTTCTTGACTGTGATTGCTTCCCTTGTTTGGAACATGAGGTTTTTGGGCAAACAGTTTCTTGCGGTTGGTTACTACAAACCGGTCTTAGGCATGGAACAGGAGCGTGCCTTTCTCATTCGAAAGGTTCCGGGGTACCCGGCTTTAGAATTTATCAATAGAAATCTGCCTAAGCACTCACACATATTTTGCGTGTGGACAGGGGCATACGGCTACTATATCGACCGCCCATACTTCTCCGACACTTTCATAGAAGACGTTACCCTCAAGAAATTCATTAATGCTTCTATAAATGGGAAAGATCTATCACAAAGGCTGACTCGGGCTGGATTTACCCACGTTCTTTTGCAGCACTCTCTGTTGAAAAAAAATATGGAACCGTGGCAACAGATAATCTTTGGTGATTTTTTAAGAAAACAAACTCTCGAGCTTTTTCGATACCAAGCTTTTTCGATATTCGCAATCCAGAGTGAATAAGAGCTCGACTTAGAGAATGCTTCACAAAATGCTTTTCTTTTTAAGCTCGGTACTTTTGATTTATGTTTTAAAGTGAACGAGTAGTTAATAGGGATAGAAAAAAGGGTCTACCACTTAGGATAAAGACATAATTGATTTGATTAAATAGGCCACCGTTTTTTAAACAACTCTATAATAATCTAAAGCCTAACGACGCAACACCTTTGATTTAACGGCCTCTATTGATTGGAAGCTATGAAAACGGGAATAGGTAAAAGATTGTAGATAAGGCCCATATCCTTAGTTGAATATTAACAAAAATTGTCATTCAATAGACAAAAAGTGTGATTTTGTTTTGATTTTTAAATTTTTTAAAATAAGTTAAATTTGATTGCTGGAAATCAGAATAAGAAATAATTTTAATGATATTAAAATATTAGATCATTTGGTTTATTTTTGAGATAATTTTAAAATTTGGCATAAATTATGCTTTAATTATTTCTAAAATTTTTCAAAAAAGGAGGTGAAGAAGGAGCATAAAAAATAAATATTAAATTGGGTTTGAGAGTGTTGTTTTAAATTAATGACACAAGACACGGAAAACGATATTAACAAAGGAGGTTTAAATTATGTTGAAGAAGAAAGGGCAAAAAGGTTTTACATTAATTGAATTGTTGATCGTTATAGCGATCATCGGAATTTTAGCAGCTATTGCTATTCCGATGTATCGGACACAAACCATTAAAGCGAAATTGACTGAAGTCACAAATGCCATGAGTAATGTTGCAAGTGCTGTCGCAGCTTATTACCAGGAAAATAATGCATTTCCTACTGCTCCTACGCTCACCGAAATTAGAAATAGTTTAGGTGTCGCACTTGGTGCTCTGAACAGGATTTCTGCCATGGTAGTCGCCTCAGGTCCTCCTGCAACAATTACAGCTACCGTGGCTAACATTGACGGTACTGTTAATGGCCAAACCTTAATTCTCACTGGGAATACGAGTACCGTTGATGCATCCATAACTTGGAATTGGAGTGGTGGAGCCGGTATGCCACCGGCATATGTCCCAAAACGGTAATTTAAGATCTAACCAATCATGTTGGTGCCTGGAGAATTAATTTAAATAATCTTCGGGCACCAATATTTATTTTTAAGAAATAGACCCCTCACTTTGAGATAGCAGGGGTTTTAAATGGAAAAGAATAAATCAGGCTTCACTCTGATCGAATTATTGATCGTTATTGTCATCATAGGAATTTTAGCTGCGGTTGCAATCCCTTTTTATGAGGGTTATAAGATAAGGGCAAAGTTAATTGAAGTTGAAAATGCAATGGCAATTGTGAAAGGCGCAGTTTCGACATTTCGCCAGGAAAAAGAGACCTGGCCTAATTGCCCGACGATTGTAGAAATCCAGAGTAGTTTAGGCGTGGGATTGGGGAGTATTCAAAGAGTTTCGGGAATATCCATTGTCAATGGCGTAATAACTGCAAATATTCAAAATATTCACCCTATGGTGAATGGACAATCATTAATTCTTACACCCGCTCTAGATGGCGATGGTTCAATCAGCTGGACATGGGGATGGTCACCAGGTTTTCCTGTTCAATTTATGCCAAAAAGTTAAAGGATATCAAAGGTTAGAAATGAAGTCTCAGAAAGGAATTACACTGATTGAGTTATTAATCGTCGTTATGATTGTGGGGATCCTTGCCGCAATTGCAGTACCTACTTATACGAATTATATGGTCAGGTCTCGAAGGGCTGATGCCAAAACCGCTTTGGAACAGCTCAGAGCGGCTCAGGAGATGCGGAGAGCTGAAAGGGGAAGCTATTCCACTGATATGGCAGAACTCCAAAATACGTGGGGAGTTCCGGGTACATCAGGAGATTATGTAATCATTTTGAATTCAGCAACCGCAACCACCTATATCGGTGAAAGCCAGCCCAATACACCGAGGCAAATAGGTGATGGGAGTCTCTTTATCGACCAGAATGGAACTAAATGGCCAGCGGATAAATGGGCCAAATGAGAATTTTCTTTTGGAGTAATGGAATTGTGGAATAATGGGAAAAATGAGGATTGAATGAATCGGATGATTTAAGGTAAAGGGCAAACCAAGGATATGCTAAAGCAGGACCAAAAGCAAGATAATGATTTCTGGAGTTTCCTGAGTTTTTGATGTCAATTTTTTCTAATCCATTGAAACTATTTGATTAATTAAGGGTTCACATGTTGAAAGGAGGTTTTTTT
>Ga0163210_1001546_pt1 | contig 9975 bp, 11 predicted proteins | sample Kivu_220m_FD_113536 | JGI IMG/M metagenome (GOLD analysis project Ga0163210, IMG submission 113536) | Freshwater microbial communities from Lake Kivu, Western Province, Rwanda to study Microbial Dark Matter (Phase II) - Kivu_220m | ecosystem: Environmental > Aquatic > Freshwater > Lake ... | reverse complement strand
GGGACCTCTCGCCGTTTCAAAGAACTTTTTGCGACTCGGGAAAGGAAGCGGGATTGCAGAGTCCCATCAGTTCTGCTCAAAAATCCAGGATGCCTATTCCCTTCGCTGCATTCCACAGGTACACGGTGCGGTGAGAGATGGACTCTCCTTTATTCGAAAGACCCTGGAGGTGGAAGTCAATTCAGCCACCGATAATCCCCTCATCTTTGCCGATCAGGGGAAGATCCTCAATTGCGGGAACTTTCATGGTGAACCGGTTGCCTTCGCAATGGACTTCCTCGGGATGGTGGTCTCGGAACTGGGAGGAATCTCGGAGAGAAGGATTGAGAAGCTGATCAATCCAGCCCTTTCAGGGCTTCCTCCTTTTCTCACCACGGAGGGGGGACTCCATTCAGGACTGATGATGGTCCAGGTGAGTGCGGCTTCGCTGGCCTCGGAGAATAAAATCCTTGCTCACCCGGCCAGTGTGGATTCCATCCCAACCTCTGCTGATAAGGAAGACCATGTCTCCATGGGAACGATTTCTGCAAGAAAGGCAAGGGATATGGTCAGAAATGTGGAACATATCCTGGCCATGGAGTTGCTCTGTGCCACGCAGGGCCTGGAGTTTCTTCTTCCCCTTCAGCCCGGAATTGGAGTATTGGAGGCTTACCGGCTTGTTCGGGAAAAGGTCCCGCCGATCAAAGGGGATCGCAGGTTCAGCGAAGATATCCGAGAGGTTCACCTTCTGATCGAATCAGGAGAACTGGTGAATCGGGTGGAGAAAGTTATCGGAGGCCTGGAGTAAGTCGAAATAAATTTGATTTTCTTCTGAGTTTGTGATAATAATCCCAAATTGTTTGCGCCCGCAGGGGATTCGAAAAAAAACCGGAAACAGAAAAATCGGAAGAAGGAGGAGACGAATGATGAAGAAGAGTTGGATTGTTGGAATGATGGTTTTGGTATTTCTGGTCAGCGGGACTGCCTTTGGTGCAGAGCCCATCAAGTTAGGAATGTCCACCTGGCTTGGATATGCCCCCTTATTTCTGGCCAAGGAGAAGGGATTTTTCAAGAAGCAGGGCATAGAGGTAGAGATTGTGGTGATTGAAAGCCCGGCAGATAGGAGGGCGGCCTTTGCGGCGGACAAGATTCAGGGGATGGCCACTACGGTGGATACCCATGTGATGACATCGGCTGCGGAAAACCCGATTCCTGTCAAACAGGTCCTGGCTCTTGATGATTCCCATGGGGGGGACGGAATGGTTTCAAAAAAAGAGATCAAGACGATCAAAGACCTCAAAGGGAAAACCGTTGCCGCCCAACTGGGTGCCGGGGCAAGCTACTTCTGGCTCAATTATGTGCTGAAAGAGAACGGGATGAAACTTTCTGATCTTAAGACCATTGACATGAAGGCAGGCGATGCGGGGTCCGCTTTTGTCGCAGGCAAGGTGGATGCGGCTGTCACATGGGAACCATGGCTCTCCAGGGCGAAGGAGACACCCTTCGGTCATGTTCTTCTTTCAAGCGACAAGACCCCTGGAATTATTGTGGATTCTCTGGCCTTCAAACCAGACTTTTTGAAGAAAAGACGGGCCGATGTGAAGAAGATCGTGGCGGGCTGGAATGAAGCGGTTAAATTTGCCGCTGAGAATGCGAAAGAGGCCGATGCGATCATGGCCAAATTTACCAATCAGAAGCCCGAGGAGTTTACCAAAGAGAAGACAGGGGTTCGATTCTACGGTGCAAAAGAGAACAAGGAATACTTCGGAACCCCGCAGAAACCTGGTCTTCTCTATACGGTCACGCAGCGTGCGGCAGACCTGTGGTTTGAATTAAAATTGATTAAGACCAAACCCAAGGCCGCCGATCTGATCGATGGTTCATTTCTTTAACCGATGGATGTGAAAAAAGAAAAGGGGCTGGAAAGGGCTCCCCGGAAATTAGAGGATTTCCTGAATCCGAGGGAGCCCATTCCCGGAAGCCTCTATCTCATTCTCGCCCTCAGCAGTTTTCTCTTCTTCCTCGCCGTCTGGTCCGTTCTCACCTATGGGGGATTGGTCGATCCGCTTTTCCTTCCTTCTCCAGGGAGGGTTTTTCAAGCGGGGATTGACCTCTTCTCCGAATTAGGGTTCACGACCGATATCCTCAACAGTGTCTATCGAGTGATGGTGGGTTTTATTGCAGCTGCTGTCATTGGAGTTCCCATTGGATTGGTCATGGGGACCTTCAAGGTTGCGGAGGCCTTTACAGAACCCATGGTGGGTTTCATCCGGTATATGCCTGCCTCCGCCTTCATTCCTCTCTTCATCCTCTGGCTGGGGATTGGTGATATCGAAAAGGTGGCTATTATCTTTGTGGGCAGTTTTTTCCAGCTCGTGCTCATGGTGGCCGTGGTTGCAAAGAATGTCCATAAGGATATGCTGGAGACCGCCTATACCCTTGGGGCGAAGCGGTTCCAGGTGATTCGGAAGGTTCTCCTTCCGGCCAGTCTACCCGGAATCGTGGATACCTTACGGATCATTGTGGGATGGGCCTGGACCTATATTATTGTAGCGGAATTAGTGGCCTCGGCATCCGGGATTGGCTATATGATCATCAGCTCTCAGAGGATGCTTCGCACCTCAAACATCATCTTTGGCATTCTCACCATTGGCGTGCTCGGTCTGGTGACGGATTTTTTCTTCAAATGGCTTTACAATAAGTTGTTCCCGTGGGTGGAATAAATCAATGGAAGAACCGGTTAAACTTCATATCCATCAGGTCTCAAAGACTTACCGCACGGAAGGCAATGAGGTGCTGGCGATTGATGCGATTGACCTGAAGATCAACAATAAGGAGTTTGCGACCCTTCTCGGTCCCTCAGGCTGCGGGAAATCAACCCTTCTTCGGATCGTCGCAGGCCTGACCAAACCCACCCGAGGAGCGGTCAGACTGGACGGGAAGGTGATCAGCAGACCGGGTCAGGACCGGGGCATGGTTTTCCAGTCTTACACCCTCTTTCCCTGGCTTACGGTGAAAGAGAATATTCAGTTTGGCCTTGAGATCTCGGGGATGCCGAAATCAAAGCAGGGGGAGATTGCTCAGGAGTTCGTCGAAAAGGTTGGCCTGAAAGGCTTTGAGCAATCCTATCCGAAGGGATTATCCGGCGGGATGAAGCAGAGGGTTGCCATTGCAAGGGCCCTGGCCAATAATCCGGATATCCTTCTTTTAGACGAGCCCTTCGGCGCCCTCGACGCCCAGACCCGGGCCCTCATGCAGGAGCTCCTCACGCAGGTCTGGGAAGACCTTCATAAGACCATCCTCTTTGTCACCCACGATGTAGAGGAAGCCATCTTCCTTTCGGACCGGGTCTTTGTCATGACGGCCAGGCCAGGAAAGATTAAGGCGGAGATCGATATTCCCCTGGGACGGCCCAGAAACTATGAAATGAAATCCACGGAATCATTCCTCAGCCTGAAAAAGTATGCCCTCACCCTCATCCGGGAAGAGGCGATCAAGGCAACCCAGTATGGAGAATGAGTTTACACTGACGGGTCTCCCCGCGATCCAACTGATGGAGATAGCCCAATTCAGGTTTCAGTGAAATCAGCAGTGAGTTCTTTCAAGAAAGGAGAAAAGTTGAAGATCGAAAGGCTCGCAAGAAAAGGAATCTTAAAGATAACTTCCTATATTCCGGGAAAGTCCATTGAGGAGGTTGAGAAGGAGTATGGTCGGAAGAGGTGGGTGAAGCTTGCATCCAATGAGAATCTCCTCGGCCCTTCTCCCAAAGCCCTTGCGGCCATCCGCAGGGAGATCTCCCATTCCCATTTCTACCCCGAGGGTCCTTGTAGTCTCCTTAAAAAGGCCCTGGCAAAGAAGTTCTCATTGCCCGAAGCCTGCGTGGACATCTCCAATGGGGCGGACAACCTCATCCTGATGATTGCCAATGCCTTTGTCAACGAAGGCGATGAGGTGGTGATGGCAGATCCCACCTTTCCGGTCTACACCAACACCACTCAGATCATGGGCGGCAGGCCGGTCAAGGTCAGGTTAAAAAACGACACTCATGATCTCAAAGGCATGCTCTCCAGGGTCAACCGCAGGACCAAGTTGATCTTTATCTGTAATCCAAACAATCCGACCGGGACGATCGTTTCTCAGCAGTCCTTCGATCAATTTCTCACCGGGCTTCCTGACCGGGTCATTGTCATTCTGGATGAGGCTTACGGAGATTTCGTTGAAGACCCCAGCTCCCCGGATGGCTTAAACTATATCCGGAAAGGAAAGGTGATCCTTCTCAGGACCTTTTCAAAACTATACGGACTGGCAGGATTGAGAATAGGCTATGCTCTGGGCAGAGAAGATTTGATCCACTGTCTTGATCAGGTGAGAGATCCCTTTCCAGTCAACCGGCTTGCCCAGGTGGCAGGGGTTGCGGCTCTGGAGGATGAGAGGCATGCAAGGCAGTCCATTCAAATGGTTTGCGAGGGGAGAAGGTATCTTTACAGGGAGCTCGGTCAACTGGGAATTCCTCATGTTCCCAGCCAGGCGAACTTTGTTTTTATCGATTTTAAAAGGGATTCTCAAAAGGTCTTTCAACTTCTTCTCAGGGAAGGAATCATCATCCGTCCGGGCAGAGTATGGGGTTATCCCACCTTTGCCAGAGTCACCGTTGGAAGGATGGAGGACAATCGGAGATTCATCAAGGCCTTGAAGAAAATTTATAAACGATGAGCGATAAACGAAGAACGATGAACATTGAACAACTATCAAATGACTGAAATCGATCTTCTCATCAAAAATGCCAAAGAACTCCTCACCCTTTCTTCCTCCTTTGATGATGATGGATCAGGACTGGGAATCATAAGGAATGGGGCCGTTGCCGTGAAAGAAGGGAGGATCTCCTGGACCGGGAGAACGGATCAGCTACCAGGAGATTTTGTTATAAGTCCAGGGGGACAGGAGATTGATGCCCGGGATAAGGTCATTATGCCAGGCCTGACCGATTCTCATACCCACCTCATCTTCGCCGGGTCAAGGGAGGATGAATTCGAACAACGTATTCAGGGCCTATCCTATCTGGAGATTGCCCGGCGGGGAGGAGGGATCCTCTCGACGGTGGAGGCGACCAGAAGGGCCTCTTTTGAAGAACTTTTCCTGTTGGGAAAGAGAAGACTTGATCGTCTGTTATCGAAAGGGGTGACCACCATAGAGGCGAAAAGCGGATATGGGCTTTCCCTCAAAGACGAATTGAAGATTCTTCAGGTGATGAGGGCATTGCAGGGAGAGCACCCGGTGGATATCATTCCAACGTTTCTGGGCGCCCATAGCATTCCATTGGAATTCAAAAATGAGAGGGAGAGATATTTGAACCTCCTCACTGAGGAGATGATCCCGAAGGTAGCAGAGGAAGGGCTGGCTGAATATTGCGATGTCTTCTGTGAGGAGAAGGCTTTCACCATAGAAGAATCGCGAAGGATTCTTGAGGTTGGGAAACGATACGGTCTCAAGCCAAAAATTCATGCCGACCAGTTGAGCGAAGGGGGCGGAGCGGAGCTGGCCGCAGAGGTGGGTGCTTGCTCAGCGGACCATCTTGAATATGTGAGCCAGAAGGGGATTGAGCGAATGTCTGAAAAAGGGGTGGTTGCCGTGCTTCTGCCGGGAGCGACTTTTTTCCTTTCGATGAAGAAGTTACCCCCTGTAAGGGAGATGATTGAGAAGGGGGTGGAGGTTTCCCTGGGAACCGATTTAAACCCGGGAACCTCGATGAGCGAATCCCTTCCCCTGATGATGACCATGGCCTGCACCCTTTACAGGATGACCCCCAGAGAGGTGGTTCAGGCAGTGACCGTCCATGCGGCCAAATCCATGGGAAGGGAGAAAGAGATCGGAAACCTTGATATAGGGAAGGAGGCTGATCTTCTGATTCTGGATATTCCCAATTACAAGTATCTCCCCTACCATTTTGGAGTGGACCACGTCGAAATCGTCGTTAAAAAGGGAAAGATAGTCCTTAGAAATTAATTTTCAGCGAAAGGTAGAGAGTGACCAGTAATCAGTGATCAGTGGGGAATCGATTTTTATTTCATTTACCGATGACCGATAACTGGTCACTGGGATTTAGACTATGCGCTTTTTAGAATGTATTCCTAATATCAGCGAGGGAAGGGATCAGAGTAAAATTGACCTCATTGCAAAAGAGGTGAGGAACCGAAAAGGGGTCAAGCTTCTTGATATCTCCTCAGACAGAGACCACAACCGGAGTGTTTTCTCCTTTATAGGTGAACCCGGGGCTGTTCGGGAGGTATCCCTTTCAATGGCTTTGAAAGCCATTGATCTGATCGATATGAGATCCCATCAGGGCGGACACCCTCGAATAGGAGCGGTGGATGTTGTTCCTTTTATTCCAATCCAGGGGGTTCAAATGGAGGAGGCCGTTCAAGTTGCCCGTGAGTTCGGAAAGGAGCTGGGGAGGAGGGGAATTTCAGTCTACTTTTATGAAGAAGCAGCTAACAGGCCCGAGAGAAAGGAACTTCCCTCGATCCGGAAGGGAGAATATGAAGGGCTCCGGAAGAAATTGGAAGATCCCGCCTGGAGGCCGGATGAAGGCCCTGCGATTTTCAATCCCAGGTCAGGGGCCACTGTCGTTGGGGCCCGGTTTCCTCTGATTGCATACAATGTCAATCTTAAAACGAGGGATATTTCCCTGGCGAAGGAGATTGCAAAGAAGGTGAGATTCAAAGACGGAGGGTTTCCGCATATCAGGGCAATGGGAGTGGAGTTAAAAGAAAGGGGGATGGTTCAGGTTTCGATGAACCTGACCAATTACCGTGTGACCAATATCCCTGAGGTTTATGAATTCATCAGGGAGGAGGCCCGCCAAAGAGGTGTGGAGGTTGATGGATCGGAGATTGTTGGATTGATTCCATTGGCGGCTTTGGAGGGGGTTGTTCAGCAGTATTTGAAGTATCCAGGGTTTTCAGTTCGCCAGATTATTGAACAGCGCATCTTAGAATTTGAGTAAGATAAAAAGGGTTCAAGGGGTCAAGGATTCAAGGAGTCAAGTGAAATATTCAAAAATTACAGATAAAAAGAAAAGCAAGAACACTTGAACCCATGAACCCTCGAACCCTTGACCGGCAAGTGCCCCGCAAGCCCCGCCTTGTAGGCGGGGTCAAGGGGCACAATATAAATGAGATTTCCTTTCCGGGAAGCCCCGCCCTGTGGGCGGGGAGCTTCACCGCAAATTAGAGGAGGGACTTATGGAGATAAAAAGGTTTTTGGACAAAGTGGCTTCAAATGCTCCCACCCCTGGAGGTGGAAGCGCTTCTGCACTGGCGGGTGCCTTATCCGCCTCTCTGGTCGCAATGGTGGCAGGTCTTTCCTTGAAAAAAGAAAAGGGAATGGAAAAGGAGATGAGAGAGACCAAAAGAAAGGCCCTGATCATCCAAAAGAGACTCTTCCGGGCGATTAGGGAGGATGCTTCCTCTTTTGAAGCTGTCATCAAGGCATTCCGCCTTCCCCGGGCAACGGAGAGAGCCCGCTCTCATCGAGTCAAAGAGATCCAGAAAGCCTATCAGAAGGCCGCCCTCACTCCCCAACTGGTATGTGAGCAGACTGTCCAGCTTTTAGAATATTCGAAATTTCTCATCATGAAAGGGAACCCGAATGCGGTCAGTGATGCGGGCGTGGCCGCCTTTCTCGCCGATGCGGCACTGGCTGGCGGGTTGCTCAATATTGGGATTAACCTGGCCCCCATCACGGAGAAGCCATTTCTGAAAAAGATGCGTTTATTGATGCAGGGATGGGCGAAACGAAGAAACATCCTCATGGAAGGGGTTTTGCAGTCCTTTATGAAAATCTGATGGGCTTGTCACAATTTAGTTGCGGAAGGGACGTATTGATTTTAGGAACAGAAACCCATTCCCATTTATCTCCGGGAATGGGCTTCTCCAGCGTCTATTTTTATTGGGCCAAAGGATTTACTTCTTCGGTGGGACGATTGCGTCCTTACAGGCTTTGGCAACACGCATCTTCACCACGGTTTTGGCTGGGATATTGATGGTTGCACCCGTGGCAGGATTTCTTCCCACTCGTGCCTTCCGTTTCACGAGGACAAGTTTGCCAATGCCGGGTAAGGTGAAGGCGCCGGCCTTTTTGGTCTCAGCAATGGCTAAGGCTGCCGTCTCATCGACGACTGCTCCAGCGAGCTTCTTCTTCAGGTCGAATTTTTTTGCGAAATACGAAACGATCTGTGATTTGGTAAGGGGTTTCTTTCCTGCCATGTTTTTGCCCTCCTCTTAAGATTTAGATTGATCAAAATTATACTGAAAAACTTTTAAAATGCAAGTAAAAAATGAATGACGATTTGAAAATTGGAGCGGGCAACGGGATTCGGACCCGCGACCCTCGGCTTGGGAAGCCGATGCTCTACCAGCTGAGCTATGCCCGCATCCCAATCATTTTGTCTGCTGTCTTTAGGACGTGATCCTTTCCCCAAAAAATATAAAAAATTATTTAAAGTTGGTCAAGTTTTAAATTTCCCTGAGCTCTGTCGGAAGGGTGGTCAATACCTCTGCTCCGTTTGAGGTCACACGGACCATATCCTCAATGCGAACTCCTCCCCAATCGGGAATATAAATCCCGGGTTCCACCGTAAAGACCATTCCTTCCTGGAGGAGGCCTTGATTCTCACTGTTGACGACCGGATCTTCATGGACAGCCAGGCCTATGCCATGGCCTGTGCCATGGCCGAAATATTCTCCGTATCCGCTTTTCTGAATATGATCCCTCGCTGCGTTGTCTATTTCGTGGATCGGGATTCCCGGTCGGATGGCCGAGATGGCTCGATCATGAGCTTCCCTGACGATCCGGTAAATCTCCTCCTGCCTTAGGGTCGGTTTTCCGCAGACCACCGTCCGTGTCTGGTCAGAATAATAACCTTTAAATCCAGAGCCAAAATCGATAAGAACGAAGTCTCCCCTCTCGATTCTTTTATGGCTTGCCTTACCATGGGGAAGGGCAGATCTTTTGCCTGAAGCAATGATGAGATCAAACCCAGTTGACTCAGCCCCACTCTTCTTCATAAAGAATTCCATCTCAAGGCTGAGTTCCCTCTCCTCAGCACCCTCCCTCAATCGAGTTGAGACGTGAAGGAACGCCTCCGAGGCGATCTTGATGGCAGACCGGATAAGGGACAGCTCCTGATCATCCTTAAGGGCCCTCACATTCCTGAGTTCATTCTCAAGGGGAATGAGGTCTGCTTTCCCGCCTAACTTTTCAAGAAGGGATCGGTACGATGAAAAAGGAAGGGTGAGAGATTCGAAACCTACAGTCTTCAATCCCAAATCGAGCAGGAGGGAGGTGACTCCCTCTATCTTCTTCTTATAATGGACGATCCGCGAATCCCTCGCCTCCACCTCTGCCTGGGCCCAGTATCGAGAATCGGTAAGAAAGAAGGCATCCTCGCGGGTGAGAAGAAAGGCCCCGTCACTACCCGTAAAGCCGGATAGATAACGGATATTTTCAAGGCTGGTAAACAGGATGCCATCCAGCGGGTGGGAATCCATGATATTTCGAACAGCCGTCTTTTTTGATCCAAGGGGTGAGTTTTCCATCACCCTCTCCTCCTTTTCCGAATATTGGCAAGCCATCTGTTCAGGAAACGGGTCCTTTCTTCGGGAGATCGGAAAGAGGGATGAGGAGCCATCGGCGGAGGGCCTAACCTGGCCTTCAGCTCTTTTAGCCTTTTCTGGATCTCAGGATCAGAAGGGTCTTTTCCCGAAAGGGTTTTATAGATCTCATAGGCCTCTTCGAGATGGCCCTGTTTGAAATAGATTTCCGCCAAAGTCTTCGTTACGATTTGACTCATCTTTTTTATTTAAAGTTATTGGATAATCCTTTAAAAGTCAACCATTGGTTTTCTTTACAGTAACCCCTTACGTAAACAGGATAGGGGCGACTTCAGTCGCCCTGAATAGGCCCCGATTAAATCGGGACCCTACCCAGTGGCCACCG
>Ga0163210_1001545_pt1 | contig 9980 bp, 11 predicted proteins | sample Kivu_220m_FD_113536 | JGI IMG/M metagenome (GOLD analysis project Ga0163210, IMG submission 113536) | Freshwater microbial communities from Lake Kivu, Western Province, Rwanda to study Microbial Dark Matter (Phase II) - Kivu_220m | ecosystem: Environmental > Aquatic > Freshwater > Lake ... | reverse complement strand
TCCCTAAACCATACAATGTCCATAAACAACACCCCCGTTTCTATATTTTCTTCAGCCTAAGCCTTTGATTTCCTCTCACGAAGCCAAAGAGCCACTCCTGTTGCTATCAATGCCCAAGCAGCAATAAGAAACTCTGCTTGCATGCCTGTAATAAGCTCTTTGCTCACCAAAACATAGCTGTAGGTTGGCAAGAAATACACGAAAGCGGCCAGGAGATAGAACTGCCATCCCCAACCTCTGGCTAGTCCCCAACCAACCAGTGCACAGGAAGCTACTTGAGTACCCAAGACAAAAAAGCTTTCCCAAAATCCACCCAGGGCTACAATCCCTTGCATTTGGACAGTCTCCCAACTCCATCCACTAGCAAGGATATAATTGAGCGTCCATTGCGCCTCAAGGATGCCAAATCCAGCCCCGGATACAGCACCGGCTGCGAGCCCTAATTTAGGTTCGATGTTTCTGCCATTACACCACCAGTAGACAACCACCGGTAACAGTTTAAACCCCTCTCGGACCAGACCAAAAAGGTACATCGATGGTAGGCTTGCAAGCAAAGCCCATTGCGCCAGAGTTTCCTGGCTCCAGAAGGAGCCATATACCCACGAAATCCCAGCCCTGAGCGGAAACACAGTAACAGCGATAGCAATTGGTGCAAGGATAGCACCGGCAGGAAGAACTGCCCAGAGCCATGGTCTAGTAAGCAACGGTGGACGATAGCAAGCAAGCCAGATTGCACCAAAAACCAAAGCCAGAATCCAAGCCCGAATAATTCCCAAGATACTGGGGTTAACGAGAAAAAAATAGCCAAAAAAATCAAGCATTTGCTGTATCATAAATCCTCCTACTATAGTTCCACTATCTCGGCATACATTTTGTCTAAGTCAAGTAGCGCAACCGTTCGGCGACCACTGAGGTAGCCACAGACCTCTCCTGGATTCACCAAAAGCGTTTTGTCCTCAATAATCTCCGCCTTATGATTATGCCCTCGGACAACCGCATCAAAAAGTCCGCACTTTACAAGTGAATCGACAATACGCTCGTGTGTACCATGAAGAAATGCAATTTTCTTCCCATCCAGCTCGAGTACAGCAAAGTCACCTAAGGGGGCGATTCCAATTTCTCCGAATCTCACTCTGATAAACTCACGGTCGCCTCGTTATTCCCCCAAACATAGTGAAACTTCGCTTTGAACTTTGAAAACTTAGGCGCCGCAAGTGGAGATACTAGGTCACCTGCATGCAAGACATCGTTAACCCCTTGACGATTGAAAAAGTCAATGGCTACTTCAATGGCATCAAGTCTATCGTGAGTATCCGACATCAACCCAATTCTCATTCGTCTATTCTCACTTTCTGAATACCACAGCAAGTTAAACTGACAAAGACAGCAGAGCTATAACCACTTTTGCGCCTCATTCTTCTGATAGGCGACCGTGCTCACATCTTGCAGGGCCTCGAATTCTGGAGATTGCATTGGCTTGAAACCTGTTTCATTTCCTGAGGAAGGTGGTAATTGAGAACCAGGTGACGGTCTTTCTTTAAAGAAATAATCGTAAACAAAATAGGCACCCAACACTAGGAATGCAATGATTACCAAGCCAAGACACCCCGTAAGCCATGGATCTGACTTCTTCTTAGGTTTAGCCCCTTCCTCTCCACCTTCCCCTCGCTCTTGATACATTACTGGCTGCTTTGGGAAAGGCTTTACCTTCTGCGGCGTTGGCCAATAGAGACTTTCACGGCACCCCGGACAATTTATCAATGTAGAGTCAACAATAGCACCACAGAAGGGGCAGTTGTATTGGAAAGTCTGCCCGCATGCTTGGCAAAATTCTTGACCTATGACATTTTGTGCACCGCATGTAGGGCAGAAAAAAAATTGTTGCATCTATTACCGCCTTCTATCTAAACTAAACCCCTGCTCTGAATCTTCAGACCTTATACTAAAACGCCAACACCCATTTTAACCTGCCAAAGCTTATACTTCAAGCCACCAGCCATAAGCTCAAGAAGTCAAACGTAACCGCCAGAAGACTCAGCCTCGAAACTACCCCGTGGTAGTCAACCACTTTACACAGCCGCATCCACGCAGTATACTTTAGGGCTAATCTCGCACGAGCTATAGTTCTTAGGAAGGCATTCATTTATGACGATTAAAGTTGTTACTGATAGTTGCTCAGATATTACACAAGAAGAAGCTAAAAAGTTAGGCATTACTGTAGTGCCAGCATACGTCCATTTTGGCGATGAAGTCTATCGTGACGGAGTCGATATTGACTGCGACCAATTCTATCACAAACTGGTAACCAACCCGATTCACCCTTCTACTGCAGCATCATCACCGGGGGATTTCGCCAAAGCCTATGAGGAGATAGCCAAAGAAACCAACGAGATTGTCTCTGTACATGTTACCAGCAAGCATAGCGCCATGTACGATTCTGCTCTGGTGGGTAAGGAGATTGCTGAAAAGAAAGGATGTCAGATAGAAGTCATTGACTCTCGAGGCATAACAATGTGGCAAGGTCTCGTTGCTATAGCCGCAGCTAATACCGCCAAAGCCGGATACAGCTTAAAACAGGTGGTAAACAAAGCCCTTGAGACTATTAGCCAACTGCGTGCTTTGGCGCTTCTGGACACTCTAAGATATGCAGTCAAAGGTGGACGCCTCGGAAATACAATATTTGCAATAGAATCGATACTCAACGTGAAGCCATTAATCACGCTGCATGATGGCGAAGTCCGCCCAGCTGGGTTGACACGCACCCGAGTGAAAGGGATAAACCGACTACGCGAGTTCATAGCATCAGCATTAGACATAGAGGACTTAGCCATAGTCTATAGCACTACACTTGACGATGCCCGAATACTTGCCGACTATGCGCGTTCCCTTTTTCCCAATCTGGTACCACGAATATCAAGACTAGGGCCTGCACTGGGAGTACACGGCGGTCCTGGAGCTTTAGTCACTATCGCCAAAAAAGCAAAATAGAGCTTGCTCTCATACAATCGAAACCATTGCGATGCTCAGCTTCAATGTCCTCCCCTCAACCATTCTTCCATCTCCTTAACCAGTTTTTCACTTTCGTCCACAGTCAGGCCGAGGTTGTTTTCCAACTTGTTGATGTAGCCGTCAAGCTCAGGAAGCTGGCTTCTTATCTGAGCTATTTTCCTATCCTGTCTCGTAATCTCATCATTCATGTCGGCGAAATTAATATTCAACTCGAATCGCCTATCGAAAAATTCCGTAACTTTCTTGCAGGCTCCCGGATCTTCAACTGCGAATAAATAGAAAGGCACCGGCACCCAAAGGCTTGCCCCGGCAATATTCCTCCTCTTGGCAGCCCAGAGGAGAAAAGAGCTGAAGGTTGGTCTTTGACCATCCTGGGTTTCATAATCCATATCGCTGATGAGGTCATACTGTCTTAACATCCTCTTCATCTCTGTCGAATTGGCCACGGATAGCAACAATCGTGGTGTGGTATGAGCACCTGGAGAAACCATGCCACCAACAGTGTATATTTCCTTCACCTTACAATATTTCTCAGCTATGTCCAAGACGAGGCTCAGGAACTCGTACCACTCGTACCTGGGTATGTCGCTCTTAAAAATCACCAGGCTTTTCCCCCGACACCAGTAGAATTTACTTTCCGGAAATTGGGCTATATTATCTTCTACCGAGACTCCGCTCAACGAGAAAAAGCCCTCGGGGTCAATCTCGGCTAACTCCCTGCTCGCCAGCTCCTTGTTTAGGTAGTCAGTAACTTTTGGCCCAATTCTCCCGGCATCTTGATTCCAGGCTATCACCAAGGACGAACTCTCTAACTTGGGTTTAATAAAGAGTTTAAATGGCTGTCTTTCGCTCAAAACTAGTCTCTCCCAGGTTCTTTTTTAAACAGCCTGTCGATTTCTTGCAGAATTCTCTTTTTGTCCTCTTCCGTTATAGGTTCTGGCTCACTAGGTCTGGCATAAGCCACATATTTCAATTTATCCAGTTGCTCTCTTATCTCTGAAGGAAGCCTTTCATACACACTCTCAATCTCTCTCTCGCTTTGCTGAACAAGAGCGTTAATTTCATCCATCTGAACTTCAATTCCTAAGGCAGTGCTCAACACTTCTAGCACTGCCTTTGATCCTTTGGGGTAGGGAATGGGGAAACCGTGAATGTAAATTGGTATCTCACCCATCACACAGATAGCCTCCAGGCCTCTCTTTTTGGCAACGCCTAGCAGTAGCCCATTTAATCCAGTAATGTTGCCTTGCCCATCCCTGCCTTCTATGTCCGACATTAACACTGTGTTCTCGTAGCTTTTTACCTCATCAATTAAGTCCTCTCTATTAGGCACCACCCAGACTCTCGACCTAGCGGTGTGATGGATGGGAGCAACCGCTGCTCCCGAAGTATAAACTTTCCGGCACCCGAACTTCAGCGCCACATCTAGAACAAGATTAGCCATTCTGTAAGCTTTTGTTCCCTCAGCATAAACCTTCGTCCCATCAGTAGGCTGTTCTTCTCCAATAAAGAACAGCAAATCCATTTTCTCAGTTCTCTTAAAATAGAATTTGTTACTCGGAAACTCTAACTCTTTCAATTCACCATCTCTGATTAAAACCCTTCGCGGATAGAAAAAGTCCCACGATTCTATCTCGCCAAGATCCTCTGCTCCCACCATCCTTCTTAGACTGTCGACCGCTATGATTCCGATGTTCCCAATTCCCGGCCAACAGGCTATTAAAACCGGGTTATCCAGCCTCGGTTCTTTATAGAGTCTGAGTCCCATCACTACCTCACTTTTTCTACTCTGGTCCTTATACTCGATAAGTATAGCACACGGCCTAAATAACTTTAACCCAACAAGCCACCTGGCCAAAACCTCACCTCAATTAGGCGCTACAGCATGTCAGCAAAAAGACAGGATGTGGAGGAAAACCAGGCTGAGGCTATGATAAACTAAGAAAGTGAAGAGACAATAAAGAGGAGGTAACCTATTGTTCAAGAAGATACATGTATTCAGGGTCAAACCAGGGCAAGAATTGCTTAACGAAATAGCACGTTATTGCCATGAGTGTGAAATTTTCGCAGGTATAGTCATTGGCATCATCGGCTCGGTGAAGAATGCCCAACTCAACTTCCTAAAAGCGCTCCCAGGAAAATATGACAGTGCGGATTATCGTGGTCCGTTGGAAATTGTCTGTGCTCAGGGCTCAATAGCCCTGAAGGATGACACACCCATCATCCACATACACATTCAACTTTCAGGACAGAGTACCTGCCCCGGCGGTCATCTTGCCAAGGCAATTGTGTTTTCTACAGCTGAAGTGACCATAGGAGAACTTGATTACCAGCTTCGGCGGCAGGCCGATAGCTACACCGGCCTCAATGAGCTACTTGATTAGAACGAAATCTCACCAATGCTTTATCGGTAGCTCAATGCCGAATACAATGTCACTATTGGAACCAGCTAGGAAGTTAATCTGTTTACAGTACGGTAGGCCAGGCTTGTAGATATTTCTTGCTCATAAAACCCCGACCGTTACTGCGTAATATATCCAGCGATGTGATAATGAACCCTCTCGTGTCCCGCGGGTCTATTACATCGTCAAGCAGATGCTTAGCTGCAGCCCTCCAGGGAGCGCTTTGATATTCCCACTGCTTGACCAATCTCTCCCTCTCCGCTTGCGGATCCTTGGCTGCCTGTATCACAGGGTGATACACCACGTTTACACCGGTCTGAGGCATCATGAAGCTAATGTCAGCAGTGGGCCATGCAACGAGGAAGTCTGCACCACAATTAGTACCTGCCATGTTGGAATAGGCCATACCATAGCTTTTTCGGACTACTATGGATATTTTGGGCACGGTGGAGAGAGCCAATGCCTCCATCCATACTATAATCTTGCCCGGCATCTTTCGCCTTTCAGCCTCCTTACCCACAAAAAAGCCAGGGGTGTCGTGGAGAAAAATGAGAGGTATATTGAAGGAATCGCATAACACAATGAAGCTGGCAGCTTTTTCACAGGCTCCTGCTCCTCCTGCCCCAGCAAAGAACAAAGGTTGGTTGGCTATAATCCCTACAGTCCTACCATTCATCCGAGCCAGACAGGTAATCAGGCTCGGGTCATAATAAGGTTTGAGAGGGAAATGCTTGCCATCGTCGACTATAGACTTAATGATCTTATGCATATCGTAAGACCTGTTGGAATCGTCAGGTAAAATATCCATCACCTCATCCAGCTTCCTATTGGGACGGTCATTGGTAGAAACGTATGGTGGTTCCTCATCACAATGCGAAGGCATGTAACTTAGAAACTCCCTGACGATGCGGAGACAATGCTCATCATCCTCAGCGAAGGCATCCACCTGCCCGGTGACTTCAGCATGCAATTCCCAGCCGCCAAGCTCCTCAGGAGTGACCTTCTCCCCGATTGCAGTCTCAAGTACCCTGGGCCCAGAAACAGCCATACAGGTGCCCTTGACCATAACCACAAAGTCCGCCTTGGCTGCCATCCATGATGGGCCACCAAAACAATCACCCATAATAGTAGCTATAAGTGGCACCTTTCTGGGGTATCTAAGCCCCTCGACGGGAAAAGTCATAGAGCTGAGACCGTCCGAACCCATAATGTCAGGCATGCGAGCCCCACCACCATCGCCCAGATTAATAATAGGGTATCCCTTCTCAAGAGCTATTTTTGTTATCCGTCGTTCCTTGTTGAAAGTTCCTACCCTACCTTCGGCACCCGCTAACACTGTGCGGTCAGCAGCACAGACGGCCACCGTTCTATTATCTATTCTCCCAAAACCAGCGATATTCCCATCGGCAGGCGTTTCATCCTCCATGCCAGAAATGTCGGACTGATTTAAGATGCCCATCTCTAAGAAAGTCCCCGGGTCGAGCAACTTATCTATCCTCTCCCGAGCAGTCAAGTGACCACGCTTGTGCTGCCTGTCTATTTTGGCTTTGCCCCCCATCCGGAGTGCCTTCTGCCTCCGCCTATGAAGTTCTTCTAGACCCGATTTCATATCCATTTCCCTACCTCATACAATGTCTCAAGTCTCTATTACAATCAACATGTCCCCGCGTTTCACTGACTGGCCACTGGAGACATTTACTTCGCTGATTTTGCCACTTGCCTGAGCCACTATGGGGTTCTCCATCTTCATAGCCTCCAGTATGCACAAAGTGTCACCTTCGTTGACTTTGTCACCCATAACGACATCAACGCTTTTTATTATCCCCGGCATTGGGCTCGCAATGATCTCTCTTGCCATTATTTGTCCCCCTTCTAGATATAGTCGTCCTGTATAATAAACTCACGAGAGTCGGAAAGTCAACAAAACGGAGGGAGCAGCGATAGTAATAAATCGAGTATAATAATAGGCCACGTCAGATTTAAGCACTCTATTGCAAATAAGGAGCTAAACAATTGAAAAGCATCGTGGAGCAACTCAACCCCATCTTCAAGCCTAAATCGATTGCCATATTAGGCGCCTCCGATAGACCTGGTAAATGGGGCTACATAATGGTGGACACACCACTAAAGACAGGATTTAGTGGAGCCATATATCCCGTGAATTCAAATAAAGATGAAATTATCGGTCTCCGATCTTATCGAAGTGTCCTGGATATCCCAGACCAAGTTGACCTTGCAGTGATAACAGCTCCTGCTTCTGCTACCCCTGAGTTGATGCGAGAATGTGTAAAGAAAGGAGTAAAGGGAGCAATCCTAATCCCCGGTGGATTTGCCGAGGCTGGCAGTGAGGGAAAAGCACTTGAAAACGAGGTCGTGAGGATAGCTAGAGCAGGGAGAATACGGTTTGTGGGACCCAATTGCATGGGAATATGGAGCGCTGCCGGGAATCTCAATCTGTGTTTCCCCCAAACACCTAAACCAGGAGCCATTGCCTTCGTTTCTCAGAGCGGAACCTTCGGCGGATACCTATCCGAAATAGCCAACGCCAAAGGGTATGGACTGAGCAAATTCATAAGCATCGGAAACCAGGCAAACATCACTGCTTCTGAATACCTGGAATATCTAGCCGAAGATGCGGAGACAAAGGCTATCGTCTTCTATATGGAGGGCTTTAAGGATGGCAATAGATTCTTTGAGCTCGCCAAGGAAGTGATAAAGAGGAAACCGATCGTGATTTATAAAGGCGGCAGCACGGGTGCCGGTGCCAGAGCCACACTATCTCATACTGCGTCTCTCGCTGGTTCTGAAGACGTGTTTGAAGGGATGTGCCGACAGGTAGGTCTCATAAGGGCCAGCGAAGCCATACACTCCTTCGAGATGGCTGAAGCGCTTGTAGAACAACCTTTACCCAGAGGGAAAAGGGTGGCCATTATGGGAAGTGGTGGCCAAGGTGTTGTAGCTACCGATGCCTGTGCCTCTCTAGGACTTGAAGTTCCCGAGTTCGACGAAGAGACAGTAAACAGCTTGAAGACGCTTTTACCACTCCACGCCCCACCAGCCAGAAATCCGGTTGATTTCGCTGGCAGCTACCGCACCGCCCTTGATGAGACAAAAGTAATAGAAAAACTCCTCAGTTTGGATTACATCGATGGTGTGATAACCAACGTTCCTATAAATCCCATGGTTTGGGGCCTCAAGCCCACCTCAGCGGATGCCGACAAGCCCTTATCTGATGCAATTAAGGCTGCATTTCAAGCTGCTGAGCTGTTCGCCTTGCTACCTAAGAAATATAACAAGCCTATAATTACCTTACGCTTTCGCCGTACTGACGACCCCACCATCAACATCCTGAAGGAAGCCGGGATACCTGTCTATGACACTCCTGAACAATGTGCTCGTGCCATGTACGCCTTGGTCAAATACGCAGAAGCCCGAAGAGCCGCCGAATAACAATAATTGATTTCAAAGCCCCGCCATAGCCTTGACACTCGCTCGTGGCAAAAGCTATACTTCGTGGATGGGGCCATTAGCTCAGTTGGTTAGAGCACGGTCCTGATAAGACCGGGGTCTGTGGTTCGAGTCCACAATGGCCCACCATTACGTACAAAAGGTAAAACTTTCTCAAAGACTTTCTCACTGTTCTATTAGCACATTGCCGCTGTACCATGACCAATGTACCCTGAACGAATCGATGAATTGTTGCAGGTCAACTAAGAAGGCCTTACTCAATCAGAATTAAGCGCCAATTTTACAAAATCACGGTTCTTTGATATAGTAAACTAGGAAGGCGATGAAGCTCGCCGGGGGATAGACCCCGAAAAGCCCGTTATGGGATGATAGCCTCTACTAGCACTGCTGGTAGAGGTTTTTTAAATAAGCGTAGTAGTGAATTTATGGATTGTTCAAACTCGCAGATAGATTTGCTAGGCAAGTATGAGACTTACCGTAGGCTGGGCCATATTTCCTCGCGCACCTATGGTGAAGTACACGAAACCTGCCTGACCTACAGCTCTGGAAGTGGTCTGTTAGTATCAGCGTGGTTTAGCAATATATAATATTAACTACGAAGTATTGGAGTATCCTAACTTGCCAGTTCTAAAAGGGGAGGTTGGCGATGAAGAAAACCGAGGAAAATTATTATCAAAGCTTATACGAGATAACATCAATGTTAAACTCGGAACGTGATCCTAGTGCCTTACTTCACTCAATTGTTGAGAGCGTAACAAAGGCCATAAGGGCAAAAGCCTGTTCACTGATGCTTCTGACACCGGACAAGGAGGCACTACTCCATACCGTTGCCTATGGGCTAAGTGACTGGTATCTCCGAAAAGGACTAGTAAAAGTCAGCAAGGTCATTAGTGACGTGCTGGAGGGCAAGGTAGTAGTTGTCCTAAATGCAAGCGAAGATGAGCGTGTACTGTACCGGGAGCAGGCCAAAAAAGAAGGGATTGTATCGATGCTTTCTGTCCCCATGAAACTCAGAGGAGAAGTTATAGGTATACTGAGGGTTTACACTGCAAAACCCTATCGATTCACTAAAGATGACATATACTTTGTAGAGACAGTCGC
>Ga0163210_1001542_pt1 | contig 9984 bp, 5 predicted proteins | sample Kivu_220m_FD_113536 | JGI IMG/M metagenome (GOLD analysis project Ga0163210, IMG submission 113536) | Freshwater microbial communities from Lake Kivu, Western Province, Rwanda to study Microbial Dark Matter (Phase II) - Kivu_220m | ecosystem: Environmental > Aquatic > Freshwater > Lake ... | reverse complement strand
GCGTCGTGAGATCCCTGTAGGGAACGCCCTCCGTGGCGTTCCGTGGAGCGGAGCCACGCGCGTTTCGCCGAGTCCCGGAACGCCACGGATGGCGTTCCCTACAGTGGAAATTATTCAACTTATTCTGACGCGGTCGCTTAGAACCGGACCATCCAGAGCTTTCTCGCGGAATCGACCTTCTTGCCCCGCCCGGGCGAGCAATAGAACAGCACGTCCTCCTCGGCCGTCACCCAGATCGGCCCCTGAAAGGGCCCGCCTTTGTCGGCATCGAGGAGTTTCGGTCCACCGCCGAACAACTCCTGCGGACTGTTCCTGGACGAGACATACAAGGCATCGGGGACGGTGAAATAGGCGCGGAGCCCACTCTCCGCGAAGAAGTAGGGAGGCGGCAAGGTCGTGGGAAACGACATCTTCTCGGGCGCTCCGAAGGGCGACTTCCGGTCCGCTCGCGTAAGGACGAACCATGAGCGCACCGTGGCTTCGTAGTCCGTTCCGCAGTACGCGAGATGTTGCGAATCGAGAAACTGCGTCGCCTCGATGTGCCGCTTCGGGGCGTCCCATCCCGGCGTGGCGACCCGGATCGGCGGGCCGAATTCACTCGTCCGCGTATCGCGCGCACAGCGGAACATCTGCTGCGGGCCGTCGCCCCGCAAAAAGGCCAGATCCAGACCGTCCGGCGAGAGGCTCGCAAAGGCCTCCGTCTTGCGCGAAACCGTGCTCTCGATCCGCCTCGGCGCGCTGAACGGCTTGGCGACGTCATCCCGCGTGGCCTCGTACAGATCATAGCCCGTGCGCCAGTCGCGGTACCAGGCGAAAACGATCGTCTTCAAGTCGCGCGTCAAGGTGGGCGTGTACGCCGGCTGGATCTGCTCCAAGCCGGGGATCGGCACCGGCACGCCTTCTTTCAACCCCGGCACCGACGGCTCTTTCGGACGCGCGGCCCGCAGCGACTCCAAGGCGAGCTTCTCGGCACGCCGGGGCTTCTTGAGCGCCGACTCGGGGAAGACCCGCGAGCTCCGGTGCGACCAGATTTCGTATCCCACGATCGCCGCAACGAGAAGCAGCAGCGCCGCCACGAGCCAGACGCGCAGGCCGATGCGCGGGATTCTCCACCGCCGCCTTGCTCTTGGCGCCGCGACGGCAACCTCGGAAGCGTGGAGTCTGGGCTCCGGCGCACTCGTCACGGATTCCCGCTCCGGCGACTCCGACGCGACGGCCTGACCCTGGGAAGCGCGGAACAGCCCGATCACCTCCCGAGCGGGAATCCAGTCGTCGCTGAATTCCCGTCGCACGCGGTCCTCTTCGGTCAGCGTCCCCGCGCGCACCAATTCCGCTAGATCCTGGAATGCGACCGGCCCCATCTCCTGGTCGAAGACTCTGTAGAACCATCGCGATGCCATGGAAATTGAAAGCGGCGACAAGTCGCCGCACTCCAAAGAGTCAGTAGTCGCCGGCCGATAGCTTGACCTGGGCCAAGGGACCGCGAATCAGCATGCCTTGCGGGCTGACCAAGGCCGCGTAGACCGCGCCGTCGATTTGCTCGGAGAGGAAATGGATGTGCCCGTCGGCAAACGCCGTGTGAACGCCGCCTGGATGCAGCGACGACGGCCAGGGGGCCTCGCTTTCGGCCTGGTCGCGCGACGAGTTGATCGCCTCCAAGCGATACGGCTCCTGCGAGCTGTCGTTCGCCCGGCGGTAATCGACCTTGCCCGCCGCACAGCTCCGGTTCTCGCAAACGTATGAGCTGAGGAAGAATCCGTTGTTCGCGGGCCAGGGCGAGGCCCAACTGGTGTTCCTCACCGGGTCGTATCCGGCGCGGATGTTTTCGGCGAGCATGATCGTGTTCGAGGCGCCGTCGAAGATCGAATCCAGCGTGTGGTAGTGCACGTAACGCTGGGGGAAGGTGCCGGGAGGCCAGTTCTCGAGGAAGAAGAGGCTCGTCTGGTAGAAGAGCTTCATGTCGCCCCCGTCCTCGCTTCCGCCGCCGGGACAGACGACGCCGTTGCCGTTAAAATCCAGCGGGGCCCAAATCGCGTTTTCCGCGATGTGGAACGAGTTCGGGCAATCGAGCGCCGGCGAACCCATGGTGATTGCGAAGCCCAAGTTGACCGCGTAGCTCAGGTTCCCGTGGCCCGGGACGGCGGTGAAGTCGTCGGGGCAGACGAGGACGGGGACGCCCAGCGACGCCAGGCTTTCGTTGGCCGGATCGTTGTAGTTGAGATCCCAATGCCACTCGGCGAAAATGTCGTTGCGCTCCAGCCACGGCAGCAGCGTGACCACCCAGCCGTGATACTGCTCCGGACCGGTCACCGTGAAGTGGCCCGAGGCCGGGAATCGTCCCTTGGCTGAGACTTCCGAGAGCATGGCCAGGCTGACCTGGTGCAGGTTGTTCATGCACTGCGCCCGGCGCCCGGCGGCCCGGGCACTCATCACGGCCGGCAACAAGAGGCTCATCAACATGCCGATGATCGTGATGACCACGAGCAACTCGACAAGCGTGAAGCCGCGCCGGACTCCGAAGGGGATTCCCCGGGACTGGCCATGCTGCGGATCTGTTGCCACGAACCGCCTCCCGTGCCATCCAGCACCGCCGAAAGATCATGCGTATTGTTGACCAGAATTGGGGGAGAACGTCAATCCGCCGTTCGGGTGGAGCGGCCTGCTCGCGAGCGCTAGCCCGGGCCCTTCATGTGCCGGGCCGAAAGCTCATGGCAAGCGCCAGCGCGGTGCCCGCCACGGAAGCAATCACGGCCAACCCCACGACGCGCTGAAAGACCCGGTTGAACGCGTTCAGTCGCTGCTCGAGTGCCTGCGCCGTAAGCCGGCAGACGGTCGCGAACGCTTGTTCAAGTCGCCCTGCGATCTCCCCGGCGTGAATCATCTCCTTGTACTCCAGGGAAACGACCTGCGGGGTTGCGAAGGCTTCGCTTAGGGTGGCGCCGGCCTCGATCGCTTGGGCCGCTCGGAGCAGATCGGCTCGAACCGCGCTGTTGCCGACCGATTGTGCTGCCAGGCGGATCATGGCCTCGACCCTCATCCCGCCCGTCGAGTAGACCAGATTCAAGGCATGGAAAAAACGGTTCACGGCCAGATCGCATTCCGTCTCGCGCACGATGGGAAGAGCCAACTTGACCTGGTCGAAGATCGCCTTCGACTGCGGCACGAACAACACCGCCACGGCGACGGCCGCTGCGATCGCATACTCCAGAAGCGTATCGCCGAGGTAGGCCAAGGTCGCCGCGCGGGGAGCGAAAACGGCGTAGAGCGCGATCTTGAGGATCGAGCCCAACATGACGATCAAGATCGGGAAGAGCCACGTGTTGCGGACCAGCCGGCCCGGCCGGACGAGGAGGGCGCAATGCTCGGCAAGATAGGCGAACGCCTCGTCGAGGCGGCCGCTGTGCTCGCCGCAGCGAATGATGGGAAGAAAGAAGACGGGAAAGCGATCCTTGCCCGGCCGGAGGGCCTCGAAGAGTCCAATGCCCGAGGCCGTTAGCTCGGCGGCTGTTTCCGCGATCTGCTTCAGCGTTTGATTCGACGCATGGCGCACGCTGGTCCGCAAGCTTGCCGGCACTCCTAGTCCCGCCGACAAACACGTGGCGAGATTGCCGCAGAAGACGGAAAGCTGGCTCAGCGGGATCTTCAACGTCGGCTTGCGGATCGACATGGACCTAATCATAATCGAAGTCGCAACCGAAAGGAGGTGCACCATGGGTTCGGCTCCGACTGCTTCTCCGTCCACGTCCTCGCCGGCCCCGGCTTCCGGCCGGCTCGCCTCGGTCGACGCGCTTCGCGGATTCGACATGTTCTGGATCGTCGGCGGCCACGGCATCCTCATCGCCCTGCTGGGGATCTTCGTCACGCCGCTTCCGAAACCGCTCGCCGACCAGCTTCAACACGCCAAGTGGGAAGGCTTCACCGCCTGGGACTTGATCATGCCGCTGTTCCTCTTCGTCGTCGGCGTTGCCATGCCGCTGGCCTTCGCCAAGCGGTGGGAGCGCGGCGACACGGTGGGCAACGTCTATTGGCGCGTGGTCCGCCGCGTGGTTGTCCTCTGGGTCTTGGGAATGGCCGTCCAAGGACACCTCTTGGAGGCCGACCGCCACGGCGTCTTTCTCTTCTCCAACACCCTTCAGGCCATCGCCGTCGGATACCTCGTGGCGTCGATCCTCCTGATTCACCTCCCGGTGCTCGGGCAGGCGATCGTGACGGCCCTCTTGCTGGTCGGCTATTGGCTCCTGATGCTCCTGGTCCCCTTCGGAGACCATCCGGCCGGCACGATGCAAGAGACCGCGAACCTGGCCAGATCGATCGACGAGTGGGTCCTGGGCCGCTTTCGCGACGGCACGACCTACACCTGGATCCTCAGCAGCATGGCCTTTGCCGCGATGGTGCTGATGGGCGTTTTCGCCGGCCACGTGTTGCGCTCGCGCTCGTCGGGCGGGATGAAGGTTTTGGGCCTGGTGCTGTTGGGCGTCTTTTCGCTTGCCGTGGGATGGCTCTGGTCCGGCGGCTTCGACGGCCTGGAGCAACTCGGCGGCGCGACCCTCGTGGGACCTTGGCGGTTCCCGATCATCAAGCATCTGTTCACCAGCTCGATGGTCCTCTGGGCCGCGGGATGGAGCTACTTGCTTCTGGCCCTCTTCGTCCTCCTGTTCGACCTACTCAAGCTTCCCTGGCTGGGGTTCTTTTTCCAGGTCCTCGGCGCCAACGCGATCTTCGCCTACGTGGTTTCGCACATCTTCCCCGGCGCTTACCAGAGCGCGGCCGACGCCCTCTTCGGCGGGCTGATCCGTTATCTCAATACCCTGTCCGCCCCGTGGCCGGCGATCGGCCATACCATCGGGCCCGTGGCTACCTTCGCCGTCCTCTGGCTGATTCTCCTTTACATGTACCGCAAGGGGACGTTGGTTCGCGTTTGATCGGGAGGTTGAGCATGGCGTGCAAGAGGCTTGGCATCGCGGCCCTCTTCGTTGAGAGCGAGAAGTGAAGCGGGAGTCGGGCCATGGCGTGACTTCCCTCGCCTGCTTTCGCGGGAGAGGGGTCGCATGGAAACTCCCCTCGCCCGCTTTCGCGGGAGAGGGGCAGGGGGTGAGGGTGTTTCCCTGTCACGGGATGGGAAACACCAGTCCGCGCTGGACGACCTGTTCGTCGGTCGGTGGCGGCTCATGGAGGTTGAACTCCCTGCCGACCCCCGCCATTCTAAGGACCAAGAAGCCGTCTTCATCCGTCACCCAGCCGAACGGGGCCGCAATGCAGGGCTGGCCCGGTTGAAGCTGCGGGTTGGAGCTCGCCTGTGCTTCCGGCCTTGGCGGGTGCGGCAGCCCTTTGGGAAAGTAGCGAAGCGGCTGCCCCCACACCACATCGACCGGAATCTTCGCCAAGTACTTGCCGCGCAGCTCGTCGAGCGCCTTGGGCAGTTTGCCGTGGTCGAGCTTCCAGGCTTCGAGGGCCATCACAAGCCGGGTCGCGCGGCGCTCCGTTTCAATTCGCAGAAGGCCGTCTTCCATCACGGAGCGACTGAAGCCAAAGTGGATCGAGCCGAAATGCGGCGGGTCAAACGCGGGACGAACCCTCTCCGGCGGGCGCTTGCCCGGAGAGGGCTCCCGAGGCGTCTTCTCCTCTGAGTAGATGAATCGCACCACACCGCCCGCCGAAGCCTCCCGCTCCGCCCGCTCACAGAGGGCGAGCTGTTGGGCCGTGTAACGGTTCAACTCGCGAAGGATGCGAAAGCGCTCCCAGAAAAAGACGCGAAGGAGGAGCTGCGTGATCTCCATATCCCGCACATCTCCCAGCGATGCGAGGGCCGTCGGATCACCGCTCACGCATCGCTGGAAAAAGAGGTAGTCGGTCTTGATCGCGTCGGTCCGCGAGGGGAGCTTGGCGATCGTCTCGTCCAACTGCCGGAGGGCGGCCAGAACGCGCTTCGAGGTCTGCCCAGGCCGTGCGGCCCACGTTGGGAGCTTGGAATAGACGTCCTTTTCGATTTGATCGCCGAGGTGCACGCGACTCGTGCGGTGGCGGAGATGCCCGGCGATCCGCAGCGCACCCACATAGCGCTCGAAGGCCGCGTCGAGCCGGCCTTTGGTTTCGAGATAGGGGGTGCTCCAGACCAGGAGACTCGCCAGAGTGTGAACCTCGGTAGGCGGGACGCCGCCCGGCTCGAGCTCGAAGAAATCGCACGCCGGGCGCCGGCTGGCTTCGAGGGCCAACGTCAGAGCCGACTCATAAGCCCGAGCCTGCGCCACTAACTCGGCCGATGGCGTCGTCTTCCCTTGGAAGGCCACGGCGATCTCACCAGGGCGGGGGCCGGGCTGGACAGAGTAGGGAGGGAGGACGACACGCGACTTGTTGAGCGTGGTCAAGGCCCGGCGATAGATGGCCAGCGTGGCCTCTTCCTCGGCGGTTCTCGGCCGGGCGTACTGGTCGGGCGAGAAGCCGGGATCGACGGAAGGGATCTCGTAGACGCGCACCGTCGGCACCGCCGTGAGGATTGCCACGACCACGAGAATCAGCGGCCAGCAGGCGCGGAGCACCGGCCGGAGTCCCGGGCGCTCGATGAGCCAATCGCCCGCGCGCAGCCACGTCGAGACCACGAGGGCCAGGGCCACCGGGGCCACTGACCACCACCAACTCATTTGGATTTCGTACATCAGCCCGGCCCACATGCAAAGCCCGATGGTCAGCCCGATTCCCAACGCGGCAGCCAGGATTCCGCTGCGGCAGAACATCGAGAAGAACTGGCCGCACGCGTAGCCGAGGATCGCGTAGCCGAAGAGGATCAACGCCACCGGCTCTTGGAACGCGGGGATGGGGGCCACCAGGGCGGCCGCCCCCACGACCGTCGGCACGAACCACACGAGTTGTCGGCTCAGCCAGACGAGCTTCGGCTCGACTCCGCGCTCCGCCAGAAAGCGGAAACGCGACCGCGACTGGTCTGCCAGAAAGACGCAGGCCCCCATGAGCGGGGGCGCAAGGTACGTCGCCCCGCCGAAGAAGATGATAATGGACGTGGATGCCGTTTCGTATCCCCTTCCGAAATCGCGCAGGATCTGAGTGAGTCCCGCTGCGCCGTGTTCTTTCAGGATTGTCACAATTGCCGTGGGGGCCACGAGGACAATGAACGTGATCAACAGCGGGGCCGATTGTCGCAGGTGATGCCAAAGGAGCCGGCCAAAGACCCGCCAGCGCGTGCCGGCAATCCACGGGGCGAACGCCACCGGTTCCCCCGCCTCATCCCCGGGTTCGAACGTAAGGCGCCAGCCAAGCCGGCCGGCCTTGAGCGGCTCGCGGAACCAGCGGTATCCGAGCCAAAGATCGGCCAAGGCGAGAAGCCCGACCACGATCGCCCGCTTTGGCAGGGCGTCGATGTAGTCGCTCCAATCCCAGCCGGGCCGGACGCCGCCGCGGAGCGACTCGACGACAATCGACGCGCAGGCCACGGCGAGGACCACGGCCATGAGGGGCCGCTTCGTCAGGAGCGAGAAGAAGATCCCCCAGGCCAGGAGTTCGACTGCGCCCATCCCCCACACGCCCCACAACGCCAGCTCTTCGCCGGGCTGCGGCAATCGCCACCCGGCCAGCGCGGCCGCCACCAGCCACATCGCGCCGAGCATCGCCGCCGTGCTCGCCAGAGCGAAGACCACTTTCGCGGCGAACAGGCGCAAGGCCGAGACCGGCAGGGCCCGCTGAAAGGAAAACGTCTCCCCCTCGTGCTCCGCGGCAAAGAGCGTCCCACCGCAGCCGAGCGCGTAAAACGCCCCCAGCGCAAGGGTCACGCGAAAGAGCCAGTCACGCTCCTGGACTCGGTTCCATTCAAGGACGCTGAGAACCACGAGACTGGCCACGATCGCCAACGCGGCCATCGCGATCCAGAAGGCCCGCTGCATGCGGTACTCTTTCCACAGCAATCGCCAGAAGAGTGTTGCGTTCATCGCGTGTCGGTCTCCTCATGCCTCCGAGGGGCGATTGGGAATAGCCCTTCCGCTTTTCGCCACCGGCCCTGTGCCGGTGGAATGACGTTTGACAACTAAGAGACGAACCGCCGGCACCCTCCCCACCGGCCCTGTGCCGGTGGGAGGAGGTTTGGGGACTTCGCGAGCGGCACAGTTTCCAAACCCCATTCCGCCGGCACGGGGCCAGCGGGGATGGAGACCGGCCAACTCCGCCGACCGTTAGTCTCCAAACCCTTGCTCCACCGGCACGGGGCCGGTGGGGAAATCCTGAAGTTGTCTTTCGGGTGGCCTCAGATACGGGTGTCTCTTCGGGACGCGAACTATCACGGCTGATGGGCCCTCCACTCGGAAAGCTGTCTCTCGTTCGAAGGAACCGTTGCCGCGGTGGCGGCCTTCGCGGGCTGCGGGAGCGGGTAGATCGGCTCGGCGTACCACTTGTTGTCTTCCCCCGCGCCCCATCGGTCCGCGGGCCGCGGAAAACCATGCCGGATCGGATCCCACGCTCGGTAGGGACTTTCCCCCAGGGTGACGTCAAGCCAGGATGAGGCCAAGAGCGGCGTCCCCGCCGGAACCGTTTGCCAGCGGGTCGGGTGCTCCTCGCTGACAGAAACCACGGGGAACGGAAGACCCTCGCGGAAGTAGCGGAATGGAAGACGCGAAGCGGGATCCACCGGCAACTCCTTCAAGTACGGGCCCACGAGGACATCGAGCGAATCGGGGAGGCGGCCATGGGCAAGGCGCCAGGCCTCCACGCCCAAGGCCAGTTGGATCACCGCCCGTTGCGTCTTCAGCCTGAGGATCTCATGCCGACGCTGCCAGAGGCGCGGCTCGTATTGATCGGGCAGGATCGACGAAATCGGCAAGCGCCGCCACCCCGAGCGGATCCCATCCAACTCCATTCGCATCAGCCGCTGCTCCCATTCGCCCGCGTGACCCTCCACGGCCAGGCAGTACGCCACTTCCTTGTCCATGGTGTAGTACAAGAGTCTGCGCGCGCGGGTCTGTTCCCAAGGCAACCATCGCGCAGAGAATGCGAGCCAGAACACTTCCCGCGGATCGAGCTCGGCCGCCTGGAGGGCGGCGGGATCCAGCTCGATCAGCCCCCGGGCCAGGATGTACTGGGCCTTGAGTCCGTTGCACGAGGGCGCGAGGGTCGGCAACAACTCCTCAAGCTGCCTTAGCAAGGCAGCGACCCGCTCGGACGTCTGACCCGGGGCCACGACCCACTTCAGCACGTCCTTGTACACGCAGCGCTCCTCGAACCCGAAGAGGAACCTGTCAGGCGTGTAATAGCCCATGTACCGGACGAGACGCAGCGTGGCCAGGTAGCGCTCCATGGCCTGATCCAATCGCCCCTCGCGCTGCTCCTTGCGCGCGGCTGCGAGCAACAGGGACGCGAGGATGCGGTGGTCCCGCGGCGAGTACTCCAATCGCGGCGGGCAAGAAATGTCGCCCAACGGCCGCCGAGTGGCGGCCAGCACGAGCGCGATCGTCTCCTCGTTCCCCTTCACGTACGCGTCCTCTCGCTCCACGAGCGTCTTTTCGTCGACGGGCGTTTCCTCCTTCGTGTCGGGCTTCTCGTCGTGCGGCGGTGCGGGAACCACATCCCAATACGGCCTGTAGAGGTCGAGGGCCCGCTGGTACATCGCGGCGGTGGCCTGTTCTTCGGCGGTGGGCTCGCGCTCGTACCCGCCTGAAAACAGCATGGGATTAGGCAGAGGGATGCTCCGCACCCGCGCCGCGGGCACGGCGGCCACGATGGCCACGGCGGGCAGGACGACCACGGCCCCCAGCCGGAGCCATGATCCCAGCGTCTTTCGCTCGAGGATCCAGTCGGCCGTGCGGAGCCGCGTGGCCAAGAGCAGCACAAGCGGGATCGGCGCCGCGGCCCAAAGCGAGTTGATGTCGAGGAGCCGCACAAGGAGCGTCCAGCCGCAGAGTGCAGCCCCCAGCATCAGCCCGAAGACGACGGCCAGGATGCCGCTGCGAAAGAGGATCGAGCAGAACTGGCCCGCGGCGTACGCCGCGG
>Ga0163210_1001541_pt1 | contig 9987 bp, 9 predicted proteins | sample Kivu_220m_FD_113536 | JGI IMG/M metagenome (GOLD analysis project Ga0163210, IMG submission 113536) | Freshwater microbial communities from Lake Kivu, Western Province, Rwanda to study Microbial Dark Matter (Phase II) - Kivu_220m | ecosystem: Environmental > Aquatic > Freshwater > Lake ... | reverse complement strand
TCATCCACCCGGATCCTGCCGTCTCTCACTGCCGCAAGGATCCGCTCGCCGTTCGTCACGACATAGGCGTCGTTGTAAGGGTCTTGCAGGTTGAGCCGGAATGCCCGGTTCCTTGCGGGGTCGTAGTCCCAGTCGCCGGGCTGCGAGAGCACGATGGGGACGAGATGCCGGGTGTACGCGTCGGTGAAGAATCGGGCGATCCATCCGACCGTTCCCGACCAGTAGGAATCTGCGTTGCCCGGCACGGCGAAGGGGATGACACCGGCGTGCCGTAGCCGACGACCGTGGGCGAGCATCTCCTCCCACGTTCGCGGAGGTCTGAGCCCCAGCCGATCGAGCATCGTGGCGTTGTAGTAGAACGCGATCTCGATGAAGTCCAGGGGGATGAATGAAACGTCGCCGCCCACCTTGAACTTCTCGATGAACTGAGTGTTCAGCGTGGCGATCCACGACCGGCCGGTGTAGGGATTGGTGCGCCGGAGCCATGGTGAGAGGTTGACCATGAGTCCCTTCTCATACATGCCCCACGCATAGTTGGCGTTGAAGAGGTCCGGCGCTCCGGCGCCTCCGCTGGGGATCTGGGTCCGCAGCCAGGTCTCGTAGCCATTGACCGGCATGATCTGGACGACCACGCGCACGCCGGGGTTGAGCCGCTCGTAATCACGCGCGCGCCGCTCGAGGCCTTCCTTGTAGTTGGCGCTTACTGAGGCGACCGTGATCTGCCTGACTGCTTGTCCTGCTCCCGCGCCGCAAGCTGAGGCGAGGCCCGCCGACAGCAAAGTGCGGCGCCTCCACCGAAGCGCGTTGCGCTACCACGGCGCATGGTCCGGATCGTCGCGCATGGGCTATCGTACCACCGGGCGTCACGCCGATCAAGGCGCAGGGCGTGCCCCATCCGGACCCCCGGTTGGAGACACGTTGACAACCACTAACGCAGAACCTATAATCCTGACTGCGGTCGGGCGCTCTTCTGCGGCGACCTCATCGCCCCATGCAGACTCAGGATCACTCCAAAGCGAAACCCCCCGCCCGGGGCTGCGCGCGCATCCGTGTCCTCGTGATCGTCCTGGTCGCCGGCGCCCTTGCGTCTGCTCTGGCCGGAACGGTCTCCGGGCAGTGGGTGACCGGGCTGACTACCGGGTCGGTCGCCGCCGTACTGGCCTGGATCGGAGTGGAGCGGACGTTGCTGCGAAGCCTCCACCGGCTTGCCGAGCGCTCGGCGTCTGCGCGAGCCGGGGCGGCCCGCCCGGCGGGTGGTCGTGCGGAGCCTGACGAGTTCGCCCGGATCTCGCTCGACATCGAGGCGCTGGTTGCGGAACTGCAAGCGCGCGACGCGCTCATCGAAGACGCGGAGAGCTCGATTCGAAGCAATGAGTCGCGCTATCGGGACCTGTTCGAGTCGAATCCCCATCCCATGGTGGTTTTCGACGTTGAGACACTGGAGATTCTTGCCGCGAACGATTCGGCGGTGCGACGGTACGGATTCACTCGCCAGCAGTTCCTCAGAATGACCATCCGTCACCTGCTGCCGGGACCCGTGACCGAAGGGGTCCCGGACATCCTGGCCCGCATGGCCGTGGATCATGAGCGTCCGACTGAAGATCGCCACAGGCGGCGCGACGGCGTCGTCTTCGATGTGGAGGTCAGTTCCCACCGCATGCGCTTCGCCAACCGAGCCGCCGCTCTGGCGATGTTCGCCGATATCACGATCCGGAAGAAGGCTGAGGCCGAGACGAGGCGCAGGACCGCTGAGATCTCGGCCCTCTACGAATCGGCACGCGAGCAGGCGGCCAGCCTTAGCAGCTCGGAGATCGCCGCGGCAGTCGTTCGCGCGGCTGTCGAGCGGTTCGGGGCGCAGGCAGCGTGGCTGGGCCACGCGGAGCCTGACGGGACCATCTCGCTGCGCGCAGCTTATCCCCACGGTGCGGAAGCCGTCTCGGCCCGCTGGGACAACCGCCCGCAAGGCACGGGAGCATCCGCGGAGGCCATGCGACGCCACGCGCCCGTCGTCTACCCCGCGGACAGCACGCCCTTCGAGCTTCATCCGTGGCCGTCGGGCCGTCTGGCCGAGATGCAGAGCGGACTGGCGCTGCCCCTGATCTCACGCAATGCGGTTTTCGGCGTCCTGCACGTGCTGGACTCGGCTCCAGACGCGTTCCCTCCCGAGCGCGCCGATCTCCTGAACAGCTTCGCTCTGCAGGCCGCCACAGCCCTCACGAACGCGGAGCTCCATCAGAGGCTGCGCGAGACGGCGACGTGGCTGGAGCGGCGAGTCCGGGAGCGGACTGCCGATCTCGAAGCAGCCAACCGCGAGCTGGAGGCGTTCTCGTACTCCGTTTCGCACGACCTCCGCGCGCCGCTGCGGGCCATAGACGGCTTCAGCCGACTGGCGATCAGCGATGCGGGCGACGAGCTTCCGCAGGAGGCAAAGCGCTATCTTCAGATGATCCGGTGCAGCGTCTCGGAGATGAACGATCTGATCGCCGCGCTACTGGCGTTCTCGCGAAGCACGCGGCAGCAGATGCACCGGACACAGATCAACATGAACGACATCATCGGCGCGGTCATAGACGCGACGCGTCGCGAGACGCAAGATCGCGGCATCGAGTTTCGCGTGGAGGAGCTTCCGCCATGTCAGGCGGATCCAACGCTGATCAAGCAGGTGTTTGCCAACCTGATATCGAACGCAGTGAAGTACACGGGTCGTGCCGACCCGGCGATCGTCGAGGTCAGCGGCTGGCACGATGGCGATGTTCCGGTCTACCGTGTTCGGGACAACGGTGTGGGCTTCGACCCCGCTCGCGCCGACAGGCTGTTCGGCGTGTTCCAGAGGCTCCACCGTGCGGACGAATTCCCGGGCAACGGGGTCGGCCTCGCCACGGTGCAGAGGATCGTGTCCCGACATGGCGGGCGGGTCTGGTTCGAAGCAGAGCCCGGTGCCGGCGCCACGTTCTACTTCAGCGTGCCGGGCGATGCAGACGGCGGCGTCGTGGACGGGTCACCGCCGGCACATGCCGCGAGGCCCGAACCGACATCTCGCTGATTGCATGGAAACGGAGTGCAGCATCGTGCAGGGACCTGCGGTACCGACCAGACTGAATGTGGTGATCGTCGAAGACCGCCTGACGGATGCGGAGCTCATGGCGGCTGAGCTCCGTCGGTCGGGGTTTGAGGTCCAGTGGAAACGAGTCGATACGCCATCTTCGTTCGTGGCGGCGCTGCAGACTCCGCCTGACGTCGTGCTGGCCGACTACTCACTGCCCGAGTTCGACGCGATCCAGGCGCTCGGCGTCCTCTGGGAACAGAGACCGGGGGTGCCGCTGATCGTCGTCACGGGCCAGCTCGGCGACGAGGCGGCCGCCGAGTGCATGAAGCTCGGAGCCTGCGACTACGTCCTGAAGGACCGTCTGGCTCGCCTGGGGCCTGCGGTGGAAATCGCGCTCCAGCAGCGCCGCATCGAGGAGGAACGGAGCCGTGCCGTCGCCGCGCTCGAAGACAGCGAGGAACGACTGAAGCTCGTCCTCGAGGGCAGTCGAAACGCCTTCTGGGACCGCAACCTCATCACGGGGCAAGTGAAGCGGAGCACGCAGCTTGCGGAGATGCTGGGGTTCGACGAAACGGCTATGGAGCGTCTCAATGCTGAGTGGTCGGATCTGGTTCACCCGTCCGACGCTGCTGCCAGCGCCGCGGCTTTCGAGGCGCACCTGGAGGGTCGAACCGATCACTACGAGGCTGAGTACCGCCTCAGGCGAGCCGACGGCACATGGCTATGGGTTCTGGACCAGGGCAGGGTCGTGCAGCGCGACGAGGCGGGACGTGCGGTCCGAGCCGCGGGGACCTATCGCGATATCTCCGAATCGAAGGCGGTCCGCGAACGCCTGACCCAATCGCTGGACGAGCTGCGGGCGCTGGCTCAACGCCTGCAGACGGTGCGCGAGGAGGAACGGACGGGCATATCGCGCGAGGTCCACGACGTACTGGGCCAGGAAATGACCGGCTTCAAGATGGACGTGAAGTGGCTGGCCGACCGTCTTGCCGCGCTTGACGTCCAGGAGGATGTCGCGCCGTTGCTGGAGAAGCTCAACTCGATGTCGCGCCAGCTCGAGCAGACCATGCAGACAATCCGGCGCATCTCAACGGAACTGCGCCCGGCGGTGCTTGATGCGCTCGGCGTCGTCGCCGCCCTGGAGTGGCAGGCCTCGGACTTCTCGCGTCGGGCGGGCATTCCCTGCGACTTCGTTTCGTCCCATGAAGACATAGACCTCGATGAGGAGCGCGCCACAGCAGTCTTTCGCATCTTCCAGGAGGCGCTCACCAACGTGGCTAGGCATGCGAAGGCGACCCGCGTCGAAGCCGAGCTGACGCTGTCTGAGTCGGGCCTGCGCCTCGTCGTGCGGGACAACGGCGTGGGGATCTCGCGCGAGCGCGCCGGCGGCACTCACACGCTCGGGTTGCTGGGCATGCAGGAACGTGCCATGATGTTCGGTGGCAGCATCGGCTTCGATGGCCTGCCCGGCCAGGGGACCGCCGTGACGCTGACGATGCCGCTGGGTGCATAGGGTGCGTGCTCGGCGGCGACAGGGCCTCCCCGACGGGGTCACGACGGAGGGAGACACATGAGAACGGTGCTGATCGTTGACGACCATGCGGTCGTGCGCAGCGGACTCAAGCAGATACTGGCGAAGGAGCTTTCGTCGGCTCGCATTGACGAGGCTGGCAACGCAGATGAGGCCCTCGGCATGGTGCTGAGGAACTCCTATGACCTGATCATGCTCGACATCAGCATGCCGGGCCGGAGCGGCCTCGAGCTGCTGCGCGACATCAAGTACCAGCAGCCGCATCTGCCCGTTCTGGTGCTGAGCGTCCACCCCGAGGACCAGATGGGCGTCCGCATACTCAAGGCAGGCGCCTCGGGTTACGTCAACAAGGACTGCGCTCCGGACGAGCTGGCGAAAGCGGTCAACAAGGTGCTGTCAGGCGGGCGGTACGTCAGTGACGCGCTCGCCGAACGGCTGGTGCTGGACATCCAGACGGACAGCGGCAAGCCGCCTCACGAGGGATTGTCCGATCGCGAGTTTGAGGTCCTGTGCGCCATTGCCCGGGGGAGGGCGGTCAGCGAGATCGCGCGCGACCTGTCGCTCAGCGTTAAGACGGTGAGCACGTACCGGACGCGGATTCTGGAAAAGATGAAGATGAGGACGAACGCCGAGCTCACGCACTACGCAGTTCGAGAAGGGCTCGTAGACTAGCGGCCTGCGCCCGACTGCCGACAGGCTTCCCACGATGCTGTAGGACTTGGGTTGAGCACATGCGTACCGTCAGTCCTACGACTTGCTCAGGCTTAGTCCGGTTGGCCGCGCGCCGTGGTCAGGCTATCCTGCTCTGTGTGCGCGAGCGATGGCCGGAGGCCCGATATGTACCGAGTGCTGATCGTAGATGACCACGCCGCCGTCCGTCAGGGCGTGCGGCAGTTGTTGGACGAGCGGTTCGATCTGGACGCCCCAGGCGAGGCGTCAAACGCAGACGAAGCGATCGAGATGGTCAGCACGACCGGTGGGATGTGGTCATCCTCGATGTGAACATGCCGGGCAAGGGCGGCATGGAAGCGCTCAAGGCCATGAAGAGGTCCAACCCGGGCTTGCCCATTATCATGTTCAGCGTGTTCCCGCCCGAGCAGGTTGCGCGCCGGTTCCTTGCTGCGGGCGCGTCAGGCTATGTGAGTAAGGGCGGCTCCGCCGAGGACCTTGTCAGCGCAGTCCGTCGCGCGGTCGGCGGGGGTTCCAACGGCCCCATCGCTGCGGGCGCGGTTGATTCGCTCAACCCCGACGATGCGGTGACCGCCTGGCACCTCTAGACGCAAGGCCGCCCCTGACGTAGCCGAGCAGACGGCCCCGAATCGCGCACTGCCGCCGCCATCGTGCATACTGGAGCGATGGCAGATACGCCGGCGAGCGCCACTCCTATCACTCGCAACGCCCGGGACGGGAGCTTGCTCATCCTGATCCCGGAGGGCCCGTTCCTTGCCCGCGATCCCCCGCATGGGGTCTCGGTCGCCTCCTGTTGCCTCGCCGCAACGCCGGTGACCAACGCCCAGTATGCGCGCTTCGTCCGGGAGACCGGCCATCGTGCGCCTGACCACTCAGATTGGGGCCGAGCGGTCTGGTACGGTGGGGCCTTCCCATCCGAGGAGGCGGACCACCCCGTCGTCTGCGTAAGCTGGGACGACGCGGCGGCCTACTGCGAATGGGCCGGGCTGCGGCTCCCGAGTGAACTGGAGTGGGAGAAGGGAGCGCGGGGCAGGGACGGGCGTCGCTACCCTTGGGGCAACTCCTGGGAGAACGGACAACACTGCCGCAGTGCCGTCAAACGTGACGAGGGTATGACTTGCTCCGTCTGGCGCCACCCCGAGGGCATCAGCCCCTGGGGTCTCTGGCAGATGTGCGGCAACGTATGGGAATGGTGCGCAGAGCGTGCCGTGCGAGGCGGGTCGTGGACCTACCGCAACGAGGCGTACTTCCGTTGCGCCTATCGTCGCCTCGACGGCGCGGAGGCGTGCACTCCCATATGCGGCTTCCGCTGCGCGCGGTCCGTGGCCGACGCTGCGGCGGAGTCGTCGCGGCCACAGCCTGCGCCGCCCGCGGCATGGATGCCCGCAGGTGCAGGAGACCTTCCGCAGACCGCCACTGATCGTGCGGGTGTCGAGGACCTGTGCGAACAGCTTCTTCTCAGTGCCGACGAGGAGGAGCGCGTCGTGGCCGCAGGCGTGCTCGCCCACGTTCCGACACGGCGTGCCATCTCCGTCCTCGTTCGAGCGCTCGTCAGTGCAACGCCTCTGGTCCGCGCCATCGCGGCACCCGCGCTCTGGAACCGCGCAGCCCCCGCGAGCGTGGTTCGCCGCCTCCTCACGGCTCGTGAGCTGACACCCGATGAGAGGATGCGTGCCACCGAGGCGGTGGCCGAGAGCGAGCCGACCCGGCGGGCTGCCGTGGAACGTGAGTGTCTGCGCTTTCTCAGGGACCCGGCGGAGACGCGGGAGCTAAAGGACGCAGCGCAGTTGATTGTAGCGCGCGTTCGGAATCATGCTCTGCTGCTCCGTCCGGTGTGTGCCGCACCGGAGAGTGACGCCGACCGGCTTCTCCGCCCCGCAAGTGGCGCGCCAACGGACGACGTACCGAGGCTCGTCCGGCCTATTGCGGACCCCAAGCCGCACGACGCGAAGGCGCCTTAGCAGGCCGACCGGCGCTCGAGAATCGGGGAACCTAGTGGTCGCAGACGTTCTCGCCACGCTCCAGCGTTCCCGCGGCATAGGCCAGCGCGAGTGCGTCCGGCGCCTCCGGCGGGGCGCCCGTGATCACTTGGATCCCGGCGTCCGCGAACAGCGCCTGCGCGCGTGCACCCATCCCTCCGGCGATGGCTACGTCGACACCCTCGCCCTTCAGCCACTCGGGCAGAACGCCCGGCGCGTGTGGCGGAGGTGTGACGATGCGCGCATGGGTGACGCGCCGCTCGCTCGGGTCGACGTCGATCAGCGCGAACTGCCGGCAGTGGCCGAAGTGCATGCAGAGGCGACCGTCCTCAACGGGGATGGCAATGCGCATGGGGTTGCTCCTTGGTGGATGGCGGCGCGGCTGAGATCATGGCCACCGGGTCATTTCGTCGTCCGCTCCGCAGCTCGGAGCGTGAGCGATGTGGGCCTACGGGCGCGCCGGCTTGCCAGCGTCTCTATGAGCCGAACCCACGCCTCCCGAACGGACCGGGCTGCCGCGCCGTCGCCGTGCTCAATGACGCTCAAGCCGGCCAACTGCGCGCTGGTGAACGCCTGGTCATAGGGCGCCGAGCCGATCACGGTCAGGCCGCGCTCGTCGGCTGCCCGGGCGATGCCGTGCGCCTGTGCGCGGTCTATGTCGGACTTGTTGATGAAGACCGACCCCGGAACGCGGAACCTCGCGGCAAGGTCGGCGGCGCGTTCGAGATCGTGAAGGCCTGTCAGGCTAGGCTCCGTGACGAACAGAACGTGCTCGGCGCCGCTCAGTGTTGCGATGGCGGGGCACCCGATGCCGGGAGGGCCGTCGCATAGGATAACGCCGGCGCGCATCTCGTTGGCGATCTCCTGTCCCTTGCGCCGGAGCAGGGCGACCAGCTTGCCGGAGTTCTCCGCCCCGGGGCGCATCCGCGCGTGAAGCATGGGACCGACGCGCGTGTCCGATCGGAGCCACTCGCCTCTGTCCGCCGGCTCCATGGAGATGGCCCGGCTCGGGCAGGCGAGTTCGCAGGCTCCGCATCCCTCACAGAAGAGATCGTCTATGCGCCAGGCTCCTCGCGGCTGCTCCAGACGCACTACGGCGTGGAACCGGCATTCCGCCGCACAACGCCCGCAACGGCGACACAGGGCCGGACTGATCGAGGCCACCCAACCGGACGTGAAGCGGCCACGAGCACGCACGTCCGCTCCCAGGACCAGGTCAAGGTCGGGAGCGTCAACGTCGCAGTCTACTACAACGGGCCTCTCCGCGAGAGATGCGAACGCGGCGGCGACGCTGGTCTTGCCGGTGCCTCCCTTGCCGCTGAGGATGACCACCTCGGGCGCCTTCACTCGCGGCCCCCCGGTTTGGCGCCATCCGGCCTTTGCTCGAGCCAGCCTGCGCGGGCGTCGGGGAACGCGTCCCACCGTGCCACATACGGCTTGATGTCGAGCAGGGGCGTCCCGTCAAGCATGTCCACGCCTCGGACGCGCAGCCGCGCCCCTTCACGGGCCACCAGACGCACGACCGTCAGGCCGATGCCGCCGGGCCTGGCAGGATGCCGCATTGCGAACAGGCCGTGCTCGTCATCGTCGAGGAAGGGCCGCCGAACGAGTTCCGCTCTTCCTGCACGGTGGAAGCGGTAGAGCAGTATCAGGTGGCTGAAACCCTCGATGTCCTTCAGACCCGGGGCATACTGCCGCGCCACCTCGACGACACCCTCGGCGTCGGGCGCCATGGCGCCCTGCACGGGCACCTCGCGGACCTCCGTCCACGGCGTGCGGATGACGCCGACGGTTCGCTCGCCCGCCGCCGCTCGCCCGCTCATCGCGCGCCGCCGTTCGCTGCCCGTTCCCGGAGGCGACCGGCGATGGTCTCGATGGCCTCGCGCAACTCAGGCGCAACGCGCAGCGCCATCCTGCCCCGCGCGTAGGTCTCGGCGATCCGCCGGTCGTGCGGGATCCGCGCCCAGACCGGTATGCCCTCCGAATCGCAGAACCGATCGACCCGGTCGTCGCCGACACCGTCGCGATTGACGACGACCGCCGCCGGCAGCCCCATGGCTCGAGTTGTCTGAACGGCGAGGCGCAGATCGCTGAGCCCGAACGGCGTGGGCTCGGTTACCAGGAGCACGAAGTCGCAGCCCCGCATCGTCTCGACGACCGGGCACGACGTGCCCGGTGGCGCGTCCAGGATGGTGTCGCTGGACGGCGATGCCCAGGACTTCACGGCGGCAATGACCGCGCTCCCCCGCGGCTCACCGACGTTCACCTCGCCGCGAACGAACGCGATGCCCTCCGCCGCGCCGACCTCGACGAAGCCGATCTCGCGCTCCGTTTCCTCGAGCGCGCGCTCGGGGCAGACCGAGACGCAGACGCCGCACGAGTGACACAGGTCGGCGTATACCACCGTGCTGTCGGGCAGCGACGCGATGGCGTTGAACCGGCAGGCCCGCGCGCACTTGCCGCAGTGCGAGCAGGCCGTCTCGTCCACCCTCGGCACCGGCACCGTGACCGGCACGCGCTGCCGGACCACCGGCCTCAGGAACAGATGGGCGTTGGGCGCCTCGACGTCGCAGTCCAGGAACTGCACCCGCTCAGACCCGGACATCACCTCGGCGAGGGACGTGCTGACCAGCGTCTTGCCGGTCCCGCCTTTGCCGCTGGCTACACAGAGCCTCACCTGCGCGCGCCGCCGGGGCCGGCCCATCGGTCACTCAGCTTTGTTTCCCCTTAGTTCCTCGACC
>Ga0163210_1001539_pt1 | contig 9989 bp, 9 predicted proteins | sample Kivu_220m_FD_113536 | JGI IMG/M metagenome (GOLD analysis project Ga0163210, IMG submission 113536) | Freshwater microbial communities from Lake Kivu, Western Province, Rwanda to study Microbial Dark Matter (Phase II) - Kivu_220m | ecosystem: Environmental > Aquatic > Freshwater > Lake ... | reverse complement strand
CTCATCAGCCGTTCCTTTCATACTGCGTCTCCGCCGGCTCCCGGCAAGCAAGCGCCTGGCGTATGTTGTCTGCGTGCGTCATTTGTTCTCCAATCGGTCTTGGTTTGCTGCAAGTCCCTGGTTCCAGCGCGTTGCAGAGACCGGTGTTTCCTAGCTAGCAGGTACGTCTCAACCATCCCGTGGAGCTTGCCAGCAGGCGCGCGAACTCCACCATCGCGGGCCATGAGACATCAGGAGGAATACCATGGTCGCAGCCTGGAATGTAGCCACCAGTCTCGATGACGGGCTGCAGGCGCTCCACTTCGCGCTTGATGTCATCTCCACCCCTGGCCATGTTCCGCTTGTCGACCCCGCCTCTGAAGGCGATTCTGTTGCCGTATTCCCTGCGATACGCCGGCAGGTCGTTCCCCGCCGCCACCTCCACGGGATCGGTTGCCTGGAAGCCGGCTTCGACCCAGATTGGAATCAGTTCTCCAATGTAACCATCCGAATCGATGCCGTATATCCGGCATCCCCTGCCTGCGCCACTCCGCCAAAGTGGACTCCCTCGGGCAACCCGGCATGAACGGAATCCGGTCCGGTTTTTCAAACAGCATTGTAGCGATGAACCGTTCTCTCTGCGTCACCTCAGACTCACTCCCCAAATGGCAGATATGTGCCGACTTGTTTCTCCACGGCGTTATGATAGATGGCAGAGGCAAACGCCACATCCTCACTACCTAACCCCAGCGGACTATAGAATATCCGCTCCGAGTCGTGCTGCCGTCCCGGCTTACTGCCGTTGATGATCTCGCCGATGTTCGCCCACACGCGCTCCTGCCCGATCTTGCCCTCGCCAAACATCCGGGCAAGAAGCGGAGTTCCTCTATGGAGCACTTCCTCCCAGATATCCACAACCACCTTGTCGGTGCGAAGAATCACGGCTTCCTCCTCCTCCTGGTATGAGCCAACGTGGGCAAAGAGTGATCCCGGTTCCAGCCAGTCAGCCTTAACGATCGGTTCGTCAGCGACGGTCGCGGTCACGACGATATCGGCGCCTCGCACGGCCTCCTCCGGCCCTGTGACAATCGTTACCGTGACATCATCGTATCGCGCGGCAAACGCCTCCGCCGCCTCGGATCGAATATCGAACACCTTGATCCGAGATATGTCTGGAAGAACACACCGAAGTGCCTCAAGCTGTGTATGCGATTGCACACCAGCGCCGATCATACCGACAACTGCGGCTTCCCGACGCGCCAGGTACTTCGCACCAACGCCCGTCACAGCACCGGTTCGAAGCGCGCTGATGCGGGTGCCGTCCATTATGGCAATCGGAAGCCCTGTGTCAGCGTTGTTGAGTATGACCAGAGCGTTTGCACGAGGCAGATTATGCCGCACCGGGTTGTTAGGAAATCCGGCGATCCACTTTATGCCGCACAGATGGACATCACCACCCACGTATGCAGGCATTGCGTTGATTCTGCCATGTCGCCTCTCGTCCATGTCCAGGATTACCTTGGACGGCAGGTTTACTTGCCCTTTGTCGTGGAGCGCAAGGACTTTCTCCACGCAATCGATCGCAAGCGCCATACTGGCACCGGCGTCTTCGACATCGTGCGATGTAAGATAGAGTATGCGATGTTGGTTTTTGGGCATCTGTCTATTCACCTCCAGTGATCCGCCGAGCAACCGCGAGTGCCTCGCCCGCGTCCTTGCCGTAGCCGTCGGCTCCGATTTCATCGGCCCATTCCTGTGTCGCTGGACCACCCCCAATCAGCACGCGGAATCTTTCGCGCAGTCCCTGCGATTTCAGTTCCGAGATTACATCCCTCTGGTAAGGCAGAGTTGTCGTAAGAAGAGATGAGAGCGCAATGATATCGGCCTCGCGTGCGACGGCCTCTTTGACAAAGGTCGATGCGTCCACGTCCACGCCGAGATCCTGCACGTCAAACCCACCCGTCCGCAACATCATAGCGACGATGTTCTTTCCGATAGTGTGGATGTCGCCCTTGACCGTACCTATCAACACGGTCTTCTTGGATTGTTCTCCGGATGCGGGTATTGCTTTCAGCAAGACGCTCATGGCCGCGTCCAGAGCATTTCCCGCAAGCATCAACTGTGGTAGGAAGAACTCCTCACGCTGAAACTTGTCGCCTATCTCATCAGCGGTCGGCCGTATGATGCTGTCGATAACATCATTCGGATCCACCCTTGACGCAAGCAGGTCTCCGGCTGCCGCAGCAGCTTCATGGTCATCCATGCCGAGGATTGCCGAGTGCAACCGCTCGTATTTTGAAGTCAGATCGTCGATATTTTCCATTGCTCCTCCAGTTAGTCCTGCTGGCCGTAGTCGGGTAGTGGCACTCCCAATCCGCGGAGTTCCCCAGCAACTGTGTTGTAAACATCAATGTAGGCATCGAGCGGGCGCTCGCACTTCAGGTCATAGAGCTCGTGCAGGGTAAGTCCGGCAGGAGCATCGGCAAGGCTATTCTCATACCGGGACAGCAAAGCCAACACGGCCTTGTTGGCCTGCGTGGGCTGCATGCCTTCTGTGGCGTGGCATATCCTGCCAAGAAACTCCGACTCCAGGGGCGTGCCATAGTCGTGCACCCTGCCGGTCTTGAACTTCCGCGTAGCGCCCCAACTGTGCCCGCCGGATACCGCTCCGGCAATCGACCCCGCGGCGGTCTCGTAGAAATACTGCGCCGTGCCCGGTCCGGCCGACGGGTGATCTCCGTGGGCTCCGGCAAGAATCAGATGTGTGTTTCTATTCAGTGCCTGCAGTGCCAGCGCGCTCACCCATATACCGTTGCGTGTCGAGCGGCTCTGCGTCTGGATGGGCGTCGCTGTTATCAGCGCCACTTGGGCTTGGTTTACCAATAGGCTCTGGAAGACCCCGGCGGCAGCCACAATTGCGGCCCCCTCCACAGAGCCCGAGAATCCGCCTATCATGGCACCCAATCCCGCGGATATGTGGATATCGGCGGCCAGACCGAACGCAACCCTCTGAAGCCTGTCAAAGGTCGTCTTCAGTTCCGGCACGCCGCCGGTGCCTATGCCGTCACTTGGTCTGAAGCCGTCCACGCCCGCATACATCGCCAGATGAGCGACGCTCTTCGGTGCGCCGTTTGATACCGGCATTCCCGGCCTGCCCGCTTCCGCCGCTGCCCGCCTCTGAAGCAGTGCGCTGCGTCTGTACGGAAATATCTCATGAGGAGAATCCGCCTTCACGTCGCCCGTGCATTCGGCGCTGGGCACCATACCACCGATGACGCCTCCCACAGACCGGCAACGGCAGCAGGCAGTATAGACCCGCAGCGCCGTCTCATCATCGCTGAACAACAGAGTTTGCAGTCCCCCCCACACAAACACCGGCACGTCGCTGCCCACCGGTCGATGCCTTATGCCAAATGCGTCTGAACCTTCACCCCAAACAGTCTCATTGGGTGCGCATCCGAGAGCGTTGTCGATTTCGTCCAGTGAGAATCTAGCTACTGTACTTGTGTCCAGACAGTAAGTTCCCACGTCCGCATACAGCTCACGTGCGGCCGCAAAGCAGCGGTCTGCCAATGACGCGTCAGACGGCACGGGGTTTTCAGGGTCGTAGCGGATCTCAAACTTCTTCTTCATCCGCTCCGCTGCCTGAAACAGGCGCATATCGAACTCCTGCTCACCACAAGGCTCACCAGAATAGAACCTGTTCATTACATCGTGAAACTTGATTATGGACATCATTCCTCCTCTGATACGCGACAACCAAGTGTGGAACACCTCCCCCTTCCCCCTCCGTTTCGGAGGGGGTTAGGGGGAGGTGGGGTGGTGTATCGGGTCCTGAATCAAGTTCAGGATTGTTCCCGATACCTTAGCGTGTCGCGACAACCAAGCTGGGTTCGCCTACTTTGCATCGTTGGATATGCGCGACACTTCCGCCGTAAGCGCCCGCTCAAGGGTGTCCGATAGTGGACTCGCCGGGACTGACAGTATTCTCTCCACTTCAGCTCGTGCAACGTCGTCGCTCGACGGTCATCCTGCAGTCTCCCAATCCGCACGACGGCGACGATCCCAAAGGCCGCGCACCAAGTGCTCGGTGAACATTTCTCGTGCCGTTTGCGGCACTCCCAGAAACGCTCCACCGTGACCGACCTGGCCAATCAATTCCACTCCGAGCAAGTCCGGTGTAACACGCAGGCCTTCCTGAGCACGGAGAGCAATAGCGCAAAGGTCGTCGTCGAGCACAAGGCTTTCAAGGCTGATGGTCTCAGCATGCTCCAGCGTGCCGGGGTAGAATAACATATCGATACCGGCCAGAATCGGAATCAGCAGGGTCATCATCTTCTCATAGCCCGCCTGGAAATCGAGAGTCTTCGAATTGGTATTGGAACCGGTGCCTCGAGACGGAATTCCATAGTAGGCCGCCATCTGAGCGTGAGCGGCATTTACAAGCGCACCTTCTATGCCTCCCAGGGCGATGGTCGCGTGGCGCATATCCATTGCTGCTGCTACGGTTCCCACAAACACGGGGCACCCCGGGTTGACCACTTGGGAAAGAACCAGCCCTGCGAGGCATTCAGCCATTCCCTGGGCGATCGTACCCGCCAGGGTCACGGGAGACGTAGCGCCCATCTGCGGCTCCGAGGCGAAATCGACCGGCAAGCCCGCGCGGATATACTCGAGAGCACCTTCGACCATGTCGGCAGCCATTTGCAGCGGTGACACCAGATTGCACGTGGTGTGCAAGGTCAAGGGTGTGCCGGCAGTTTCTGCAACACAATTAGCCAGACGTATGCAGTCTTGTGCAACCTCTCGGCCACGGCAGCTTCCCTTGAATGGCTTCCCTGTGTGTCTCAATGTCTGAACGAACCCCGCCACGTGGGCAAGTCCGGTCTCCACCCCATCTATCTGCGGCATAACCGCGCCGCCGTGGAGAATGTCGTAGCGTGACATCTTATCGCATATCGATATGATGTTACATACGTCCCTAAGGTTGGTAGGCCGCCTCACGCCGTCCGAATCCAGAATCAAACGGCGCCCCGCCATCGGCTGGATGTGACTCCTGCCATCTCCGATTCGTACCGACTTTGAAGGATCGAGACCAGTGACCTCGAACGACTTGGGAACGCGTGAAACACAGTCCCGCACCAGGGATTCGGGAAAACGGATATGACTACCATCAGAGGCGCACCCAGCACCGACCAGGATGTCCCTGGCTTCGGGGCTCGCCACCTCCATTCCAATGCCTGACAGAATATCCATTATGGCCCGGTCTACGAGGCTCTGCTGCTCACAGTCCAGAATCCTCAAAATTGCATCAGCCATCTACTACTCCTTTCTCGAGATGGAACAAGCCCAAGCGCGTCCGCCTCCCCCGTCCGTTTCGCATGGGGTTAGCGGAATGTGTGGATTACCAGGGCGTCTCGCAAGCCGAGGTACTATCACAATCCGGACCTGATTTCCTTGCTTGTTGCCAGAAACCAATCGAATGACTCGCGTGTGACGTTGTCCGGGACACCACCGGAATCCATAAGTATGTGCGGTCCAAGCTCCCTCCCGCATGCAACTACGCTCTTCATATGGATGGCTTGCTCATCCCGTGTCCAATCCCAGAAATGCTTGTTCATACCCCCGCACAAGACCACGTTCGGCCCCACCGCTTCGCGGACTTCCTCCATCGGCATGTGATCGTCAGGGTCAAGTGGGTTGAGTATGTCGACCCCAGCCGCCGCGATATCTTGCATAATGGGCATTATCGCTCCGTGACTGTGCATGTGCACCGCGGCGCCGTAGGAATGAGCAAGTTCGCATAGCCGCCTGTGCCACGGCCAGATGAACTCTCTATATAACGACGGACCTATCAGCATAGACTGCCCACTTCCCAGGTCATCGCAGAATCCGATGCAATCGACCCCGGCCTCACACATATTCTTTGCAGCGGCAAGGGACCAATCTCCAACAGTCCTTATCAAGGCGCGGGCGAAGTCCGGGTTGAGCATAAGGTCGACGCAGAACTCCTCGTAAGAACGCAGGAAGTAATGAACGCCTGAAAAGAACCCGTTTATCCAGCCTACGGTCCACTCGCCGTGAAATCTGGCCCAGGCGACGTCCTCAGCAAACCCTGCGTAGCGCGCCGGATCTTCCGGATCCGGCAGTTCGAGCTTCTCCAGATCGGCTTCGCTCTGCACAGGCAAATAGAACGTGTCGTAGTTGTGCGGGTCGTAGCGGATCTCGCGCCTGGCTCCAGTCTCGTACTGAACAACCATCCGGTCCGCATGCTTTTCTATCACTCGCTTGTTGAACTCACCGGGTCCTGCGTGGCCGAACGCCGCATTTGCCCCCCAGCCTACGGGAAAGGCGCATCTGTCTATATGGATGTTGAACGTAGTTTGGCGAGTCAGCCGGAGTTCACCCGTGCTTGAAAACGGATATGCACCGTCAGTCGGGTATTCACCATAGCCGTCGTAGTGCAACTCCCGCGGCACAAGTCGCTGCGGGAGATCCGTACTTGAGAAAGCCATCAACCATTGTGGTGTCACTTCCAGCAGATTGCCCGCGATCAGGGCTTGCATTGTCTCTCGCTTTGTCACGCTCCCTCCTGCAACTTGACCACGGCGCGGTAGTGGTCGTCCCACGTGGGTTCATCCTCTGGTTTTCCGAGCGGAAAACCGTCCACGCAAAGGTAGGTCAGGGGTTCCTCACCACTTGTGCAGAACACCTGGTGCTCCGTTCCCCGCGGCACGTGCACAACGTCTTCCGGGACTACGTCAAACTCCTCAGTCTCGCCAGCCTTGAACACAACGCGTCCGGTGCCACCAATAATGTAGTAGAGTTGTTCGGTATCCGCGTGGCTGTGAGAGTGAGTATACTTGCCAGGCTCAATAATCACGTAGAACGCCTCAATGGATTCCGCTTCCTCACGTGGAAGCAGTATTTCGTTGACGTGTGTGGCCAACTGATAGCGTTTGCCCTGCTTTACGTTAGTCTTGCGCATTTCGATTACCATCCTATGCTGTAGAGCCGATCGTTGTTGCCAAGCTCAATCTTGATTCTCACTTCTCCGGCAGGCGCATCACCGGACCATACTATCTTCCTGTAGACGGTCTGCCTGGATTCGCTCCCGACGCGTCCCTTTGCGACTGTCCGGCCCGCCGGGCTCAAAGCCGTAATGGCGATATCTTCGCCATCGGCGTTGATCCACACGCCGTCTTCCGATGGGGTCTTGGGAGACGCAATCACGGACCCGGGACCCTCGGCATAGGCAAAGCGATCACGAGGAAGTGTAGCCAGGCCCATGAACGTTGGGTACATTACCGACGCGCGAAGGTTGCCGGGAGTGCCGGGCTTGGGTATCGGCCAGGGCCGATAGATGCACGAGGTGCCGTGATAGTAAATGTAGACCGTATCGCCCTTCTCCAGAACTGAACTGGTGACAAGCTGGTTAGAATCATACTCGCACTTCCGGCCACGGGTGACCAGAGCGGTGTCTGGATGTACGCGGGTGAAATCGGTGCCAGTATGGCTGACGGCCAGCTTCAAGTCCGCGGTCGGCGGATTCTCGCAGGTGTCGTAGTCGAACCGGCTGCTGTCGTGCACCATCACGAAGTAGCCGTTGGTCAGCTTGTTCACGGCAGACCAGTGGATCTCGGTCTCGTACGGCTCTTCGCCCTCCAGCAGCACCTGCAGGTCCTCGTATTTCAGCGAGTACAGATCCGGGGCGCAGATGACGCCGACGCCTCGGTTGCCACTGCCTTGGCGGATTGGCCGGTCGGTCTGTCCGTATACCTTGTAGTGGCGGCGCGAATCCTGGTCATCCGGATCACACACCACGCTGGACATGTCTACCACATTCGGAGCTGGGCCCAGATCGTTATCAGAGGAAGCATCATAGGCCACTTTGCCCCGCTTCCAGCGTTTGCCGTCCGGGGAGGCGTAGATGACCTTGCGAAACATCTTGAAACTGCGGTAGCCCTGCGCGTCCCAGCCAATCTCCGTGAAGATCCCGAGGAACCTGTCGTCCGCACCCTCGGGCGCCGGGTTCAGCCAGACCTCCGACACGCCGCAGAAATGATCGTAACCCGCGCCCGTACCGGCGGCATGGTAGTCCGTCACGATGACGTGCGTGTCCTGCCCCCGATGCGTGTGCTGCCCGAGCGCCGGCTTGGTCCAGTCAATGCCATCCGCACTCTCGGCGTAGCCGGTGCGCCACAGCCGGCCGAGCCAGTATTCGAAGCCCCGGCGTTCCGGGTGGGTGGCGACGTCGTACTGAACGGCGTCGAGGCCGTGGTACCAGCACTTGAAGAGCTTGTCGTACGGGTCGTAACACACTCTCGACGGCCAGTTGACCTGAAGACTGTCCCACTCGTGAGGACATCCAGGCATCAGGACAGGGTTGTCGGGGTGCTTCGACGCCTGGTTAAGGCGAAACGATACTCCCAGCTCCGACTCGACGCACGACTCGTCTGTGATTAGTTCAACAGTCATGGTACTGCACTCCTTTGTTATCGTGGCAGGCAAGCACGTTGCCGGATCAGGGAGATTTCACACAACACGTCATCCCTCACGCACAACACGTCATCCCGAACTTGATTCGGGACCCACCTTCGCGCCCCATGGGTGTGGCAAACCCCTGACCCGGCAGTCCCCTGAACTTGATTCAGGGTCAGGGGACTGCCGGGTCAGCGTGACGTGTGACCTTCTGCCTGCGGTCGCAATGGTATAATGGTCTTCAGCCAATGTCGCGGACACACAGGTCCGCCCTTCTCGGATAGGCGTCTTGCCTCGGCCCACACGGTAGCACAAGTGCTTATCGGCTGTGCCTCGCAAAGTTTGGCCCGAAGAATGTTTGACAGTGATCGATCCTTGCACTCAATCTACGTGTAACCCAACCTGCGGGATATCCCATTCGCTACCTCAGTCACCATTTTCCCTAGTTCCGGAATTCGATCCATCGGTATGCGATATGAAGGGCCGGAGATGCTCAGGGCGGCGACAGTCTCCCTTGAATGATTCGATATCGGCGCAGCGACACATCTTACCTCAGCATAATGCTCTTCGTTGTCTATGGAGTATCCGCGCAGGCGCGTCTCCTCAAGATCACGTTTGAGGTCATCTGCATCGGTGATAGTGTTCCCGGTCACTGGGCATAGCCCCTTCTTGTTTACCAGTTCCAGAACATCTGTCCATGACATCCGGGATAGCATAGCCTTTCCTAATGCCGTCGCATGCAAATATGTGCGACCTCCAAGTTGTGAGTATACGCGTACGGCATTCTCTGGATCCAGGAATTTCACGTAAACCAGGGTGCCATCCTGCTTATCGATTACCCCCATGTTTGTCTTCTCATGCGTTCTATCTACCATCTCCTGCATGAATGGGTGAGCGATCTGCGTCAATTCCAACTGTGACAGGTAGGCGCTTCCCACTTCCAGCGCACGTAGCCCGACCCGGTATTTGCTCGTCTCCTGGTTCTGTTCCAGAAACCCCCGGTCCTTCAAGGTGGACACCATTCTGTGAGCGGTAGCTTTTCCTATATGGAATTGATTGGCGATGTCAGTGACCCCTGCTTCTCGGCCCAATGCGGCCAAGTAGATCAGGATGTCCAATGCGTGCCCGACCGATTCCAGATTCCTGGCGTCTGCAACCATGACAACAATACTCCATCCTTACGCGCAGTGGCTGGTTCCGCTGAGCGGAACCCTGTTCCCCTAGACGCTAAGAGTATACTACGTCCCGTATCGGTTGTCAAGATACCGCGTTGCAGGCGGGTGGACAGCAGAATTGCCTTCTGCGTCAAGAGACGAAAAGAAGAAGGAAGTTCCTGCTCCACGATCAGTCCAAATGGTCTTCGACATGGGCGAAATACCCTAAGGCCACAAGCGCAATGCTCTCTCATTCCGGATAACGTAACCCCACAAAGTGGCGTAGTTTTGTAGTGTGTAACTTGGAATTGTTTGCTGTTCTCTCTTAGGATGTGTTTGATGAAGACTAGTTCTTGTGACCTGATGCTCCAGACT
>Ga0163210_1001537_pt1 | contig 9992 bp, 4 predicted proteins | sample Kivu_220m_FD_113536 | JGI IMG/M metagenome (GOLD analysis project Ga0163210, IMG submission 113536) | Freshwater microbial communities from Lake Kivu, Western Province, Rwanda to study Microbial Dark Matter (Phase II) - Kivu_220m | ecosystem: Environmental > Aquatic > Freshwater > Lake ... | reverse complement strand
GGCATCGGCACAGTGCGCTATCCGCGATTGGTTCCCCAAGATGCGGAATGTGCCAAGGAACTGAAGAAACGCACCTTGACGAACCTGTACAACGAACGGCCCATGTGGCTCGACCTGGCCCATCGCCGCTTGGACGAAGCCGTCTTCGCCGCCTACGGCTGGGACCCGGCCATCTCCGACGAAGAACTGCTGGAGCGGCTCCTGGAGTTGAACCTCGCCCGCAGCCGCTGACCTACACGAGCGTCGTCTTGCGTGCTCTACATCGAACCCGCCGACAGCCGATGGCAGGCTCTTTGTACCTCTTGTTCGGCTCCCCGATGCTTGATATGGTTGGATGGGTCGAACCGCGAGGGCCGTGGACTGCCAGGATTCACCGTCCTCACGACTAGCGCGTCACGTAAGTCATTGATGCTCAAGGCGATACGTCGAATGCGCCCGTAGCTCAAGGGATAGAGCAGCGGATTTCTAATCCGCTGGTTGCAGGTTCGAATCCTGCCGGGCGTGCTGCCATAGGCGTTTAAGGCTCAACGCGTTGCGTCGCCGAAGACGCAAAGCGTTTCTCGCTTCGTGGGCGTGGCCGCACGGGTTTCCGTGCCGACAAGGGCTTGCGTTACGTCCACCCTTCTGAGGAAGCCATCCGCGCCTCTTCCACCGGACCGTGCTCAACACGGGATCGGCGACTCGGACCATGCAGCGATGCGCGTCAGGGCCTCGGCGCGGGCCTCCTGGTACCAACGAAGGGCCTGGCTGTAGTAGCCGGGCGCGTAGAAACTGGAGGAAGGAAGGGACCGGCAGTGGTCGATGTTCTCGTCCTTGTTGCGGACGAAGTTCTCTTCCCGGCCTACGATCTTGACCCTGGCGGCGTGTTCACGCAGAAGGATATTCAGCAGGCTTTCGGTATCGGGCCAGTTGGGCCTGGAGAGGTCCGGCCGCTGGTCGGCAAACCCTCGAAGCGTGCAAAGCCGGCGCAAGGACCAGCCGGCGCCGATCTGGTCCATCTGCCGCATGTCGAACATCGTGGCCGTATGCCCCAGCATTCCCTGCCAATCGGCGTGCTCCCTCGGACTCAGCTCATAGCCGGCCGCCGCGGCGCCGTCGGCCAGCTCGGAGAGCAGGTATTCGAGAAAATCGCGGCGGCGCAGGAAGCAGTCCTGGTGCGTGGCGAAAAGGAACGGCGTGCGGCACATCGAAAAGGCAAGGTCCATGGCATGCGCGACCGGATCGCTCGGATGGCGCGCGCCGTGCAGGCGGATGGCGTGGACTTCGAGGTCCGCCGCGCGCATGGCCTCGATCCGAGCGAACTGCTCGCGGGAGCTGCCGGTGTCGATCACCATGATGTAGGGCCGGACCGTCTGGAGGCGCAAGAGCTCCACCGCGACGGCAAGCTGCTCGGCGTGGTCGATCGCCGGGATGGCGGCCGTGACCCGGTACTCCCAGGGCTTCCGGGCGCAAGTGCCTTCCCAGATCTGCGGCGCCGGCACGGCGCGGATGGGAATCGTCTGGGCCGGCACGCGGACCGGGGTGGGACGGGGTGCCGCCACCGGGTGAGGAGTCCCCTCATCGGGGATCGGGCTGGTCCAGTTGTCCCGATCGTAGCCGAACCAGCTCACCTCGGTCTCCGGCCGCGGCTGCAACAGGCTGCACGCCTCCTCCGCGGCCAAAAAGCCTCCCAGCCACGTTTCCACGCCGTAGTAGTCGTGCGGGATGAAGGTCCAATGGGGATCGCTGAAGACCCGGTCGTGGCGGAACCAGAAGAACGTGCCGGAGAAGTGCCAGCGACTCCAGGTCAGGTTGGAGGGGAAGATCGCCCCTTGGGGGTGGACCTTCTTGCACGCGCCGACCGCGGCGAAGCGGCGAAGCGAGTTTCTCACCTGATCGGGATCGTCCAGCAGGCTGGCGTACATGGCGTTGCGCCAGTACTCGATCGCCTTCGCGTCGAGCCGACCGTTCGCCGCTCCTTTGGTGTGCGCGTAGAAGGTGGCCTCGCTGGCGTCCTTGGAGCGAACGGCCGCCAGCAGGCCCGCAAAGGAGGCCGTGTGGCCGATCTCCGGATCGTTGGGCACGGGGAGATACTCGACGCCGGGCCATTCGAGGGCGGATTGCACCTCGTCGGGGTGCACCAGTCCCGGTCCCGTGGCGACGGCCACCACCTTCCGGCCGTTGAAGATCCCCAGGCGCCGCCGGAGCTGCCGGACATTGCGAAGCCACGCGTCGCTGGCCGCATTCGGATAGACGTGATACATCAGATTCAGCTTGGAGACGGCCGGATACTCCGGCGCGGAGCCGGACATCCCCGCGCCGGGCGTCGCGGTCGTTTTCGCGGGGGCGTCCTGCACTCCCGACCGCAATGCCCCGAGGAGAGCGGCCTTCTTTTCCCTGGACAGGCTTTCCGGATAAACGCAGGCGAACGTTCGGATCTCGCCCGGATACTCGCCGGGCTGCAAGATATTGCCCGGTGGGCAGATGTTCGGCGGAACGCAGTGGTTCCCCACGCAGTTCCACCCCGCCCCGTCCCACATCATGTCACATGTGCCCGTGTCGTCCCTTGCGGGGGAATCTCCGGTGGATGGTTGAGCGCTCATGTTTTCCCTTTCTCTGGAAGAAAAACGGGGCAACGTCGGCAGCCACGAGGCGGCCTAGCGATTGACTTCCTTATCCGGCAAAGGCAAGATCGTCCTCGCGATGCGGAAACCGATCGCCGGAAAACGTGCGATTCGATCGATCGACATGCGATGGGCGGATCTCAGTGTAACGAGATTGCTCGAAGTGTCCCCGCCGCGAACGACATGAAGAGTCTTGTCGCGAAGAAGGTCGCCTGCCTCCGTCGGCGGCGCCGCGTACCGATTCTGGCACCACTCGTAGACATTCCCATACATATCAAACAGCCCCAGGTCGTTGGGGAGCAGCAGACCGCAGGGCTGTGCCAGACCGTCGCTGTTGGTCAGGCACCAGGCGTAGGAAGTGAGATCCTGGCTGCTGTGACCGAAATGGCGGCGGGTCGCGGTCCCTGCCCGGCAAGCATACTCCCATTCCACCTCCGTGGGAAGTCGATACCCGGCGCGCGAGAGCCAATCGGGATGGACCTGGAGGCCCGCCTCCTTGTCCAGGACGTAGCACATCGCCTCCTCGGGGAGGCCTTCCTTTTCCGTCAACCACCGGCAATAGGCCATCGCATCCAGGAGCGACACCCGGTCCACGGGCGCATCGAGGCTTCGCGGATCGTTCGTTCCGGGAAGATGCTTGGGGGCGAAGAGGCGATACTGCCGGAGGCTCACCTCCTTGGTCGCGATGGCGAACGAGCGGTGGATCGTCTCCTCGTGAAGCGACTCCACGAAGCCGCGGTCGGGGTCCCCGGAGGACGAGCCCATGCGGAAGCGTACCGGGCCGCGGACCACCGCCATGGTTTGACCTTGGGAGGTGACATACCAATTGCGATCGGAGCCAATCGCCTGGCCCTTCAACTTCGCATCGGCCTCGGCCAGCCGATCCGCGTAGCCCCACTTCCGCAACATCCGTTCGGCCGCGCTGTGGACGCCGGGGTCGGGGTGGTCGCGGTACATTTCGGCCAGCCGGGGCGCCAGCTCATCGCACCGCCGCCTGGTCACGGTCGAGGCCTCGTATTGGCCCAAGCTCCACAGGATGGCCCTCCGCACGGAATCATCCTCTTCCACGGCCAACCGGCCGGCCAGGATCGCCGGATCGACGCCGGCGGCGGCCAGTCCGTGGACCAGGCGCGTGCGGACCCGCGGATCCTCTGCCTTCGCCAGGTACGGCCACACCGCGTCCGGCGCCCCCATCAAACAGAGCAAGATCCCGGCGTCGGCCCGTTGCTTGGCCATTGCGTCCTTGGCGGTCTCCGAGGCCTTGGGCGGGGACTCGCGGGCGAGTTCCGAGCGAAGCGCGGCAATCGCCGGCAAACCATGTTCCCGTAGCGGGACGGCCAGGACTGCCAGTTCGCCGTCTCGGGCGGTCCGGCTCAGTGCCAGGAGCTGCTGCCAGTCGTCGCGCCAGTACTCGGCGAGCACGACGATCGCGTTGGAGCGGAGGTCTTGGCGGTCGCTGCGCAAGTACAGATCGCCCACGGGACGGACCAGAAGCCCGGCCACCGGACGGAGCATCTCGAACCACCGGCTCAACAGCAAGGAGTTTTGCGAGACGAGCCAGGCCGCCACCTCGTCGGCATGGCGGCCCCAGCGCTGGTCGGAAGGGGAGAACGCCGCAAGCGCACACGCCGCACGAAAACGCGCGCGGGTATCGAGCGTCGAGTCGGCGACGATCGTCCACAACGGTTCGCTCAGGTCGTCGGCGGCGGGCTCCAGCGCGTCGCAAATCGCGCGGCATTCGTCCGGCCCGGCATCCAAAAGCCGCGCCCGCAGCAGGCCGATCTGGCTCGCATCGACCGGCCAAAGCGCCAGGCTTGCGTGGAGCCGTTTCCTGGGGTCGGATTCGTCGAGGGCGGCGACCAGCCGCGGCCTGGCCCAACGGTAATAAGACCGCAACTGGCGGACCACGTCCGGCGCGTCGGCCGTCTCCGCCGAGAGGAGCCTGTCGACCGTAACCGCGGCGTGATAGCGTCCGTAGATCTCCCTGCCGACGCTGGCCACGATGGTCGCTAGCACGCAGAGGATGATCGCCCGCCAAAGGTGCCGCCTGCCCGCCGCGCGCATCAGGCGGCGCTGCGGCTCGCTCCACGCGCTGGGGCGCGTGAGCAGGCGAATGCGGGCCCATTCCCACCAGGAAGGCAACTGCCGGGCCTCGGGAGTGGCCTGCCATCGACGCGTCCGTTCTGCCAGGCACAGTTCCGCGCGACCGCGGGCCGTGCGCGACCGCTTTTCCTGCAACCACTCGCGAAGGGAGGGCACCAGGTAGTCGTGCGTCAATTGATAGAAGGTGTGCTCCTCGGCGACGCGGTCTTCCGCGGGGCCGTCCCCCGGTTCCGCGTCCGGGTCCGCGGGCGTAATCAGCCGCAGCTCCCGGTCGAGGATCCGCAGAAGATGCCGGAAATCCTCGGGGCGCGAGGCACATCCCGACGCCTGCATAAGCTCCGCGTAAGAGCGCATCCGTCCCTTGATCTGAGTCCCCTCCTCGGGCAGGAGCGACTCCAACAGGCGCCGGGCGGCTTTCTCGTGCAAACGATGCTCCGGCGGCGCGGTGGGAGCGTCGAAGGTCTCCTGGAGGAAGCGGGCTCCCATCCCGGCCACGCCGCCGACGGCCCGGAGTGCCGCGGGAGTCCACGGCCGGCTTCGCATCATCTCGGCGAACAACGCCAGGCGCACGCACACCACCCGATCGTTCTCGGCCAGACCCGCCACCGCCAGGTTGACGAAGGCCGCCTGCTGCCGGGCCGGCGTCTCCGCGGACAACGCCCCGTAGGCTTGGCCCAGTGCCCGCAGGACCCTCCTGGCATGTCGCGTGTCGAACAGATCGACCAGGGCGCTATTCTGCCCTTCAACGAGCGGGACCTCCAGCTCCTGCAGGAAACGGCTGACCGCCAGCCAGAAATCGTCTCGCACCAGGATCAGGCAGGCAATCGCCCGGCCGTCGCACTGCCGGAGCGACTGGACCAGTTCGGATCGCTTTTCCAGGGAGTGCGCGTGAAGCCACTGCTCGAACTGGTCGAGCACCAGCAGCACCTTTTTGCCCTCCGCGATTTCGGGATGGCGACGGACCGATGCGAGGCCCTCCTTGAGGCCCAGGTCGGATGGAAGTCCGGGCAAGACAAATCGCAGTCGGCGGAGAAGCCGCGATTCCGTGGTCGACGCATCGGCCTCGCAGAACACCGCCCGCACGTTCTCCGCCAGCCTCGGCAAAAGCCCCGCCCGGACAATCGACGACTTGCCGCAACCGCTCGGCCCGTACATCACGCCGATTGGGAAGGCCTGGTCCGGGTCGGTGGCTTCGATCCGCTGCTTCCAGAAGAGGAGGCTTTGCGGCAGTCCCCGCCGGTCACGGGGCCCGGGGAGCAATTCCAAGAAAAACTCGGCGTCTTCGGCGTCATAGGCCCGCAGACCCTTGGGAACGATCCGAACCGGATGGCTGAAACCGGACGCCGACGCGGGGGGCAATTCCTGCCGTTCGACCGCCGCGGGAGGCGTGGCTACCTCGGGGACTTTCTCGGGCGGCGTCTTGCCCAAGAACAACCGAAGATCGTCGGCCAGGTCCTTCGCGGTGCTGTAACGGTCGGCAATGCGCTTGGAAAGTCCTTTGAGACAGATGCGTTCCAGCTCCTTGGGGATCGTGTCGTCCAGTTGGCGCAACGGACGCGGCTCCAGGGAGGCCACCTTCTCCAAGATTTCGTGCCCCGTCTTGCCGGAAAAAGGCCGCCGCCCGGTGAGCAATTCATAGAGCACGACGCACAGAGAAAACACGTCGGAGCGGCCGTCGACGCGGTGCCCCTCCCCGCGCGCCTGCTCCGGGCTCGTGTAGCTGATGGTGCCCACCACCTGCTCTCCGGACGCGGCCTCTCCGTCCCGCAGCGCCAGTCCGAAATCGGTCAGAAACGGATGGCCGGCCGAATCCAGCAGGATGTTGCCGGGTTTCACGTCGCGATGGACGATTCCTTGCAGATGTGCGTGGTGGAGGGCCTCGGCGATCGCGGCCGCCAGTTCGGCCGCCTCGTCGCGTCCCGTGCGCCCGCCGCGCATGCGGGCCGCCAAGCTGGTCCCCTCGATGTACTTCGAGACGATAAAACAGCGTCCATCGCGAGTCTTGCCGAAATCGTAGACGGGAACGATCCGCGGATGATCCAGCCGCGCGGTCACGCGGGCCTCGGCCAGGTAGACCTCCACGTCGGACTCCTCGGAGACCCGCTGCGCATGGGGGATCTTGATGGCCACGGAGCGATGGAGCTCCTCGTCGTGCGCCAGGTAGACCTTTCCGAATCCGCCTGTCCCCAGCAGCCGGCACAGTCGATATCGCCCGACGTGGCCCTCGTCCGGCTCAAAAGAAAGCGACAAGTCCGACGCGCCCGTCGAAGTGTGATGAGCGTAGTTCCCGGTCGGAAAGTCGCTGGGGTCGGCCATTGCCCGAAGCCCTCCCCACCATTGCCCGAATCCTTCCCCACCAGTATAACGGTTTGGAGTGCGGTTTGGTATGGGCTTCCCCTCGAGAATCCTCGACATTGGGATCCAAACCATGAAGCGCGACGTTCCGTCGAATTGTGGCGTCGTCTATGTGGCCTGGGGCGAGCGGTACTTGCGACAGGCCGCCCAGTCGGCGCGGCGGGTCACGAAGTATCCTGTCGCCTTGATCACCGACGACCCCGCCTTCACCGACCCGGCCTTCGCGCGGGTCATCCGCAAACCGTTGACCGATCGCCATTTCTACGGCAAGTTGGAGGCCATGCGGGAGACGCCGTTCGATGTCACGCTGTTTCTCGATGTGGAAGCGAAGGTGATCGGCGACGTGTCGCTCGGATTCAAGGCCGCCGACCGCTACGGCCTGGCCTGCGTCCTTGCCCCGGGCGGCGTGTTCCAGCTCGACGGCAACGAGTACGTCCACTATCAAGGCGGCGTCTGGTTTTTTCGCGGCCGGCCGGTCGAGTTCGCGGATCGCATTCTGAGTTACGCGAGCACGTTCCCTACCTCGGACGAACCCGCCTTCTCTCTCGCACTCGACGACCTGGGGATCAACCCTTACGTCCTGCCCGTGGCATTCGACCTCGTTGCCGCCGGCTGGATTCATCCGAGGACGGTCCGGATCTGGCACGGCCGGTCCCCCATCCAGACGCACCTCGTGTCGAACTGGGAGTATCCTTTTGATCGCCCTGACACCGCCCGCAGTCCGGCGACCCAACCGCCAAATCCCCAGACGCTGTCCGAGTTGCTGTCGCAGCGCAGCGCCAACACCGACAAGAATTCCGGACATACCTACGGACCGGCCTACGACGCCTGGTTTGGGCCGTTCCGGGATCGACCGATCCGGCTTCTTGAGCTGGGTGCAAGCGGCTATGGCGGCGGAGACCTCTTGGCGTTTTCCGAGTATTTTCAGCACGGCGCCATCTGGGCCGTCGACCATACCCTTGAGCGACTGCTGCCCGCAGTGCGGGAACACCCGCGAATCCATCTCGTCCTGGCCGACGCCTACGCGGACCAGACGCCTGCAATGCTCGGCGACCAGGGTTTCGACGTGATCATCGACGACTGCGACCATCGCCTGGAGTGCCAGCAGAGGGCTGCCAGTTTGTACTCGCCGCTGCTGCGGACCGGCGGGCTTTACGTCGTGGAGGATTGCACCAGGGACTCCTCCCGGAGGTTAGCCGGCGAATTGAGTCGCGTTCCATGGCTGGCTGACATCGAGATCAGGGATATGGCCGATGCGCCCCATCCGGCAGACAACGTGCTGGTCAGGGCCGTGAAAAAAGGAGGCCCGTGGGAAGGAGGAAACACGACCCCGGTAGTTGCCCCAATTCCTTCGCGTTAACCACTGTCACCGTCGGGCCTCGGCTGCGATCCGCGAAATCGCATCGAAGCCGGGCCCGCGCACGGGGATTTCCACGTGGAACACCTCGGCGATCACCCGGGTCCAGCCGTGGAGGAAGTAGACCCAGCCGTCCTCGACGTGCAGGTCCCGCCGCTTCGCTTGGGCCCGGGCCTGGTCGAGAAACACCAGCTCGCCGCGGTAGTTGAAGTCCCAGGCGTAGCCGTGTTCGGGGAACCGGGCCCGGTCGGTGATCGGCGAGCCGGGGGCGTCTTTGCCTAGCCCGGTCGCGTTGACCACCAACGAATGCGGCTTGAGGCGGTTGACCAGGGCGTCGTTATCCTCCGGGCGAGGCGTGTGGTGGTATTCCACCGGCACGTCGCCCGCGACCTTGGCGTGGATGCGGCGGATTTCTTCCAGGCGAGGCTGGCTGCGGTTGGTGACGACGATCCGCGACGGCCGGTTTTCGCCGTGTCGCGTGTCCATCAAGTAGCAGGTCAGCGCGATCGAGGCCCCGCCCGCCCCGAGCACAAGGGCTTCCGCGCCGGTGTTCTCCCAGTGTCCGTCGGGGAGAAACGCTTCCAGGGCCAGGCCGCTGGAGATGGGGTCCTTGGCGTGGCCGATAAGGCGGCCGTCGCGCTTGGAGATGCCGCTCACCTCGCCCATGAGCCGAGCGAAAGGGTCCAGCTCGTCGAACAGGTCGCGGCAGGCGGCCAGGAGGTCGATCTTGTGGGTCGTGACCAGGGCCCCCAGCGAAAGCCGGTCGCTCTTGATGAACTCGACCGCCCGGCGATACACGTCCGGCCGGTCGTGCCACTTGCAGTCGATGCCGCGAATCACGGCATCGGCCAGCCCGAGATGCGCGGCCCAGCGGGGAAAGACCGTCATGATCGACGACTTCCCGGTCGTCACCCCGATGAAATACATCGTCGGCCGCTCGGCCGGCTCGTACCGCGTATCGGCTGTTGCCTGGATGGAATTCGATGCCACGTGAAAACCCAACGCTCCCCGCCGCGTGACGGGCTGTAGGGAACGCCCTCCGTGGCGTTCCGTGAATCGCCATAGTCGCCGCAATGCCGCATCCCGGAACGTCACGGAGGGCGTTCCCTACAGGCGATCGTGCCAAAATCGTGCAAGGAACCTTGGCCTTTCGACCCATCCTACACGGTTCACGCTGGTGGAACAAGGCGGCGGGGTGGATGGTGAATCACGTTGGCCGACTAGGCAACGCGCTGCCCGGCCGCTACAAAGGAACGAATCGGAGAGCCATAACCACTTTGCACCAAGGGAAATGCCATGTCGGGAAACGCGGAATGTGGCAATGGCCAGCAGTACAACCTGAGCTACGTGTGGGGCATCTCCCTGGCCGCTGCCTTGGGCGGCTTGATGTTCGGCTACGACTGGGTCGTGATCAGCGGCGCCGAGCCCTTCTACAAACGGTTCTTCGCGCTCACCAGCGCCGCCCAGGAAGGCTGGGCCATGGGCAGCGCCCTGATCGGCTGTTTGCTCGGAGCGGTCCTGTCCGGCGGGCTGAGCGACAAGTTCGGGCGCAAGCGGCTCTTGATCCTCTCGGC
>Ga0163210_1001536_pt1 | contig 10002 bp, 5 predicted proteins | sample Kivu_220m_FD_113536 | JGI IMG/M metagenome (GOLD analysis project Ga0163210, IMG submission 113536) | Freshwater microbial communities from Lake Kivu, Western Province, Rwanda to study Microbial Dark Matter (Phase II) - Kivu_220m | ecosystem: Environmental > Aquatic > Freshwater > Lake ... | reverse complement strand
CGGCCCGAAGTCAACGCTCACGCCGTGGCGGACGCCCGGGAGAAATACCCGGATAAGTTCGCGCCGCTGGAGCGCATCTTCAGCCAGATCCACCGGGGCGATCGCATCTTCATCGGCACCGCCTGCAGCGAGCCGCAGCACCTGGTCCGCGCCCTGATCGACTACGTGACCGCGCACCCGAAGGCGATCTTCGACGCCGAGGTCTACCACGTCTGGACGCTGGGGGTCGCGCCCTACACCGACGTCAAGTTCAAGCAGAACTTCCGGCACAACTCCTTCTTCGTCGGCGACAACACGCGCGACGCGGTCAACCAGGGCCTGGCCGACTATTCGCCCGTCATGCTCTCCCAGGTGCCGGGCCTCTTCCGCGACGAGCTGGTGCCGGTCGACGTCGCGCTGATCCAGGTCTCGCCCCCTGACAGCCACGGCTTCGTCAGCCTGGGCGTCAGCGTCGACATCACCAAGGCCGCGGTGGCGAGCTCGGAGCTGGTCGTGGCGCAAATGAACGCGCACATGCCGCGCGTCCACGGCGACACCTTCCTGCATCTGGACCGGCTCGACTTCATCGTGCCCTTCGACGAGCCGCTCCTCGAGTACCGCGCCACCGTGCCGGGCGAGATCGCGCAGCGCGTCGGCTCCTACGTCGCCACGATCGTGCGCGACGGCGACACGATCCAGGTCGGTTACGGCAGCCTGCCGAACGCGATTCTGGAGCACCTGAAGGACCGCAAGCACCTCGGGATCCACACCGAGCTCCTGAGCAACGGGCTGGTGCGCCTGATGCAGTCCGGCGCGGTCGACAACTCGCGCAAGACCTTGAACCGCGGCAAGACGGTCGCCGCCTTCTGCATGGGGCGGCCCGAGACCTACAGCTACATCCACGACAACCCGTCGATCGACTTCCGGCCGATCAGCTACACCAACAACCCGCTGAACATCGCGCGCCTGGAGAACATGGTGGCGATCAACAGCGCGTTGGAGATCGATCTGACCGGGCAGTCGACCGCCGAGTCGCTGGGCAAGACCTTCTACAGCGGCGTCGGCGGGCAGGCGGACTTCATGCGCGGCGCGGTGCTCGCCCCCGGCGGCACCACCGTGCTGGCGCTGCAGTCGACGGCGCGCGACGACGAGGTCTCGCGCATCGTGCCGCTGCTCCCCGAGGGCGCGGGCGTCACGCTCTGCCGCGGCGACGTGCGCTACGTCGTCACCGAGTACGGCATCGCCTACCTGCACGGCAAGAACATCCGCGAGCGCGCCATGGCGCTGATCGGGATCGCGCACCCGAAGTTCCGCCCCGGGCTGATCCAGGAAGCGAAGCGCCTGGGGCTGATCTACCAGGACCAGGCGTTCATCCCGGGCAAGCGCGGCGAGTATCCGGAGCACCTGGAAGCCTTCCGCACCACGCGCCAGGGCTTCTCGATGCTGCTGCGCCCGGTCAAGATCAGCGACGAGCCGGGGCTGAAGGAGTTCTTCTACTCGCTCTCCGACCGGAGCATCTACCGACGCTTCATCTCCGAGCGCAAGGACATGCCCCATGAGCGGCTGCAGGACTTTGTCGTCATCGACTACACCAAGGAGATCGTGATCCTGGCGGTGCTGGTCGAGGACATGAAGGAGACGATCGTCGGCGTCGGCCAGTACGGCGTCAACGCCAACACCCACACCGCCGAGGTCGCGCTGGTGGTGCGGGACGCCTACCAGAAGCACGGGATCGGGACCGAGCTGCTGAAGTACCTGACCGTCCTGGCGCGGCGGCAGGGTCTGCTCGGGTTCACCGCCGAGGTGCTGGTCGAGAACCAGCCGATGCTGCGCCTCTTCGAGAAGATGGGCTTCGACATCCAGCGCCGGACCGAGGAGGGTGTCGTGGAACTGCGGATGCAATTCAGGGGAACGACATGACGCCGGGCACGCCGGAGATACGGTATCTCTTTGAGCCGCGCTCGATCGCGGTGATCGGTGCCTCGCACCATCCCGAGAAGATCGGCTCGAAGATCCTGCAGAACATCATCAACGCCGGCTACCGCGGGGCGATCTTCCCGGTCAACCCGAAGGGCGGCGAGATCCTGGGGCGCCCGGTGGCGCGGTCCCTGGAGGAGATCCCGGGCGAGCTGGACGTGGTCTGCACCTGCGTGCCGGGCCCCTTCGTGCGCGCGTCGGTCGAGGCCGCCGCGCGCAAAGGCGTCAAGTTCAACCTGATCATCTCGTCGGGCTTCTCCGAGGTCGGCAACGTCGAGGAGGAGAAGCGCATCATCGCGATCGCCCGCGCGGCCGGGATGCGCATCCTGGGCCCGAACATCTTCGGGATGTACTCGGCCCCGGCCCAGCTCGACATGACCTTCGGCCCGGGCGGGATCCTCCCCGGCAACGTCGCGATCATCACCCAGAGCGGCGCGCTGGGGCTGGCGATGATCGGCAAGACCGCGGTCGAAGGGATCGGCATCTCCTCCATGGTCTCGGTCGGCAACAAGGCGGACCTGGACGAGGCCGACCTCCTCGAGTACCTGCTGGGGGACCCGCAGACCCACAGCATCCTGATGTACGTCGAGGGCGTGAAGCACGGTGAGCGGCTGATCCCGGCGCTGAAATCGGCGACGCGCCAGAAGCCGGTGGTCGTCATCAAGTCGGGGCGCTCGAAGCGCGGCGCGATCGCGGCCGCCTCGCACACCGGCTCCCTCGCCGGCTCGGACGCGATCTTCGACGCGATCATGCGCCAGTGCGGCGTGCTGCGGGCGGAGAGTGTGAAGGAGGCGTTCGACCTCTGCAAGTTCCTGTCCGACACGCCGTTGCCCCGCGGGGAGAACGCGGTCATCGTCACCAACGGCGGCGGCATCGGGGTGCTGGCGACGGACGCCTGCGAGAAGTACGGCGTCTCGCTCTTCGACGACCTGGCGAGCCTCAAGGAGACCTTTGGCGCGGTCACGCCCGACTTCGGCTCGACGAAGAACCCGATCGATCTCACCGGACAGGCGACCTCGCACCACTACGGCGAGGCGCTCGCCGCGGCGCTGCGCAACGAGCACATCAACGCCGTCCTCTCCCTCTACTGCGAGACGGCGGTCTTCGACGTCGAAAACCTGGCCCCGATGATCGAGGAGAACTTCAAGCGCTACCGCGAGGCGGGCAAGCCGATCGTCTTCTCGGTCTTCGGCGGCGCGACCTCGGAGGCGAGCGTCGCGCAGCTCGGCAAGCGCAAGATCCCGGTCATGGGCGACGTTTATGACACGGTCGCCTGCCTGGGCGGGCTCTACGACTACCGGCGGCGGCGCGCCGCGATCTCGGAGAAGGTCGACGAGCTACCGATCGACGAGGCCGCGATCAACGAGACTCTGCGCGGGGCGCGCGCCGACGGCCGGTCCTTCCTGCTGGCGCAGGAGGGGGCGGCGCTCATGCGCGCGGCCGGCATCCGCCCGCCGCGGAGCCACGTCGCCCGCAGCCTGGACGACGCGGTGCGGATGGCGGAGGCGATCGGCTACCCGGTGGTGATGAAGGTCGTCTCGCGCGATATCCTCCACAAGAGCGACGCCGGCGGGGTGGCGCTGGATCTGGACAACCGCGAGGAGGTGATCGACGCCTATCAGGCGATCCTGCGGAACTGCCGGGCGCGGGTGCCGAACGCGCGCATCGACGGGATCGAGGTCGCCGAGATGGTGCGGCGCGGGGTCGAGCTGATCGTCGGCGCCCGGCGGGATCCCGGCTTCGGCCCGGTCGTCATGTTCGGGCACGGCGGCATCTACGTCGAGGTCATGAAGGACGTCTCCTTCCGCGCCGCGGCGCTGTCGCGCGCGGAGGCGATGGAGATGATGAAGGAGATCCGCGCCTATCCCCTGCTGCTGGGGGTGCGTGGCGAGGAGCGCAAGGACATCGACAAGGCGGTCGAGGCGATCCTGCGGCTGGCCACGGTGATCCGCCGCTGCCCCGGAATCTCTGACATCGAGGTCAATCCCCTGGTGGTGTACGATGAAGGTGAGGGCGCGGTGGCGGTGGATGCCCGCGTCCTCCTTGCCAAGGTCGAGGGAGGTCGGAGCGATGCGTAAGCTGATCGTTGCGTCGACCCGCCGGGGCGCGGGGAAGACCAGCGTCATCGTCGGTATGGGGCAGGCGGCCGGGAAGAAGCTGGGGTACTTGAAGCCCTTCGGCGATCGACTGCTCTATCGGAAAAAGCGCCTCTGGGACTACGACGCGGCGCTGATCGCGCAGGTCTTCCGCCTGGAGGACAACCCGGAGGACATGAGCCTCGGGTTCGACCACTCGAAGCTGCGCTTCATGTACGACGCGGCGAAGACGCGCGGGAAGCTCCAGGAGATGCTGGCGCGCGTGGAGAAGGGCAAGGACGTGGTGCTGCTCGAGGCGGGCAAGGATATCGCCTACGGCGCCTCGGTGCACCTGGACGCCCTCTCGCTGGCGCGGCACACCGGCGCGAGCCTGCTGGCGGTGCTGAGCGGCGAGGAGGGCGAGGTCCTGGACGACGCGGTCCTGCTCAAGCAGCGCATGGACACGAGCGGCGTCGACCTGGCGGGCGTGATCGTCAACCGCGTACACGATCCGGAGGACTTCCGCGGCGACACGGGCGGCGCCCTGAGCGCGCTGGGCCTCCCGCTCCTCGGCGTCCTGCCGCGCAGCGATGAGCTGACCCAGATCTCGGTCGGGTTCCTCGCCGAGAGCCTCTTCGCCAAGGTGATCGCCGGGGAGGCCGGCCTGCGCGGCGTGATCGGCGCCATCTTCGTCGGCGCGATGTCGGCGGACGCGGCGCTGCGCAACCCGGTCTTCGCCCAGCCGGACAAGCTGGTCATCACCAGTGGCGACCGGAGCGACATGATCCTGGCGGCGCTCGAGGGCGGCAGCGCGGCGATTCTCCTCAGCAACAACATCCTGCCGCCGGCGAACCTGATCTCGCTGGCGACGGAGCGGGGCGTGCCGATGCTGTTGGCGGCCGACGACACCTTCGCGGTGGCGAAGCAGGTCGACGATCTGGAGCTGCTGCTCACCCGCGACGACGAGGCGAAGATCGCGAAGCTGGCGGCGCTGGCGAAGGAGCATCTGGATCTGGCGAGGATCCTGGGGGCGTAGGTGCGCCCGCCCGAGCTGCCGCCGTACCGCCCGCCCAGTGAGGCCGAATCGGTCCTGGTGCGCGTGACGCGCGGCTGCGCCTGGAACCGTTGCACGTTCTGCGGGATGTACAAGCAGACCCGCTTCAACGTCCGCGCGCCGGAAGAGATCGCCGCCGATCTGCCCGCGCTGCGCGCGATGTGGCCGCGGGCGCGATCAGTCTTCCTCTCCGACGCCGATCCCCTGAAGCACCCGAAGCTGCCGGAGATCGTGCGCCGGGTGCGCGACGCCTTCCCCGAAGCGGAGCGCATCACCGCCTACACGCGCCTGCACACGCTCTGGCACAAGCCGCCCGAGTGGTTGCGGGAGGTGCGCGCGGCGGGGCTCACGCGGCTCCACGCCGGACTCGAGTCGGGCAGCCCGCGCATTCTCGAGGCCTGCCGCAAGGGCGTGACGCCGGAGATGGCGATCGGGGGCAGCCGGAAGGCGGTCGAGGCGGGCTTCGAGCTGAGCCTCTATCTGCTCTGCGGCCTGGGCGGCGAGGCGGCGTGGGAGGAGCACGCCGTCGAGAGCGCGCGCGTGGTCGCGGCGGCCGGCCCGCACATCACGCGGCTGCGCAGCCTGGCGCTCATGACGAATACGCCGCTCTACGAGACCTGGAAGGCGGGTGTCTTCCCGCCCGCCGCCCCTCTCACGCGCCTGCGCGAGACGCGGCGCCTGGTGGCCGAGCTGGCCGAGCGGCTGAGCGCGCCGGGTGCTCGCGCTCCCGCGGGTGGGCGCGAGATGGAGCTCTTCAGCGACCACGTCACCAACTACGTCTGGGCCGACGGCGAGCTGGTCTACGGCGGGGTGAACGGGTATCTGCCGAGCGATGCGGAGCTTCTCCTCTCCACCCTCGACGACGCGATCCGGATCGTGGAGCGTGCGAGCCGGGTCGAGGACGCCGCCGCGCTGGCGCTGCGGGGGCGCTTCACGCAGCTCTGACGCGACGCGCACACCGCGCCCTTGACAGAGCGTGAACCGAGGCGTACTCTGCCTTCGGATCGACACCGAGACGCTCTGGAAGGTCACGGGGTCGACGGTCCCCTCGGTCCGGCGCGGTGCCGGTGAAAAGGGAAGACGGTCAAAAGCCGTCGCGGGCCCGCCGCTGTAGTCGGGGACGGTCTTCGCACGATGCCACTGCCGTGTTGCACGGCGGGAAGGCGCGAAGCCCGGACGATCCGAGAGCCAGAAGACCTGCCGGGGGGCGGACAAGGCGTTTGCCGGGACACCTGTTAGGGCGGTGTCCGCGCCGCTATCTCCTCGAGGTAGGGAGATGCGCGCAATCCTCGTCTTCTCTGCGCTTCTGGTTCTCGCATGCCCGGCGATCTGCGCCGATCCCGCGAGCCCCATGACCAGCGCGGCCGTCCCTGCCGACTCCGCTCGCGTGATCCGCATCGAGGGCGTCCCGGTCTCCCCCGTGCCGCTCGACACGGTCTACGTCACCGCCCCGCGCCCGGTCCGCGCGCTCGTGCTGCGGCGCCAGAGCGCGATCGCCAGCCTGCTCGAGGTCGATCGCGTGCGCGGCCCGGCGGAAACCGCGCCCGATCTGCTCGAACGCTGCGTGGGGATCTCGATCCGCCGCTACGGCGGCCCCGGAGCGATGGCGACCCTCTCGATCCGCGGGGCCGATCCGGGGCAGGTCGAGGTCTTCCTCGATCGAACGCCGTTGCGCACCGCCGCCGAGGGGCCGGTCGATCTGAGCGCCCTCGACCTGAGCCAGGTGGAGACGGTCGAGGTCTACCGCAGCGCGGCGCCGACCGACCTGGGCGGGGAGGCTTCGGGCGCGGCGATCCGGCTCGTGACCCGCGCCGGCGGAGCGCGCCGGGCGCGCCTGCGCGTCTCGACCGGCTCCTACGGCACGCGCGAGCTGGAGGGCTGGAGCGCCGGGAGCTGGCGCGGGCAACGCTACTTCCTCTCCGCGTCGCGCTTCACCACGCGCGGCGACTTCCTCTACCACAGCGACAACGGCACCTCGGAGGAAACCGGCGACGACGCCTGGCTGCGGTGGACGAACGGGGACGCGAGGCGCGAGAACGTCCTGGCGAAGCTCACGTTCGGCCCGGCACGCGGGTTCGACTGCGAGCTCTCGACCCAGTACGCCGCGCGCGATTCCGGCGTCCCCGGGACCAGCCGCCAGCCGACGCGGGAGGTGCGCTCCACGTCGCGCTCCTGGCTCCATCGCGGCGAGCTGAGCGCCCCGGGCTTCCTGCGCCCGGTCCTCTACGGCTTTCTCGAGACGACCGACCGCGGCTACCGCGACCCGCTGCGCGAGCTGCACGTCACCGGCACCCCGCGCCAGGTCGACCAGGAGCAGGGACGGCGCGGCGTGGGGCTCGAGCTGCGGCACGCCTGGCCGGCGCCCTGGCCCGCGCTCGGGACGCACGGGCTGGAGGCGCTCGGCGAGCTGCGCCACGAAGAGCTGCGCAAGCTGCCGCTGCCGGGCCGTGATGAGGAGGACCGCCGCCGGCGCGGGTCGCGGCTCCTCTCGGTCGGCGACGACGCCGAGCTGCTGAACGGCCGCCTCGGGCTGCGCGCCTTCTATCGCTGGGAGCGCAGCGCGGACAACTACACGGGCTCCGACCCGTGGCAGCCCTTCGCCGCCCGCCCGGAGCACGTCTCCCACGCGCAGGGGCCCAACCTGGGCCTGCGCGTCACTCTGGGCGCGGGTCACACGATCAAGGCGAATTGGGCGCGGCAGGCGCGCTTCCCCACCTTCAGCGAGCTCTTCGGCTACGCGGGCACCGTCCAGGGGAACGCGGCGCTGCGGCCGGAGAGCGGCACCCGGAGCGACGCGGGTTGGATCTGGGAGCCGCCGTCGCGCGTCCTCGGCCTGCGTTGGCGCACCGAGGCTGCCATCTATCGGAGTGAGATGAAGGACATGATCGTGATGGTGACGGTCTCGGACCGCGAGACGCGCCCGCAGAACCTGGACCGGGCGCGGATCGACGGCGCCGAGCTGAGCTTGACCGTCGACGATCTCCCCGCCCTCGGCGGCGTGCGGCCCGCGCTCTCCGCGAATCTCACCTGGCAGGATGCGCTGGACGTGGGCGTCTCCCCCGTCTATCACGGCAAGCAGCTCACCTACCATCCGCCGGTCCAGGCGCACCTGCGCTGCGATCTGACGCGTGGCGCGCTGCGGCTCACCGGCTCGACGAGCTTCCGCGCCGCCTCCTACTGGGGGCGGTCGAACCTGGCGGCGTTCCGCAGTCCGGCGCAGTGGAGCGGGGACGTGTCGCTGCGGACCGCGCTGCCCCGCACCCCGCTGGTCGCGGCGCTGCGCGTCGAGAACGTCGGCGACGTGCGGCTCGAGGACGTGCGCGGCTATCCGTTGCCGGGCCGGTCCTGGTTCCTGGAGTTCGAGTGGAGCGCGGGCGCGCGCGCGGGCGTGGAGACCGCGATGCCGGAGGAGGAAGCGCCATGAGTGACGTCCGCCATTGCGTCCGGCCCCACGCCGCCACCGTGGCGGCGCTGCTCCTGGCCGCCTCCGCCGCGTTGGCCACGCCGCCCGACTACACCGATGGCGACTACGTCTTCGCGATCTGCAGCGAGTACGACTACAGCGCCGGGACCTTCTCGCTGCTCGACATGAACCCGCCCTGGCCGCACGACAACAACTACGGGACGCTCCACGGGGACGCGACGGGCTGCGCGTACCAGGGCCTGATCTACGTCGTCGAGCGCTGGGGCGCGGACAACATCCGCGTGATCGATCCCGCGCTCGATTTCGCGACCGTGCGGCAGTTCTCGGTCGGGGCGAACCCACAGGAGATCTGCTTCGTCAGCCCCACCCGCGCCTTCGTCACCCGGTACGACGACACCGACCTCTGGGAGGTCAATCCGCTCACCGGTGAACATACTGACACGATCGACCTCTCCCCCCTGGCCGACGCCGACGGCATCCCCGAGATGCAGGGCATGGCGATCCACGACGGGCGGCTCTTCGTGACGGTGCAGCGGCTGGATCGCGACGGCGCCTGGCAGCCGGTGCCGCCCTCGTACCTGGCGGTGATCGATCTCGCCGACAACACGCTCCTCGACATGGACCCGGGCACTCCCGGCATCCAGGGCGTAGCGCTCACCGGCACCTGTCCCGCCAGCGGGATCGTGGTCGACCCGGTGCGCGGCGACTTCCTGGTCGGCCAGACCGGCACGTACGGCGCGCAGGATGGCGGCATCGAGCGCCTCGATCCCGCGACCCTGCAGAGTCGCGGCTGGGTCGTCACCGAGTCGACCCTGGGGGGGAACCTGAACGTCTGGGCGACGGGCGACGGCGTTGAGGGCTTCGCGGTCGTGCTCTCCCCCGAGTGGATAACCCGGGTCGTGGCGTTCAGCCTGCTCAGCGGGCAGGGCCTCGGAACGGTCGCGACCGCCTCGGAGTACGCCTACACGCACCTGCTCGTCGATCCGCCCCGGCAGCAGCTCTTCGTCTGCGATCGGACCTATGCCAACCCGGGCATCCGCATCTACCGCACCACCGACCACGCCCCGCTCACGCCGAGCCCGATTCCGGTCGGGCTCTATCCGTTCTGGCTGGTCGGCATGCACGGGCCGGAGTCGGTCGCGGTGGAGGACGGACCGCCGGCCGTCGGACCGCGCCTCGCGCTCTCTCCGCGCCCCGCCACCGGGCGGCTGACCGTGCGCTTCTCGCTGGCGGCCGCGGGCGAGGTCGATCTGGGCCTCTTCGATGCCGCCGGGAGGTGCGTGGCGACACTGGCGCGGGGCTGGCGCGGACCGGGCGAGCAGCGGCTGACCTGGGACGGCGGCCGCGCACTGCCCTCGGGCACGTACTTCGCGCGACTGCGGACGCCCGCCGGGACGCGCTGGGAACGCCTTCCGATCCTGCGTTAGCCCGGATGGGCGCCAATCGCTGCGCCATCGGTGGCGGTTGACGATGATATCACCGAATGCTAGCAT
>Ga0163210_1001535_pt1 | contig 10004 bp, 9 predicted proteins | sample Kivu_220m_FD_113536 | JGI IMG/M metagenome (GOLD analysis project Ga0163210, IMG submission 113536) | Freshwater microbial communities from Lake Kivu, Western Province, Rwanda to study Microbial Dark Matter (Phase II) - Kivu_220m | ecosystem: Environmental > Aquatic > Freshwater > Lake ... | reverse complement strand
TTATCCAACAAAATGGGTAATCAGCCCTTGACCAATTCTTCCCCCTTCCCCTCTCTTTCTACCAAGATGCAATCTGTCAGACCCAGTCAATCCCAACCGCTTCCACCATTTGCGGATTCGCGAATATCGTTCTCCAAACTATACTGATCCAGTTTGTTGCGTGCGTAACCGACGACGATATCCCGTCTGTTTTTCTACTAGCGGGGCGGCGGTGCTGTGCTGCGGCGAACTTTTAATTTTGGAGGCACAAGTACCTGTTGCGGTCCCGGGCTTGTGCTTTTCAATTCTCCGATCAGCAATTTGGCGGCTTGATACCCGGTCTCGTGACCTGACCACGCGATGCCCGTCAGCGGAGGAATAATCAATTCACTTTCATCGCTGACCGGAACACCTACGATGGAACAATCCTCCGGAACCTTGCGATTCATTTCCTGCAATGCCGTGATGGCGCCGACAGCCAAGGTGTTGTGCGTGACTACAAATGCAGTGAGGCGTGGGTTTTCATCCAGCAGATTCTTTGCAGCGGAGCAAGCACTTTTGACGCTCAGATCGCTCTCGCGATAAGAGCGTGTGAGATCGAATCTCGCGGCGGCGCGATTGATCCCTCGCAGCGAATACACCGCGACACCGATTTCTTTGGCGCGCCATTCTTGAGGGAAGGTCAAAACGCCGATCTGTCGGTGTCCTAAGCTGACCAAATGGGCGAATGCTTCTATCACTGCATTCTCAAAATCCAGGTCAATAAAGTTCAACCCAGCGTTGTTTTCGCAACGACCAATCATCACAAAGGGATACTCGTTTTCCCGAAGCAACTCGACGCGCCAGTCATGCACGGCGATTTGCATCAGGACAAGACCATCGGCTTGAGCGCCGCGACATATTTTCTTCAAGCCGGCGGAGGTAAGCGATCCGGTCATCAAGCTAAAGTAGTACTCGTCTTCCGCCGCGCCCAGCGCGGTGCCGGTGATGAAATTCATTTCGATCGGGTTCGAGAAGAGGCCGGGGTTTGAGAGGGGATAGTGCAGTACGATCGAGCGTGTTCTGCCGGAGGCCAAACGTTGGGCTTGGATATGGGGGACATAGCCCAATTCATCTATGACGCGGAGGACCTGCTGCCGCGTTTCTTCCGCGACGTTTTTTTCCTTATTGACGACGCGGGAGACTGTCTTCATAGAGACGCCAGCTTTTTTGGCGACATCTTGTAAGGTTGGAGACACCTTCGTCCCTTTCCAGCTTGAAGAGCAACCTATGGATACTGATAGCGCTGTCTGACAGCGCTATCAGTATCCTAACAGAACGAAATGACAATGTAAATAGAAAAAGTGACTCGCGCGAGACAAATCTGTCAAAAGACAACGGGCGCACTGTTTCCAGTCGCCCGAGAAAAGTTTCACCCCGTTTTCGATCTTGCCGCTACCTGGCTGTCAGTTCTGTATCGTCGGCAGACCCAGGTCCTCCAAAAGCGGATTCAGGGTGCCAATCAGCGGTTCCTCCTCCTCGGGCAGCTCGACATCATGAATCACCCGCCATCTTTCGATGTGGTCAGTCCCCGCATTCGGCTCCAGTTTGACCAGGGGGCCAAGGCTCTCGACTTCGAGGAAACCCGGCATGGTGAAGAACTCACAGTTGCAGCCCATGTCAGGATAAGTTCCCCCCGGAATGAGCGGCAGAACCTTGAGAAAGAGGTCTCGGTTCAGTTGGTAAGCGGCCCAGCCCTGGGCGTTCCGCAGCCCGAACTTGAGCTTGCTATTGATCCGCGAATGTTCGCGCATCTGAATCAAATGGTCTCCCCATGTGAAGCGGGGATCGTTCATTCGGGTAAAGTGCCAGAGGACCAGCGGGCGGGCCGGCGTCAGAACGTCGGGGTGGGGGATATAGTCCTCTTGGGGCACCAACAACCGTCCGCCCGCTGCCATAACACTGAGGCACCAGGGCGCGAGTTCGATAGCCCAGGGGTTGCGGTTGATGAGCCGGTGTAGGAGATGGACAGCCCCGCCCTGGATGCTGATCTTGATTTCTTTCTGAATTCCAGTGCCCGGTTCGGTCTTTCCGACCAGTCTCAAGACATTGTCCTTCCAGTCGTGCTCGACCGGATCAAAATCGGGGGCATAGGTACGGGGAAACACCTCCGGCGCATGCCAGAGGCGGTGACCGCCAAAACTCATCCACTCTGTGCCGGAGGTTTTTCCCATTTGGTCGTCAAATTCCTTGAAGAGATTTTGGCCACCCGGGACGCCCAGACGAATGACTCGGGGACCTACGTCGAGGGTCACAACCAATTCGAGACCCCCACCCGACAGTCTCAAGCAGTTGTCCCACCCGCCGTAGGGGGTCTTCTCTAGTTGCACCATGGTTACCGGACCTCTTCATCGAAGACCACCGCTACTTTGCCACATTTGCCGCTCGCCATCAAGGCATAGGCTTCAGCAGCCTTTTCGAGCGTGAATCGATGGGTGATCAACGTTTCCGGGTGGATGTTCCAGCGGACGATGCGTTCGACCAGCTCTTCCATGCGCCAGATCGTCGTGACCCACGATCCGTAGATGGTCTTTTGATCATGGATGATATCTGGCGAGGGCTGGAAGGCTACCGAACCGCCTTCGCCCAGGAAGCAGATCCTGCCCCACTTGCGCGTGGCCTGGATGCAAGTCAGCCGCGCCTTGTCGTTGGCCGAACAGTCGATGGCTCTCTCGACGCCGTTGCCCCCCGTTAGGGCGCGAATCTGGGCAACGTTATCGGGACCGGAGACAAAGATCTGGTCGCAGAGTTTGAGTTTCTTTGCCAACTCAAGCCGTTCGGCAACTACGTCGGTGCCAATGATTTTCTGGGCGCCCATGGCCCTGGCGAGCATGGCGGTTGCCAAACCGACGGGGCCGAGACCGGTGACCAGGACCGCGTCGTTGCCGCTGATGCCGATTTTTTCGAGACCTTCGTACACCGTACCGAATCCGCAGGCGACCTGGGCACCGTCGGCGTAACTCAGCGAATCGGGGAGAAGGACCAGGTCTTTTTCTTCAGCCAGAATATAATCTGCCATTCCGCCATCGCGCTGCCAGCCATAGGCCCTGCGGAAGGGACTCGTGCAAGAGATCATGTAACCGCGGCGACAGTCGTTACAGACGCCGCAGCCGGAGATGTGGTAGACAATGACGCGGTCACCCACCTTGAAGCGCCGGCAGCCCGGTCCCGCTGCGACGATCTGTCCGCTCGGCTCGTGCCCGGCGATCATCCCGGGTTGGTAGCCTTCGGGACCTTTGCCGACATGCTGGTGGTAGATCGCACGGATATCGGAGCCGCAGATCGTCGATGCCTTGGTTCGCAGCAGGACCTCGCCATGACCTGGTCTAGGGACATCAAATGTCTTGAGTTCAAGAGTGCTGTTCCCCGGCAAGATCGCGCCGGTCATTTTGGTTGGAATTGAAGACATCGAATTCTCCTATGTTGCGTGCTTTTGAATTATGCCGTGGTTCCTACAACGTCAATCCGTACTTCGCACTGGTCTCAGCCGGCACCACCTCAGATTGAGGCGATTCGCCCATCCAGATCCCACAAGTCTTCCCAATCCTTGGCGCCCTCCCACAGGAATACCTGCCCTTTGATCAGGCGGCAATGCTTGTCGATCCCGGCGATTTCCTCCATTTCCTGATCCGTAAGTGGGGCAGACACGGTGCATTGGAGATTGCTGAGGTACTCGTTACGGTAGATCGAAAAAGGAATGGGCACCTGCCCGCGTTGGACCGCCCATTTGACGCAGACCACCGCCGGGTGGACGTTCAACCGCTTGGCAACTTTGACAATGACCGGATCCTCGATGTCAACCGTGTCTTCGGGAGTCCTGTCACGGTCAGGGCGGGTGGGCGAGCCAATCGGAGTGAAACCAATCGGCACCATGCCGTTGTCCAGAACGAACTTGAAAAACTCGCGTTGCTGAAAATGGGGATGCAGTTCCATCTCGTTGCAGGCCGGCTTGATTCGGGCATCGCGCAGTACAAGCTTGAGCTTGGGCATCGTCATGTTGGAGGTGCCAATATGCCGCACCAGCCCCTTCTCGACGAGCTTCTCCATTTGTCGCCATGTCCGCATAAACTCGTCGTGGATATACGGCCTCGCATGAGGGTCACGGGAGTTTACATCCACGCCGGGCGCGTGGTAGTTGGGGAAGGGCCAATGCACCAGGTAGAGGTCGAGATAGTTGAGCTGTAGATCCTTGAGCGACTGCTCGCACGCGGGGATGACATCCCTCTCGCCGTGCTTGTCGTTCCACAGTTTGGATGTGATCCACAACTCTTCGCGCTTGACACCTGACTGCATGACGGACTGCAGAGACTCGCCAATCAGGCGCTCGTTCAAGTAGACCGCGGCGCAATCAATATGGCGATAGCCCACGGCGATGGCGCCCTTCACTGCCTCTGCGATCGCCTCACCGGAAAATCGATCGGAGCCGAATGTGCCCAATCCAATGGCCGGGATTTTCGCTCCGGTATACAAGGTGCGCTTGGGAACGCGGTCAGGATCAACCCTATCTTCGGCAGCAGATCTGCCTTGTGTTTTCTTGTTTATCACCGGAGACTCCTTCAGAATATGGAAGATGACCTGTCAGCCAGAACTCTATGGAGGTCGTGCTCTCTGCCGCGCAGCAATCGGGCGGAACTAACAAACCGCCGGTCACCCATCCAAAGAGTAGAGGCCCTTGACGCTGCCTTGTCGTTGCGAGTTGCCATATCGGCAAAGTCGCCCTACTCGCCCCGCACGTTCCGCATGCGTGCTCCAAGCTTCACGACCGGTCAAGACTGACCCTCGCAACGACAAAGACACACGTCCGCCCTCGAGAGGAGAAGGCAGTCCGCATTCGGCAGAGGAATTCCTAATTGGTCTAGGATGCGGCTGTGGACTCTAGCCCGTAACTACTTGGCGAGAACAGAACTGTGGTATAATGCATGTGGGTGGGCCCACGAGGTGATTACGAAACCGCCAAGGAATCGATGACCTCGCAGGCCCCCTTCCTTTCTGTCAGCCCTAGCTCTCTGGTAGGTACCCGTCGACGTTGTCGTTGTCGATCAGGATGCCGGGGATCAGGCTCTTGGGGTTCATTCCCAAGGTTGATCGCATCGTCCACGCTCTCCGTGCCCGTCCGCACATGGTCCTGCTTCAGTATGCCAGTACCGTCACCCGCCTTGATCGCCTCGAGCATCACCGCCAGCCCCTCGACCTGAACATCCTCTTCGCCTAGCTTGATGGCAGCGAAACGGCCCTGTGGCAAGATCACGGCACCAGCCGGTTGACAAGTACCTATCCGGAGAGATTAGTAGAGCACGTTCTTCGCATCCTGAGAATCAATGTTGGCTTTGGTCACCATGAGGAATCCGGTATCCACTACGTCGGGAACCGTCTTCTTTCCGATGGAAGCGTCATAGGCGGTCTTGACTCCCAGGTAGCCCATGTTGAAGGAACTTTGAACGGCGATGGCAGTGAGCGTTCCGTCCTTGACCATCTCCTGCAGAGCTTGCGCGCCATCGAATCCAATCGCCACGATCTTGCCTGAAAGTTTCGCTTGCTGGATCGCGCGCCCCATGCCGATAGCCGTCGGCTCGTTCGCGCCGAAGATGCCGACCAGGTCCGGGTTCGCGGCGAGAACATTCGTGGTCTGGTTGAGCGCGGTAGGCATGTCGGCGTTGGAGTACTGGGTCGTGACTATCTGCAGTTTCGAGTTCTTCGCGATATAGTCCGTGAATCCACCCACACGCCCGATTTCAGACCCTACGCCCTTGACATAGGACATCACGGCGATCTTGCCCGTGTCACTGCCGGTCTTGGCTTTGACGGCATCGATCAGGGCTTTGGCGCAGGCTTCCCCAGCCTTCTGGTTGTCTGTGGCGAGGAACGATACGTAGTTGGACTTGTCACCGGCGAGAAGCGAGTCGATGACGACGACGGGGATACCCGCGTCCTTTGCCGATTTCACGACCGGGATAAGGGCGTTCACGTCCGAGGGAGCGAGTACAATCGCCTTGACACCGCGGTCGATCGCGCTCTGGACGATGTTGATCTCTTCGTTGATGTTGCTCTCGGATTGGGCGCCGAGGAAGGTGACCGTGAGCTTCGGAGTCTGTGCCTTGAGCTCTTTCTGGGCGGCGAAGGCACCTGTCTGCACGTTCTGCCAGAAGCTAGAGTTGCCCGTCTTCACGATGACCGCGATCTCCACCGGACCGGCGGGTGCCGGGACGGTTGGCGCGGTCACTACCACCGTCTGTGGCACGACGACGGTCTGTTGCACTGGCACCGCAACCGTCTGCTGAACCACGACGGTCTGTTGCACGACCTGTGGCGGGGGCGCGGTCGGGGCAGCGCAGGCACCCAGCATCGCCAGGACAGCCAGCGCGACCAGAATGAACCACAACTTTCTCATGAAATCCTCCTTTTGATTTTTTCTTTAGCCGTGCGTTTAAACGCATGGCTAACATATCTTCAGGCGAGGGACTTGCGGTATCTGAGACGATCAACATACACGGCGCCAATTACAACGAGTCCAATCACGACCGTTTGCATGAAATAGTTCGCGCCAGCCATCGTCATGCCAACCGTGAGGATGCCGATGACGAAGGATCCGATCACGGTTCCTCCCACCGTTCCCACGCCCCCCATGAGGCTCGCACCGCCAATGACGGCGGAGGCAATGGCATTCATCTCGTACCCGATCGCGCTATTCGGCTGAGAGGTGACCATCCGCGAGGCAAGGATCACGCCGACGATGCCCGACAGCATGCCAGAGATCACATAGCTGACAAGCTTGACCTGGTTGACTCTGATCCCGGCAAGCCGCGCGGCTTCTTCATTGGAACCGACGGCATAAGTGTATCTGCCCATCAGCGTCTCGTTCAGGAAGAAATGACAAAACAGCGCCACCGCGATCATGATGAGCACTGCCCAGGATATGCCGGGGAATTGCGGTCCCATCGCGAGGAGGTTTTCATTTCCCAGGGAGCCAAACGCTTCGGGCGCGGGTTGCGCGTAAGCGTTCGTGATGGTGAGGGCAACGCCGCGCGCGACAAACTGCGTGCCGAGGGTCGCTACAAACGGGGGCAGCCTCATCCGGGTTATCATTAGACCGTTGGCAAGCCCGCAGACAACGCCGACGATCACGCCGACGATCCAACTGAGCCAAATCGGAACCCCGAAGAGTGCGGCGTTCACGGCAATCGTGCCGGAAAGAGCAACGATCGATCCGATCGAGAGATCAATCCCGCCCGTGAGGATAGTAAAGGTGACTCCGATGCCCATAATGGTCACTGTACTCGTCTGCAGGGCGAGACTGAGAACACTGCGTACCGTGAAGAAATTATTCGCCGCGAAGGAGAAAAAGACAAAGAGGATAATCACAGCGGTTAAGGCAGCAAACCGGTCGATGGCTCTCCCGAGCCGGCCCAGTCCTGCCGGCAGGTCTGTGACGTGTTCCTTTGTGTCGACCTTTGTCATTTCGCTCATGGTTTCTCTCTCGTTGGGGTAGATTTCCCTACAGCCATCTCAGTCGATAATTTGCTTGGAAAAGTCATCCCGGGCGCCGACGATGTAGGCGACAACCCGCTCGCGGAACTCGTGGATGTCGCCGGCGACGGGGCAATCGCAGACCTTGTGTCCGTGCCGGAGGACGATCATGCGATCGCTCACCTGGTAGATGTCTTCCAAGCGATGACTGATGACGATGATCGAACAGCCCTGCGCCTTGAGTTCCCGCACCAGATCGAGTACCTTGCCAATAGCCGCTACACTCAGAGCCGCCGTGGGCTCGTCCATGATGGTGACCTTGGCGTTGAAAGCGGTTGCGCGGCCGATGGCGACGGATTGGCGCTGTCCCCCGGACAAACTCTCCACCTTCAAGCTCACCGACGAGATGTCGATCTTGAGCCGATCCAGCAGACGTCGCGTCTCTTGTTCCATGCGGCGCTTGTCCATCAGCCGGATCGGGCCTAGTTGGGCACGCACTGCTTCTCGCCCTAGGAAGACATTCGCCGCCACGTCGAGGTCTTTCGCCAGGGCAAAGTCCTGGTACACCATTTCGATGCCCAACTGGCGCGCATCCATCGGCTCGGTAATATGTGCTTTCTTGCCCTCGATGAAGATCTCTCCTTCATCGGGAATGTAAGCCCCACTGAGGACCTTCATCAGGGTCGATTTGCCGGCGGCGTTGTCGCCCACCAATCCCAACACTTCATGGTGGTGCAATACCAGGTCTACCCCGCGCAGCGCTTGGACCGCGCCAAAACTCTTTTTGATATTCCGCATTTCCACGATAGGTGTAGCATCTGCCATAGGTTTCATCTCCCTCGATTCGCTTGGTTTCTCAGTTCCCCTGCGTTGCCGCGATATGCCACGGCACCCAACAGACGGAATCAACATACAGGTACTCGCATCTGTGATACTGCCGCCATGTATGGAGGGTCAAATGCACGGGGACGAGGATTACGTTCGTTTTAGAACTTGACCGCACGACTCGCGTATGATGATAGAAGTATCGAAGACAATGTCACGGGGCTTGCCTCGATACTTGCCGGACAAGCGCGAGATGAGCGCCTCTGCGGCTGCCACGCCCATTTCGTGTGCGGGCTGCGAGACCACCGTCAAAGCGGGCGAAATCAACGAGCCTTGCGGGATATCGTCAAATCCGACGAGCGCAATGTCTTCCGGAATCCGCAACCCCGCTTCCCGCAGGGCGTGCAAGGCACCGACTGCCATAAAGTTGTTTCCCGCAAAGATCGCCGTCGGCCGTGGGTCCTGTCCCAGCAATTGTTTGACCAGTTGATAACCACTCGCTTCGCTGTAGTTGCCGCGCACGACATAGTCTTCATTTAGGGGAACGCCACTCTTCTGAAGTGCTCGCCGATATCCCTCGAGGCGCTCCTGGCCGGTCGAGATCACCGCTGGACCCGCCACGATAGCAATCCGACGATGTCCGAGCTCGACGAGGTGCTGCGTCATCTTCATTGCTCCGTCACGGCCGTTGCTGACGACGGTATCACATTTGGAGCCCTCTACGCGCCGGTCGATGAGCACGCAAGGCATCGGGTGCTGTTTGAGTGGGAGGAGCCTGCCTTTATTGTCCGTCGTCGGCGCAAGGATGATCCCGTCTACACGCCGCTGAAGCAGCACGCTGAGGTGATTGGCTTCTTTCTCAGGGCTTTCGTCGGTGTTGCAAAGGATCACATGGAATCCGTTCCGGCTGGCCGTGTCTTCAACTCCTCGGGCAATCGTCGTCCAGAATGGGTTTGTGACGTCTGAGAGGACCAGAGCCAAAAGGCAGGTCTGTTTGGAACGGAAGCTTCGGGCCAGGGTATTCGGGACATAGTGCAATTCCTCAATGGCCTTGTTGATACGCTCGCGTGTGGCCGGATTGACGGCCCCGGAATTGTTCATGGCTCTCGATACGGTTATGGCGGAGACGCCAGCTCGTTTTGCAACGTCACGGATGTTGACCATCATCACCCTTCTAGGTCTTGGGAAACAAAAACCTCTCTCACTTGCGCGAGAGAGGCCATCGGAACCTCTGCTGTACTGACCTGCGGTTTCTCCTTAGGTCAGGCATCATTACCTGACCGAATCACCCGCCGGGAGCCGCAACACTGCCGCCCTATCGCTAGAATCGGTATCCGAACCTGAACGCTTCTTTTCAGAAAGAGACGACCAATTATGGTATCGGTATCATGGTATCGGTAACATGTTACCGATACCATGAATATACTCGCGAATTCCTCGGCTGTCAAGTAGAACTTTTGTGCGGGTGCGTCCAAGACGCGTGGGCGACCTTATTCCTGCCGCAACACGCCGCTCAAATCACCCTCCATCCCGGGTTTTCACAGATCGTCGTCTCTATGCTTTTGCGGCTGGCCTGATTTGGGCTATAATGGTTCGGCAGGTGCGCTTTGCAGCGACTTTCAAAATCTCCGGTCTCTCGACAATCGAATGGGGTCTGACAAATTCTGTCCGCTGTGTGATTGCGGCGAGTGGACTTA
>Ga0163210_1001534_pt1 | contig 10008 bp, 9 predicted proteins | sample Kivu_220m_FD_113536 | JGI IMG/M metagenome (GOLD analysis project Ga0163210, IMG submission 113536) | Freshwater microbial communities from Lake Kivu, Western Province, Rwanda to study Microbial Dark Matter (Phase II) - Kivu_220m | ecosystem: Environmental > Aquatic > Freshwater > Lake ... | reverse complement strand
GCGGCCCGCCTATGCGGTCGATTACGACTATCTGCCGGCCACCCAGCTCAAGGCGACGCTGGAGACCAAGCGAGTGACGGGGCTTTACAGCGCCGGCCAACTCAACGGAACCACCGGCTACGAAGAAGCCGCTGCCCAGGGGCTGGTGGCCGGGCTCAATGCGGCGCGCCAGATCCGCAGCCAGGAGCCCGTGCACTTTGAGCGGTCGGGCAGCTACATCGGCACCATGGTGGACGACCTGATCAGCAAGGATCTGCGCGAGCCCTATCGGGTGCTCACCAGCCGCAGCGAATACCGGCTGGTGCTGCGCGGTGACAACGCCGACCGGCGCCTCACGCCCCTGGGCCGGGAGCTGGGGCTGATCGACGCGCGGCGTTGGCAGATCTACACGCACAAACAGGCGGCAATCGCCGCCGAACAGCGCCGGCTCGAAACCGTGCGGCTCAAGGTGAGCGACCCTGCCGCTGCCGCGGTGGAGGCCGAAACCGGCGCGCCGATCAAGGGTTCGGTCCTGCTGGCCGACCTGCTGCGCCGGCCCGGATTCCACAGCACTGATCTGGTGCGCCATGGACTGGCCGCGGCCGACCTGCCCCGTGATGTGCGCGAAGGCGCCGAGATCGATATCAAGTACAGCGGCTACCTGGAGCGCCAGCAGCAGCAGATCAACCAGCTGCAGCGCCAGGAGCAGCGCCCCTTGCCAGATGGCATCGACTACGGCGCCATCGGCACGCTGTCACGGGAGGCCCGCGAGAAACTGAATGCCGTGCAGCCCACCACCCTGGGGCAGGCCAGCCGCCTGCCCGGGGTGAGCCCCGCCGACGCCAACGCCCTGCTGCTGTGGCTGGAGTTACGCCACCGCTCCCTCAGAGCTGACGCAACGACTCGCTCTTGTCCTTGAACTCGCCGAGCAGCAACTGCAGGTAGCTGACCTTGCGCAATTTGATGTTGGCGGTCAACGACATGCCCACCTGCAGGGGCAGACGCTGGCCCGACCGCAGCAGCAGCTGCTGGCTGTTGAGCTGGATCTCGGCCGGGTAGCGGTAGGTCTGCTTGAGCTGGTCGGGCGCCAGGGCATCGGAGCCGATGCGCTTGACCGTGCCATGCAGCACCCCGAAATCGACCGCCGGGAAAGAGTCGATGCTGACGTCAGCGGGTCGTCCGACCTTGACGAAGCCGATCTTGCTGCTGTCGATCTCGACGTTGGCCTTGAGGTTGTTGAAGGGCACGATCTTCATCACCGGCTCGCTGCCCTGGGCCACAAACCCCGGGCCCTTGGGCTTGAGGTCAAAAACCAGGCCGTCGACGGGGGAGCGAATGTCCTGGTAGCGCAGGTTCACGCGCAGCTCGGTGCGACGGCTCTCCAGATCGGCCAGCTCGCCGCGCAGTTGCTGCACCGACTGCTCGAGGATGGCGAGCTGCCGTTGCCGGTCGACAACCGTGCGCGCCAGTGAACCCTGAACCTCACGCACTTTGTTGCGCTGTTGCAGGTACTGCAGCTCCGGAGTAGCGCCGACCTGGCGCAGGCTGCCAAGCCGATCGAGAATTTCGCGCTCGAGCTGCAGGTTCTGGCGCAACACCAGCTGCTCGGTGTCGTTGAGGGTGAGGTAGCGCTGCAGCTCGACCTCCTTGAGGCGGAGCTGCTGCTGCTTGGCGGCGATGGTTTTCTGGATCCCCTGCTCGCGCTCGAGGCTGGCTTCGTTATCGAGCCGCAGCAGCACCTGACCCTTGGTCACCCGCTGGCCCTCCTTGACCAGCAAGCTGTCGAGCACACCGCCGACCGGCACCTGAATGGTCTTGACGTCACCGATGGGTTCCAGCTTGCCGGGGGCCACCACCACCTCTTCAGTCTGGGCGAAGGCGAGCCAGGCGAGTCCGAAGGCGGTGGTGCCCACCAGGAACCATGTAATGGTGCGGGCCAGCCGGGGCGACTGCTGCAGCACCACGTCCTCGTGGCTCGAACTCACCCGGCGCTCGAGTTGGTTCTGGGCCGCCCTGACCAGGGCCTGCCCGCGGCGCACAAGACCGCTCATCAGTTCACCTCCTGCTGGCGATAGAGGGCGTAGTAGCGACCACGCTTGGCCATCAAGTCATCGTGGGTTCCGGTTTCCACCACCGCTCCCTCATCCATCATGACGATCAGATCAGCACGCCGAATGGTCGACAACCGGTGGGTGATGAAAAACACCGTGCTGTGCTGAAGGTTGTCCAGCAGGTTGTCACAGACACGGCGCTCGGTGTCATAGTCGAGTGCACTGGTGGCCTCATCGAGCACCAGCAGGCGGGGGTTCGACAGCAGCGTGCGGGCCAGGGCCAGTCTCTGACGCTGTCCACCCGAAAGGTTGGCCCCCCGTTCACCCACATCGTTGGTGTAACCACCGGGCAATCCCATGATGAAATCATGGGCACAGGCCAGCTGGGCGGCATGCACGATCGCCTCACTGGTGGCGTCGGGGTCAGTCAGGGCGATGTTTTCGGCCACGCTGCCGGTGAACAGCAAGGGCTCCTGGGGCACGATGCCGATCTGGCGACGCAGCGAATAGAGCTCGACTTTGTCGATGTCGTACTGATCGATCAGAATCCTGCCGCTGCCTGGCGAATAAAGGCGCGAAATCATCTTCATGAACGTGCTCTTGCCACTACCGCTCTGACCGACCACGCCAACAAAGGTTCCGGCTGGAATCTTGATGTTGATGTGCTTGAGCACCTGGGGGGAACCCAACGTGAAAGCGAAGCAGACATCCTCAAAGGAGACCTCACCATTGATAGGAGGCAAGGGAATCTTCTGCCGATCCTTCTGGTCCGACTCTTCAGGGGTATCGACCACATCGGCCAGGCGCTCAAACGACACCTTGAGCTCCTGGATCGTCTGCCACAGCGATGAGAGGCGCAGCAGCGGCTGGGTCACATAACCGGAGATGATGCGGAAGGCGATCAACTGACCCAGGCTGAGATCGCCCTGCAGCACCTGGGCAGCACCCACCCACAGCACCAGCAGCTGGGAGAGTTTCTGCAGCACCTGGGATGTCTCGGTGAGCGCCGTGCCGGTGATGGTCTTCTCGAAACTGCGCGAGATGTAGCGGGAGTAGAGGTCCTGCCACTTCCAGCGGCTGATCATCTCGACGTTCTGGGCCTTGACCGTCTGAATGCCGGTGAGAACTTCCACCAGGTGACTCTGGGTGCGGGCGTTCTGGTTGGCGGTTTCGCGGTATTGACGCCGGAACAGGGGTGCACCGAGCACGGTGAGACCGATCTGGATCGGCAGCACGCTCAGGGCGATCAGGGTGAGAACCCAGCTGTACAACACCATGACGACGATGTAAATCACCGAAAACGCCGTGTCGAGCAGGGTGGTGAGGGCCTGGCCGGTGAGGAAATTGCGGATCTTCTCCAGCTCGGCAATGCGGGTGCCCAGTTCTCCCACCGGCCTGCGGTCGAAGTAATTCAGCGGCAACCGCAGCAGATGGTCGATGACCTCCGAGCCGAGGCGCAGATCGATGCGGTTGGTGGTCTCGGTAAACAGGAATGTGCGCAGGGCACCGATCACACCCTCAAGCAGGGTGACCACCACCAGGGCCAGGCCCAGCACCTGCAGGGTGTCGAGGCTGCGCTGGCTGATCACCTTGTCGATGATCACCTGGATCAACAGCGGATTGGCCAGGCTGAACAGCTGAACGACAAACGACGCGATCAGCACCTGGGTGAGGATGCCGCGGTAACGCTGCAGTGCCGGCCAGAACCAGGCAAAATTGAAGCTCTTTTCGGGTGAGGTGGAGCTGCGCTCCATCAACAGCAGGGAGATGCCTTCGGGGAAGGCCTCCTGCAACCCATCAGGCGGGATCTCAACCCAGCCGTCGCGGGGCGAGGCCAGCAGCAGGCCCCGGGCGTTGGACGAGCGCAGCACGGCAAAGCCGCCCTTCCACAGCACCAGGCCGGGGGACTGCAGGCGTGTGCCCTGAACCGCAGGCACCCGCATGCCGCTGACATGCAGGCCCATGCTGGCGGCGATATTGCCGCACAGTTGCAGATCGGGGGTCTGACCGCGGCGAAAGGCATCGCGCAGGATCTTCTCGATGCCGTCACGGCGAAACGGAAGCCGCAACTCGGCCGCCAGCATCTGAAAACAGGCGAGCAGTTCATCGAGCGGACCCGTGGCCCGCTTGAGTTCAAACACCGGTCGATCGCGCTGCCCCAGATCCAGGCCCGAGGCCAGGGGCGCATCGGTCTGGGCTCCGCCCTCGGCGCTGAGCACCAGGGCATGGGCCTCCTCGGCAGGGGGCTCGAGCAGGTGGTCAGGCAGGGCGATCAGGCGCGGCGGCAGCGGTGGCAGCGCCTCCGGCACCCCGGCTGCCGGATCCAGCCGGGCGGCCAGCTCAAAGGCGGGCAGGTTGTGGCTGCCGGCATAGAGGGCCTCTGACACCGGCAGGGCGGCCAGGGCCTCGGCCTGGGGCAGCACCAGATGGGCCAGGGAGCGCACCTGCTGCAGCAGATCCAGCAGGGAGAGCGAATCGCGGGGCTGCTGGGCGAGCAGATGCTGCAGCAGATCCAGCAGTTCGGCGGTGAACAGCTGGCTGCAGCACCAGGCCCTGAAGCTGGGTTCGCGGATCAACAGATCCAGCACCAGGGCGTCGGGCAGCACCCAGGCCTCCAGGCCCATGCCGGCGCTGACCTCTTCGCCGGGTAAGGCCCGCAACAGCGAGGCCAGGCCGATGAAGGCGCCGGGCTCGAGCTTCTCGGCCGTGACCAACCGACCCTGGTCCCGCACCAGCAAACGGGCGGTTCCAGCACGGATCAGCAGGATGCGCGAGGGGATCAGCTCGGCAGAACTCAGCGAAACCCCAAGGTCAAAGCGCGCCGTGGAGCACTGTTGCTCGAGCAGCGAGCGGCCCTCGGTGCTGAGGCCAGCAAAAGCGGGATGCTCCATCATGGGGATGACACCAGGCTGGGACGCAGCTCGGCAAGGGTGAGCTCGAGCTGCTCATCGACCCACTGCTCGAACAATTCACGGCTCATGGCGTCAGCAGTGGCCTGGTCAAAGGTTGCCGGGGTGTATTGCTCCAGCCGCACGATCAACCACCAATCGAGCACCTGAAAGGGTTCAAGCACCACGCCGGTGTCGGCTGTTCGCAGGCGGTCTGCCAGGACCGGATGGGCCTGACTCATGGGAACCGGGCCGATGATGCCATGGGTCTGCTTCTCAGGACCCTCGGCATGGGCAGCCGCCAGGTCAGCAAAACCCGACTCTCCAGCAGCGATCTGGAGATACAGCTCCCGGGCGAGGCCGGCATCGCGCAGGCGCAGCAGGCTGTAGACGACAACGTCGAGCTGGCTCTTGCGCTCCAGGAATCGGGCTTCGGCCTTGGCCGAAAACTGGTCGCGGCAGAGCTTCATGACCCTGAGCGGCCGCAGAACCTGGGCATCCAGATCGGCCACGCGCACCAGACGCGCCGCCGCAAAAGCTTCAAGGTCGGCCTCGCTCTGGATCTGATGCTCGCGGGCGAACATGGCCCTGGCCTGCATCACCTCCTCATCGGACAATTGCACGTTTTCAATCTGACCTGAGACCAGCCTTGTCTTCAGATAAGGCAGCAACAAACCAAGCTGCGCAAGTTCTGCAAATGTCGCATTCATTGAGATCAAATTCGATACGACAAATCGGACAGGTCATCCGACACGTCCCTTGAGAGCCCTGCGTGCTCGAGGGATTGCCGTGGTTGGCTGACTTGGCAAAGGTCGGATGCAGCTGTGCTCCACAACACATCGTCAAGCTCTCGCTCACCACACGCGTCAGTCACGCTCACGATTGATTCAGATGTTGGTGATTCAGGTGTGGGTGGGGTTTAACCATCACAGCCAGACTCTGGCACAAGTTGCAAGGGACCGATAGGTTCAGTGACAAATCCTGCAGCACGATGACATCTCCCCGCGGCATTCCCACCTCAAGGGCCTATTGGGAACTGAAAGCCGAACAGATGCTGAACCGGGTGTTCAGCAGCGAAGCACCAATCGTGGTCGAAGTGGTTGAGCCCAACGCACCCCCTGCAGCGGCTACCCCGATAGGACACACCCAGCACCTGCCGATCTGGGTCACCGCCGCGGCCTGCGCCACGGCCCTGGCGACCGCGGCGGCCGCCATGCTCTGGAGCGGGCAGCAGCAGGCCCTGCGCCGGGAGCGCAACCTGATCCTGCTCGAGCGGATCCGGTCGCTGGGACCGGCCATGGCCAAGGCCCAACCCCAGGCCGACCCGGATAACCACCTACCGCCCCCGCCCCAGGAGCCCTGGATGGAAGAACTGGCGCAGCTGCCCGCTGCCAGCGCCCCCCAGGCCGCGGTGCTGAAGGTGCCATTCACCTCGGCGATCGGCGCGGGCGCTACGGCAGCCCCACCGCCACTGCCCAGCGAACCCGGCACCAACCTGCCACTGCTGGTGGGTGTGGTGCAGAGCCAGGGCCGCAGCGCTTCGGCCATCTTTCAGATCGGCGGCAGCTCCACCAGTGCGGCTGTGGGCGAAAGCATCGCCGGCAGCGGCTGGCGGCTGCGCTCGGCCTCCGGCGACACGGCCGTGATCGAACGGGCCGGCCAGCAGCGCCACCTCAGCATCAGCGGCGGTTTCTGACGCGGGGTTTCTAGGGTGTACAGCCTTGCGGCCCAGAACTATGGGGCTCCAACCCGCCGCACTGCTGGGTTCCCCAACGACGCTCTGGCAAGCACCGTTTCAGTCCGTGGCCAGCGGCTCGGCAGGTTTTGCGCTCAATGGCGCCTGGCGCCTGCTGCTGCTCGGCGATGGCAGCCCCACCCGCCACCTCGAACTGCTGAGCGGCCTGCCCCTAGAGGTGGACGTGATCGCCATGGCCGCCGAACCGGCTGACCAACCCGGCGCCCCCGGCGCAATCAACGAACTCCAGGGACCCCTGCTGCGGCGCCAGGTCTGGTTGCGCTGCGGCGACATGACGCTGGCCTGGGCCGAGAGCTGGTGGAACCAGGCTGCGGCCGAGCACCATCTGCAGCAGCGCGACCAACCGATCTGGCGCAGCCTCACGGTCGACCGTGCCGAGCTGTTTCGCGAAGTCGATGGCCTGGCCCAGGTCGAGGCCGACTGGCTCAAACAACGCTTTGGTCGGACCGGCCCCTATTGGAGCCGGCATTACCGCTTCTTTCGCAACGGCCAGCCCCTGACGGTGATCCGCGAAGTGTTTTCACCGCAGCTGGAACGCTGGCTGGGGCCGGCCATCGCCGACGGGGCTCCTGATGACAAATTGCAACAAGTGTCACATGTTGCTGCAAACAGCACTTGACAGATTGACGCCTTATGGGTGCTGAGCATGCTGGGATCACTTCATCCTCCCGGCCATGGCTCAGCGTCAACAGGGCCACCACCCGCCCGGCAGACCCGTGCAGCAGGTTCAACTCTGGGCCGATCTGCTGACCGATCTTGACCAGGGCGAACCCGCCATCAGCACCAGCGCCAGAGAGATGGCCGAAGACGTGCCCCCGAAGCTGCGCAAGGCCGTCAACAACGAACTCGAGCGTCGCGGCTGTCGCTTCCGCATCAGCGCCTGAGCTCGGTCCCGGGCTCAGCGCCTGCGGGTCGAGCGGGGCAGAGGCCGGGCCGGGATCACCGGGGCCGCGGGGTCCCGGTCACCCTGGGCCGGCTCGGGTGCATCGCGCTGCCAGCGGCTCACACTGAAACTGTCGTCGTCGGGCCAGGCCCCATCGTCGTCAACCCGGTTGCCGTCAACCCGGTTGTCGGCCAAGCGCTTGTCGGGTGACGCAGGGCCGGATCCGGGGACCATGCTGCGGCCAGCGGAGCCATCCCGGCGCGAGATGGCCTCCAGCGGACGTCGGCGGCCTACGCCCACGGGCCGCGTCTGCAGGCCCAGGTCCGCTTCGGGTCTGCGTGGGGGTGCCTGCCAGGGCTCACGTCAGTCGTCGTCGCCCTCGTCCTCGAGCAGCCACTCCAGCTTGTTCTGGGCCCAGCGGCCCAGCTCACCAGGGTTCAGGCGCGAGCGAGGGCGCCGGGACCCGGGACGCGCACCCGAGACCCCATCCACCAATTGCCGCCCGGCTTCGACCCAGCGGTCGAGACGTTGCTCCAGGCCCTCGTCACCACTGCGTGCCATCGGCCCAGGTTAACGGCGGTGCATCCGGGGCCAACGCTCGAGCACCAGGCCAAGCGCGGCGATGCCCAGGCCGGCAAATTGCAGAGTCCACAAGAAGACGTCCATGGCCGCGGCGAGTCTGGGGCGACCCTAGGGCGTGGCTGCCAAGGGTCATCCGGCCGTTTCGCAGTCGAGCAGTTCGAACTCGAGCAGACAGCTGGCATGCCAGCGCCCGCCATGCAGTGCCTGACAGCATTGACGGCAGGCCAGACCCCGCACCCGGCGTCGGTAGGGGGCGCTGCTACCGCAGCGGGGGCAGCGGGCCAACCACCGCGGCGCAGCCGCAGCGTCCGCACCCGGCAGCGGATAGCTGTGGCGCAGCCGCACCACAAAATCGTTCTGGGCGGCATTGATGGAAGCCATGCGGGCGCGGAAGCAGGGGCCGTGCACCTCACGCCGTTGCAGCACCCGATCGATCCAGGCGTGAATCATCTCGTGACAGAGCGTGCTGAGCAGGGCCTCCCGGGGTAGGGGCTCGAGCAGCGGCCGCGACAGCACGATCTCGCAACGATCGGGAGCCCGGCGATACAACCCGGCCGTGCGGGTCATGCGGCCATCGCTCCAGCGCAGGCTCACCAGTGCATGTCCAGCCGGAGCCAGCGTGCCCTCGAAATGCTCCCGGTCGAGCCGGTGGAACAGGGGCAGCAGGGGCTCGATCGGCACGAGGCTCGGGCGCGTGGACCATTGTGACCCCCTGTCGTTCAGACTCGTGGCCCTGAATCGAAACGACTGTCCATGGACTGGGCCCTGACCCGTGAGATCGGCACCAAGGCCCTGCTGGCCGGAGCCGGGGCGCTGCTGTTGTACTGGACGATCAGTGCGGTGAAGCTGGTGCTCAGTGCCCGCGGCATCAACCCACTGATCAAGCAGTTCTTCAACCAGATCGCCAGCGGCCAGGTCGACGGCGCCTACCTGCTGACCACCAAGAACTACCGGTCCCATGTGAACCGCAGCCAGTTCATTCGCTTTCTGGCGAGCCTGCAGCTCAACCGCTACCGCAACCTCAAGTCGGGACGCCCCCGTATCGAAGACGGCGTGATCGTACTGACGATCAAACTCAAGAGTGAGGTCAACGACGAGATGCCGCTCGACTTCACGTTCGTCAAAGTCGAGGAGCAGTGGCGCGTCGACCGCATCACCAAGCTGGCCGCTGGCTGAGCCCGTCCCCTGCCGCGTCGGCGCAACCTGACAGCCCCTCGGGCAGGGACGGCTGGTGCGGGCCCCAACCTTGTAGCGACAATGTCTAGACCTGGCCTTCAACCTGGCGATCCGAGCCCGGCAGCCGGCGACACCGCAGGCAATCCCGCAGGTGACACCCAATGTGACACCAAGCGGCGCGCCGGCGAGTTGAGGCGACTGCTCAACGCTGCCGCCCATGCCTATTACGTGCTGGATGCACCGGTCATGGAGGATCCGGTGTATGACCAGCTCTACCGCGAACTGCTCGATCTGGAGCTGGCCAACCCGGCGCTGGTCAGCATCGACAGCCCCACCCAGCGCGTGGGCGGCACGCCCGCCGAAAGCTTTGCGAGCGTCGAACACCGGATCGGTCTGCTGAGCCTCGACAACGCCTTCAGCACCGACGAGCTGGAGGCCTGGTACGGCCGGCTGCTCAAGGTGCTCGACCGGGAGCCGGCCCCAGGGGAGGCGCTGCCGGCCCTGCCCCTGGTGGCCGAACTCAAGATCGACGGCAATGCCCTGGCCCTGAGCTACGAGCACGGCGTACTGGTGCGGGCTGCCACCCGCGGCGATGGCGAACGGGGCGAGGAGATCACCGCCAACGTGCGCACCATTGCCAGCGTGCCGCTGCGGCTGCAGCTGGAGACCCCTCCCCCCTGGGTGGAGGTGCGC
>Ga0163210_1001533_pt1 | contig 10008 bp, 8 predicted proteins | sample Kivu_220m_FD_113536 | JGI IMG/M metagenome (GOLD analysis project Ga0163210, IMG submission 113536) | Freshwater microbial communities from Lake Kivu, Western Province, Rwanda to study Microbial Dark Matter (Phase II) - Kivu_220m | ecosystem: Environmental > Aquatic > Freshwater > Lake ... | reverse complement strand
GGGGCGACCATCCCCAAGGAGATTTTTCCGCCCGCCATGAGGGCCGTCAGCCAGGCTTTCCCCATGACTCACGTGGTCAGCCTCCTGCAAGGCCTATGGATCGGCGAACCCTGGAGCAAGCACCTCGTCGAAGTCGCCGTGCTGGCGGGACTGCTCGTCGTCGGCGGCTTCATCTCCGCCCGGGCTTTCCGCTGGGAGTGAGGGAGGCAGCCTCCGGCCCCCGCGCAGAAGCGAAGGCCGCCGCTACTTCGCCGATTCTTTGATTTTTCGGATCGCGGTCGGGTTCTTCGGGTCCAGGGCCAGGATCTTCCGGTAGCAGACCAGCGCGGCCGCCTTATCCCCCCGGGCCTCTTGGACATAGGCCAGAAACTCCCAGGCCTCGCGGGAATCCGGGAAGAGCCCGGCATACCGCTCCAGGACGGCCAGCTGCATCCGGGCGTCCTCGGGAGCCTGGAAGTTGTAGGCGAACGTCAGCATGAAGAAATCGCTCATGAATCCGGCTTCGTGAGCGATGGCCAAGAGGCGATCCAAGGCCCCCGCGGCCGGCTCCGGGCGGCCCTCCCGGAAGAGATGGGCCGCCTCGTCCGCCAGGGGCTGCATCGCCTCGACGGCTTTCTTCTGCTTTTCGTCCTGGGCCCGGCCGTAAGCCTCGGCCGCCTTCTTCGCCTCGACGACGGCGGCGTCCAAGGCCTTCCCGGCCGGGACGCGAATGTCGGGCTGGACGCCGACCCCCTCCCAGTTCCCGCCCGTGACCGGGCTGACCCCGCGGCCGGTCGAGATATAGATCTCGAACAGCTCGTCGACGACGAAGAGGTCGGTGTCGTGCGCGCCGCCTCCGGTCGGCTCTCCCACGAGCGTCGCCCTCCTGCGGGACTGCATGTCGTAGGCGAAGGCCTCGGCGGCGGAGAAGGTGTTGGGACCGATGAGGATGAAGACCGGGACGTCGGTCCGGGGAGCCATCCCGATGTCGCCCCGGGTCCAGGCCTCGGTCAGGAGGCCGTCGCTCCGGGTATAGGTGCCGCAGAGCTGCGTGGGATAAGGAAGGAAGTAGGAGCTCAGGTAATCCCCGGATCCGCCCCTGTTCTCGCGGACGTCGACGATGACGGCCCGGGCCCCGGCCAGGAAGGCCATGGCCGCGCGGGCCAGCTCCCTGGCCTCGCCGAAGACATTGAATCGGCGCAGCTCGAGCAGCCCGATCCGCGGCTCGATCCAGTCCAGCTTGAAATACCCCGCGTTCTCGTTGGCCCGCAGGAGGGAGTAGCGGACGGGGTGGTGCAAGGTGCTCACGGCTTGCTCCCCGGCGGCGCTGGGCACGATCACCCGGAAGCTCAGATGCTTGTCTCCGGTGATCGAGACGAGATCAGCCGTCACTTTCGCCGCGAAGGCCTTGGGGTCCGTCAGCGCGGCATAGGCGCCCGCCGCGCTATTGGCCCTCAACGCGTCGGCGAAGCCCCTGGCCTTGTCGGCCAGGACATAGCGGCTTTCGACGAGGCCGGCGACCTTTTCCAGGACGCCGGCTTTATAGGCCGCGTCCGCGAGGCTTCGGGGCTGTTGGCGGAAGCCGAGGCCCGGCAGGATGGCCAGCGCGACGATCACGGAACGGAAGCATGGACGGCTCATGGAAGCTCCTCATCTCCTCTGCGATGCTCAAGCGCCTTCCCTATAACGACGGAGACCGGCCGGATAGGACTGGCGCCTCGCTCCCCCCTCGCCCCTCGGCTCTCCTCCATCCAAGGGAGGACGCATGGGCCTTCCCCTCAGGTCCCGGGTCGGGAGCCGGACGGGTTCACCCCGGCCGGGCCGCCGTCACCCTCAAGGCGGCGCGCCGCTCAGAAGTTGATGTAGAAGGTCACGGCGAACTTCCGGGGCGAGGCGTAGGAGGTGGCCTGCCGGAAGCTCGGCTGATCGGACCTCACGTCGATCGACATGACCGTCTGCGTGTCCAGGGCGTTCATGACCCTGGCCTCGATGATGCCCTGGAACCGCCCGCCCAGCGGCACGGCGTAGGTGACCTGGAGGTCGAGGTTGACCCAAGTCTTCAGCCGGTTCGTCCCGGCGGGCTCGAGATACATATAGTAGTTGCCGTAGTAATCCCGGACCCTCGCCTCCCAGGGCCTGCCGCTCTGGGCCCGCAGGTAGGCGCCCGCCGTCAGCTTGGGCAGGAACTCCCAGGACCCGAACAGCTTGAAGATATGGGTGCGGTCGCCCGACATATAGCCCGTCCGGAGCGGGTCCTCGATGTAGAGGCCGGGCGCGTCCTCGATGTAGGAAGAGGCATAGAACAGCGACGTCCCCGGCGAATAGTCGAGGTCCCAGTTGCCGTAGAGCTTGCTCCAGGTGTACATGGCCGTCAGCGCCCAGCGGTTGGACCAGCGCTTCTTCAGCTCCAGGCTGAAGGCGGTATACTCTCGCTTGGCCACGACGCCGGAGGCGATGACGTCGCCGTTGACGTTATAGAGATCCCCGTCGAGGTTGCCGTAGACGTAGGTGGAGGGCGAAGTCAGCCGGTTGACGGTCGGATAGTCCTCGATGACATGGCTGACGTTGCGGTACTGCCCCCATAGCTCGAGGGTCCAGTCCTTGAACAGCGGCCGGCTGTAGCCGACGACGACTTCGTCGGTCGCGGTGGGCTTGAGGTCGGGCAGAATGACCTTGCCGGTTTCGGAGGCCTGCGGCGTGTCCGACAGCAGCGTCCCGTCCGTCAGGAAGTAGGCGTCCGAGCGATAGACGCGCAGCGGCGCCGCCGCCCGGGCCAGGCTGCGGTTATCCATGTTGTTGTACCGGCCGTAGTTGGCGTAGAGCTTGTCGCCCAGCTTGAGGCTGGGGATGAAGACCACACCCAGCCGGGGCTGGATCTCCTGGCCGAAGTCGAAAGTCAAAAAGGTCTTCCGCTCGCCCGCCGTTTGGACGCTGAACTCGTCGCGGTTGGCCAGAAGGCCCAGGGTGAAAGTCCAGCGCTCGCCGACGCTGACCTGATCCTGGATGAAGATCGAGTAGGTCCGGCCGCGGGAATCCTGGGCCGCCTGATCGGGATAATAGCGGGCCCGGAAGCCCGGCCGCCGCAGCGGGTCGATGGAGGCCGAGAGAGCCGTGTAGGCGATGATCGAGCCCCAGCCGTTGGCTTTCCGGTCGAGATACTCGCCGCCGTCGTCGAAGGCGAAGCCGGCCTTGATCATGTGGGAGGTGCCCAAGACGCTGGCATACTGGGTCAAGACGAGCTTCAGCTCGTCGCGGAAGAAGTTCTGGGTGTTGTACTCGGAGGCCGCGCCGACGTACTGGCCGGAGGCCGTGGCGCCGCCGAGAATGTAGGCGGCGCTGGTCTGGAAGTAGCCCATCCGGTCGAGGCGGAGGGGATCGAAGGTCGGCTGGTAGCCCAGGTCGGTGTCGGGGACGCTCTTGTAGTCGGTGTTGACGTGGTCGTACTTGGCCTCGAAGAAGGTGTTCCGCGAGATCGTCCACGACCAGCTCAGGAAGAAGATGCGGTTGAGCCCCTCTCCCGTGATCGAGACGTTCGGGTGATCGTTGACTCCGACGCCGCCGTTCGCGTTCCTGTAGTCGTCGTTGCGGATGCTGGCCACGATCAGGTGGTTGGGCGACGGGTTGGCGCTGAGCTTGAAGAACAGCTCGTTGTTCGTGGAGCGGGCGTCGGGAACGGCCCCCAGGTTGTTGATGCGGCCGGTCGTCGTCGACCGGGGCAGGTTGGCCGAGACGTAGAACCACAGCTTGTCCTTGATGACCGGGCCGCCGAAGGACAGGGCCGGATTGTACTGGTTGACCTTGGTCACCAGGGTCGGATCGGCGCTGGGCGCCGTGAAGCCGGCGGGCTCGGCCACGAAGCGGATCGACCCGCTGAAGGCGTTGCTGCCCGACTTGGTGATGGCGTTGGTGACCATGCCGGCGGAGCGGCCGAACTCGGCGCTGATGCCGCCGCGGGTGATGCTGAACTCGGCGATGTCCATCTCAGAGAAGTTGGCCCCCAGGGTGCCGAAGAAGGGGTTGGTGATGTTCGAGCCGTCGAACAGGAAGACGTTGTCCTGCTTGTTGCCGCCGGCGTTGGGGGCGAAGTCCCGGTTGTCGGCGACGCCGGGAGCCAGCTGGAAGAGCGAGGAGTAGGACCGGCCCAGGGGGAGCTTTTCGACCGTCGCCTTCTCCCAGTTGGCCGAGACCTGGGTGGACTTGAGGTCGATGTCGGGAGACGGGGCGCGAACCGTGATGTCGCGGGTCTCCTTGCCGACGGTCACCACGACGATCGGGACTTGGGTCGTCTTGCCCAGCCCGATGGTCAGCTCGTATTTATCCTGGAGCGAAGCCCATTCGGGCGCCGTCGCCTCGATGACATACCGGCCCGGGATAAGGCTCAGGAAGCGGAACGCGCCGTCCGCCGCGGTCGTGAACGTCCGGCCGCCGGGCAGGAATTCGCCGCTGATTTTAACCAGGACGCCCGCGACCGGGGCGCCCGCATCCGACTTGACCGTGCCGCTCACGTCGCCTCGGACCTGGGCTAAAGCCTGGATCCCTCCGGCTAAGACGAGAAGAACGCACCACACTGGAATCGCACGCCGCATGACACCCTCCTTTTCCTGAGTACCGACTAATAAGGAAAGTACGCCTGTTCCTGCGCCGCGTCAAGCCGCTGAACTCGTCCAGTAGATTAGTGACGCTTGAGCTTATGCTCCTTTAGCCAGCGTTGATAAAACTCATGGGGGGTCAGGTACTTGAGCGATTGATGAGGGCGGACATAGTTGTAAACCCGATTCCATTCCTCCAGCTGTTTGGTATCCAGACCGGCGAAGAGGATTGAAGTGTCGACATTGTCGTCATTTATCATGACAAATGACGACATAAATGTCAATAGCGGGAGGTTGCAGATCGCCCGGCTAGCACTCCAAAGCCTGACGGATCCTCTCCAGCATCGAGAACTCGATCTCTACCGCTCCCGCCTCGAGGAGATGCTCCGGAACCGAAGCCCCTGCCGGGAGATCGGCGCCTTCGAGCAGCTGATCGCCGAGTTCAACCGCGAAGTCGGGCTTTGAGCCGTCAATAACTAGCGGCTGGGTTTTTCTAATGCGGCGAGGAAAGCCGACAGCCTTACGATCTTAGTGTGACGAAACTTTTTCAACGCGAGAAGATCCTCGTCTCCAGTGACGAGGTAGTCGGCATTCCCCGAAACGGCGGTTTCGAGTAGGAAATCATCATCGGGATCTCGGCAGATACAGATCCGCTCCTGACGCGTCACAAGATCGCCGCGGAGAGCGAAAAGGGCGGCGATGTCCTCGAGGTCCTTGGGGCTCCGTTCGATATTTTGCCCTGATTTTGGGATGCCCGAGAACGGCGGCGATCTCATCAATGAGTTCGGGGGAAAAAGCGGCCGTGAACGCTCCCTCGGAAAGGCGCCGCAAAAGGATCCCCGCCCTGCCTTTCGGCCGGATCAGGGCGGATACAATTACGTTCGTATCGACGACCGCGCGGACTTTCACTTCTTACGCTTCCGAACGTCTCGTACCGTAGCGGCTACGTCCTTGGCGATCTCCTCCTCGGAAAAGCGTTCGTTGGCGGCCGACATTCGGGCTAGAATATCGTCGAATCGTTTAAGGATACCCGCTTCATCTGCGCGGAGGAACCTGAGGTATTGCTCGTAAGGGATAAGAACGGCTTCGGGCCGGCTGCCGCGGGTGAGCACATACGGGACATGCTCTTCGGCGACCTCTTCGAAGGTCTTGCGAAATCGCCGCTGAAGGTCCGTAACCCCGATGATCTTGTTCATGGGTTGACTCACTTACTGCTAAAATATATATTTAAATATATAGTAAAATACATATGATGTCAAGACTGCAGGCGCTTGTTCCTTATAACTCTTGCACGCTCCGGCCTTGAAAAGAATCCTGATGCCGAGCTTGATACCGCTTCCCTCTCTCTCGGGCAAAGTCGCATCAGGCAGCACGGCCACGCTTACAAAGCGCTCTTATCCGCCCGGCCGGCATTCTGAAGCCTGGCGGATCCTCCACCGGGGGGCCTGACCGTTATTCCGGGTCCTCATTCCATCTTGACATCGTCCGGCCCGGAATTTATGCTTGTCCGCGGTGGCGGGATGGGATTTCGACGCGAGTTCGGACCGATGGCCGGGCGGAGCGCAAAGACAATTTCCTATAAACAGGTGAGCACCATGTCCAAAAGCAGTCTGCTGTCTCCGAGATTCCCTGCGGCGGGGATGCTCCTCGCGTTCATTGTCTTCGGCCTGTGGTCCGTGTCCAGCGCGTCGGACCCGGAAAAAAAGAAGGGGCCCTGGCCGGACGGGGCGCAAGCGCTGATCCCGCAGGGATGGGCGGACGAGGAACCGTCCTGGTCGCCCGACGGGCGGTCGATCGCCTTCCGGACGTTCCAGTACGGCCGAGCGGACATTTTCGCGATCGATCCGGAAGGAAAGCGGAAGAGTGCCCTTCTCCTCTTCGAGCCGAAAGACGTCGAGGTCCGCTGGCTGGATTCGAGCGAGGCGTTACTCTTCGCCAGGACCTCGTCCTCCCGCACCCGCTCGAAATCGATCGACGACATCTTCCGCCTCGATCCGAAAAGCGGCAGTTCGATCGTCTTCCCCAAGGACGATTCATCCTGGCTGGCTTGGTCGGTTTCCGGAGACGGTCGGGCGGTCGTCGCCGCCGGCTACAGGACAAAACCGGACAGGCATTTTTTCCTGCGGAAGTTCGACGCCCGGACCGGCGAGTTCAAGGAAATCTCGCTATTCTTCCCGACCGGAATGACGTGGCTCCAGGAATTGGCCCTCTCGCCCGACGGGACGAAATGCGCCATCCTGGCCGAAACGAGGGACAGGGACCGCGACGTCTTCGTCGTATCGCTCGCCGCGCCGGAGGAAAAAGTCCTCAGATTGACCGACGACGGCAAGGAGAAAAAATCCGTGCTCTGGTCTCCCCGCGGCGCCCGGCTGCTTTTCCTGGCGAAGCGGGATCAGGCCGTCGCTCTGGACAACAAACAAAAAAACACGCGGGGAAGGCGCTTCAAGCCTTTCGGCCTGGCCACGATCTCGGCCGAAGGAAAAGGCGGCCCCGTGTTTCTTTTAGGAGACGACGTTTCAGCCGACACGCCCGTTTGGCATCCCGACGGAAAACATATCGTCTGCGCCGCCGGCTTCGGTCCGCGCTGGGGGTTGGTCGTCGCGAACGCGGAGACAAAAAAAGCACTGAAGCTGACCGATGGAGAGTGGCGGGATTTCTCGCCGTCATGCTCTCCCGACGGCCGGAGAATCGTTTTCGTTTCCGACAGGGCGGGAGACCGGGACCTCTTCCTCCTTCCCTTTCGAGGAGAATGACCATGACCGGACATTGGCATCGCCTGGCGATATGGGGCTTGACGCTCGTCGGAATGATCAGCGCAGGGTCCGGGTCCCTTCCCGGAACGCACCCGGCGGGCGCCGGTCAGTCCGGAACGACAACGGGCGCCCGCTGGACGGGAACCATTACCGAGACCGAGCGCGAGCACGAAGTGCTCGGGCTGATCACGAGCAGCCTGACAAAATACGAGCTCACGCTCGTCGAGAAGATTTCGTCCGGCGGAAGCGTCTCTCTCGAACTCGAGTCCTTGAGCTGGAGGATCGAGCGGCGCTGGGCCAACGCTTGGGAGCACGGCTACATCACCTTCGAAACGCGCGAATACGCCTCCGGATCTCTCGGCCAGGGCGAATGCCGGGGCTCGGGCCATATCGGATACACCGAGGATGAAGCGACGTCCATGGGAATCATCGGCTCGTACAGCTTGAACATCCAGGCCAAGGGCAAGGGCCGCAAGACGGGTTTTGAAACCGGCGCCAAGCACGTCTCGACCGGCCCGATGAGCCACGCTTTGATCCCGACGTACAAGAACATCGACGAAGAAATCGTGCTCAGCGCGGGCGTGAACATCTCCGGTACGTTGGAGAACGGGCTGACCCTGATGACCGGATCGAATGACGCAACGGAATGGAATATCTCGAAAGCCGGCTCCGACGTCGAAGTCGTGCGAGGCCGTCGACGAGAGCGCCTATGCCGATTTAATCCCCTCCATGGGCCGGGGTCTTTCCTTCAGAGTTCGCTTGGTCAAGCCGGCGGGTATGATCGGCTACCCTTATTTTGTCCTGGCCGACACGTCGGCCATGCCGGGCTACTGTCTGAATGCCGAAATCGGCGATGATGACCTGGCTTGGATCCGGTCCAGGCCGGGCTTGAGCGGATACGATCAAAACGGCCCGGACTGGGTCCTCGACGCCTCCGAATCCAAATATTATATCGAAGGCCTGCAGAAGGGCGCCAAGGGCAAAGACGCCGTCTCCGAGGATGTCATGTCGGTTACGGCATTGGACGCGGGGGCCATCGGGCGCCTGCAGGCCTATATGATCATCGACGGCGTTCCCTACCAAGCCACGTACAAAAGGACGGGACAGCCTTACGTCATCCTCCCCAAGGATGAAAATCCCATCAATCTCATCGCCGACGCCGCCCCCCAGAACTCCGCTTGGTCGCCCGACATCGACGAAGACGACTCGCCGAAGGGAAACGACGTCAAGGGCGACGGCCTGACGGCTTACGAGGAGTACAGGGGATTCATGGTCCAGGGCGCTCACGTCCGGACCGATATCAATCGAAAGACCATCTTTGTCCGCAACCGCTACGGGCATTACTGGAGGGCTTATCTCACCCTCGGACTCGAGGCCTACGACATCGAGGAGGACGAATACCCGCCCGCCGGAGGCCTGATCAAACACGGATTGATCAATTACTACAACGGCGATTACCAGAGTTATCGCCTCCACGCCCAAAACCAATACGCGGTCTTGATCCATCAATCGATCAGCCCGTATTTTCACGGCTTGACCGCGTACTCGGACGAGGTCGCGCCGCCGTCCGCCGAAAGCAACGATGTCAAAGTCAATCCCCTGTTCATGGTCCGCGACGAATTCAACATCGTCGATCCCGGGATCAGTTTCGCCGCTTATCTCCAGCGTTTGCTCGACCACGAACTGGGGCACAGGATCGGCATCTCCCATCACGGCGAGCTGGATGAGGAAAACTACAGGGACGCGGATGGCAGGCGCTGGCGCTTGGTCGCCGTGACGGGAGGCCAGCACAGCGGTTGGGAAGGCTGCGCCATGCGCTATGACATGGCCGTCGGCTTTCTTCAGGATCCGGCCCGGAAAATAGTCGTTCCCTATGACCCGCCGCCGATGGGCGACGATTTTTGCACGTCGCTCGTGGCGGATCCGATCACCGGGCCGCCCAGCGTTGCCAAGCCCTGCCGCCGACAGTTCTCGGTCAAGAGCCCGCAGACTCGATAAACGATCGACGCGGACGCGCGCCGGAAAGGATAGTCCCGATGAAACACACGAAACGTTTTCGATACGCGGCGACGGGAACGGCGGCCTTGCTTTTCGCCGCCGTCATTCTTTTTCCCTTCTGCCGGCGGGCCCGAGAGGAAAGCGCCGCCGCGACGAGCAGCGCGCCGTCGAGCGCTGCGCCGACAAGCGCCGAGCGGCCGGCATCTCCGTCTTTGCCGCCCTCGGCCGCCGGGACGCGAAAAGCGGCCAAGCCCGAACTCCAAATCGCCATAAACGGTTTGCAGGAGGGCGCCGTTCTTTACCCCGGAACTCGCGCTCTCGTCGAAATCCGCCTTCGCAACGCCCGCGCTCAAGCCGGCCGGACGGGAAACGGCGCCTCGTCCAAAACGGCACGAACGGCCCCGGAAACCGCCCCGCTCGTCGTCGGGACGGAATCCCGGCCCTGGCTCGATATGGTGAGGGTTTTCGGCGCTCCGAACGACAAAAAAGAGGAATCCAAGCCGGTTGAGATCAAAGTCCGCTGGATTTCGACTAAAGAAATCCCGGCGGGACGGCTCGAACTCGACGCCGAGCGGGAAGGAAGGGTGACCGGTATCCTGGAGGCCGTGGAGATCGGCCGCTTCGCCGCGGGAGAATATTCCGTTTTCGCCGAGCTCCGCGCGGACGAGGGCGGCCCGGCCGCGGCCGGG
>Ga0163210_1001532_pt1 | contig 10010 bp, 5 predicted proteins | sample Kivu_220m_FD_113536 | JGI IMG/M metagenome (GOLD analysis project Ga0163210, IMG submission 113536) | Freshwater microbial communities from Lake Kivu, Western Province, Rwanda to study Microbial Dark Matter (Phase II) - Kivu_220m | ecosystem: Environmental > Aquatic > Freshwater > Lake ... | reverse complement strand
CACTATATCAGGAGCCGTGTTATTCTCAAGCCTCGATAAAACCGTATCTTTATAAGCACTCAAGTCACTGAAATCTTTCTGTTCGTAGTTTATATGAACACCGGGATGCGCCCTCTCATACTCCTGTATTAAAGGATTCATAACATCGGAAGACTCAAAAAGCCCCCAATAATTTATGGTTACAGCATTTGAAATAATAGGAGTTTTTCCCGACAAAAATGGTATATTAGGCAGGTTGCAGCTCGATAACACCAGCGGAAATGTTAAGAGCGCGGACAAAAATTTAAATTTTGGTGCAATCCTCATATATACATTGTAGAATGAAACTGATGCTACCGCAAACAGCTAGTACGATAAGTAGTTCTTGTAATAAGGACAAATTTTATTAAAGTCGCAATATTTGCAGTAGAGACCGGGTTTTGCGGTAAAGCCCCCACCTTCTATCTCTTTTATGGTCTCTTTGATAGCCTCCCTCTCTGCGTCCAAATCCTCAACAGTCCGTACAGTATCTATGCGGGTATCCTCCTCAATAAAGTAAAAGGAAAGCTTTTTCGGTTCTATTTTTAACTCCTCCAGCGCAGCTAAAGCATATATAGAAAGCTGCGAATCTTTATCAATTCTTGCCTGATCTTTAACAGACCCCGTTTTGTAGTCTATAATTTCATAGCCGCTATCTACCAAATCAATCCTATCTATAAACCCCACCAAGGGAACTTTAAAGCTTCGAAGCTTGAATTTTTGCTCCAGAAATTTAGGCTCCCCAAAATTCTTCGCACTTTCGATGTATTTAACGAGCATCTCCTCCCCCTTTTTAAAGCGTGCATCCCTGTGCTCTTTGTTGTCATAACCTAGAGGAATAAAGCTTTTTTCGTATATCTCCAAAATCTTTCTGACAGGATCCTCCTTCTCACTTCCCCCCAAACTTCTAATTTTCCATTTGTGGAAATCTCTAAGGGTATTATGTATCGTCTGCCCAAAACTTAGGGCGTGGTTAAGCTTAATGGGAACATTAAGGACATAGCGATATTTATACTTTAAAGGGCAAGTCCTGTAGACATCCAACTGACTGTAGCTTACAAATGGTGGAGTAGCTCTTTCGCCAACACTTTTAGCGGGTATCTTACTCGGTAAGCTCAAAAAGAGGTTGAGCTGCTCCGCTTTCTTTTCCTCATCTATGCTTCCAAGCTCTCCAATAAAGGGACTTGGCCTTTTCCCCTTTAATCCCCCATAATTTCTAGCGTGCGTCAAATACAAGAGGTCTTTGGCTCTGGTCATTCCAACATAAAAGAGGCGCCTCTCCTCTTGAATATGATAATCACCTAAAGGCAGCGTTTCCTTAACCAAGTTCTCCGGAACCTCTATGGCATCGCGCCGCCTCCTCGTTGGGAATCTATCGCTTACCAGATTAACCAAAAAAACCACGGGAAATTCTAGCCCCTTTGACGCGTGAACAGTTAAAAGATTTACTGTATCTATATCTTCAATTACTGCCTGCGCAGGATTTTCTCCAGATTCCAGCATCATATCCAAATACCCAACAAATCCCCAAACAGTAGAATCCTTTTGGGTTGCCTCATATCTTTTTACGTAGTCAAAAAAAAGGCCTATATTTTTAATCTTTAGCTCCTTCTCAATACTCTCTGCCTCGGACAAGAATTTTGGAGAAGCTTTTAGAATAAAGTTATATAACACAACACTAACCGGTGATTTGCCAGATTCTTCTATAGAATTCTCCATTAAGGAAACAAAACCCGCAAAAGAGCTATCCTCGTAAAGCGCGTCCCAAAGAGTGATCTTTTTTTCCTTCGCGTAATTTAGCGCCTTCAAAACTAAGGAGTGCTCGTATGAGAACATATCGCTTTTTAACAAACCGTACAAAGATACAGAATCGGACGTATCCACACAAATGCGCAAAAAGCTTATCAGATTTAAGACCTCATCTTGACTAAATAAGCCTCTGCTTCCTATTACCTGATACGGCATACCATATCGTTTAAGCGCCGACACAAAAGCATCTAGATGGTTATTTGCCCTTGCCAATATCGCGAAATCCTTGTAAGTACATAAAGAATTGGTGCCTAAAAGCTCAACTATCTTATTGCAAACAGCATCCGCCTCTTCCTCCGCAGTATCTACGGCAAGTATTTTAGGACTCTCCCCAACCCTGGTGCTTTTTAGATCTTTGTTTATTTTCAGTTTGTATTCCAAAGTATCCGGATCATTGTTTCGAATAAGGGTATACGCAGCGTCCAAAATTTTTTGGGTGCTTCGATAATTTTCCAACAAGTACATCTGCTTAGCATTTGGATACTCGTCTATAAAATCCAAAATATTAGAAACAGCCGCCCCTCTAAACTTATAAATTGATTGTGAGTCATCACCAACAACCATTAAATTAGGGTCTTCGCTAGCGGGTGCTAAAAGTTTAATAAGCTGAAACTGGGCAAAGTTGGTGTCTTGAAACTCGTCCAGCATAATATATTTAAACTGATTCTTATACTTCTCTAAAATCTTGGGCCTTCGCCTAAAGAGCTTTAAACACCACGTGATCAAGTCCCCAAAATCAAGCGAGGATCCCTTTATTTTAATTTCTTGGTACATTTTGTAGGCGTTAGAAAGTTCCAAATACCGTTCCTCACCGCCAGAATCCTTTCTGGCCCACTTCTCAAAGTCGAGAGGCATCACGTCTTCATCCTGAAGACGGGAAAAGAAAGTTAATATAGCATCAACAAATTTAGAAGGATTGCCAAGAGGCAGGAAGTAGTTAAGCCCAAAATTAAACAGATTTTTCCTAAACAAAACCCAAGAATCTGATGAGGTCAAAATTTTATACTGCGGGTCAAGTCCTATTTCGAGCGCCTCTTCCCTTAAAATCCTTTCGGCAAAGGAATGGAAAGTAGTAATCCAAGGTTCTTCATAGCCAATAGGCATTATTTCATCAACTCTATTGAGCATTTCCTCCGCACCTTTTTCGGTAAAAGTTAAAGCGAGGATCTCTTTAGGTTTAGCCAAATTGTTATTTATCAGATATTTTATTCGCTCGGTTATAACACGGGTCTTGCCAGTTCCTGCACCGGCTACTATAAGAACAGGACCCCTCACGTGCTGGGTAGCTTCCTTCTGGGCTTTATTAAGCTTTATTTCCCCACCTTCCTCCATACCTCCCAGTATAACATTTATCCTGTCCTGAATAGGGAGTCTCCCGAATAAGGAGACTCCCTCAAAAACCTCAATATACGCTAATACCACAATAGTTCAGTAGACTAGTCTATTGAATCACACCTCGCTATAGGGACTTGGGGCTAGGACGTATATACGCATATATAGCATATATATTACACAATCCTATGATATTATACCTATGAAATGCCGAGATTTGTATATACCCTCCTCTTTATAACAGCTTTATTGGCAATTGCTATCGTACACACATTCTTCTTTACGCCGCCAAATAGCGTCGTCATAATTGCTCTATTCGTATTGGGTTTACAGACAATGTTGTCCATTTTGCTGTCAACAGCGCTGTTTCTAATAATGCATAAAGGAAATAAAAAGATAAACATCCCTAACAAGCTTTTTAGAAAATACTTTAGGCGGATCTTTTTAATATCATTAGCACTGGCGGGACTTACCCTTTTGAACATATTTAATACTTTGACTGCAGTCACTGGAATACTCCTCGCCACAACTTTTACAGTTATCTACATTTTGACGGAACTTAGAGCAAAAATGCCATCTCTCTGATAAAATAAGTACAATGCCTATTCAAGAAGAACAAACATCCCACAGTCAACATGCAGTACCTCAAAATATAATGAGCGTTGAATTTAAGCTCGTTGGGAACCTTACCGTAAGGCAATTCGTGTACTTAGTAATAGGGGGAATTTCCTCCTATTTAGCATTCACCTCGCACTTACCCTTTATCTGGAAGTGGTTTTTTATCGCAATCTTGGGCCTTGGGAGTTTAGCCTTATCCTTCATACCACTAGGGGACAGAGGGCTGGATCAGTGGATTAAGAATTTCATAAAAAGTATATCGAACCCAACACAAATGGTATGGAGAAAATCTCTAGAAACCCCGCAACGCTTCCTGTCCGATTATGCAAATCTCGTTAAAAGCGAAGTGGTTACCCTATCTCCCACCAAAAGCAGAAAGGCTTTAACCAAGTACTTAGAGGATATTGGAAACAAAGCCAAATCAGCATTGGACGAAAAAGAGGAGGCTTTTTTAGGCAAAATCAACTATAGTCCCCAGATACCTAATGCGATACAAAGTACCACCGTGATAGTAGAACCGGAGAAACCCAAAGAAGTGCAAAAGTATGTACCGCAAGTAAAAGAACAAAAACCCGGGCTTCCAGAAGAAGAGGAGGGAGAACCGAAATTTGAACCGGTTAAAGAGGTAAAAAAACGAATTGAAAAAGAAGTACAAATATATAAAAGTCCGTACATCTCGCAAAGCGCCCTAGAAGTTGGAAGAACCTTAAAGCACATTCCTTTAAAAGGAGAGATCATACTTCCAAAAAGAAGCACTTATATAAGAGCTGAGAAGGTGGTTATGGAAAGGGAAAGTCCGCTTCACGATAAGGACCTTCTTAGAAAAGCCGAAGAACTGCGAGAAGCATTAAGAAAAGCCAAAGAAAAATTGTCTCCTGAAGGGGCTGTGCTTCCTGCACAGGAGCTGTTTATAAATCCCAAGGGCCAAAGCGCGCCTACAGCATCTGTTAAACCTGAAACAGAAAAGACCTATGAGGACAAGCGGAAACTAAATAACCTCATAGAAACGCTAAAAAAGGAAAATAAAGATTTACTAGAGCAAATAAAAGATCTAAGCGACTACAAAAACAGGGTCTCGGACTACGAGGAAAAAATAGCTGAATTAAATGAACGCCAAAGAAGTCTGGAGAAGGCAATACACCAAAAAGAGGAACTAAAGAGAGAGCCCAATAAAGACTTCCATAAGCAGGAATTAAGAAAACAAGTTGCCCAGGATATTCTCAAATCTACAGTAATAGCTCCAAAGGAAACTACCCAACGAACGGAATACGAAGAACGTCCAACTGCACCAAACATGATCTCCGGGTCCGTAAAAGACTTAGGTGGCCATTTGATTGAAGGCGCAACCCTTATAATAAGAGATGGAAACAATGATCCCGTTAGGGCCTTAAAAACCAACAAATTAGGGCAATTTTCGACTACTACCCCCCTACTCAACGGAGGGTATAAAATAGAAGTGCTTAGCAGTACATATTCTTTTGATATAATAAGATTAGTTATTAATGGAAACGTAGTAAAACCTATTAATTTTCAGGCCAAAGGCAAAAAATGAGTGGAATTATAGCCTCTACGCAAGATCATTTAGATATGGAAACAATCAAGGACGACATGGTCGTCCTAAAAAATGGAGGTGCCTGCGCCGTTTTGCAAACAACATCCGTCAACTTCGATTTGTTGTCTATGCGGGAACAGGATGCCGCCATAGGAACCTTCAGCGGTTTACTAAACTCCCTGTCCTTTCCGGTACAAATAATTATTAGAAGCAAAAAAATGGATATAACCAAATACATAGAAAACGTAAAAAAGGCGGAGCATGACCAGATAGATGCTAAATTAAAGGAGCAAACCAGAAGGTACATAAAATTCGTGGAGGAATTAGTAACCAAAAGCGAAGCTCTGGATAAAAATTTTTATGTTGCCATACCCTATAGCCCAAGCGGATCAATAAACCCGATAAGCTCCCCATTTTCTTGGATATACGGGCTAACCGGAGGAAATACCAAGAAAAAACAGCATTTAGATGTTTCTTATGTATTAAAATCCGCAAAGACTCAACTAGAACCCAAAATAGATCATTTAATTAAGGAATTCTCCAGGATGAATATCAAAGCAAAACAAATGGTTACGGAAGATTTAGTCAGGCTGTTTTATGATATATACAATCCCGGAAGTGCACGTTTGCAAAAGGTTAGAAGGGAGGTTAGCGATTATACTACCGCCATAGTGGAACCAAAAATAGAATGAACTTGCTAAGCATAAAAAATAAAGAAAAAAATCCAGCAAGGAACGCCGACTCCGAGGTTTTATCAAGAGGTATGGTCGATATAAAAGATATTATCGCCCCAAGTGCAATAGAAGTTGACTTTAACCACATAAAGATTGGCGAAAAGTACTTCAGAACTTTATTTGTTTCCGGATACCCGCGCTTTGTGGGGGCAAACTGGCTGGCTCCGGTTATAAATTTTGAGCATTCTCTTGAACTCTCCATGTTTTATTATCCCATAGAGGCCAGGGGTGTTCTGGATGATTTGCGCAGGAAAATCGCCGAAATGGAAGCCACCATAAACGCCGATGTAGAAAGGGGCAGGATTGTTGATCCCAGTGTCACGGCAGCCCTGGAAGATGCCAAATCTCTACAGGAGCAACTTGTTAGGGGAATTGAGCGCTTCTTTCAATTCTCTTTCTACATCACAATACCAGCGGATTCCATAGAAGAGCTTAACGGAACAACCAGAAAAGTCGAATCGGTATTAGGCTCCATAATGCTAATTTCAAAGATGTGCACGCTTCAAATGGAAGAGGCTTTTCAGTCAACAATACCAACGTGTCTGGACAAACTCTTAATAACCAGGAATATGGACACCACAAGTGTTGCTACAACGTTTCCCTTTACATCCAGCGAGCTGACTGCAAACGAAGGAATTCTTTATGGCGTAAACAAACACAACGGGTCGCTTGTTATTTTTGACAGGTTCACATTGGAAAATGCAAATTCCGTAATTTTTGCCAAAAGTGGTGCTGGAAAATCTTACTTTGTAAAACTGGAAGCACTAAGGTCACTCCTCTTTGGAACGGAGATCATTATCATAGACCCCGAAGCTGAATACGAGAGGCTAACCGGGGCGGTTGGGGGAGATTATATAAGCTTTTCAGTCGGAAGTAGTGCCAAAATAAACCCCTTTGACCTGCCGCAAATACAGGGAGGAGACGAGGAAAACCAGCTGGGGCTTAAAATCTTAACGCTGCACACTTTATTCAAAATAATGCTTGGGAGCTTAAGCAGCACCGAGGAGGCCATTTTGGACAGAGCCTTAATAATGACCTATAAGCTAAAGGGGATAACGCAGGACCCAGAGACGCACAAAAACGAGCCGCCTATAATGGAGGATTTGTATAAAGTCCTTATAGGAATGGAAGAGTCGGAAGCGAAGAATCTTTCCTCTCGGCTTGAGAGGTACATAAAAGGTTCTTTATCGGGCATTTTTGATCAAAGATCCACCATAAACATAAGAAACAAGTTTACTGCCTTTTCGGTTAGGGAGCTTGAAGATGTTTTAAGGCCTATTGCAATTTACATAATACTTGATTTCATATGGACCAAGATTAAATACGATTTAAAAAAGCGGCTTTTGATTGTTGATGAGGCCTGGTACCTTATGAAAAATGAAGATTCGGCAAGCTTCCTATACTCAATAGCCAAAAGGGCAAGAAAATATTATTTGGGTCTTACCACAATAACGCAGGACGTTGAGGATTTTTTGCGAACGGACTACGGCAAAACAATAGTTACCAACTCGTCAATGCAAATCCTTTTAAAGCAGCATCCTGCCTCCATAGATAAACTATCTGAAGTTTTTTACCTATCTGAAGGCGAAAAGAGGTTCCTGTTATCCACAGGGGTTGGAGAAGGGCTGTTCTTTGCCGGCAATAATCACGTTGCGATACAAATTATCGCCTCGGAGGACGAGCATATATTAATAACTACCAATCCAAAAGAAATCGCCCAGATGAATGCGGTTGCGAAGATGGTTTTGGACAAAATTAAAGCTTTAGGTGATGAAGCTAAAGGAGCTCAAAGACCAGCTACGCCACCACCCCCGCAAATGCCAAAATCTGGAACGCCGGCAATATCGAGTATACAGTGAAGCTTGATGACTAAACTGAAATTATTTTTGTGTGCAGGAATCCTTGTCTATTTAAATTTTAGACCGCGGCCTTTGTTCGCATCAAACTTTGAAAGGACATCCTTACACTATGTTAACGGGCCGGAATCTCCAGAGCTAAATTTTAAAATTAATCTGCCTGAAAAATTCAACATTCCTCCAACAAGCATTAACTTCCGTTATCCTTATGGCGTCGCTACGGATGATGACGGAAATATCTACGTTCCATTGAGAAATAGGCTCATAAAGGTAGATTCTCTTGGAAACAAGATATGGGAATATAACGTGGAGCCGCAATCAAGCTGGGCTGTTTCAACGCCGGTAATTTATGAAGGTAAACTCTATTTTATTGGAAGTTTTAACACCTATTATCTCTTCTGTCTTGATTTAGATGGCAATTCAATCTGGAAGGAAAAGCTGAACAGGGAATCATCAAGCTCGCTGTTTTTAGCTTCTCCGGTTATAGTTGATGACACTATTTATGCCATCTCCTCTTATCCTCTTAAGGTTGTAGCGTTTAACAAAGATGCGGGGTCTTTTGTTGGAGAGCGTTTTTATCCAACGTATAGTGCCATGAATAACTTTGGGCAGGTTTCGCTGACGGCGTCCAAAAACATCATTGTCCCAACGGCAGATGGAAAAATAGCCGCGTTAAACCTAAAAACCATGTTTAGGGATGACATTGACAATACGAACTTAAACAGGCTCTTAATGTACAGCCAAAACTTTTCAAACAGCAATCTCGCTTCACCTCTAACCTCTGCGGCGCTTAATTTAAGTAACGATTCAAAATCCTATGTTCTGATAAGCAATTTAGGAGGGGGTGTTCCGGCAAAACTTATGCAGTTAAATGAAGTTTTGCAGAAAGACTGGGAAGCCGCAATAGGCGGATTTTCGTACGGAAATACAGCGATAAACCGCTTTGGAGGAGTCAATGTTGATGTCAGCTTATACCCGCCGCAAGATTCCAATGTTATCTATTCTTTTAGCCTGCGTGGGGACAAAAACTGGGAGTTTTCCTATCCCAAACACGACACGTTTCCAAACATAGTTGTATCAAGCAACGACCTTCTATACGCTACCGGGGGACATAAAGTGTTTGCTTTATCAGTTTTGGGCGGAGAAAAGGTTTGGGAATTCGAAACGGAGGCATCAGTTTCGGCCTCTCCGGTTTTAGACAGCGCAGGAAATCTGCTTATTGTAGATTCTTTAGGAAATCTCTATTCCTTTAAAGGCGCGGGCGCAGAGGAAAGATGTCTGCGGAACTTTTATTGCCAAGGCACACCAAAGCACAGGCCTATTGTTTTTATACACGGTCTTGGAGGGAAGCCCGATGATTGGATAACCGGAAACAAAAAAGAGATGCGCGATTTAATCTTGGAAGAATACAGAGAGGACGACCCAAATTACCCGGAAAGCTGGGCTTACGCGTATAACTACGGATACGATTTTAACGGCAAGTACAATTATGAGGGAGACGTTAGACAAATCGCCCAAGGGCTTCTGGAAACGGTTTCAAGATTATCCCGCGAAAGTTTAGAGGCAGGAGGAGACGGAAAGGTAGATTTGGTAGGATTTTCTTTGGGCGGACTTATTATAAGACAATATTTGGCAAACACCGTTGGAGAAACGAACAGAGACGATGACAACTGGGAGCATAAAATAGATAAGGCGGTACTAATAGGAACGCCAAACAAAGGGAGTTGGATTATGTCCTTGGATGAGGGATTGAGGTCAATACCAATATTCGGACAGATTCCAGAAGAGGCAGTAGTGGACACTTTGGAGTCCTATTGGAAGAAGACGGACGCCGACCAACCTTTACATGCCCATAGTTGGGCAGCTACGGAAGTAACGCCAAACTCAAACTTTCTAAAAAGCCTGGACGATGAAAACCTTTTGCCCGATGATATAGATTATTACATAATAGGAGCAAATATGAGGTACCGAAGGGGAGGAGAGATTTTTGGATTTAGCACCAGAACAGAGTATATGGATGCCGGAGATTTGGTGGTAGAAAAGGAGAGTGCAGAATATCTGCCAAGAAAACCAAAGCGGACAATTATGTAT
>Ga0163210_1001531_pt1 | contig 10015 bp, 6 predicted proteins | sample Kivu_220m_FD_113536 | JGI IMG/M metagenome (GOLD analysis project Ga0163210, IMG submission 113536) | Freshwater microbial communities from Lake Kivu, Western Province, Rwanda to study Microbial Dark Matter (Phase II) - Kivu_220m | ecosystem: Environmental > Aquatic > Freshwater > Lake ... | reverse complement strand
GTGAGCCGATCCAGGCGCGGCGCGAGCTCGCGCCGCGCCTGGATCGGCTCACCGAGATGCTGGCCCGCATCGAAGCGACACTCGACATTCAGGAGGATGGCGCGCCCGATACGCTCTCGCCGCTCTGGCCTGCGAGCGGCGACGCCGGTGTGCCGCCCGCGGCATCGACCATCCTCCGCGGGCTCGAGGCGGAGCGGGACGCGCTCGCCCGACTGATGCAGGGCGCGCGCGCCGGGCGCAGCCTCGAGCAGGGGTTGCGCGTCGTGATCGCGGGTCGCCCGAACGCAGGCAAGTCGTCCCTGTTCAACGCGCTTCTCGCGCGGGATCGGGCGATCGTGGATACGAGCCCGGGTACGACACGGGATCTCCTCGAAGGCTGGGTGGAGTGGGACGGTCTGCCCGTCGTCTTGATCGACAGCGCCGGGCTTCGCGAAGTGCTCACCGGCCCCGAGCAAGAGGGCGTGCGGCGCGCGCGCGAGGCGCTGGCGGGGGCGACGCTGGTGGTGCACGTAGTGGACGTGACCGCCACGACCCCCGTGACGGCGCGCGCGGATGCGGAGCGCCTCGGCGGGCCTCCCGAGCGCATCGTGACCGCGCTACACAAATGGGACCGGGGAGCCGGTCCGGCGTGGGAGGCAGTGCCGTCCGCGTCGGGATCGAGTGACGCGCCCGCGCCCGCCGCCGTCGCGTCGTCGGTGGTGGGCGAACCCGGCGTGGAGGGACTGCGGCGGGCGCTCATCGCACGCCTCCGCGAAGGTGTCGGGGATCCGGAGGCGACGCTGCTCGTCGGGGAGCGGCAGCGCGAAACGATGGGCCGGGCGCTGGAGGCGTTGGAGCGCGCGCTCGGGTTGATGCGTCAGGGTCACGGCGGCGAGCTGGTCGCGTTCGAGCTGCGGCGCGCGCTGGACCGGCTGGGCGAGACCCTCGGCCGCCGGGTCGGGCCCGAAGTGCTGGAAGCGATCTTCGCGCAGTTCTGCGTGGGCAAGTAGGACGCGGTTCGAGGTCGGGAAAGCCGGATGGAGCTGAAGCGCGACACCCCGGAAGACGCCCCTCCGCGATCGGTGGATGCCGTCGTGGTCGGTGGAGGCCACGCCGGGATCGAGGCGGCGGTGGCCCTCGCCCGCGGCGGACTTGCCGTGGCGCTCGTCACGTTCGATGTCACGGGGCTTGGGCGCATGTCGTGCAACCCATCGATCGGCGGGCTGGCCAAGGGACAGCTCGTGCGCGAGATCGATGTGCTGGGCGGATGGATGGGGCGCCTGGCGGATCGGGCCGGCATTCACTTCCGCATGCTGAACCGGCGGAAGGGTCCCGCGGTGCGCGCGCCGCGGGCGCAGGTCGACACGCCGACCTATACGCGCGAGGCGCAGCGCGCGCTGTGCGCGATCTCCACGGTGCAGGTGATCGAGGGAGAGGTCACCGACATCCGCGTCACGGGGGGCCGCGGCGCCGCGCGTCGCGTCTGCGGCGTACGCGTCTGCCCGCCGCGCGCGGCGACGCCGGGAGCGCCCTTCGCGCTGCGGGTCCGCGAGGAGCAGGAGATCGCGGCGCGCGCCGTCGTCCTGGCCCCCGGGACGTTTCTCGAAGGCATGCTCTTCACGGGCCTGGAGCCGCGCTCCGGCGGGCGTCGCGCCGAGGCGCCGGCGGATGCGCTCGCGGCTTCGCTGCGGAGCCTCGGCTTGCGCCTGGGCCGCCTGAAGACCGGCACCCCTCCGCGACTGCGGCGGGATTCGGTGGACGTCTCGCGCCTGACGGCACAGCCGGGAGACGAGCCCCCGCCGCGGTTCTCGTTCTTCGAGGCAGCGCCGGTGGCGAACCGCGTCCTCTGCCACATCACGCGGACGAATCCCGCAACCCACGCTGCCGTGCGCGCCGGGCTCGATCGGTCTCCGCTCTACGGCGGCTTGATCCGCGGCGTCGGCCCGCGCCACTGCCCCTCGATCGAGGACAAGGTCGTTCGGTTCCCCGAGCGGACGAGTCATCAGATCTTCCTGGAGCCGGAGGGACTGGACGCCCCGTGCGTCTATCCGAACGGGATCTCGACCTCCTTGCCGGCAGATGTACAGGCGGCGTTCGTGCGCACCATCCCCGGCCTCGAGGCGGCGCAGATCGTGCATCCGGGGTATGCGGTCGAGTACGCGTTCCTGCTGACCTCGCAGCTCGACGCGACGCTGCAGGTGCGGGGCATCGAAGGGCTCTATGCGGCGGGCCAGATCAACGGCACGTCGGGCTACGAGGAGGCGGCGGCGCAGGGGCTGCTCGCGGGGCTCAACGCCCGCGCCTGGATTGAAGACCGACCGCCGATCGTCCTGCGGCGGGACGAGGCTTACATCGGAGTCCTGGTCGACGACCTCATCACCAAGACGCCGGCCGAGCCCTATCGCATGTTCACGTCGCAGTCGGAGTACCGGCTGATCTTGCGGCAAGACAACGCCGATCTGCGCCTGGGCGAACGCGGCCGCGGCCTGGGGACGCTTGCGGACGGTGACGTGCGGCGGCTCGAAGCGCGACGCATGCGCGTGGCGGCGGCACGCGCGCGGCTGCAGGCAGGCCTCGTGGGGCGCGAGGCAGTGGCCGCGGCGCGCGCTTCGGGTGCCCTCGGCTCTGCTGACGTCGGCCGGAGCTTCGAAGAGATACTCAAGCGACCGGAGATGAGCGTGGAGGTCCTGGAGTCCCTGGGGGCGGCGAAGCATCTGGAGGGGCTCTCGGAGCTCGACCGCGTGACACTGGAAGCGGACGTGAAGTACGACGGTTACATTCGTCGTTTGCGCGAGGAGGTCGAGAGTCTCCGAGTGCTTGAGGGCGTCACGATTCCCAGCGTGCTTCTCGATGATCCGCCGGAGTCTCTCTCACGCGAGGCGAGGGAGGTCCTTAGGGAGAGGCGCCCGCGCACGCTCGCGCAAGCCGCGCGGGTTTCCGGCATCACGCCTTGTGACGTGTCGGTTCTCGCGGTTCGCATTCGTTCCCTGACGGGAACGGGCAAGTAGAATCACGTAATGTGTTGTAGTCCAACAAGATAGAGCATGGATGCGGTGAGCGCTGGCAGATTCGTGAGGACGCGCAGCGTGAGACGTCGATCACAATACCGCCGCCGCTCGGCTGGCGCCGCAGACGACGCCAAGCAGCGACCCGACCCGGCGGCGCAGCTCATTGCGCCCGACTACTGGCAGCCCGAATTGACGGAGCTTCTTGCACAAACTCGCCAGTGGGGTGTGCGATGCGACAGTGGATCGCTGGAGCGACTGGGGCTCTACTGCTCTGAGCTAGCGCGATGGTCTGCTCGTGTGAATCTCGTCTCGCGGCGTGAGATCGGGCAACTCGTCTCCAAGCACGTCGCCGCGAGCTTGGGAGTCTTCCTGGTCGAGGATCACCGCGAGGGCGAGAAGTGGCTGGACATAGGCACTGGAGGCGGCCTCCCGGGCATGATCGTGAAGCTCTGTCGTCTCAAACTGCCAATCGTGCTGGTCGAGTCATCGCGCAAGAAGACGGTCTTTCTCGAGGAAATCCGAGACAAACTGCAGCTCGCCGATGTGGCCGTGGTCTGGTCGCGCGTTGAGGAGTACGGAAACGACGCGTTCTCTGTGATGCTGATGCGCGCCGTCGCCCCGCTGAGCGCATCGTTCCCGCTGATCGATGCGCTTGCAGGGTCGGGGACCAGGCTTCTGACCTACAAAGGTCCTGCGTGGGAGAAGGAGCTTGCCTCCGCCAAGCCAACGATGCAGCGGTTGGGCTGGCGATTCGTCTCGATGACTCAGGTTCCTTGGACCACCTCACGCATTCTCAAGTTCACCAAGTCCTGAGCCTGTCCCTTCTCCCCGAGCTTCGGTGGAGAATCAGTCGTTGCGCAACGCGACGGACTCGATACCGCGTTGGTTTCACGTGAAACACCGGCAGGCGTGCCCTCCCACCGGGATAGGTGGGTTCTCGCGATCTGCGCATCACAAGGCTCTGATCCTTCGTGGGTTGTCGCGGGCGGAGGCGCAATCGACTGCGTGCGTTCCAAGTACAGGTGCATCAGACCCCCGTTGACTCCGGGACTGGCGATTGCGTAGCCTCTCGGGCGAATCGGTGGCACTTGGGCATCGCACCTGCCGAGCGAACTCGTCCCAAGCGACGCAACGGGACCGAGAGTCCGGCCCGCCGCTGGCTAGCGATAGACGCGGCGCAAGCGCGACTCCGGCCCTCGACAGTGTGATGGGCGGGACGCGTGCGAGGCGCAGCTGGAGCGCTTGAGGTGGGCAGAATCATAGCAGTGGCGAACCAGAAGGGCGGCGTCGGAAAGACGACGACGGCCGTGAACCTGTCAGCATCGTTGGCCGTCCTGGGGCATCGCGTCCTGCTCGTCGATCTCGATCCGCAGGCGAACTCGACGTCCGGCCTGGGCCTCACGGGAGAGCTTCCCTCTCCGAGCCTCTATGAGGTCATACTCAACGAGGTCGGGGCGTGGGACGCAGTCCAGGCAACCGAGATCCAGGGTCTGGATCTGCTGGCGTCGGCCCCACGCCTCTTCGGGGCCGAGGTCGAGCTCGTGGCCATGGCGCGCCGCGAATTCATTCTTAGAGAACGACTTGCGCCGCTGTCCACCCAGTATGGGTTCGTGATCGTCGACTCCCCTCCATCCCTGGGACTGCTCACCATCAACGGGCTCAACCTCTCGCACTCGGTCCTCATCCCTATGCAGTGCGAGTACTACGCTCTTGAGGGACTGAGCCAGCTCCTCCAGACAGTCCGGCTGGTGCAGGAGAGCCTGAACCCTCAACTGCGGATCGAGGGGATTCTCCTGACCATGTACGACGGCCGGCTGTCGTTGTCCCAACAGGTGGCCGAGGAAGCCAAACGCTTCTTCGGGGACCGGGTATTCAGGACCATGATTCCCAGGAATGTGCGCCTTGGTGAGGCCCCCAGCTTCGGCAAGCCAGTGGCTTTGTACGATCCGTCATGTACTGGTGCAGTGAGCTACATGGAATTAGCAAAGGAAGTTGTAAGCCATGTCCAGGAAAGTACTTGGAAAGGGTCTGAGGGCGCTCATACCTGAGCCCGAACAGGCTGGGCTTGCGGAGGGTGAAGTCTCCGAGTCGGCGGGCAGCGCTGCGCTCGAGGATGCTACGACCGCCGCGGCAGTCCCCCGCCTTGGCGCCGGAGCGTTGAGGGCCGTAGCCCATCTGCGCACCCGGGACATGCTAAAGTATCTCCCCATCAACGCCATAGTCCCCAACCCCAACCAGCCGAGAGGCGACCTCGATCCGGCGTCGCTCGAGGAGCTGTCCCACAGCATCCGGGAGACCGGGCTCCTGGAGCCGGTCGTGGTCAGGCATGTCGGAGATCACTTTGAGCTGGTCGCGGGAGAGCGGCGCTGGCGGGCATGCCGGTTGGCCGGTTGGGCCGAGATCCCGGCGGTCGTCCGCGGCTTCGAGGATCACGAAAGCCTGGAGGCAGCGCTGGTCGAGAACCTCCAGCGGACTGATCTGAACCCTGTCGAGGAGGCCCGTGCGTACCGCGCGCTGGTCGAGAAGTACGGGCTGACCCACGAAGGCATCGCAAAAAAGGTCGGCAAGGACAGGTCAACCATAAGCAACTTGATGCGACTTCTTAGGTTGCCCGAGCATGTTCTGGACCATGTTTCACGTGGAACAGTGTCCGTCGGCCACGTGAAGGTCCTCCTGGGCCTGCCGGATGATCAGGTCATTGCTGCGGTGGATCGAATCATTGCGGATGGATGGTCCGTCCGGCAGGTCGAGGAGTGGATCGCCTCCAAGGCTGGTGCGGCCGGGAAACCGAGCCGGCGGCGCAGGGCGTCGAGGGGGGCCCCGAAGCCTGAAGAGATCATCCGGATCGAGCGAGAGATCTGCCGGCACTTCGCGACCAATGCGAGGATCAGGTTCTCGAGGCGCGGCGGAAGGGTTGAGATAGGGTTCCATGACAATGAAGATCTGAGTCGCATCCTCGATGTCCTGGGAATCGTCGTCCACTGAGCTTGTCTTGTCCGTAATTGATTGCAATACAATGGATTGAAGATGAAGATAGAAGCGCGAGCCGCCCGGAACAGGACAATCAACGTCCTGAAGCGGATGTTCGGGTTCGGTGCCAAGGGCCCTGAAAGTGACAGCCTGGACGTAGTCATTTCCTCGAGCGCCGGCGCCGAGACGATTCACTTCCGGATCCGCAAGCAGGTCGTCGTGGCGATCCTTGGCGGCCTCGCGCTCGTCATCATACTTATGCTCGGGCTGGCCTTTGCCTCCGGCAGCCTCCTGCGCCAAGTGGCTCGGGCGCGGACGGCCAGTGCCGAGAATGCGGAGCTGCGGCGCCAGCTACTCCGTCTGAACGAGCTGGAGAATCAGATCGGTCGCCTCGAGTCGACGAGACGGGCGCTTCTTCGCGTCGCGGGCGTCGAAGACCGGGGTTCCGTGATGGACGGCCCCGCTGCGCTCGGGTCCGACACGATGCGCGCCGCGAGCTATGAGGAGTGGGCGGAGCCTGAGTCCACGCTGTCGGCAGAAGACCTCAAGGAGGTTACGGGCATCCTGCGGCGAGCCCCGCTCGAGGGATCGATCTCTCGTGGCTTCGGCGAGGTCGACAAAAACGGTATCCTACACACGGGCATAGACTTACCGGCAGAAGTAGGGACCGTGGTGAGGGCTCCAGGGGATGGGGTCGTGTCCGAGGTGGGAGCGGACACGACGCTGGGGCAGGTGCTGGTGGTGTCACACGGCCCCAACCTAGAGACCCTCTACGGCCATAACTCGCGCATCCTGGTTCGCGCTGGGGATGCGGTGAGCGAGGGCCAGCCGATCGCCGAGGTGGGAAACACCGGGCTCAGCTCTGGCCCGCACCTGCACTTCGAAATCCGTTGGTTCGGGCGATCGATAGACCCGGCCGCGGTGTTTAAGTCTTTGAATTAGAGTAAGATGGCCGACCAGAAGTAACTCCGTGCGCATCTGCCGCCTGGTTCTCTACAGGGGTTGACAAGATTCGACAATGACAACTCACTACAGGACAAGCGCTTACAATAGATTGTCAACACACGATCCCTGGGGTCTTGGCCTGGGCGGCAACGATGGGCTTGATCCGGGCGCCGGCCCCGCGCCGCAGGAGACGGAGACAAGCATCATGCTGGGTCGAGCGCGCAGGGAAGCGGCTGGCTGCAGGTTGCGGCCGCGATCCGGTGGCCGCCACAGCGCCGCGCGCGCGTGGATCGACACCGCAGCGCCGCGGGACCGTGACGTTGACAGTCGCGCGTGAGGGCACCTAGACTCCGAAAGATGGTCGCCAGGTTGGGCCTCCTCCTCTTCATGGGTTGGCCGCAGCCGTGCGCAGTGTGAGGTGGGGTAGATGCGATCCAGATCAGCTGCTCTGTTCGTCCTGCTGGTGGCAGGGTTTGTCTACTTGCTATGGACCGGCGGGTGCTCCGAGGACCAACCGACCGCGAACGTCGACCAGACGCCTCCCGTGGTCCTGATCGAGGACCCTGCCGAGACCGGGGTGAACGGGGCGACGATCCAGGACAGCACCGACATCCTCATCCACGCGACCGACAACGATGCGATCGATCACGTCGAGGTCTGGTGCGCGTTCCACGCGGACAGCCTCCCGAAGCAGGTCGTGGCAGAAGCGACGCCCGCGGGGGACGGGCTATACACGTATCACTGGGCGACGGCCGCCGTCAGCAACGGCGCGACCGGTTCGCTCTACGCCATCGCGGTGGATCGCGCCGGCAATCGCGCCTCGTCGGAGAAGGTCCGGGTGCTCATCATCAACCAGAGCCAACTCGGACCGCCGGTGGCCGACTTCCTCATTCTGCCGCCCGAGGGCACGGTGGAGACGATGTTCCGCTTCGACCCCAGCGTGACGGCGGACCCGGTGAACCTTCCGGGGGAGATCAAGGTGCGCTGGGACTTCGAGGGGGACGGAATCTGGGACATTGACACTTCCGGGACGAGCACCGTGCTCCAGATCGCGACCCACAGCTACGCGGTGCCCGACACCTACACCGTCAAGTACGAGGCCTACAACAGCTACTTCAGCGTGCCGAACAAGGTGCCGGGTCGCAAGGAACGGCAGTTGGTCGTCAAGCCGGCGTTCGGCATTCCGCGGCCTCCCGAGGGTCAGGAACTCGTGCTGGTCGGGCCCGGCACCTATCCCTTCGGCGCGCTCAGGTGCCCATCGGGTGGGAGCGGGTGCGAGCCGGGGGACGCGGACGAAACGCTCGCGGACACACTGATGGTGCGCATCTCGACCGAGTTCATGATCGACGTGCGGGAAGTGACGAACCGGCTCTACGCCGACTTCCTCAATGAGGCGTACGACAGCGATACGGTTCTGACCTACGACGACGACACCGGCGAGGTGACCGACTTCAAGACCGGTCGCGTCTGGCTCGTGGTCGACGCCTCGCTGACGCGCGTGAAGTATCAGGTGGTCGACAGCACATTCTGGGTCGACGAGATCTACGAGAGCCATCCGGTGACCGGGGTGACCTGGTACGGCGCGACCGGCTACGCCAACTACTACGGGTTGCGGTTGCCGACCGAAGCGGAGTGGGAGATTGCCGCGCGCGGCACGCTGGTGCAGACCGGATACTTCTACCCCTGGACGCCGGCCGGCGTCATCGACGGCGCACACGCGAACTACCGCGATTCGGGCGATCCCTTCGAGTTGGAAGGCGTCGCGATGTCGACCGCGCTGGTGGGCCGATACGACGGAACCTCGCTGGAAGGCTTCCCGACCGCGCTGGCGGTGGGTCCCTTCGGAACCTACGACCAGGCCGGCAACGTTGCGGAGTGGGTGAACGACTGGTACGCGGCGGATACCTACTCCGGCTTGTACACCAGCTTCTCCCAGTTCGGGCTGCCGCCGATCGACCCGCAGGGTCCCGTGACCGGTACCTCCAAGGTACTGAGGGGCGGGAGCTACAACCATCTGCCGTGGGAGCTGCGCGTGACCGACCGGCAGGAGGTGGAGCCTTACGAGAAGGCCGCCTGGATCGGTTTCCGGACCGCCTACACGGTCTTCTTCTAGTCGCGAGCTGTGCTGAGCGCGCCGGCCTTGATCCACGCGCCGCCCGCGCCTCGCCGACGGGCCTGGCGGGCGGCGGTCGACCTGTTCCTCAGCGTGGCGCTGATGGTCCTGGCGCTGTCGTTTCACGCGCCCCTGCCGCAGACGCCGATCCAGGATGACGGGCCGGTAGCGCTGGAGCACCCATCGGTGCGGGAGGGTGTGCCCCCGTGGAGCCGCGCTCCCTTCTACGCCGAATCCTACCGTCCCATCTGGCGTCCGCTGGCGACGCTGACGCTGCGTTGGAACTGGCTGGCGTCCCCGGCCGCGGCCGCGCCGGACCCGGGCGCGGTGCGCCTCGCGCACGAAGCGATGTCGCGGACCAACGTCGTGCTCCTGGCCTTGCTGGGGGCGCTGGCATTCCTCCTCCTGCGCACCCTGCGCCTCGGCCCGCTCGTCGCCTTTGCGCTGGGCGCGATTTTCGTCGTCCACCCGGCGGGGGTGGAATCGGTATCGGTCCTGGCGGGGCGATCGGAGCTCCTGGCGAACGGGATTCTGCTCGGCGCACTGGTGCTCTACGTGGGCGTGATCGCCCGGCGCGCGGCGCCCTTCGCGGGGCCCGGGCACGGCGGCAGCGCGCGCGGAGACCGCGCGTGGCTCTGGCTGGTCTGGGGCGCGGCCTTCTTCCTCGCGCTGCTCAGCCACGAGGCCGCGCTGATCCTGCCGCTGCTCGTGATCGGCTACGAGGCGACGAGTGGCTCCGGCGACCGCACGCGCCGCGCCGCGACCGCGCTGCTCCTCGCCCTGCTTGTCGCGGCGGTCTGGGCGGCGTGTCGCCAGGGGGCGCTGCACGCCTGGCCGTGGGAGCTGCGGCGCAACGTGGCGACCGATTACCTGCGGGCCCTCGGAGGGGGCGAGCGGCTGCGGCTGGCGTTGGATCTGCCGCTGCTCTACCTGGCGCTGCTCATCGGCGTCGCGCCGGTCCTGCCGGACTACGCGCAACGGCTGGCGCGCGCCGCCGGTG
>Ga0163210_1001529_pt1 | contig 10020 bp, 10 predicted proteins | sample Kivu_220m_FD_113536 | JGI IMG/M metagenome (GOLD analysis project Ga0163210, IMG submission 113536) | Freshwater microbial communities from Lake Kivu, Western Province, Rwanda to study Microbial Dark Matter (Phase II) - Kivu_220m | ecosystem: Environmental > Aquatic > Freshwater > Lake ... | reverse complement strand
TGATGGGGCTGACCCTGCTATTGGCGCTGTAGTACCAGTTGATGGGCACTTCCACGATGCGATAACCCCGCTTCTGGGCGATGAACAACACCTCCACGTCGAAGCCCCAGCCGTCCATGGTCTGGTAAGGGAAGATGTCACGGGCCACCTCCCGCCGAAAGCACTTGAAGCCACACTGGGTGTCCTGGAAGCCCGGCACGGCCAACAGGCGGACGAGGAGGTTAAACACTCGTCCCATGAGGTGGCGATAGCCGGGCTCGCCGTAGCGTCGCGCGCCCTCCACCTCCCGTGAGGCGATGGCCACGTCGTACCCTTCGAGTTGAGGCGGAAGGAACCTGGACACCTCTTCGATGGGCATCGAGAGGTCAGCGTCGCAGATGAACAGGTACTCTCCCCGCCCGGCCAACATGCCACGCTTGATGGCCAGCCCCTTACCCCGCCGCTCCTCTCGGATCAGCGAGACGAAGGGATAACGAGACCTGAAGTCCTCGACCACGCCGGCGGTGTCATCCTGACTGGCGTTCTCGACCACGATCACCTCGGCCTCGTAATCCTGCCCCCCCAGGAAAGCAGCGATCTTTTCCAGGCTTCCAGGCAATCGGTGCTCCTCGTTGTGAGCAGGGATGATTATCGAAAGAAGCGGCTCAGTCTTCATGGTGTTGATCCGTCCTTCCTTAACAACAGGTTTTCCCATGACTCGTGAATTCGTGGATTCGTACACTCGTGCTTGCTAATGAGTCAAGATAGATTCCAGGTACTCATCGGTGACCCGTTTGCTGGCCTGCACGGCGCGGCGCCTGGCCAGCATCCGGGGCAGGCCCCACAGTCCGGCCAATTGCCCCCGCAGACGGGCGCGCGCCGCCTCACCCCGCCACGCTTTCAGCGCTTTCCAGGCAATGTCAATCTGGGCACAGACAATCCGCCGCCAGTGTTTTCTCAGCAAGGTCGTCGGGTAGTCCTTGGCCATGACGTAGATGAAGTTGCGGCCGCAATAATAGCTGGCGATTTTCCCCCCGCCGGTGGCGCTCAGCTTGTGGTAAACCACCGCCGTGGGAACGTAGACGCACTTCCAGCCCGCCAGTTGAGCCCGCCAGGCCAGGTCCACGTCCTCGCAGAACGAGAAGAGGTCCTCGTCGAACAGGCCCACCTCGTCCTCGTCCAGCATGGTCCGGCGATAGGCCGCCGCCACGCCCGCCGCCCCAAAAACGTACTCCTCGCCGTCGAACTGCCCCTCGTCCCGCTGCCAGACGCCGCGGTTGCCCGGCACGCCGTCCACCCCGTAGAAATCACCGCTGGTGTGGATGACGTCGCGTTGGTCGAAGAGCAGCACTTTGGGCGTAGCCATCCCCGCCTCAGGATGGCGCCCCAAACCGTCCACTAATTCCTCCAACCAGCGCGGATCCGCCTCAGCGTCGTTGTTGAAAACGGCGATGATTTCCCCCTCGGCCTCACGGATGCCAGCGTTCACCCCCCCAGCGAAGCCCCGGTTCTGTGGCAAGGCTACCACCCTCACCTCCGCGTAATCCCTCTCCACAAGCTCCAGCGAGCCGTCGCTGGAGCCGTTGTCCACCACGATGACCTCAAAGCTGGGGTAGGTCTGGCGGCGCAGGGAATCCAGGCAGGTGGGGAGGTGCTGGGCGCCGTTCCAATTGGGGATGATGATGGAGGTTGGAGGTCGGAGGTTGGAGATTGGAAGTTTGACGTTTGACGTTTGACGTTTGACGTTAGCTGTTGGCATCTCACTGCCCGGCGTCAAAGTAGGCTTGCAAGGCTTCTTCCCACGGGCGCAGTCTGATCCCCAAAGTAGTGGCGGCGCAGAAGTTGCGGAGCGGCGTGTACAGGGGTGGGGTGGATGCGCGGGTGTACTGGTCGGAGGTGATGGGATGAACGGGTACATGCCCTCGCCCTGAAAGCTCCATGATCTTACTTGCGAAGTCGTAGCGGGAACAGGCACCTTCGTTGGTTAGATGGTAAATGCCATAGTGGTCGGTGCGGATTAGTTTGGCGATGGCCTCCGCCAGGTCTGGGGCATAGGTGGGGGAGCTGACCTCGTCGGTGACCACATGCAGCTCACCCCGCTCGTCGGCCAGTTGGATCATCCTGGTCACGAAGTTGTTGCCGCCCTGGGCGTAGAGCCAGGCCGTCCTCACGACGTAGAAGCGATTCAGCAGGGCCTGAGTGATCCATTCGCCCGCCAGCTTGGAGCGGCCATAGGTGTTGGTGGGGTTGGGCTGATCGAACTCCAGATACGGCTCACCCTTGGTGCCGTCGAACACCTCATTGGTGCTGACGTAGACCATCGCCGCGCCGCACCTCTGGCAGGCCAGGGCCACGTTCTGAGTGCCCAGGCCGTTGATGCGATAGGCGGCATCGGGATCGCGCTCGCACCCATCCACGTTGGTCATGGCGGCGGCGTGGATCACCACCTGGGGTCGGAAGTCGGCGATGGCTTGAGCGATAGCCTGTCTATCGGTGATGTCGTGCTCAGGCAAATCCAGGCCCAAAAGCGTACCCCCTGGCAGGGCCTCTTGCAATGCCCTGCCCAATTGTCCTTTGTGACCCGTGATGACGATGCGCATCTCCACCTCCCCAGTGCTACTTTGCTTCACCCAGATTATAGCAGCTTTTGGCAACTTGGGCAATCTTCAGGCATGGGAGTAAACAAATCCGGCACCATTACGTGGTGCCGGGCAAGATTGAACGGATTTCATTCATGGGTCGTCTTTCGCCAGTCAGGCAGTAACGTATGCCGGCGGCAGATCCAGGACACGAACCCCCTGTAGGCGGGAGCGAACTGGGGCCATCTCGGTGACCTCCATGTATATCACTGGTCGGTCAGGCATATCATCCGTTTCTCTGGCCCGCTTAGCGAACTCGATGGCCTGCTGGCTGTATAGGGGATCTCGACGATCCAATAACACGACTTGAGCGCCCTCTGGGATACGTTCAGCAAATTCGGGGTGCTCTATCAAATAGCGCGTAAACTCCATAAACAGCTCATTGAACTTGGCTCGGTAGAAGGCATTCATTTTCCCATCTCCTTCTCGTAAATGGCACGGTATCTTGGCCAATTCTCCATGATGTCCCGTTGGCCAATCGTTAGCACTTCAGCGCTGCTATACCCAGGATACATCTCTTTCGTTTGGGTTGCATCTGGGTGCAGAGTATCCTTGTGTGGCATATCATGAGCACTATCATATCGTACTATGGGATGCCAGTCGCCAGCAATGAGAGCCTCATACTGGATGCGGAATTCAATGATTTCACCTCGCTCCCATACATGCCGATGACGGTAGCGATTCTTGTGTGCTGCATCCAGATAGATCAAGAACTCTCTTTCACCCACGTAGTGTCCCCTGGTGTATAGTAATAGCAAAACCAATTATACTCTTTTTTCCCAATAATACAAAATGCTGATAATGCCGTGCGCCTTGCCTAAACTGCTGTCTTGTGGTAAACTTGATACAACCTATGTTCTGTTTAAGTCTACCAATTTCCCAATTTACCAGTGTACCAGATTCGGAGATTGCACCATGCAATTCGACATTCTCACCCTTTTCCCCGACATCTTTGAAGGCGTTTTCAACGAGAGCATCGTGAAGCGGGCACGGGAGGCGGGCCTCATCTCGATAGCCATCCACAACATCCGCGATTATGCCACCGACAAGCACCATATCACCGACGAGCCACCTTACGGTGGCGGAGGGGGCATGATCATGAAACCTGAGCCCATCTTTCGCGCTGTGGAAGCGATTCTTGCCCCCCCTGCCCCCCCAACGCCTGCCCTGAGCCTTGCCCTGAGCAGGGTCGAAGGGAAGGCCGAAGGGTTGGGGGGAATGGAGGGAGGACAGAGGCCAGAGGTGCCCGTGATCCTGCTCAGCCCCCAGGGTCGCCTGTTCACCCAGGCGGTAGCCAGGGAACTCTCCAGGCATCCTCGTCTGGTCCTCATCTGCGGTCACTACGAAGGGGTGGACGAGCGAGTGCGCCAGTTTCTGGCCACGGACGAGATCTCCATCGGCGACTACGTTCTGACCGGCGGGGAGATTCCGGCCATGGTCATCGTGGATGCGGTGATGCGCCTGGTGCCCGGCGTCCTGGGCGATCCCGGTGCCACCTTCGAGGATTCCCACGCCGAGGGCCTGCTGGAGTACCCCCATTACACTCGGCCTCTTGCCTTTCGGGGATGGCCTGTGCCCGAGGTGCTCCTCTCCGGCCACCACGCCGAGATCGTGCGCTGGCGACGGGAGCAGGCCCTGCGCCGCACCTTCGAGCGCCGCCCCGACCTCCTGGAGAAAGCCCAATTATCCCAGGCCGACCAAGAGTTCCTGCAGCGTCTGGCCCAGGAGGAAACCCAGGTGTAGCCACACAACCTGATTCGGGAGCAGGGTTGTCAGAGTTCCCCCGAGTTCCCCCGAGTTCCCCTGAGTTCCCCCGAGGAAGCCACGCATAACCTCCGAAACTCCAGGAACCTGGGCGACCAAGGCAATTTGCCAATAAGTGTGATTCGTGCTATAATTCCGCATCGTAAATCAGGTGTGACTACTCAGGCTGTCATTGCGAGCAAAGCGAAGCAATCCCCACCCCGCGAATTGGAGATTGCTTCGGCACAAAAACCGTGCCTCGCAATGACACGGGCTGAGCAGTTACAATCAGGTAAGGATTGGTGAAAACAGTGGTAGACCTTGTACGATCCGTTGAACAACAATTCAGGCCCGATCCGAGCATCCCTCAGATCAGGCCAGGGGACACGGTGCGGGTGCACTTTCGCATCGTCGAGGGCGACCGCGAACGAACGCAAGTCTTCCAGGGGACGGTGATGCGTTTGCGAAAGGGAGGCGTGAACGCCAATTTTACCGTGCGGCGTATTGCCTCCCATGGCGTGGGGGTGGAGAGGACCTTTCTGCTGAGCTCTCCGCGACTGGAGAAGGTGGAAATCCTACGCCACGCTTACGTGCGGAGGGGCCAACTCTACTACCTCCGTGGCCGCACGGGCAAAGCAGCCCGCCTGAGGGAGAAGCGCTAGAAAGCGAAAAGCGGGGCGTGGGCGCCAGCCTACGCCCCGCTTCTGTTGAACTGAGTGCGTTACCACTCGTGAGTTGCGGGGTGATGGTGCAGATGCCACATCTGCGGGAGGAGATGGCCCTTTACGCTGCGGGCTATTGCCACATCGCCGGCCTGGACGAGGCCGGGCGAGGCTCCTGGGCAGGCCCGGTGGTGGCCAGCGCCGTCATCCTACCCCCGGACCATCCTGATCTGCCCCAACAACTGGAAGGCGTACGGGATTCCAAACAACTCACCCCCCGGCAGCGCGAGCGCTTGTATCCGATCATCGAGTCGGTAGCTTTGGCGGTGGCAGTGGGGATCGTGCCTGCCGAAAAGATAGATCAGGTCGGCATCGTGCCCGCCACTCGGCAGGCCATGGGCCTGGCCGTCGTCCACCTGAACCTGCGCCCCGATTTCCTCCTCATAGATTTCCTGAGCCTGCCCGATCTGCCTATCTCTCAGAAGGGGATCACCAACGGCGACGCCCTCTCCCTTTCGATAGCCGCCGCCTCTATTGTGGCTAAGGTTACACGAGACAGATTGATGGTCGGACTGGATGCCCAGTATCCTGGATATGGCTTCGCCCGCCACAAGGGTTACGGCACTCGCCAGCACCGCCAGTCTCTCATCCAACTTGGCCCTTCTCCGATCCACCGTCTATCCTATGCTCCTGTCAGACTGATGGTGCGGGAGTAGGAGTTTTGCCATGTTCTGGCGCAGCAAACGAAAGAGAAAGAAGATCGGCCTGGCCCTGAGCGGTGGCTCAGTGAGGGGAGCCGCTCACCTGGGCGTGCTGGAGATCCTGGAGCGGGAGGGCCTTCGGCCCGACTGCGTGGCCGGCGTCAGCGCGGGCTCGGCGGTGGGGGCCGTGTACTGCGCGGGGTTGGATCTGGACGAGATCAAGCGTATCGCATTGGGCCTCCAATGGAGAAAGCTGGGCCGGGTCACGCGCCCCCGTCTGGGCTTCCTCGATGGGCGTCGGCTAGAGCAGTACCTGGAGGAGATCATTGGCCCCCTTCAGTTCGACGAACTGGAGATCTCCTTTGCCGCCGTAGCCGTGGACATCGTGCGCGGCGAGTTGGTGGTGCTCAGAGAGGGGCCAGTGGGTGCGGCCGTGCGGGCCAGTTGTGCCTTGCCAGGTGTCTTCACACCAGTAGAGAGAGGAGAGCAAATCCTGGTGGATGGGGGAGTGCTGAATAACCTGCCCGTCTCCGTCGTGCGCGACATGGGAGCCGACTACGTCATTGCCGTGGACTTGCTTCCTCCCACCATCTGGGGAGCGAGACCCGAGAATCTCTTCGACATGTTCTACATTTCCTTCTACACTCTATTACGTGGCGCTCACAGCGAGGCCGCAGAAGCCGATTGCCTGATCGTCCCCGCCATTGGCAAGTTCAATTGGGTGGACTTCTCCCAGGTTCCTGCCTTGATCGAAAAGGGGAGCGAGGCAGCCGAGGCCAGGATTGAGCAGATCAAGCAAGATCTGGAATCCTGAGCTTGCTAAAAGCGCCATCTTGTGGTAAACTATTGAAAGACGCGCCCCCGTAGCTCAGTGGATAGAGCGGCGGCCTCCGGAGCCGTGCGCGGGCGTTCGAGTCGCCCCGGGGGTACTAAAAACCACCTGACCGCAAGTCAGGTGGTTTTAGTTTGTTACGGCGATGCGCACCGGCTCGCTTTCCAGCCTGTTCCCCCCCGAATCATGACCTACGGCAGTGATAACATGCTCCCCTGGCTCGAGCGGCCACATCACCCGGTATGGCGGCGCAGCGAAACTGACCAGTACCTCCCCATCTACGTACAAAGTCAAACTAGCCACCCTGACCCCCTCGCCTGCCCGCGCCGCCACCTCTATCCTTTGATCGTCCCTGGGCAGGGCCGCGTCCAAGCGATAGACGCTCCCCTGGTGGGGACTGGTGATGATAATTCGTGTTTCGTGTTTCGTGTTTCGTGTTTCCATCCCTTCGGCCAAGCTCAGGCCTGCACTGAACGTGGTCGAAGTGGCAGGCCTCCACCCTCCGACATCCAATACCCAATACCCCATACCTCTCCCCCACTCCATAGCTTCAGTCGGCAAGACCGTATAGATACGCTCCACGATGCGCTCCGGCGGGGTATCCGACGAAGCAGGTTGCCCGGTGGCAGCATCGAGCGCCAAGAGTTGGTGCATCTGGCAGGTCTCTTGGGGCTCGGTGCCGGCGATGAAAAGCTCGCTCCGCCGATGGGGGCAGTAGGGATTGGGAAGCTGGCCCGACAGGGCGCAAACCTCGGCGTGGACCAGGCCCTCCGGCTCGACGAACTCCGCCAGCGGTCGAGCCGCCAGTACCTCCTCCATGAAGTCGTGCCATAAGGGGGCCGCTCCGGCGACGCCGGAAACGTCTCGCATGGGCGAATTGTCGGCGTTGCCGGCCCAGACGCCAACTACCACCCCCCCCCTGCCAGGGGGGGTGTAGCCTATCGTCCAGTTGTCGCGCCAATCGGTGGTGGTGCCCGTTTTCACCGCCGCTGGCCGACTCAACTTGAGCACGCTCCCCTCGCCAAAGGTCGGCATGCGGGCCAGGTCGTCGCTGAGGATGTCGGTGATGAGATAGGCGATCCGTTCGTCGAGGACTCGCTCGCCGCGTTGCGGTGTTCTCTCATACAGGACGCTGCCCTGGCGGTCCTCGACGCGCCGGATAGCCAGCGGCTCCACTTTGTATCCGCCGTTGGCGAAGGCGGCGTAGGCAGCGGTCAGTTCCAGCAGGCGCACCTCGCCTCCTCCCAGGGTAAGGGCCAGGCCGAAGCGTTCGCTATCGTCGAAAGTGGTGATGCCCAGGCTGCGGGCCAGATCTGTCATCTGGTCCAACCCTACGTAGTCCAGCACTTTGACCGCCGGCAGGTTGTAGGATGAAGCCAGAGCCTCTCGCACCAGCACCGGCCCGTGGAAGGTCAGGTCATAATTCAGCGGCACGTAGGGCTCTCCCTCCTTGGTCAAAAAGGCCGTGCGCACGTCCAGGATCATGGTAGCGGGTGTGTAGCCCCTGGCGAAGGCCGCCGCGTAGGTAATGGGCTTGATGGAAGAGCCGGGTTGGCGGGGAGTGAGGGCGCAATTTACCGCCCCGTCAATCTGGGGGTCGAAATAGTTGGGGCTGCCCAACATGGCCAGAATCTCTCCGGTGCTGGGATCCAGGGCCACCAGAGCGGCGTTGTGCACGTTGGGATCGGGCAGATTGCGCTGTGGCCGGTTAGCCAGGAGGGTCAGGCGGCGGCGGGCGATGGACTGAGCCGCCTCTTGCATGTCCACGTCCAGGGTCGTGTAAACCTCCAGGCCACCGCGATAGAGCTGCTCTGGCCCGAATCGCTTCTCCAACAGGCCCCACACGTACATCACGAAGTGAGGGGCGCGGATGGGAAAGGGCACGGCGGCAAAATGGAGATGTTCCTCCCTGGCCAGCCTGGCTTCCTCTTCACCGATGTAGCCGTTTTTAACCATCAGCCCCAACACCACGGCCTGGCGCTCTCTGGCTGCCTGGGGGTTCTCCAGGGGATTGTAGGCAGCGGGGGATTGCGGCAGGCCAGCTATCAGAGCGCACTCGGCCAGGTCCAGCTCACTCGCCGACTTGCCGAAGTAGGTCTGGGCCGCCGCCTCCACCCCATAGGCCAGGTTGCCATAGTAGGTTTCGTTCAGGTAGAGGGCCAGTATCTCGTCTTTGGTATACGTGCGAGCCAACCGCCAGGCTAGGATAGACTCGCGCAGCTTACGGGTCAAGGTGCGCTGAACTCGCTCCTCCGGCGCCAGGAGGAGGTTGCGAGCCAACTGTTGAGTAATGGTGCTGCCGCCAGAGATCACCTCGCCGCCCCGCAGGTTGATGATCAGGGCACGCAAGATAGCCCGCAGGTCCACACCGGGGTTGGTATAGAAGTTGGCATCCTCAGTGGCGATGGTGGCCTGGCGCAGATAAAGGGGGATGTCATCCAGGGGCAAAGGGGTATGCTTGCCGGCGTGGGGATCAATGATCTCATAGAGCAGGCGGCCCTGGCGGTCGTAGATCTTGGTAGTAGGCGCAATCGCCTGGCTGTGCAGGTCGTGGAAAGAGGGGAGGTCAACGATCAGCCAGGCGTACAGGGCCCCGCCTGCCAGGAGCAGTCCTGTTATCGAAATCAACACCAGAAAACGCCAGTTCCGCAACATCATGATCCATTTCAAAGACGCCAAATCTGCGGGGGAAGTTCCCCCACTGATTATACACCCTTTCGCTCGCCTTAACAAACCCTGGACAACGAGACAGGCGCATTTCATACGGCGCCGGCCAGATTGCCAACGAAAAGCCGGGTCAATCGAGCAGGAGTAGTAACAATCACTCGTTCTCGGTTGACTCGTTGCCGATGATTCGCAGGAACATCTCTACCACGAGCGGATCGAAGTGCTTCCCCACCTGCTCGCGGACGTATTGGATGGCTTTTTCCTCCGACCAGGCAGGGCGGTAGGGACGGTCGGAGCGCAATGCGTCCCACACGTCCACCACGGCAAAGATGCGTGCCGCCAGGGGGATTTGCTCACTCCTCAGACCCCGCGGGTAGCCTGTGCCATCCCACTTCTCGTGGTGGCAGTAGGGGATGTCCAGCGCCGGCCGCAGGTAGGCGATGGGCGAGAGCATTTCGTAGGCGTGGACCGGGTGCTGGCGCATGAGCTCCCACTCCTGGTCGGTGAGCAGGTCAGGCTTCAGCAGGATGGCGTCGGAGATGGCTATTTTGCCGATGTCGTGGAGCAGCGCACCCCGGCGCACGTGCACCAGTTCGCCCTCGCTCATGCCCATCGTGCGGGCCAGGCGCAGGGTCATCTCGGTTACGCGCCGCGTGTGGCCCTCGGTCTCGAAATCGCGCAACTCGAGGGCTCTGGACCAGCCTTCCAGGGTGGCGTCGTAGGCCAGGGCCAGTTCGACGTTGGAGCGCTGCAGGTTGTTGAACAGTTCGGCGTTATCTATGGCAATGGCCGCCTGC
>Ga0163210_1001525_pt1 | contig 10033 bp, 5 predicted proteins | sample Kivu_220m_FD_113536 | JGI IMG/M metagenome (GOLD analysis project Ga0163210, IMG submission 113536) | Freshwater microbial communities from Lake Kivu, Western Province, Rwanda to study Microbial Dark Matter (Phase II) - Kivu_220m | ecosystem: Environmental > Aquatic > Freshwater > Lake ... | reverse complement strand
GCCATGCCTTATGCCATTGAAATATTCAATCCAGAAGGAATCTGCAAGAACCAGGTTCAGGAATCCCTTGACGACTTGAAAGGAGATAATTTCAGGCAGCTGTTCACGCAAGAAATTTCCTATCTCGGTGGCAGTGAGTTCAGGATTTTTGCCAGAGAACCGGGTAAAGGAAAAAACCACTACCGTAAAATCACCTTTCTGATCTTTGCGGGTATTTTGTACAAGGATTGATGACGGCTCAATATCAGCCTGGTAAAGAACCTTCAGGCAACGAGAAACCGTTAAAGCAATCCTTTTTTCTATGCGCTCCATCTCTGAGGTACCAAAGAGCCGCAAAGATAATAAAGATCAGGCAATCCGGCAGGCAGTTCCAAGTTTATAAAGGTCAAGGAGGAGAAGAGGAGGATCAGGTTTCAACAATCGTCTTCTGATGGATTTGTCCAACATCCCTAAAACTTGTTTCGTCAAGCCTTTAAGACCTGCCTTCCTGATCCTGATGAAACGTTTGAGAAGGTTGATATCCCTTATCATTTCAACCGGCAGGATTCCGGCCTGGTACAGCTTGACCAGATTACCCACCGATTCATCCACTTTCTCCAGGAAACGGCTGGCAGGTTCAAGCCCGAGATGCATCAGCCCGTTATCGAGGTGCACAATGGAAACATCCATCTCTTTCAAACGAAAACCGAAAAAAGTATCCTCATGTCCGTAACCGGCGATGTTCTCGTTAAACCGGATTTTCTTAAAAACATCCACTGGAACAAGGAAATTAAAGGTTGAGAAAGATTTCCATGGTTTTTTACTACGTATGGAAGCCGGGGCCTGCTCCCGCGATCTGCCGTATCTCCATCTGAGCTCATAAGCCGGATCGGCAGGCTTTTCTTTTGCATACAGGGTTCCTCCCGCAAGAACGGTTTTGGGTTCCAGATGGATGAGATAATTAGTGATATAGTCAGTATGGACAACCCCTGCATCACCATCAATAAACAGTAAATAGGGATAACGGGCCGCCTCCGCCAGACTGTTTCGGTTGACGCTCCGACCCACGGACCGATCCCGGTAAAAACCAACTATTCTCGAAGAATTTTCAAGTTCAGTCTGGTAGGCAGGTTTTTTTAAGTTTGGCGTATCATCACCTATCAGGATCTCATAGTCGACACCCGAACGGTCGAGCTGTTTCTCCAGGTCCCTGGCCAATTGTGTGGGATCCCAGGCAAAAACCGGAATTAATACTGAAAGCATGAACTATTGCGTTAGGTCAAATGTAGTCATTGTCTATCTTTGCCGGAAATTCTGCCTATGGCTTCTTTGCGCCGCTTTTCTATAGTAACGGTTGTCGGCCTGCTTTCATTTTTTTCCTTGCCGGGCCAGGGTTACAGGATCACGGTCCGCGTATTGGACCTGCCCTCTGCCGACTTGATCCTGGCACATCGGTTTGGCATGAAATTCTACACGGATGATACGGTACGCACACAGGGCGACGGGAGTGCCTTGTTTTCCTCCGGAACTCTGATGCCGCAGGGAATGTATCAAATCGTTTTTCCTGATAAGAAATACATTGAGTTCTTTCTCGGTGACCAGCAGGTTTTTGAAATCTCCACTGAGGCTTCTGGCTCCAGGGACAAGATCCTGTTCAACGGATCACCTGAAAACGCAAGCTTCAATCGTTGGCAAACCCGGTTGAGCTCGATCAGGAGCCAATCCTCCTTATTGCAAGAAAAGATCAGAAAAGGCAACCTCTCAGCCGATTCCGTACTATGGGTCAATAAAGAATTAAGGACGCTCAATGCAGCCTCCAACCAGATCTGGGAGACAGCCCTGAATGAATTGCGTGGAACGGTTGCCGGTAAGTTCATCAGCGGCATGAAACCTATACGGATGCCCGATTCCCTGGCTTCGCAGCGGACTCAGGAAGGTCAGATGAAGCAATACAGGTATGTCAGGGAACACTTCTTTGATGACGTGGATCTGGCAGATGAAAGGATGCTGAGGACTCCCCTGATCGAGACTAAACTGGATCAGTACTTCAACCAGGTTGTCCCCCCCTATCCTGATACAATCATCCGGGACGCTGTCACCATTATCGAGCGTTCCCGCTCTCATCCAGAGGTTTTTCACTTCGTTCTCCAGTACCTGTTCAATCTGTATTCGGATCCCAAAATAATGGGAACGGATGCTGTTTATGTTTATCTCGCTGAAAATTATTATCTGAAAGGACAGGCTCCCTGGATCGATTCGACTAACCTGAAGGGAATTCTGGTACGCGTGGCCGAACTGAAGCCATTGCTGCTTGGGAACATGGCACCCGAATTATCGGGATTGGTCAACACGGATGACATCCCCGTAGAGATTGACACCATTAAATGCGAATACCTGGTACTGCTTTTCTGGGATCCCGGGTGCAGCCATTGTAAAATAATAACCCCACAGCTTTATCAGGAATATCAGGCCCTTAAACTTATTGGGTGTGAAATAGCGGCAATCAATACCCATGCTGAAAAAGAGCCCTGGATCAAGTTCATTTCAGAGCATCACCTGGATTGGTACAACTTATATTCTCCCCTTCAATACCGTCAGCTTATCGAGCAATACCAGGTCTACACGACACCGCGGATTTTTGTGCTGGACTCCGACAGGAAGATTGCCGGCAAAGATCTGGCCGTTGAGCAAATCAAGCCATTCATTGAGCAGATCAGGGCTTCTCGCTCAGAAAGGCATTAATGCCTGATAACCACGACTTTTTGAGTAAAGCGATAGTCATCAATCTTCAGGCTGACCAGGTAAATGCCCGATGCAGGCGGGTGAATTTGCAGTTCAATAAGATTGCCCGAACGGGCGAGATCCGACATCACCTTCTGGCCTTTCAGGTTGAAAACCGAAACACCGGCCGTGTTATAAACCAGATGCCCAAGGTCCAAGGAAAAACTACCTTCGTTAGAATTAGGCACGATCCGGATTTCCTGTTCATAGGTATCCGTCAAGTAGGTAGTTTCAAGGGAAATGTCGAGCGATGAATGAATGCCGGCCAGGTCGGTTATTGACAGCCACTGATTGTTCCTGACAGCGAAGGCCGTGCTGGCGCCATCTTTACCACGGTCGACCGACATGGCAGAACAGAAGGTTCCATTCTCCCAGGGCTTTATTTCAAAACCGGCATAGGCTACCTGGTCTTTTAGAAAGCTTTCAGGGCTTTTGAACCAGCAGGTTATCCGGGTGCCAGGTTCCTTGTCGTTCAGCAGGATGGAATCCCGGTGCATTTCTTTCCTGTCAGAATCCCAGACAACCAATGGAAGGTAATAAACGGAATCCCAAAGGGAGATTTTCTCAAGGGCGATAGTAAGGCCCGTGATCATCCTGGCCGTATCACCCGTATTCCGGAACTCTTCCGCATATGCCGTGATTCCTTCGCTGTTGGAGCCGGGACAGTAACCCTGGCTTCCGAGGGTCAGGTATCCGGTATGATCAACCGATGAGACGTTGGAGAAACTAACCGGTTTATAAATGATCACATCCGGTAAAACTTTAATCCGGTTGTAATGGATCAGGGTATAAGTGTTATCGATAAATTCAACCTCTTGTTTTACTGTGAATTCGCCAGCATTTGTGAATGAAAGCACAACAGGTTCCAACCCCGGTGCCATGGAAGGCTCAGCACCGGTCACATTCCAGGTGACCGACAGCGGTTCCCCACGACTGGCATCTGTGAGAGTGATGGCACGGCCACGGACTACCCGGTTTTCGCTGATCCAGCCTCCGGGGCAATCGAAGACCTTGACCGTTTGCCTAATGGAATCCGCCCCCTCGGGGTTCTGCACCTTCAGTGTGATTGTGTAGAGCCCTGTCTGCGTAAAAACCACGGGACCGGGGTCCTGGCCTGACAATAACTCCTGATCAGCACCCGGAATGGTCCAGGTCCAGGAAACCGGGCTTCCCGTTGAGTGATCGGCCAGATAGACATTCTTACCCGGGTGAATAATTTCAGGCCTGACTTCAAAATTGGCCAGAGGTTTTCCGCCGCTGTACGGATCATATCCATTCATAACCTGCGCCCCTGTCTGGCCAGGATCAAGCCAGCATTTCAACTGATCGGAGGAATCGGGATATTTGTCCCAACTGATGGAGATCTTTTGAAAATAATCATTGAAGTTATAATCGCAGCTGGCATCCCCACCGGTCAGATCCCCGACAATCCGGTGATCGGAATTGAACAGGGGTGAACCGGATGAGCCACCTTCCGTTGTCCCAAGGTCCCATTGACTGATCAACCAATGCGTATTGCTATCGTAGCCGCCGCCGAAATCTCCTGTTACAACCCGGTGATACGATTTGGAAATCTTTTTGACATCACCGGCAGGATGGTGGATGCAGGTGACGGAATCCAGATAGATGACCACCCTGCGGTCCCAACCTGCATAATAAGGTTCATAATTCTTAGGGGGTGCGGTATTCAGTTCAACCAGGCTGAAATCCAACTTGCCCGTGGTTGCCAGCAGCCAGGAACCTGAAAGTGAGAATTGCAGCGAGCCTGTTCCTGAGCCACAATCCGGTTTTTCGTAACGGAAATAAAAAACGGATTGCTGGGCATGCCATTCAACACCGATACAATGATTTGCGGTGAAAAGCAGTGGCCTGCCATCGATGGCCGTGTTATTGATCAGAGCTCCTGAACACAACAATGTTCCTCCCCTTATAAATTTTACGACCGATCTTTTTTCGATCTGCCAATCAGCCCCGGCAGGACAATTTATATCTACATTGCATGAACCCGAATGATCCATCACTTCGTACCCGAAAAAACCTTTGAAGTCATGGCTGACCTGCATAATCTCAATGGCCGGTTTAAAATCAGGAAAAGCCGGGAGATCCAGTTCGATGATGATCCGGTCACCGGGGACCGGCATGGTTGGGAAGACTCCAGAACGGGTTTCATTGTCACGGGTAAAGGCACCCCTGACCACCTTGTAATCCTGAGAATAAAGATACAAGGCTGCTCCTGCAGGAATATGAAATTTCCTGAAGATCAGGTTAATTGAACAAGCTCCTTGAGATTCTACTGCCAGTCTCCATATGCGTGACCCATCGCTGAATTCTTCCCACAATCCATCCCTGCTATCCGATAGGGAAACGTTAATCGGATAGGCGAAAACGCTTGATTTCAGGCGATCGGAAAACTGGTTCAGATACTCATTCCTTGCCTGAGGGGTGACGTTTGGCAACCGGAGGATTTCAAGTGCCTGCTTAAGGTCTCTTTCCCGGCTCCACGGGATACCCGGATACTCTACCTGGGCCAGCAACGCACAGGAGAATATCGAGAATAGAAGGGAAAGGCAGATCTTTCTCATGTATGACCGTTTCCGGATTCCCGACAAATGTAGCGATTAATGGAGGCACGCCAAGAACTCAGAAACAAGTTCCTCAATTAAACACTACGCGGTTCGGCCCGATACCCACTTCGATCGAATCGATGAGTGATCCGGCCGGATCATACCGGAGCAACCAACCATTGGCAGTAAAGGTGGGTGCACTGAGACCGTAAATAAGGTCCGTTTCGGGATCAATACCGAAACCGTAGAATATACCCTGGATCAGAGGCACGTCAAGTGCCGTTGAAGCATTGCAGTCCATCTGGTAAACTCCTCCGGATTCAAGATAATAAATGGTTGAACCGTCGGAAGACACACCCAGGCTCATCGGCCAGAAGTAATCTCCCGTCATTCCGACAGGTATGGAGCGGATCGTGGAACCTGTTTGAACATCTATAACCTCAATCGAGGATCCGGTTTCTTCCGCTAGGGTCCAACCCTCCCACACGATTTTACCCTTGCAGAGAACCCAGAGGTTATCTTTTCCATCCAAAACCATATCCGTGGGGTTATAACCGGTTTGCCAGGTCCAGGCCACTTCATCCGAGCGGGAATCAATGACAGTGATCGTACTGTCGTTTCCCCACCCTCCTGAATTGGCAACCAGGACTAAATTGCCATATCGTAAAAGATGCTCAGGCCCAAATCCGCACTGCAAGGAATCCGTTATCTGTAATAAATCGGTGTCAACAACATAAATGGTTCCGGAAAAATTCCCATCCGACAGGTAACCTTTATTATCGCTGACCGGCAGGAAGAACCTGGGGTAACTCAACCCGTCAATGATCCCCAGTGATTCAAACGTGTTCAAATCGACGACCTCCATCTTCTGTGAATTATTGACCACGATAAATCCCTTATTTCCGTGGACAGACATGGACTGGACCACATCACCAAGCGATCTGCCGTTTATCAACTCAAAAATATGATTGACCATTTTAATGGAATCCGGATCGAAATAGCTGACCGATCCGTTGCTGTTGCCGAATCCTCCTTCATTGGTTATAAAAACTCCGTGACGATAGCCTGTATCCGCAGGTTTATCAGGGTTATCCTTGTCACAGGATGGGAGCAAGGCTAGGGGTACAGACAAGAAAACGACAGAGCTAATCCTTTTCATGGTCTTGCAGGGTTTGGTTAAACATATATATTGCTGATAGATAAAAAGAGATGCCAGGTGATGGGTAGGCACGCACCATCTCATAAGAGCAATTGAACAAATTCAAAACGGTAAATGACAATTTCAACAGGCCCGTGCTGAACACGAACTTATAGCTGACCTGAGCATCAACAAGATGGTACGGATTGAGATCAAGCCAGGGATCATGGTCATCGGTCGAAAACCTTCGGCCGGTGAACCGGTAGGTCAAATTGCTTTCGAACCCCGACACGCCAAAGGAACCTGTTGCCTGCAAGAGATGCAACGGCACATAGGGCAACTGCCGGTCTAATCGGCTGACAACCTCAGGTTGAGTAAAATCAAGGCTTTCCGTATAAGAATACATGGCCCGGAAAGCTACCCTGTTCATGCCTGCCGAATAGCGGACAGACAAATCCGATTCGATGCCCTGTGCCCTGACTTTCCTTACATTCAGCGGAGACCAATAAGTGCCGGTCGGAACCCATTGTATCCAGTTGTTGACATCCTGGAAATAAGCCGTCAGTGAGATCTCCGTCTGAAGCGGTATATTAAAGCTTTTGGCCCAGCTTATGCCCAGGTCACAGCCGGTACCGGTTTCAGCAAGGAGTTCAGGATTGCCACCGGGGATCCAGTAACGTTCATTAATGGTCGGCAGTCTGAATTTATTGGAAACCATTGTCAAGAATGTGATGCCTGTTTTTTTTGATCGGTACCGGGCATTAATGGAATAGAGGGTCTTCAAGCCTGTTTTGGTACCTATTATCTCCCTCAAATCGAGACTGGCAAAAAAGTTATTTTTCCCGAACCCTCCTGAGACGAACAGTGAACCGCGGTATTCTTCGATCTGCGCGGTGAACGAACTGCCCGTGGCGGTAAGCCGCTCAAAATCGGTTCCCCCCTCAATCCGGATATTCTGGGTCACGTTCCAGCGACTGCTGATGCCAACCGGCAAGTAGGTCGTTTGAATTCCGGACCACCTGACCAGTGGATCTTCCTGAACTGGTGTTTCCTGATAATACAAGGAGTCCGTAAGCCAGGCACAGGTAATCTCAAGAGTATGCTTTGAGGTATAGCGGTTGAGTCGCGTGAAGATCCTGCCCGAGTAGTCCTGCTGGTTGGAAAGCCATCTGGGCCGGCTGCTCATGGCATTAGGGAGATCCTTGTCGCGGTATTGAAACCAGCTTCCTGAATGAATGATCCACTTGTTTCCCAACCGGATAAACAGGTTCTGCTGAAGCCCGGCGGTAAATAAGGTATCATTTTCCCTCAGCTCCCTCGGATTTTCAGGCTTGAATGCATTCCGGTATGGATAATTATTGGGACTTGTTTGCGCGAATCCTGCCGCCTGGTATTGCCACCAGCGGTTGCCGGTCCGGAAACCGGCCCCGCCCCGTGCATGTCCCCAGGATCCTAATTCTGTATAGACATTAAAAGACACTTTATTGTCCCAGTCAGGTTTATTGATCAGGTTTAGCGATCCGCCGAAGGTTCCGCTGCCGAACAGGGAGCCCGGAACTCCGTAAATGATCTCGAGTGCATCAGCCAGATTGGACGATACCAGGGAAAGATCAATGATCCCGGTCGTCGGGCTGTTTATTGGAATGCCGTTCCAGTTGATCTGGGTGTGCGAGGGAGAGGTTCCCCGCATCCTGATGGATGTCAATGAGCCCTGACCGCCATATTGAGTGATATTCAGGTTGGTTTCCCGTTTGATCACGCTGGCCAAATCATCTCCGTAGTATTTTGTTTTTAAAATGGTATCCAGAGTCAAGCTGTGCATTTCCGATAACCTTTCCGATTTCCTCAAACCCATAATCCGGATCTCTTGAAGCGGAAAATCGACCGATTGTCCACGGGAACCGATTCCGGTCGTCAAGGCGGCAGCCAGTAGAAAAAATCTTGCGAAAATGAAACTGTTGATTCTGTGCATACAGTCTTTCGGTTTATTCCGAACCTACAGATAATTACCCGCACAGGCAGGTCTTCTGACTTACTCCCTGCTCCTGGCGCCTTCCCATCCCTTTCGGAACAGTGGCGGGTTGCCAGTGCAGTTACCGGAGATCACAGCAGCGGAAACTGTCCAGGATTTGAACCTGATTCCCTTTTCTTGTCTTTACCGGTTGGCAAAAACAAACCTGTACCTTGCAAAAATAGTTATATTTAGCTAACGCTTCGGACTTAACCGGAAAAGTGACCTGGTTTTTTATAAACAACCTTCAGGCATGGAGCAGAATTCTGTATATGAGCGGATTAAACAACTTAGAAAAGACCTGGAGTTGCATAACTTCCGGTACTATGTCCTGAACGATCCCCTGGTGACGGATTATGAATATGACAGGTTGATGGAGGAGCTGATCCGTTTGGAACAGGATCATCCTGAATTTGCCGATCCGTTTTCACCCTCGGTCAGGATCGGAGACGACCGGAATCAGGAGTTTACACAGCGGGAGCATGCAACGGCCATGTTTTCTCTCAGCAATTCATACCAGCTGGAGGAAATATATGATTTTGACCAGCGGATCAGGAAAAGTGTCGGAGGACCGGTCGAATATGTTTGCGAGCTCAAATTTGACGGAGCTGCTATCAGTCTTACTTATGAAAATGGCAAATTGCTGCGCGCAGTGACCCGTGGTGATGGATTGGTAGGAGACGATGTCACTTCCAATGTTAAAACCATCCGCAGCATTCCGCTGATATTGAAGGGTGAAGATTACCCCACCCTTTTCGAAATCCGGGGAGAAATCATCCTTTTCAGGAAAGTTTTTGACCAGCTGAATGCCGAAAGGATGGAAGACGGCGATGTTCCCTTTGCCAACCCCAGGAACGCGACTGCGGGTACGCTTAAATTGCAAAACTCCTCAGTTGTTGCCCGACGCCGTCTCGATTGTTTTCTGTACAGCCTGTCAGGCAGGGAACTCCCTGCAAGAACACAATGGGGTAACCTGGAATGGGCCAGGAAAACAGGATTCAGAATATCGGAACATATCGAAGTGCATGACTCGATTGAAGGAGTTTTCACTTTCATAGAAAAATGGTCGACCGGCAGGAAACAATTACCCTTTGATACGGACGGAGCGGTAATTAAAGTGAATTCCCTGGAACAGCAGGCAGAACTCGGCTTCACTGCAAAGAATCCACGGTGGGCTATCGCATTTAAGTATCCTCCGGAAAAGGCTGAAACAACCCTTTTGTCTGTGGATTTCCAGGTAGGAAGAACAGGGGCCGTAACACCCGTCGCAAACCTGGAACCGGTATTTCTGGGAGGGACAACTGTTAAACGTGCATCCTTGCACAATGCCGACCAGATTGCGTTGCTGGACCTTCACCTGGGTGACCGGGTTATAATAGAAAAAGGAGGGGAAATTATCCCTAAAATAACGGGAGTCAATAAATCCGGCAGGGATCTTCTTGCTGTCCCGGTTCAATTCATTTCCATTTGTCCCGAATGTTCCACTCCTCTTTCCAAGGATCCCGGAGAAGCCAGGCATTATTGTCCAAACGAAGACGGCTGTCCACCCCAGATCAAGGG
>Ga0163210_1001522_pt1 | contig 10046 bp, 7 predicted proteins | sample Kivu_220m_FD_113536 | JGI IMG/M metagenome (GOLD analysis project Ga0163210, IMG submission 113536) | Freshwater microbial communities from Lake Kivu, Western Province, Rwanda to study Microbial Dark Matter (Phase II) - Kivu_220m | ecosystem: Environmental > Aquatic > Freshwater > Lake ... | reverse complement strand
GGTGATAGAAATGTGTAGAAGCTATGGAAGGGAAATCAAGTGGCTCATGTTCGCTTGGTCGTTGGTAAGTGCCCCGCAGGGGTATCGAATCCAACATTAGGTGCAACGAACTCCAGCGATTGCAGCCGGTTTGACCGACAACCAGTGGACACCTGCCGAATTATTCGCTTTCAATGTGCCCTAGCTCGCTGGAAACCGCCCGTCCAGCGTGGTAGACCTTCCAACACTATGCTCCAATTGGCCCAAAGGTGGGCCAGTTGACCACGTTTAACTGCGGTGACACCCAGCATTGCAAGAACGGAATAAATAGGTGGTAATGGAATGCTGTTATCCCCCCATCAAAGTATTCGCAGGTAGATTACGCAGGTCGTATATCTTTAGCCTTACCTGCGGATGATTGGCTGCGCTACCCACACCCAGTACTCGCATCCCGGCCGCCAGTCCGGCTTCGACGCCGGCGAAAGCGTCTTCTACAACCAGACAGGCTGATGGCGAAATACCTAGCCGTTCTGCCGCGAGCAGGAAGACTTCGGGATCGGGTTTGCTGCGGGTGATGTCATTGCCGTCTGCCACGGCGTTGAAGTAATCGGATAAACCTATTTGTGCCAGGATGAGCGGGGTGTTGCGGCTGGAGGAGCCGATGGCGATTTTGATTTGCTTTGTTTTGAGTTCAGCAAGTAATTCCATCACACCCGGCAGGATGTCTTTGGGACTGACCTGATTCAAGAACTCGCGGTAGTAGGTGTTCTTGCGTTCTGCGAATTCCAGTTTTTCAGCCGCGGTATAAGGTTGTATTGCCTTTTCAAGGATGATTTCGAGACTTTCCATACGGCTGACGCCGCGCAGGCGTTCGTTGATGTGACGGTCAAAGTGAATGCCCAATTCATCGGCGAGACGCTGCCAGCCGAGGTAGTGGTATTCGTCTGTTGAAACGATGACCCCGTCCAGGTCGAAGATCACGGCTTGGATAACGGAAGCAGGCTCAGGCTTGGTCATGATCCGCCCCGCCGTTCATCTGGCAACGGTACGCTCACGAGATCCGCACCCACTTCATAGCGCTGATCAAACACATCCAGTGAAACGGCGGAGCCTTCCACTGTTTGGATGGAAACCGAATCGTGACTCACTTTTACCTGAAGCAATGAACCGCGATAGAGCACGCGGAAGGTGAACGCCTGCCAGTCTTTGGGTAGTGATGGATTCAAACTCAGCACTTCGCCATCGGAGCGCAGACCGCCAAAGCCGTAAACCATGTTCAGCCATGCCGCCGCCATGGAGGTGGTATGCAGACCTTCGTGCGTGTTGCGGTTGTAGTTGTCGAGATCAAGCCGCGCGGCGTGGAGGGCGTACTGGTATGCTTCGGCATGTTTGCCGAGTTCCGCCGCCATGATGGAGTGAATGGAGGGCGAGAGCGATGACTCGTGACTGCAACGCGCTTCGTAGAATTCGTAGTTCGCCTGTTTGACATCCAACGGATATTCGTGACTGAAAAAGAACAGGAACAACAGCACATCGGGTTGTTTAATCGGGTTGACGCGGAAAATGGAATCGTATGCCCAGTGTTTATAGATGGGAAATTGCGTGGGCGGGATTTGGCGCACATCCACATGCGGCATGTCGAAGTAGCCATCGTGCTGCTCGAACAGGCGCGTGGCGGGATCATAGTTGATGCGTATTTTCTCAGCCATGTGACTCCAATCTGTGAGTTCATCTGGCTGGAGTTTGGTTTTGGCGATGGCGGCAGACAGCGCTTCGGGTGCGGATGTTTTCATTTCAGTGATGGTTGCCTGAGTCCATTCAAATGTTTTCTTTGCCATCAAGTTGGTGTAAACGTTGTTATGCACCATCATGTGAAATTCGTCGGCGCCCATCACGCCCCAGAAACCGAAGTCGCCATTTTGCGGACTCCATGCGCCGCGGCTGGCAAAGAAGCGACTGACTTCGATCAACATTTCCAAACCCTGTCCGTAGAGAAATTCTTTGTCGTTCGTTACATTGACGTAATGCCAGATGCCATAAGAAACAGCCGCGCTGACATGGATTTCCAGATCGCCGTGTTGCCAGGTGCCCACACTTTCGGTGCCGTCAATCGTGCCCATCGGGTAACGCGCGCCACGGCAATCCAGTTGTTGTGCGCGCTCGATGGCTTGCGGCAGGGTGTGATAGCGGTAGCCGAGCAGGTTGCGCGCGGCGGCGGGATTGTTGAACATGTAGAATGGCAGGCAATAGGTTTCGGTGTCCCAGAACGTCCAGCCATAATAGAACTCGCCCGTCAATCCTTTTGCGCCGACATTTAACCCTGGGTTAACGCCGTGATAAGTTTGATGAAGTTGGAAAATGCAAAAGCGGATGCCCTGCTGGTTTTCGGGATCACCTTCAATGGAGATATCGAGACGGTTCCAAACATCGGACCAGTAGCCTGCTTGCGCTTCCAGGGCTTGATCAAAGCCCAAGCCTGTCCCGTTAAGAAAAACCGTCATGCCTTGATTCCAAACTTCATCAGGTGAGACTCCCGCCTGACGCTCGGCATGGTTGACTGCCAACTTGTCGAATACCAGTGCTTGTCCCTGTTTTATGGAAAGTGTGAATTGCTGTCCAATAAATTTTTCTTTCTCAATGGGTTTTGAATCAAACGTTTGCGAACATTGAATTTCAAATGCTGAAAAAACCTGCTGACCGCTGGAACGAGTCTGCGCGAGAATGGATGCGCCATTGTTCAACGACTCAGCGCGTGTGCTCTGCCAAAAACTTTGCCCTTCAAGTTCGTATGGGATGGAAAAATCCAAACCAGACTCAACCTCCACGCTGCCTGAAAAATTGAGCGGTTGGATGGTCACGCGCAGGCAGCCCAGGTTCGCGTTAACCATGCTGACAAAGCGGACAAAGGTCAGGCGTAGTTCCTTTTCCGTTGCGGTGCGCCAGGTGAAGGTGCGCGTGAGCGTGCCCTGACGCAGATCCAGACGGCGCTCGAAATCTTTAATCTGGCTGACTGCCAGATCCAACGTTTCACCATCCACACTGAGACGGGTGTGCAGCCAATCCACGTTGTTGATCATGAAACACAGCCGCTTCGAAAGTCCTTTGAAATATTGCGGATGGATAATGGGCGTCTCTTCGTAGACGCCGTTGAGATAACTACCGCGCAGGCTGCTGCCGCTGTAGGGTTCTTCAAAGTAGCCGCGCACGCCCATGTATTCATTGCCCAGCGAAAAGATGGATTCGGAAACGCGGGTGCGGTCTGTATGAAAACCGTGTTCGATCACTGCCCACGGGTCAACTTCGAGATAACGGTCTGCTACTTTTGTCATGGGTTGCTCCAGGTCGTAAAAATCGCCCCATTGCAGGGGCGGCGTTCATCGTGATGAGTATACAGAAAAGGTTTCAGGTAGAGCCTTTCATGTCGTGAATCTGGCGGGTTTTTGGCAAAGGAATATCAGTCTCGTTGTGCACGAAGCCGATATACTTTCGATTCAGGAAACCTAAAACATGGAAAACACAAACCCTGCACGCACTTTTCAACTCCCCTTTCGTCAGGTTCATCTCGATTTTCACACCAGTGAACATATCCCGGATGTTGGCGCAAAATTTTCAAAAAGCCAATTCCAGGAAGCGCTAAGGCTCGGGCATGTTGACTCAATCACCCTGTTCGCCAAATGCCACCACGGGCTGAGTTATTACCCAACCAAAATCGGGCGGATGCACCCTCACTTGAAGCGGGATTTGCTGGGCGAGCAAATCGAAGCCTGTCGTGAGATCGGTGTGCGTTGTCCCATCTATCTTTCGGCGGGAATTGATGAATGGATGGCGTTGAATCATCCTGAATGGCTTATCGTCGGGAAAAATGGTGCGGGCAAAGAGCCACTCGCGGCGGGCTGGAATCTGATGCGGTTCAATTCGCCCTACCTGGATTATCTCTGCGCGCAAATTGAAGAAGTGGTCAACCTTTGGGCTGACAACGACGGCATATTTTTGGACATTATTGCTCCCCGCCATGATTACAGTCACGCCAGCCTACTGGAGATGCGCCGTCTGGGGCTTGACCCCGCCAACGATGCGGATATAGCGAAATTTGCCCAGCAAGTTTTGCTTGAGTATTACCAGCGGACGAATGCCGCAGTGCGCAGTGTGCGCGCCGATACGCAGGTCTTTCACAACGGCGGGCACATTCCCATCGGGGCACACGGGTTCAACTTTTTCAACAGCCATTTTGAACTCGAGTCCCTGCCGACAGGCGGCTGGGGCTATGACCATTTTCCGCTTTCGGCGCGTTATGCCATGACCCAGCCCCGCGAATTTTTGGGGATGACCGGCAAATTTCACGGTAGTTGGGGCGAGTTCGGAGGATTCAAACGTCCCGCGGCGCTCCGTTATGAGTGTTCCGCCATGCTGGCGAACGGGGCAAAATGCTCGATTGGTGACCAATTACACCCCAGCGGCGAAATGAATCTGGACACGTACGCGCTAATCGGTGCCGCCTACGCCGAAGTGCAAACCAAAGAAGCCTGGGTAAAAGAAATCAGCCCTGCCGCACAGGTTGCCATCGTCAGCGCCGAGTCTCATCAAAGTGAATGGCGGGGTCTTGATGTCTCCCGTATTAATGATGAAGGCGCGGCGCGGATGCTGCTTGAACTTCATATTCCGTTCGTCATTCTGGATGAACATGCCAGTTGGGATGGATATGAAGTTGTTATCTTGCCCGATGGCTTTGAACTCAGCCTCGCCAAACTGGAACAGGCACAAATTTTTATCAAGAATGGCGGACGTATCATCGCCGCAGGTTCGGCGCTGCTCAATGAGTCGAAGGATGCTTTTGTGCTAAATCCGAGCGCAACGCTGATTGGGCGTTCACCATATGATCCTGATTACCTGGTTGCCAGCGAGTTATCGCAGGAAGTCCCCGTGAAATCTCCTATTGTGATTGAAGGTGGCGCCTATGAAATCAAAACTGAAAGCGCCCAAGTGCTCGCGGAACGGCGCGTGCCATACTTCAACCGCACCTGGGAACATTTCTGTTCGCACCAACACGCCCCCGACTCGCCTGAGATGGTTGGTCCCGCCGCCATTTTCGGGAACGGCATTGTTTATTTTGCCCACAATCTTTTCAGCCAGTACCGGCTGATGGCGCAGCCGCTTTATCGTGACTTTTTCTGCGCCGCGCTCAAACTTTGCTTCCCCGCCGGGCTTCCCGTCCAGACCAACCTGCCGACAGTGGCGCGTTTTAATTTGCTCGAACAAAAGCAGGCGAAACGCTTCATTGCCCATCTTTTGTATGCCCCAATCTCCTTCCGCGCCATGAAAATGACCTGGGGCACGCCCCAGCCTTTGGAGATCATTGAAGAACTGCTCCCTTTGCAGAACATTCAGGTTGCGCTGAAAATCAAAGAAGCGATTAAGAAAGTTTCCCTTGTTCCCAGCTGTGTGGAACTTGTGTTTACCCAAACCGGCGCTGATGTCAGTTTTGCGGTTCCAGAATTTACCGGTCACCAGATGGTGGAACTCAGGTATCAGTAAAAAAACCTTACACATTAGTATTGACGAAGTTACTCACCGTAGTTACAATACAAGCCATGAAATTCATCTGGGACGAAAACAAGCGGCTTTCCAACATGAAGAAACACGGCATAGACTTTGCCGACGTACCAGCCATGTTCGAGGGCGATGTTTTCACTATCGAAGATACCCGCTTTGACTATGGCGAAACACGTTACATCACCTTCGGGCTTTTGCAATATCGTGTGATTGTAGTTGCGCACACGGATCAAAATGGCGTGATTCGAATTATCTCCGCCAGAAAGGCGACAAAAAATGAAGAAACCACTTATTTCAAAGAAATTGGGTACTGATTATAAACGGCTTGACGCCATGACCGATGCCGACATTGACCTTTCCGACATTCCCGAAGTGACGCCTGAAATGTTTGCAAAAGGCGTTGTTCGGCGCGGACTTAAACCAATCACCAAACAGCAACTCACGCTACGCCTCGACAGTGACGTTATCGAATGGTTCAGGGGTCAAGGCAGCGGCTACCAAACAAAGATGAACGCTTTGTTACGCGCCTACATGGAGGAACATAAAAGGATGGTTGGCGCACACGCAAAAACAGCGCAATGAGCCCAGGGTATTCTTGGACGGTTTCCACCGCTGATACACCCCTCCAAAGCCTTACGCTGCGACCACAGGGAGTCTCGAAGCAGACACTTCCTCCCACAACCCAAAGACAAAAACTTCCGAAATCTCGGCAACTTCGGAAGTTTTCTTCTAGAAAAACCTTTCACCCGCCGAAAGAAGCCAAACCTGGCGCGTTATAATCACTCCAGACCCCAAAAAGCGAGCGCTTATGACCACACCCCCTTCCGAATGGATGCAGGACATGCAAAACACCCTGCGCAGCCTGCAACGCCAGACCATCACCTTTACATTGCCCGTTTGTGGCGCGGCGGGGCTGGCGTTATTACTGGTTGCCATCCGCTCACCCCAGCCGTTTTGGGGGTTGCTGTTGGCGGCAGGCATGTTCGCGCTCATCCCGCTCGCCTGGCAAATCTCCAAAACATCTTACCTGTGGGCGGCGCTCCTGCTGGTAGGTACGATATGGGGATACGTTATTGCTATCGCTGCATTTCTCAAACTCGAAGCGGTGCTTTTCCTGCTCATCATCCCGGTGGGGTTGTGTACGCTGATGTTGGGGATTTGGGCAGGCCTGGCCCTTTTAGCGGCTTCCACCATCCTGCTCTTTTTCCCGCCCGAGTTTTTAGCGTTCCTTACCCCGCCGACACAGGTTTCCGTTTCGATTGGCATGTTCGCCACCTGGGGCATGCTCTGGCTGACGCTTTACCCGCTTTTGAACACCCTGCAATGGGCATGGGATAGTTATCGCACCAGCACCGCCGCGTTGGAACAGGCGCGAACCTTCCAAAGTAAACTTCAAGAATCGATTCAAGATTTAGGCGCGGTCACCGCCCAACTCAAACGCCAGAACGAAATCTCGCATAACCTGCGTCTTATTGCTGAGGAGGAGCGTCGTGCCAAGCAGGAGTTTGTTGCCAATGTCAGCCATGAACTGCGCACCCCGCTCAACATGATTATCGGGTTCAGCAGCACAATGCTGGCTTCACCAGGCGTGTACGGTAAACTCCCACCCAAACTGCTTGCTGATTTACAGGTCATCCTGCGCAACAGCACGCACCTTTCGGAGTTGATTGACGATGTGCTTGACTTGAGCCAGATCAATGCTGATCGCATGGCGCTCGCGAAGGAACAGGTCAATCTGCGTGAGTTGGTGGATGTCGCGGTAACGGCGGTCCGCCCGTTGTTTGAGTCGAAAAAAATCAGCCTGGAAGTGGATTTCCCCATAGATATCCCGCTGATTTTGTGTGACCCCACCCGTATCCGCGAAGTACTGTTGAATCTGCTCAGCAATGCCGGGCGGTTCACCGAGCAGGGCGGGGTTACTGTTAGGGTCACGGCGACACAGGCTGAGGTGGAAGTGAGCGTCAGCGATACGGGGCCGGGTATCCCGCTTGAGAGTCAGAAAAAACTGTTCGAGCCGTTCCAGCAAGCGGATGGCTCCATCCGCCGGAAATATGGCGGCACCGGGCTGGGGTTGAGCATCAGCAAGGCTTTTGTGGAACTGCACAACGGCAAAATGTGGGTGGAAAGCACCCCGGGGCATGGCACAACGTTTTATTTCAGCCTGCCGCTGCTGACGCCCGCTGTTGAGCCGGTCAGCCTGATGCGCTGGTTCAACCCGTACCAATCGTATGACGATACCCGTCACGTGACCAAATTCCCCGAAGTGGACACGCGCCCGCGGCTGGTGGTGGTGGAGCGCGGCACGGTGTTGCAAAAACTCCTGCGCCGCCATGCCACCGATGCGAATCTGGTGGTCTTTGAAACACTGGATTTGGCGGTGAAGGATATGGTGGAAATCAGCCCGCAGGCATTGTTTATCAACCAATCGCCCATCGAAAATGCGTTGGAGCAGTTGAAGGAGCCGGGCGCGCTGCCGGAAGGTGTGCCTGCGCTGGTTTGTGCCTTGCAAGATAAAGACCCGCGCGCTGGTGAACTACGCGTGGCAGATTACCTGGTAAAACCGGTCAGCCGCGATGCGCTTTTGGCGGCGATCCATGCGTTGGGCAAGCCGGTGCAGACGATTTTAGTGGTGGACGACGAGCCGGAAGTGCGCCAACTCTACCGGCGTATGCTGGATTCGGATGAGACTGAGTATCGTGTCTTACGCGCCGGGGATTGCGTCCAGGCGTTGGAGATGCTGGCAAACGAAAAAGTGGATTTGATCCTGCTGGATGTGAGCATGCCGCGCATGGATGGGTTCCAATTCTTATCAGTGCGCGAAACACTCCCGGAACTGCGGGATGTGCCGGTCATCATGCTCTCAGCACGTGACCCGCAGGGCGAGCCGGTGCTGAGTAATGCGCTGGCGGTGGCGTATGGCAGCGGCTTCTCGGCGCGCAGGGTGCTGGAGTGCGCAGAGGCGTTAATGAATGTGCTCGCGCCGGGGGAGAAAAAATAACCGCGAAGGGTGCTAAGAAAATCTTAGCGTGCTTCGCGGTTCAATATGGTGTTCGTTTGCCGAATTAAATTCCCAACTTATTGAATATTTCCAATAATTGCTGCGCCGTGAACGGCTTTTTGAGGAAAGCATCCGCGCCGAGCATGTTCGCCAGTTTTTCCTGCGGCAGGATGGTGGAGATGATGACTGGCAGGTTGCCCCCCTGTGGGTGTTGTTTGACTCGCGCCAACAGACTCCAGCCGTCAGTTTCAGGGAGCATGACATCAAGAATGACAATTGCCGGGTGATGCTGTTCGAGCAGGGATAACGCCTGGGCGGGATGGTTTGTCCCGACAAAGGTATAGGGGCTGTTGACTAAATAACGTTCCAGCAATAGCAATGTATCCTGGTTATCGTCCACTACCAACACAACTGGTTTTTGTGCGCCGGCATTCAGCGTCAACGCACCGGTGAATTTTCCGCGCTTCCAATCCGTAACCAACGCGCCGCCACAAGTTTCTACAACCTGATGTGTAAGGGTAATGCTATTGGCAAGATCAGCGGGCAGGCTCGTTTTCTTTTGTTGAGCGGATTCCGCTGCAAAGGTCAGTTCCACGCTGGTGCCTTGGGACGCGCCGCGCACACTTAGCGTCCCACCCGGAAAGGATTCCGCGATCAACCCGCTGAGATGGAGAATCGCCTGCTGAAGTGGAACGATGTGGGCTATGGCTTGGGGTAAATCATCAGGCAAATCCACGCGGACGGTGATAGACTTTGCCCGAAAGAGCGGCGCGAGCGTTTCGAGAGTCGGGCGCAGCAGTTCGCGCAAATCCACTTTTTCAAGCGGATAGGTTTTCTTGAGCCAGTCAATTTCCTGCTGAACTTGATCGGGCGCTTCAGACTCGTCTTCGACATCGTCGCCATTCCAATCGAGCACAAACCCATGTTCGGCGGCGAGCGATTCTGCCAACGCGCGCAAGGCTTGTCCTTCAAGCCGTTGCAGGTGGCGCAGGCTGAGTGCCATATCCCTGGCAACTTCTTTCTGGCTCATGTGCTCAACGAAGCGATAGGTCAACAGGTCATAATAGCGGTGGGCGTTGGAATTCGTGGGAGTGTTCAGGGCAGGCTTAATTGTGGAAACGGAATCAAGAATCAGCGTGCGCAGATCCGCCACGGGGTCGTTAAGCGTCCCCAGTCCCAGCAGGGCGGGCAGGGGGTTATGGCGCAACTCCACAGGGTCGTAGAGATGTTGCAAAGCGCGGCGCAAGGCGCGAGTCAGTTCAGTGCTTGGGAGGAGAGTCGGCATGTCGTCTTTGTGTCATCCAAATGGCGCAGGCGCGCCCAAAAATCAGTCCGAAAAGATTATAACATTGTCAGTACTGGCACCCATTCATCGCTTATCATTCTACTCATGATACATCTCACTGAAACTCCCCGAGAAAAACAGAAAGCCCTGTCTTTTACCGAGACAGGTGCTCTGGCCGCCTGGCTGTCACGGCTGGTGCGGGATTTACGCAAGAATGGCCCGTTCCTGTTGATG
>Ga0163210_1001519_pt1 | contig 10068 bp, 9 predicted proteins | sample Kivu_220m_FD_113536 | JGI IMG/M metagenome (GOLD analysis project Ga0163210, IMG submission 113536) | Freshwater microbial communities from Lake Kivu, Western Province, Rwanda to study Microbial Dark Matter (Phase II) - Kivu_220m | ecosystem: Environmental > Aquatic > Freshwater > Lake ... | reverse complement strand
CGTGATCTGCGGTATCCATACCCAATCCGCGCGCGTGCGGAACGGCGCAAATCTCTTCAACACCTGACGCGGCGTGCTGTTATTTGCCGTCGCGCGGCTGGAGAGTTCGACCAAGCCGATTTCGTTAGCGAAGGCGTAAGCGATGGCGCGGCTGTCGGGTGCGATCGCGAAATTCGTCCCCCACCAACTGAAGGGCGCGGGAATGCTCCCCGTCCAAATCGTCTGCGGCGACTTGAGTGGAATGGTGTCGCTCACCGCGAGCGACGCGAGCAACAAATCGTTGTGCGCTTTCCAGCCCGGCGCGCCGGGTGCCTTTTCGCCGGTGGAATAGACAATGCTGCGCGCGTCCGGCGCGATCTGCGCGTACAGCACATCGTTGACGGGCAGCGCGCGCGGCGTTTCGCCGAGAACGAGCGTATCGATCAGCCAGAGCGTGTTCAGCCCGTTCGACTGGTCATCCGCGGCGCGCGAGAAGAGCAGATAACGACCATCGGACGAGAGCGAGAACGCGCGCCCATCCAGGTCGCCGGTCGAAGTGAGCGGACGCTTTTCGCTGCTGGAATGTCGCATCACCCACGCGTTGCCGTTCGCGAGGTAGACGACGCTGCCGGTCAACGGGACGGAAGGCAGACTGCCCTGCGTCCCAACCGCCATGATTTCGTCTTGGGGCTGGCTGATAATCCGGCGCCCGGTCTCGCGGTGCGAGGTCTCTTGACCGTCTTCGAGCGTAATGGCGTACGTGATTTCCACAGTGCCATTGGCGCCCAGTTGGAGAACGCGCATCTGGCTCTGCGGATACGATTCATCCCGCACCAGCTGGCGCGTGAAGGGAATCGGCTGGCTCACCACTTCGGTCTGGATCTGCACGCGTTTGACGGTAATGGTCGCGCTGCGGGCGACTTCGGCAAATAAAGGCGGATCGACGCGGTCGTTATCGCCCAGCGCGATGTTCTGCTCGGTCAGCACGTCTTGGACGGTGACGCCTTGGGTCTCGATCACGCGGCGGTCGCCGTCGACCAAGATCACGACGCGTTTGGGCGCGGGCGCGCACGCGGCGAGGAAGACCAACCACAAAGACACAAAGACACAAAAAAAGGATAGGAGGTCTCGGCGTCTTTGTGGCTGAGGTATCGTCAGAGGTTTATGCGAGGAACGCACGCCGGCAAGTGTAGCACAGGTTGAACGGGGGAGCAAACTCAAAACGTTTTGCGCATCGAGCCAACTTAAGGTATAATGACTTGTGAACGGCACCCTCGACGAGGAGAAGCGGTTGCGCGCGCTAGTCACCGGGCTTAACGGATTTGCCGGCAGCCACCTGGCAGATTGGCTGCTGGCACAGGGAAACATCGAAATATTCGGCGGGGTGTTTGGCAATTGCGAAAACCTCGTCCACCTCGAAGGTCGCGCCACATTTGTCGAAGGCGATCTGCGCGACCTTCGTTTTGCCGAGTCGCTGCTGGCGCAGGCAAAGCCCGACCGCATCTACCATCTGGCCGGGCAAGCGTTTCCTCCCGTCTCGTGGCAAGACCCGTGGAGCACGATGGAGATCAACTTGCGTTCGGAAGTGAACGTGCTGCACGCCGCCGAGCAAGCCCAATTGAACGTGCGCATCCTCGTGATCGGATCATTCGAAGAGTACGGGCGGGTCGATGCGAACGATCTGCCGATGAGTGAAAATGCTCCGCTCCGTCCCGACAGCCCGTACGGGGTCAGCAAAATCGGACAGGATTTTTTGGGGCTGCAATACTATCTGAGCCACCATCTACACGTCGTCCGCGTGCGGCCGTCGAACCATATCGGCCCGCGGCAGAACGAACAATTCGTCACGTCGAACTTTGCCAAACAGATCGCGGAAATCGAAGCCGGCGCGCGCGAGCCGGTTTTGTATGTCGGCAACCTCACCGCGCAGCGCGATTTTACCGACGTGCGCGATATGGTGCGCGCCTACTATCTCGCGCTCGAACGCGGCGCGCCGGGCGAGGTCTACAACATCGGCAGCGGGCGCGCCTGGTCGATCCAGCAGGTGCTCGACTTGATGCTCCAGCAGAGCCGCGTGGCCATCCGCGTGGAGCGGGACCCGGCGCGGCTGCGCCGGGCGGACACGCCGGTGATGTATTGCGACGCCACCAAGTTCCGCGCCCAGACCGGCTGGGAGCCAACAATTCCGTTGGAGCAGAGCCTGCGCGATATCCTGGACTATTGGCGCGGAAAAATCGAACACAAATAGGACAAGATGAAAAAGAAAGTGCTGATCACCGGAATTACCGGGCAAGATGGCTCGTACCTCGCCGAACATCTTTTGGAGCAGGGCTACGAAGTGATCGGAATGGTGCGCCGCACCTCGACGATCAATTTCGAGCGCATCATCGATATCCAGGACAAGATCAAAATCGTGCAGGGCGACCTGCTCGATCCCAGTTCGCTGGTCGACATTCTGCGCGAGCATCGTCCGACGGAGGTGTACAACCTTGCCGCGCAGTCGTTCATCCCAACTTCGTTCAAGCAACCAGTGCTAACCGGCGAATTCACTGCGCTCGGCGTCACGCGCCTGCTGGAAGCGATTCGCATGGTCGATCCAGAGATTCACTTTTATCAGGCGTCGTCCAGCGAGATGTTTGGCAAAGTCGTCGAGATTCCGCAAAAGGAGACAACGCCGTTCCATCCGCGCAGCCCGTACGGCGTGGCCAAAGTATATGGGCACTGGATTACCGTGAACTACCGCGAGTCTTACAATTTGTACGCGGTATCCGGCATACTTTTCAACCACGAAAGTCCCCGCCGTGGCTTGGAATTCGTGACGCACAAAGTCACGTACAACGCCGCCAAGATCGCGCTGGGGCTGGCGGACAAGTTGCCGCTGGGCAATCTGGATTCGCAACGCGACTGGGGTTGGGCGCCGGACTATGTGCGGATGATGCACCTGATGTTGCAGCAAGACCACCCGGAGGACTACGTGATCGCGACCGGGCGCACCCATTCGATCAAGCGGCTGTGCGAAGTCGCGTTTGGCTGCGTTGACCTCGACTGGCAGCGCTACGTCTTCGTGAACCCAGCCGATTTGCGCCCCGCGGACGTGGATGTGCTGATTGGCGATGCGAGCAAGGCGCGGCAGAAACTCGGCTGGGAGCCGACGGTCACGTTCGAGCAGATGATCGAGAAAATGGTCGAGGCAGACCTCGCGGCGCTGAAGAAACAGTATCATTTGTGATGGAAAAACTCTTCGGCACCGACGGCATCCGCGGCGTCGCGAACGAATGGCCCCTGACGCCAGAATTCATTACGCGCATCGGCAGCGCAATCGCCCGGGTGTTGGGGCAGGGCGAGCACACCTTCGCCCTGATCGGCCGCGATACGCGGCAGAGCGGCGCGATGATCGAGAATGCGCTGGCGGCGGGTTTGGTGTTGCAGGGGTTCGATACGCTGCACGTGGGCGTGTTGACGACGCCGGGCATCGCCTATCTGACACGGACACTGGGGGCGCGCTGCGGCATCTCGATTTCGGCGTCGCACAACCCGTTTGAAGACAACGGGATCAAGGTTTTCGGCGCGGACGGTTTCAAGATTCCCGATGCGGACGAGAACGCCATCGAAACGCTGGCACAATCTGCAGCGAACGACAAACCTGGCGCTGCGGTGGGACAGCGTCGCGACGGCACGCGGCACGTCGATGCGTACGTGGATTTCTTGCTCGATGCAGTCAAGCGCGAAAAGATCCTGGGCGGCCAGCGCGTCGCGGTGGATTGCAACAACGGCGCGACGTTTGACTTGGCCAGGCGCACGCTGGCCGCGCTGGGTGCGCAGGTGATCGCGCTGAACGACGCGCCCGATGGCGTCAACATCAACCGTGGCTACGATTCGCTCGAACCGAGATTGCTGCGCGAGACCGTGCTCCATCAGCGCGCCGATTGGGGTGTGCAATTCGACGGCGATGGCGACCGCGCGGTCTTTGTGGACGAACGCGGCAATTACGTCGACGGCGATTTTGTGTTGGCGATCCTCGCGCGCGATTTCAAATCGCGCGGGTTGTTGAATGGCGATGCAGTCGTTTCGACCGTGATGGCCAATGTCGGCTTGGAAAATTCGCTCAGAGAGATCGGCGTGGTGCTGGAACGGACCGCAGTGGGTGACCGCTGGGTGACGGAGCGGATGCGCGCCAGCGGCGCGCTAATCGGCGGCGAGCAGTCGGGGCACATCGTCCTGTTCGACGGAGGCCACACGACTGGCGATGGATTGTACACCGCGATTCGCGTCGCCCAAGTCCTGGCGCGGCGCGGTGAGCCATTATCGGCGCTGGCCGCGTGCATGAAAAAGCACCCGCAGGTTCTGGTGAACGTGCGCGTGCCGCGCAAACCGCCGCTCGAGCAGTCGCCGCAGATTCAAACTCAGGTCGAGCAATCGCGTGCGGCGCTGGGGGATGGCTCGCGCATTTTGCTGCGTTACTCCGGCACGGAGAACCTGGCGCGCGTGATGATCGAAGGGCGCGACGCGGCGGCCATCGCGCGCGAGGCGAACGCGATTGCGGCGGTGATTCGAGAAACGATCACGTAAATCAAATGTGCCAAAGATACCAAATCAGCCAAACGTGCCAAATTCTTTTGGCATATTTGGCACATTTGGCGCATTTGGCAATTTTGGAGTTCGCATGCCTACCCAAATCATCTTCGGAACAGACGGTTGGCGCGGCGTGATTGCCGACGATTATACTTTCGAGAATGTGCGCCGCTGCGCGCACGGGATGGCGCAGTACCTGATCTCGATCCACCAGGCGGCACGCGGGCTGGTGGTCGGCTACGACACGCGCTTTGAATCCGATCTCTTCGCGCAGGCGGTGGCCGAGGTGATCGCCGCGCACGGCATTAAGGTCTATTTGGTCGACCGAGGAACGCCGACGCCGGTCATTTCGTACGCGATCCTGGACAAGAAAGCGGCGGGCGCGGTCAACATCACCGCCAGTCACAATCCGCCGACCTGGAACGGCTTCAAGGTGCGCGCAGATTACGCCGGCGCCATCGCTCCAGAAGGGCTGAAACAAATCGAAGCGCGCATCCCCGCGCCGGAAGACGTCAAGCGGATACCCTTCGAGGACGCGCGCGCACAAGGGCTGATCGAGATATTCGATCCCAAGCCGGCATTTCTAAAGCAGCTCGATAAACTGGTGAACATTGATCCGCTGCGCCGCGCCGGGCTGACGATCGCGGCGGATTCGATGTGGGGCGCGGGCTTTGGCTGGTTCAAGAGCATCCTGGCTGGCGGCACGACGCGCGTCGTCGAGATCCACGGCGAACGCAACCCGGCCTTTCCGGAGATGCACAACCCGGAACCGATTCCGCCGAATGTCGACCACCTGATGGAACTGGTCAAACGTGAACGAGCGCACCTTGGCATTGCGACCGACGGCGACGCGGATCGCATCGGCGGCTCGACCGAGAAGGGTGTGTTCATTCACCAGCTCCAGATGTTCGCACTGCTCGCCCTCTACCTGCTCGAAGTGCGCGGTTTGCGCGGCGCGATTGTGCGGACGCTGAACACGACCCATATGCTCGACGCGTTGGGCAAGCGTTTCAACGTGCCGGTGTACGAGACCGGCGTCGGATTCAAGTACGTCGCGCCGAAGATCATCGAAACCGACGCGCTCATCGGCGGCGAGGAATCCGGTGGCTATGCGTTTCGCAATCACATTCCGGAGCGCGATGGCATCGTCGCCGGGTTGTTCTTGATCGATTTCGTCGTGCAGACCGGCAAGACGCCATCGCAACTGATCGATCATCTTTTCGAGTTGGTCGGTCCGCATTACTACGAGCGCATCGATACCGATTTTCCGGAGGAGCAGCGTGCGGCGATTCAACAGCGCTTGCAAGACGCCAAGCCGAGTGAGATTGCCGGCTTTAGAGTGACCGGCATCAACACGATGGACGGTTTCAAGTACCTGCTGAGTGACGGCGGCTGGCTGGTGATCCGTTTCTCCGGCACCGAGCCGATTATGCGTTTCTACGTCGAGACCACGCGGGACGACAAGCGGCAGGATGTCCTGGACGCAGGACTGAAACTAGCCGGGTTGCAATAGGAATGGGACACAGATGAACACTGATGGACACAGAATCTTGTTTTTTCAGTGTTTATCTGTGTTTGTCCGTGTCCAATTATGTTGGTAGACGCGCATTGCCATCTGGACGACGAGCAATTTGCGGACGAGCTTGACGCGGTGATCGCGCGCGCGGCAGACGCCGGCGTCAAGATGATCATCACCGCCGGTGCGGATGTGGAATCGAGCCGGGCGGCGGTGGCGCTGGCAGAAAAGTACGCCGGCGTTCATGCCGTGGTCGGCGTCCACCCGGAACACGCCGCCGAGTTCAATGACAAGGCGCTTGAAGCCATCCGCGCGCTGGCAACGCAGCGCCAAGTCGTAGGCATCGGCGAGATCGGCCTGGATTTCTATTGGGCGCAGAACCCACCGCGCTCAGTGCAGGAACGTGCCTTGGCCGCGCAGATGGACCTCGCGCAAGAATTGGACAAGCCAGTCGTGATTCACGTCCGCGACGCGCACGCAGAATTGATGGAAATCCTGCAGCGCCGTAGCGGTAAGCCGCGCGGGGTGCTCCACTGTTTTTCTGGCGATCTCGCGATAGCGCAGCGCGCAATCGAGCTGGGTTATTACATTTCGTTTGCCGGGAACGTGACTTTTAGGAACGCGCAGCAACTGCAACAGATCGCGCGCGCCATACCGTTGGAACGTATCATCGTCGAAACGGACTCGCCGTACCTGTCACCGCTGCGCGGCAAACGCAACGAGCCGGCAAACGCCGCGCGAGTTGCCGCGAAGATTGCCGAGTTGAAAAGCATCTCTACGCCGGCGGTCGAACGGGCCACGGCGCAGAGCAGTCGTTTGTTGTTTGGCCTACCCGAGTGAGGGCACTGTTGGGCATTAATTCGATCCTTTCTCCTATTCAGAACGAACTTCAGACCGTCGAGGTGCGCCTGCGCGACGCGATTCGCATCGAATTTGAGCCGCTCGCGAATATCTTCGATTCGCTCGTCAGCAGCGGCGGCAAGCGCATTCGCCCGGCGCTCGCCATCCTCGCGACGCGTTTCCATCCCACCGATCCGGAGAAGGCGATTACGCTGGCCGTTACGCTGGAGTTGGTGCACGCGGCGACGTTGATTCACGATGACCTGATCGACAAATCGCCGCTGCGCCGCGGCAGTCCGACGGTCAGCTCACGGTGGAGCGGCACGGCTACGGTGCTCGCCGGCGATTTCCTGCTCGCGCGCGCGGCGGACATTGCGGCGACAGTCGAGAATTTTCGCGTGATGTCGATTTTTGCGAGGACCCTGATGGCGATTTGCGAGGGCGAGATCCGTCAGGATTTTGGCGGCGCGCACTGGCCCCCGAATCGGGAACAGTATTACCGCCACATCGACAGCAAGACGGCTTCGCTTTTCGCCGCCGCCACCGAAGGGTGGGCGGTGCTGAGCGGGGCACCGGAAAATGAAATTGCCGCACTCAGGACCTACGGGCACAACCTCGGCATGGCGTTTCAGGTCGTGGACGATATTCTGGATTTCACCGCGGACGAGCGGCAGCTGGGCAAGCCGGTTGGCAGCGATCTGCGGCAGGGGACGTACACGCTGCCGGTTTTTTATTTCATCGAGCAGGACGCGCGCGGCTCCAAGATCATCGACCTGGCCAACGAGGATATCGACGCGCTCGTCGACGCGATCCACAATTCGCCGGCGATCGACGCATCGAAAGTCGAAGCACGCCGGTTCGCCCAGACGGCCAAAGACGCGCTCACGATCTTTCCAGACAACGAGTATCGTCGCGCGTTGTTTGATCTGGCAACGTACGTGGTGGATCGGACGCTCTAGGGACACGCGTGGACGTTTCGCTCACCCCGGCGACCTCGGTCATCATCGTCAGTTGGAACGTGCGCGACTTACTCCGACGCTGTCTGCGCTCAGTCGGTAGTGAACAGTCAGCAGTGAACAGTCAGCCGTTTTCTGTTCACTGTTCACGGTTCATTGAAGTACTGGTGGTAGACAACGCGTCTTCTGATGGGACGGTTGAGATGCTGCGCGCGGAATTTCCGGGCGTGCGCGTGATGGCAAATGCTGAGAATGTCGGATTTACGCGCGGCAATAATGAGGCCCTTGCGGAGGCGCAAGGGCGTTATCTTTTTCTGCTCAACCCCGACACAGAGCTGCGCCCCGGCGCGCTGCAAGCGCTGATCGATTACATGGAGGCGCACCCGCGGGTCGGCATCGTCGGACCCCGGCTGTTCTATGGCGACGGTACGCCGCAATCCTCGCGGCGGCGCTTTCCCACGCTCGCGACCGCGTTCCTCGAATCGACGAAGCTGCAGCAATGGTTTCCGCGCAACCGTGTGCTGACGCGCTATTACATGCTCGATACGTCCGACGACGCGACGCAGGAGGTCGATTGGGTCAACGGCTCGGCGATGTTCGTACGCCGCCAAGTGTACGAACAGATTGGCGGCTTCGACGAGGCGTTCTTCATGTACTCGGAGGAACTTGACTGGTGCTACCGCGCCAAGCAGGCCGGCTGGCAGGTCGTCTATTTGCCGACCGCGCAGGTCACGCACTACGAAGGTAAGTCGTCCGAGCAGGTCGTTGCGTCGCGCGACATCTACTTCCATTCGAGTAAGATTCGCTTCTTTCGCAAATATCGCGGCGCGTTCATCGCAGAAATCCTGCGCGCATTTCTGCTACTGACGTTCGTGTACCAAATTGTCGAAGAGGGCGCCAAGTGGCTGGTGGGGCACAAACGCGCTCTGCGCGCGGCGCGGGTCAGGGCGTATTGCCAAGTCCTGAAAAGCGGGTTGGGCAGTTAGAGGGGTGAGTGTGTACAGGAACGCGCAGTGGGGGGGGCACGCCGGTAAGATTTCCGGAAAAGATAAACCATCCAAGGAGAGAGTATGAAGCAAATCACTCTTGGGGATCGCCTCTTGTCGATTGTTGTTTCTTAGAATTGCATAAACCCAGCAAGTGATGTATAGTTGCTATTAGACATGAACCGTTACCAAGACTGGCTCGCGCAAGCGCTGCGCGATCTGGAAAAAACAAAAACTGACATTCACCACGAGTATTGGGAATGGGCGTGTTTCACCGCGCAGCAGGCAACCGAAAAAGCAGTCAAGGCGCTGTTGATGAATCGGGGCGCGGATGCCTGGGGACATGCGATCACGCCGATGCTGCGCTCTCTAAAGGATTTGAGCGTTCCCGCGCGCTTGATTGAGCACGCGCAGCTGCTCGATACATTTTACATTCCGACGCGCTATCCTAATGGCTTTCCAGAAGGCAAGCCAGCGGATTATTACAGCGCTTCCAAAGCGCAAGAGGCATTCGATGCGGCAAGTGCCATCATTCAATTCTGTCAGAATCATCTCGCTGAACCGTGAGCAGCTCTTGACGCGCTTGCGTGAGGTTGCCACGCTAATCCGGCGCGAGAACGATGCCGTCGAAGAAATTCGCGTCTTTGGCTCCCTTGCGCGCGGCGATGCTACCGGTATGAGCGACGCGGATGTCCTCATCGTTTTGCGCCATACCACCGAAACCGATCCACATTCCCGTATTCTCCGGTTCATGCGCTACTTCGACCTCGACCGTGGAACTGATCTGCTCGTTTACACGCGCGCTGAATTGGAACGCGAATTATCCTCGGACAACCGATTCCTCCAGAGAATTTGGCGCGAGAGCATTCCACTCTAACTTATGCGCGTCCTCTTCATCACCGGCGAATTTCCACCGATGCAAGGCGGCGTGGGCGACTGCACGAACGAGATTGCCAAAGGCCTCGCCGCGCTGGGCGTACAAGTGCAGGTGCTGACCTCGTCAAAGGCAGAAGGCACGCTTCGCGGGATGAAGGATGAAGGCAACAGGCCATTCCGCGTCCTGCCCTTCATCCTAAAGTGGGATTGGTCGTGTCTGCGCGCCATCACGCGCGCGGCCCGCGAATTTGCGCCGGATGTCGTTCATATCCAGTACCAGACCGGCGCGTTCGGTATGCATCCGGCGATCGATTTTCTGCCGCGCTACTTGCGCCCGCGCCCG
>Ga0163210_1001518_pt1 | contig 10074 bp, 7 predicted proteins | sample Kivu_220m_FD_113536 | JGI IMG/M metagenome (GOLD analysis project Ga0163210, IMG submission 113536) | Freshwater microbial communities from Lake Kivu, Western Province, Rwanda to study Microbial Dark Matter (Phase II) - Kivu_220m | ecosystem: Environmental > Aquatic > Freshwater > Lake ... | reverse complement strand
AGGAGCAAAAAGCCCAGGTCCAATTCGGCCGTCGCCGCATCTTACCCAAGTACAACTACATGATTCAACCGCGAACTCAGGTTCGGTAGAAAGTGTCCAAGTTATTTTCGGTCAAAGACTTAGTGAGCATCTCGAATACCGCGTTGAACCGATGGGCAACTCCGCGCGAGCATGCTAGACTTGGTATACTCACCTCGATTCCTCGGGCCCTTTTTCGGTCTGAGAAGGGCAAGGGCGAGGTTATTTCCGCGGGGAGGAGTCCATGCCCAATCTCAGTCGAAGACAGTTTCTTCAAGCCACCGCACTCGTCAGCGGCAGTCTGCTGCTGCCGAGCGCGGCCCAAGCCGCCGGCGGCCAACGCTTTCCGTTGCACAAAAAGATTGGCGAAGGCACGACGATTTGCCCGTACTGTTCCTGCGGTTGCGGCTTGATTGTCGCCACGGACGAAACGGGACACATCGTCAACGTCGAAGGCGATCCCGAAAACCCAATCAACCGTGGCGCGCTCGACCCCAAGTCCATCTCGGTGCGGCAGCTCTCAAACAGCCCGCTGCGGCTCGGAACCGTGCGCTATCGCGCGCCCGGCTCGACGCAGTGGGAAGAGAAATCGTGGGACTGGGCGGTCGAACAAATCGCACAGCGCGTGAAGAAGACGCGTGACGCATCGTTCGTCCGCACCATCAAGGTGAACGACAAGGACGTGACCGTCAATCGCACCGAAGGCATCGCCTGGCTGGGCGGTGCGGCGAACAACAACGAGGACTGTTATCTCGCGTCCAAACTGATGCGCTCGCTTGGGCTGGTGTACCTCGAACACCAGGCGCGGATCTGACACTCCGCGACGGTGGCCGGTCTCGGCCCCACATTTGGTCGCGGCGCGATGACGAACGACTGGGTCGATCTGAAGAACAGCGACGTCATCTTCATCATCGGCGCCAACCCCGCCAGCAATCACCCCGCCTCCTTCACCTGGATCGTCTCCGCGCGTGAACGCGGCGCGAAAGTGATCGTCGTCGATCCGGCGTATACGCGCAGCGCCGCTGTCGCCGACGTCTATGCGCCCATCCGCCCCGGCACGGACATCGTGTTCCTCGGGGCGCTGATGAACTACGCGCTGCTGAACAATCTCTACCACGCCGAGTACGTCAGGGCCTACACGAACGCGCTGACGCTGATCAATCCGAACTACAAAGACGCGGCGGACCTCGACGGCCTGTTTTCCGGATACGGCGCCGAGAACAAATCGTACAACACCGCGACCTGGCAGTACCAAACCGAAAAGGTCAGCGTCAAGGTCAAGGATGCGGTGGGCAATGAAACCACGAAAGAAGTGAGCGTTCCCAGGCAAGCCGCGTCGCTCGACGACCCCAACACCGTCTTTTCGATTCTCAAGCAGCACTACGCGCGCTATACGCCGGAGATGGTCGAGCGCGTGTGCGGAACGCCGAAAGACAAGTTCCTCGAGGTCGCGAAAACCTTTTGCGCGAGCGGCGCGCCGGACAAGACGGGCACCATCCTGTACGCCATGGGCCAAACGCAGCATACCGTCGGCACGCAGAACGTTCGCTCGATGGCGATGCTGCAACTCCTGCTGGGGAACATCGGCGTGATCGGCGGCGGCGTGAACGCGCTGCGCGGCGAATCGAACGTGCAGGGATCAACCGACATGGCGCTTCTCTTTGGAGACCTGCCGGGTTATCTCGGCGCGCCGACGGACGGGCACGTCGATCTCTCAACCTACGCGGCGAAATTCGATTCGACGAGCTACTGGGTGAACGGGCCTCGCTTTATCGTGAACCTGCTCAAGGCGTGGTACGGCGACGCGGCAAATAAAGACAACAGCTATGCCTACGACTATCTGCCCAAGACGAGCGGCAACTATTCCTGGATTTCGCTCTTTCAGGCGATGAGCGCGGGAAAACTCAAAGGGCTGTTCTGCATGGGACAGAACCCCGCGGTCTCGGGACCCAACGCGCGAATGGAACGCCAGGCGCTGAACAATCTCGATTGGCTCGTCGTGATGGATTTGTTCGAAACCGAGACGGCGAGTTTTTGGAAAGCGCCCGGCGTAGATTCCAAAACGATCAATACTGAAGTATTCCTCCTGCCCGCGCTGGATGCGATGGAAAAGGAAGGCTCGATTGTCACCAGCGGGCGTCGCATCCAATGGCGACCCAAAGTTGCCTCTGGGCCTGGCGAAGCCCGGAGCGACCTCTGGATACTCGATCAAATCGTCAAGGCGCTCAAGACGGTCTACCGCAATTCGACCGATCCGAAAGACCGCCCGATCCTCGATCTGGCGTGGAACTATGGCGAGGAATCTGAGCCGGATGTATGGGTGGTCGCGCGTGAGATCAACGGCTATGCGCTCGACGCCGTGAAAGACGCAACCGGCAAAGTGATTCTGGACAAAGGCGCGCTGCTGCCGGGCTTCGCCACGATTGCCTCCGCGGCGAACTACGATGCGATTGCGTGCGGCAACTGGGTGTACGCGGGCTATTTTGCGCCGGCCGACGATGGGCGCGGCGTCTGGCGCCCCGCCGCGCGCCGGCGCGGGCAAAAAGACCCGGGCAACCTGGGCCTGTATCCGTACTGGGGATTCACCTGGCCGGCGAATCGACACATTCTCTACAATCGCGCCTCCGCAAAACCGGACGGCACGCCGTGGGCAGAGAACAAGAAATTGATCTGGTGGGATGCGGAGAAGAAAACGTGGACCGGTTATGACGTGCCGGACTTTGTCGCGACCAAAGCGCCGGATGCCAAAGCCGATCCTGCCGGTCTCGGCCTGGCCACCCAAGCCGGAACCGGTGCGTTCCTTATGAAGGCGGATGGCAAAGGGTGGTTGTTCGCGCCGACCGGCTTGACCGATGGTCCCCTGCCGGAACATTACGAGCCCCTGGAATCGCCCGTACGGAATGCCCTATCCGGTTGTCAATCCAACCCGGTGGTGAAGGTGTGGGCGACCGACAAAGACAAACCGATCGGCGACCGAGTCGGGACCTCCGATCAATTTCCGATCGTCTGCACGACCTTCCGGCTTGGCGAACACTGGCAAGCCGGCGCGATGTCGCGCACCCTGCCCTGGCTCGCGGAAATCCAACCCGACCTTTTCGTGCTCGTCGGCCCAGACCTTGCCGCGTCGCGCGGCATCGCCAACGGCGACCGGGTGACGCTGCGCTCAGCGCGCGGCGAGATTCAGGCCGTGGCGATGATCAGCGCGCGGATGAAAGCACTCACCGTGGACGGCAAGCCGGTGCACATCGTCCGTATTCCCTGGCACTGGGGCTGGCAGGGCCTTGCCACCGGCGACGTGGTCAACGATCTAACGCCGCATGTCGGCGATGGCAATACGATGATCCCGGAATACAAAGCATTCCTCGTCGACGTGAAGAAAGCATAGGCAAACAAGTCAAATGTGCCAAAGCTGCCAAATCAGTCTTTTGGCAGATTTGAAGAGGTAAACCATGAGCAAATACGCGATGTTGATAGACGAAACCCGCTGTACGGGCTGCCGCGCCTGTCAGGTCGCCTGCAAGCAGTGGAACGATTTGCCCGCCGAGGTCACCCACAATCGCGGGACGTACACCAACCCGCCCGCGTTGTCTGCCAAGACGTGGAGTCTGATCGAGTTCCAAGAGATCGAAAACGCCGGCAAAGTCGGATTCTACTTCTTAAAGCGCGCGTGCATGCACTGCGAACACCCCGCTTGCGCGTCGGTGTGTCCGGTCGGCGCGTTTCACAAGACCGCGGAGGGTCCGGTCGTCTACGACGACTGGAAGTGCATCGGCTGCCGCTATTGCATGGCGGCGTGTCCGTTTGGCATTCCGACGTTCGATTGGGGCAAAGGGCTGATCGAACAGCCGCTGGTGCGCAAGTGCAACTTTTGCATCGACCGCATCAGCAATGGACTGACGCCCGCCTGCGCCAAAACGTGTCCGTCCAAAGTCATCACGTTCGGCGAGCGGGATCAACTCCTCGCCCTTGGCAAGGCGCGCATTCAGCAAAACCCGGAACGGTACGTGAACCGTGTCTATGGAGAAACGGAAGCCGGCGGCACGTCGGTGCTCTATCTTTCCAGTATTCCCTTCGAGCAACTGGGGCTGCCGCGTCTCGGTTCCGCGCCGGCGCCGCTCTTGAGCGAGCAGGTGATGGGGTATACGCTTCCCTTCGCGGCCGTGTGGGGCACGACGCTGACCGGCCTGGCGCTGCTGTTCCGACTCCGCAATCGAGGCAAGAAACATCCAGCCGCTGAATCGGAAAAGGAGACGACGCCATGAACGCAAACCTCGCGCGCCATCGTCCATCTCTTGGAGTGGTCGTCTTGGGTATACTCATCGCACTGGGGATCGTCGTCGCGCTGATTCGCTACGTGTTCGGACTGGGCGCGATCAGCAATCTGAGCGACGCGTATCCCTGGGGGCTGTGGATCAGTTTCGATCTGCTGTGCGGCGTCGCGCTCGCCGCGGGCGCATTCATCACGGCGTCGACGGTGTACATCTTCGGCCTGGAGCGCTTCCGCCCGATCCTGCGCCCGGCGATTCTCACCGGCTTTCTCGGCTACCTCATGGTGATCGTCGCGCTGCTCGTCGATCTGGGCCGCCCGGAACGGATCTGGCACCTGCTTATCTTTTGGAATCCCGAATCGCCGCTGTTCGAAGTCGGTTGGTGCGTGATGCTCTACACCACCGTCCTCGCGTTCGAATTCAGCCCGATGCTGTTCGAGCGGTTGGGTTGGCGGATCCCCCTCGCGATCATCCACCGCCTCACGATCGTGTTCGTGATCGTCGGCACACTGCTTTCGACGTTGCACCAATCGTCGCTGGGTTCGATGTTCCTGGCGATGCCGAGCAAGGTGCAGCCGTTGTGGTTTTCGCCGTTCTTGCCGCTCTACTTTTTCCTGACGGCGGTCGCCGTCGGCCCCGCGATGGTCATTCTCGAATCGTCCATCAGTTCGCGCATCTTCCGTCGCGGCTTGGAAGTGGAACTGCTGGGCGAAATCGGCAAAGCGATCCCGCTCGCGCTGGGCGCGTACCTGCTCGTCAAACTGTACGATCTGACCTCGGCCGGCGAATGGGCTATCGCGTTTCAGGGTCCGATGAGTGTGCTGTTCTGGCTGGAGATGATCCTGGGCGTGATCGTGCCAATCATCCTGTTCTCGATGCCTTCGGTGCGGCGCAGCGGCACGCGCTTGCTCGGCGCGGCGCTGCTCGTCATCCTCTTCGGCGTGGCGCTCAATCGCTTCGACGTGAGTCTGATTGGGTGGCCTCGCTCGGCCGGCTCGTGGTATCTGCCGCATTGGATGGAACTCGCCATCACGATTGGGATTGTCTCCGCGGGCGTTATCGCGTACGGTCTCGTCGCGCGTTTTATGCCGCTCTTCCCGTCGAGTCACGCGGCGAGTCCGGCATCCGAATAAAGGCGACAGAATAGGAACTGTGACGTTGCCAAACGACTGATCCCTGGCACGTGGGGCTGAACATGATCGGTTACGCCAAACTCTTGGCCGAGTTGAAGAATCGGGCTGCCGGCGAACCCGAACTGACAGAGACGCTGTCGCTTTACATCGATCTATTCTCCGCGCAGGCGCGCGCCGACGTGAGTCCGTGCGAGACAGCTTCGCTCGCACGCGAGGCACCCGCGCGCCTGGCGCAGGGTCTGCCCATTCTCGCGCCGGAAGCGTTTCGCCCCGACCCCGCGGCGCTCCTTCATCTTGGCGATGAGATCTGCACGATCACCGCGCGGCATCGCCCTGACCTTGCGGCCAAGTTAGATGCCATCCGCACTTGGTTGGGTGATGAGTCCACGTCGATATTGCATGTCCCGGCGGCCTATCTCCGCGACGAGGGTTTTCGCAGAGGCGAGGAGGCCGGGCCGGACAACCCGCTCCTCGCCTTTGTACTCAACAACGCGCTGCACCCCTTTCTGCGAGAATACGCGAAGGCGCTATTCCCCTTCATCGATGCAAACGGTTGGTATCGGCCACGCTGTCCAGTCTGCGGCGGCGAACCGGATTTTGCCGCGCTCGAAAAAGAAACCGGCGCGCGTCGCCTCTTGTGCTCGCGCTGTGACGCCGAATGGCCCTTCTGGCGCGTCGGCTGCCCCTTCTGCGGTTGCGAGGATGCCGAGAAGCAAAAGTACTCCGTCACAGACGATCAGGTGTACCGGCTCTGCTGGTGCGCGCAGTGCACGCGCTATTTGAAGACAATCGATCTACGTCAGGTCGCAGACGAGCGAGTGCTGCCGGTCGAGCGGATCCTGACGTTAGCGATGGACCTCGCGGCACAGCAGGCGGGATACGGTCGGCTTGACCGTGCCGCGCGGTGTGAGACGTAGAATTCGACTTGTGCGTCGGAGAAAGATAAAGAGTCGGTTGGCGTGTTTTTCCTTTATGGCGTTTCTTTATCTTTCATCCTTCATCCCGCGAAGGGGGCCTTCATCCTTCGAGGAGGTTGAGATGATTTCTCCCGAGCTTTTGCGGCGTTACCCTTTCTTCTCCTGTCTCAACGATGCCCAGCAAAGGGAGATCGCGACCGTTGCCAAAGAAGTCTTTTGCGACAGCGGGACGCTCCTCTTTGAAGAAGGTCAGGCCGTCGAGATGCTTCACTTTCTCCTGGAGGGCAGCGTAGACCTGTACTACAAGGGCAGCGCCAACCCTCTTGATCAACTGTTGATCTGCGAGATAAGCCCCGGCGAGCCGTTCGGCATCTCCGCGCTGATCGAGCCGCACACCTTCACCGCGACCGCGCGGGTCTCCCGGCCCAGCCGCATCCTCATGATCAATGCCGCCCGGTTGCGCACCTTGTGCGATGCCGACCCATGGCTGGGCTACGCCCTGATGCGCCAGGTATCTCAAGTGGCGATGGAGCGACTGCATTTTACCCGGCTTCAGCTCGCGGCGGCGCGGGTGTGAATGAAGAGATACCCAATCTCGCGAAAAGCTGGTCCCGGCATCTCGGCGGCTGCACAGCCCGCGTGACACGACCTGAAATGAAGCGAATACCTCTACCTTTGAATCGCTGGGGGCACATGATCCGCACCAAAAAGTTCTGGATCATCGTGGCTCTCCTCGCGGGTATCACCAGCCTCCACTATTTTTCTCCGCAAGTCCGCTTGTTTTCCTCATTCCCATACTCCTTGGAACGCCACGCCGTTGAGCGCATCGTCTTTCTGCTCCCGGTTGCGCTGGCTGCGTTCGCGTTCGGTCAACTCGGCGGGCTGATCACTTTGGCTGCGGCTCTGCTGCTGATGCTGCCGCGCGCGCTTTTGATTTCGCCCTGGCCCGCCGACTCGGTGCTGGAGACCGCCGCCGTTGCCCTGGTCGGTGGGTTCGTCGTCTGGGCGATTGAGACTCAGGCGCGCGAGAAACGGCTGCGCCAGGACTTGAGCCAGCGGCTCGCGCGCGCGTACAACCGTTTGCAGACGCTGTACGACAGCGTGGAAACGGTCAATTCGACGCTTGAACTTCAACAGGTACTCGACCGGTTGACGCAAGCCACGACAGAGGCCATGAACGTACGGGGATGCTCCATTCGTCTACTCGACGAAACAGGCACGTGGATGTACGTTGCTGCCGCATATGGTTTGAGCAAAAGTTACGTGCAGAAAGGCGACTTGGTCTTGGAGCGCAATCCCCTGGCCCGCGAGGTCTTGAGCGGCAAGGTGATCGCCATTGGGGATGTGACGAAAGACCGGCGCCTGCAATATCCCGCCGAGGCGATTGCAGAAGGCATTCGCTCCATGTTGTCGGCGCCTTTGCGTGGGAAGCGTGGCCCACTGGGATTGATTCGCGTCTACAGCACCGAACTGAATCACTTTAGGGACGACGAGGCCGCATTCCTTTCCGCGATTGCCAGCCAGGGCAGCATCGCGATCGAGAACGCGATGGTGTATCAGGCGCTGGGGCAACTCGACCAGATCAAGTCCAAGTTTGTACTCACAGTGACGCATGAATTGCGCTCGCCGGTCAGTGTGGTGCGTAGTCTCTTGCGGACGTTGAGCGGGGGCTACGCGGGGAGCATCGCCGAAGCGCAGCGCGACCTCATTACGCGCGCGCTGCATCGCGCCGATTTCTTGCAGACGTTGATTGACGATTTGCTCGATCTGGCCGCCGGCAAAACCGAACTCGGCCGAGTCGAAGAGCAAGCGGACGTACGATTGAGCCAGGCGATTGAGGATGTGCTGAGGCGGTTCAATGTTCCGGCGGAAGAAAAACAAATCGCGCTCGAGTCAAGCATCGAATCCGGAGACGAGCCGATCCGAGTGCTCGCGGCGAGAGATAGCGTGGACCGGATCCTGAACAATCTGGTATCGAACGCAGTCAAGTACACGCCGCCGGGCGGTCGCGTGAATGTGAGATTGCGTCGCGCCGAAGGACAGGCGTGCGTGGAGATAGCCGACACTGGAATCGGAATTCCAGAGGACGCCCTGCCCCACCTGTTCGAGGAGTTCTACCGCGCACCGAATGCCAAGGCGCAGGAGAAGGAAGGCACCGGCTTGGGGTTGGCCATCGCCAGAGATTTGGTCGCCCGGTACGGCGGGCGTATCGACGTGCGGAGCAAGGTTGGAGCAGGCACGACATTCACCGTGATCTTGCCGCTGGCAAAGGAACGATCGAGCTGAGCCAGGTTGCGTCTGCACGCAGACGCGAAACGTTGGACAATTTTAGGAAAATTGTCCTACTTCGCGGTCGTGATAGTTTTGGTGAGGGAATACTCTATAACATCATTCGCTTCGTCAGCATTCCTTTTACCCACTGCACGAGTATCAGATACGTCGCGGTCGCGGCAGCCAGGAAGACAAAGTATCCCACCGGCAGCGCGGCAAAGCCGAGCACGCCCGCGAGCGGCGAGAAGGGCAGTCCCAGGCCGATCAAGACGATGGCGACGGTTGTGATCGCCAGCGGGCGGCTGGGGCGGCTGCGCAGCGGATGGCCAAAGGTGCGGATGACGAAGAGGACCAGCGTCTGCGTCGCGAGCGATTCCACGAACCAGCCGGTGTGGAAGAGCGCTTCCGACGCCTGGAAGACGTTGAGCATGACGAAGAAGGTCAGGAAATCGAAGATCGAGCTGATCGGGCCGATGACGATCATGAACTCGCGGACGAAAGAAATGTCCCATTTGCGCGGCTTGTGCAGAAACGTATCGTCGACGTTGTCCGTCGGAATCGTGATCTGCGAAAAGTCGTACAGAAAATTGTTCAGCAGGATTTGCGTCGGCAGCATCGGCAGGAACGGCAGGACGAGCGACGCGCCCGCCATGCTGAACATGTTGCCAAAGTTGGAACTCGTCCCCATCAGCAAATACTTCATCACGTTCCCGAACGCCTTACGCCCCTCCAAGATGCCGTTGTGCAGAACGCGCAAGCCGCGCTCGAGCAGGATGATGTCCGCCGCGTCCTTCGCCACGTCGACCGCGCTGGCGACCGAGATGCCGACGTCGGCGGTGTGAAGCGACGGGGCGTCGTTGATGCCATCGCCGATGTAGCCGACGACGTGCCCGCGGTTCTTGAGCGCGATGATGATGCGGTTCTTTTGCGCAGGTGAAACGCGCGCGAAAACCACCGTCGGCTCCGCCGCCGCCGCCAGCGCAGAATCGCTCATCCGCTGCAGCTCGTCACCCAGGATCATCTTGCTCGCGTCCAATCCGAATTGCGCGCAGACGTGCCGGGCGACCAGTTCATTGTCGCCGGTCAGGATTTTCACCGCGACGCCGTCCCGTCTCAAATCCTCCAGCGCGTCCGCCGCATCCGGCAGCGGCGGGTCGACGAACGCGACGTACCCCAGGAGCGTCAGCTCCTTTTCGTCGGCGACGCGGTACGCGTCCTGCGGCGGCACGGCGCGCGTCGCGACCGCGAGCACGCGATAGCCCTGCGCGCTGAGCGATTGGTAGGTCGCGACACATCGCGTGTGCGCGTCCGCGTTCAGCGGACTCAGTGCGCCATCCACCTCGTAACGGACGCAGAGCGGCAAGACGCTTTCGGGCGCGCCTTTCACGATCAGCACGCGCTCGCCCTCTTTGCCGACGACGATGGAGATGCGGCGGCGCTCGAAATCAAAGGGGACCTCGTCGATCT
>Ga0163210_1001517_pt1 | contig 10077 bp, 9 predicted proteins | sample Kivu_220m_FD_113536 | JGI IMG/M metagenome (GOLD analysis project Ga0163210, IMG submission 113536) | Freshwater microbial communities from Lake Kivu, Western Province, Rwanda to study Microbial Dark Matter (Phase II) - Kivu_220m | ecosystem: Environmental > Aquatic > Freshwater > Lake ... | reverse complement strand
TGTTCACGCTGATGCAGAAGCCTTTTGTGGGCTCGGGCGTGCTGGGTTCGGCCGTGGGCATGGACAAGCTGGCGATGAAAGCAGCCTTTGCGGCTGCCGGCCTGCCCCAGGTGGCCTACGCCGCCGTCGACGCGGCCGAGGTGCATGCCGCGCCTGAACCCTTGCTGGATCGGCTTGAAGCCCAGCTGGGCTACCCCTGCTTCATCAAGCCGGCCAATCTGGGCTCGTCGGTGGGCATCAGCAAGGCCACCGGTCGCGCCGAGCTCCTGGGCGGTCTGCTGCTGGCCGCCGGGCTGGATCGGCGCATCGTCGTGGAGCAGGGGGTCAGGGCGCGCGAGCTCGAATGCGCGGTCCGGGGCGGCGGCACGCGGGCTCTTGAGGCGTCGGTGCTCGGCGAGATCTGTTTTGACGCCGATTGGTACGACTACGCCACCAAATACAGCGACGGCAAGAGTCAACCCATGATTCCGGCAGAGGTCCCCGCTGCCCTCAGCGAGCGCGCCCGGGCCATGGCGATCGCGGCCTGCCAGGCCGTGGCCGCGAGCGGCCTGGCGCGGGTTGATTTCTTTTACGACCCGGCGAGCGGCGACCTCTGGCTTAACGAGATCAACACCCTGCCGGGCTTCACCAGCCTGAGCATGTATCCGATGCTGTGGGCGGCATCGGGCGTGGATCTGGAAACGCTTCTGCACCAATTGGTGCAGGGCGCAGGAGAATGGCGCCAGACCCTGGCCGCCGCCTGATCTGCCATGTCTCACGGATTGTTGTGGCTGCCGCTGCTGCTGGTGTTCGTGCTGCTCACGGCCCTCGGATGGCTGGAGCGGCGGCGACAGCGGCTGTTTCGCGAGTGGGCCGAGGGCGCCGAGCTGGCCAAGCTCGACGGCATGGGCGCCGCCCGGCTCGTGGATGGCATCCTCAGTTGGAGCACCTTTGAGGCGGGTCAGCTCAAGCCGGTTGATGCGTTCGTGATCAAGCAGCTCGAACTGGTCGAACTGCTGGCCTTGCGCTCTGGAGAAGCCCCGCTCACCAACGAGAGTCAGGGTGCCTGCCGCCTGCGCCTGGTCGGTGGTGGGGAACAGAAGGATCTGCCCTTTGCCGATGCGGAGCGGGCCCGTCGCTGGATCGACGAGCTGATGTCCCGCTCCCGCTGCGAGCTGTGACCCAGGCCGAGCGGCGGCGTCAGCTGCGGTTGCAGCGTCGTGATGAAACCCTGCGCCAGCTCTGGCGTTTCGCGGTGTTTGCTGCGGTGGCGGTCGGGCTGGGGACCACCCTGCTGCGCCATGGCTGGGTGCTGCGCGGGCCCGACCAGGTGGAGCTGATCGGCAGCCGCCAGGTGCAGCGCGATCAGCTCATCCAGGCCGCCGATCTGCGGTTTCCCCTGCCGTTGCTCACCCTGCAACCCAACCGCCTGGCCGCCCAGCTCTCGGCTGCGCTGCCCGTGGAGCAGGTGCAGGTGGTGCGGCTCATGGCCCCGCCGCGGTTGCGGGTGCAGCTGGTGGACCGCAGGGCGGTGGCCCGGGCCGAGCGCCGCGGGTCCCAGGGTCCGGAGATCGGCTACGTCGACCAGCTCGGCAACTGGATGACGGCGCAGCAGCAGTCTGGGGCTCTGGTGGCACCGCCCGATGCCGGTCGTTTCACCTTGATGGTCAAGGGCTGGCAGCCCCAGTACCGGCCAGCCCTGGCCCAGCTGCTCACCCGTCGCCCCCAGTTTGGGGCTGCCGTGCAGCAGATCCGTTTTGAACCGGGCGGCAGTCTCTGGCTTGATACCAGCACCCTGGGCGCGGTTCGCTTCGGCCCCCTGGATGAGCGCCTGGCCCGCCGCATCGATGTGCTGGAGCATCTGCTGCGCGAACTGCCGGCCCAGCTCAAGGGGCGTCAGTTGCAGTCCCTTGATCTGAGCGATCCGGAACAGCCCGAGATCAGCCTGCCCGGCCCGACCCGAGCCGCCCCACCGGCCGCTGCCAGCCGCTGAAGACAGGTCGTTGCGTCCGGCGCTGAAACGCGCAAAGGTATGGCATTGCTTTGTGACGAGCGCGACCTTGACCGACATAATGCAGCCACCCAGCAACGGCCTTGAGGCCCCGATGACCCAAGCCGCCTCCATGAATGCGGGAATCGTCCCCAGTCAGTCGGCACGCATCGAAGTGATCGGCGTCGGTGGCGGTGGCAGCAATGCGGTCAACCGCATGATCAGCGCCGAGCTCCAGGGCCTCGGCTACCGGGTGCTCAACACCGATGCCCAGGCGCTGCTGCAGTCGTCGGCCGACCAGCGCATCCAGCTGGGGCAGATGCTCACCCGCGGTCTGGGTGCGGGTGGCAATCCGGTGATCGGCCAGAAAGCGGCTGAAGAGTCGCGCGCCGAGCTGCAGCAGTCATTGCAGGGTGCCGATCTGGTCTTCATTGCCGCCGGCATGGGCGGCGGTACCGGCACCGGCGCGGCCCCGATCCTGGCTGAGGTGGCCAAGGAGGTCGGCGCCCTCACCGTGGGGATCGTCACCAAGCCCTTCGGCTTTGAGGGGCGCAAGCGCATGCGCCAGGCCGAGGAGGGCATCGCCCGCCTGGCCGAGCATGTCGACACCCTGATCGTGATCCCCAACGACCGCCTGCGGGAGGCCATCGCCGGCGCCCCTTTGAACGAAGCCTTCCGCGCCGCCGACGACGTGCTGCGCATGGGCGTCAAGGGCATCAGCGACATCATCACCAGGCCCGGTCTGGTGAACGTTGACTTTGCCGATGTGCGCTCGGTCATGGCCGATGCCGGCACCGCCCTGCTGGGCATCGGTGTGGGCTCTGGACGCTCCCGGGCCAGCGAAGCCGCCCAGGCCGCGATGACCAGCCCCCTGCTCGAGTCGGCTCGTATCGACGGGGCCAAGGGCTGCGTGATCAACATCAGCGGGGGCAAGGACATGACCCTGGAGGACATGACCACCGCTTCGGAGGTGATCTACGACGTGGTCGACCCTGAGGCCAACATCATTGTGGGCGCCGTGGTCGATGAGAGGCTCGAGGGCGAGATCCACGTGACCGTGATCGCCACCGGGTTTGAAAGTGGCACCCCCTACAGGGCCGAGCGGCCGGCCTTTGGTGGGGCCAGCTTCACCACCACCATCGAGGAGCGTGGCGCCAAAATTCCGCCGTTCCTGCTCAATCGCCAGGCCAAGCCCTCTGATCAGGGGATTTGACTCCAGGAGTCTGAATCGATCCGGCTGTGCAGGCCGGGCCGGATCAATGTTGAGGCCTGGAAAGGGTGACCCGGAATCCACGCCTGCCTTGAGCATCCCGTGTGGCTGCTCCCTTCCGGTCCTGACCAGATTTGGGCGTCAGGGCCGCGTGGGTCCGAGTCTCTTGGATGCTAGCAAGGGTTCCTTGCTCTGAGTTGGGCCCCGATGCTGCGCCCCGGCGACTGGTTGAGCCGCAAACAGGAAGGTGCCCCCCTGGCCGTGCTCACGGCCTGGGATGCCCCCACCGGCGCCTGGGTGGCCGAGGCCGGGGTGGATGCCGTGCTGGTGGGCGATTCGCTGGCGATGGTGGCGCTGGGCCATGCCACCACCCTGCCGGTCACCCTCGACGCGATGCTGCACCACTGCTGCGCCGTGGGCCGTGGCGTGGCTTCGGTGATCGCTGCACCGGCGGCCCAGCCGCTGCTGATCTGCGATCTGCCGTTTCTGAGCTATCAGTGCAGCGCCGACGATGCCGTTGCCGCCGCCGGTCGCGTGCTCAAGGAGTCGCCGGCGGCGGCGGTCAAGCTTGAAGGTGCTGAGCCCGAGACGCTGGCCGTGATCGATCGCCTGGTGCGTAGCGGCATCCCGGTGATGGGGCACCTGGGCCTGACGCCGCAGTCGGTGCACCAACTCGGCTACCGCCGCCAGGCGACCGATCCGGTCCGTCAGGAGCGGCTTGAGCGCCAAGCCGAGGCCTTGCAGCGGGCCGGCTGCTTTGCCCTGGTGATCGAGCATGTACCGGCCTCGCTGGGTCAGCGGCTGCAGCAGGTGCTGGCGATCCCGGTGATCGGCATCGGCGCCGGCCCCCACTGCGATGGCCAGGTGCTGGTCACCGCTGACCTGCTGGGCATCAGCGCGTGCCAGCCCCCTTTTGCCAGGCCTGCGGTAGACCTCAGGGGACAGGCTCTTGCGGCCCTGCGGCAGTGGGTTCGGACCCAACGGGACCCAACGCGCGCAGCAGAGACCGCAGCACCGCATTGCTCAGGCCCAGCCCCGCTGGATCGCTGAGGCGCCAGCGGTTGCCCTCGAGCAGCAGCAGCCCGGCGTCGCGTTCGTGCTGTAGGTGTTGCCCCAGCGCGTCCAGCAAGGTCGCCCCCTGGCCCAGCCCGGCCTGGGCGAGCAGGGATTCCAGCACCACCCCTTCGCGGCGGCGCAGCCCCACCAGCAAGCGCTCATCGAGGGGCAGCCGGCTGGGCGCGCTTGTCGGGTTGGGGCTTGCCTCCAGCTGCGCCACCCAGGCGGCGTAGGCCTCGCGGGTGCGGGGCCGCGCCAGGCGCTGGCCACCCAGACAGCTGGTCGCCCCCAGGCCAAAGGCCCACCAGTCGGCCCCGCTCCAGTAGACCCGGTTGTGGCGTGAGGCATGCCCTGGCAGGGCATAGTTCGACACCTCGTAGCGTCCGTAGCCAGCGGCCCCCAGGCAGGCGCTGGTGAGCTCCAGCTGGTCGGCGGCGAGGTCCTCATCGGGGAGCTGCAGCTGGCCCCGCTGCGCGCGTTTGCCGAACACCGTGCCGGGCTCCAGGGTCAGCTCGTAGACCGACAGGTGGGGCGCGCCGGTGGCGATCGCCTGCTGCAGCTGCGCCTGCCAGGCCGCCTGATCCGGCGGGGCCGAGGCCCCGGCAAGCGCAGGAACCGCCTGAATCAGATCCAGGCTCCAGCTGCGCAGCTCGCGTTGCTCCATGGCTGCGCGGAGCCAGCTGATGGCCTGCAGCAGATCGTGGCGCCGGTGCCGGCGTCCCAGACCCGCCAGCACGCTGTCATCAAAGCTCTGGCCGCCCAGGCTTACCCGGTTGACGCCGGCGGCCAGGTAGCCCCTCAGCCGGGTCTCATCGAAGCTGGCTGGATCCAGCTCCAGGGTGACCTCGCAGCCGGGGGCCAGGCCATGGCACCGGTGCAGCTGCCCCAGTAGGTTCGCCACCTGGTCCTCGCTGAGCAGTGAGGGGGTGCCACCGCCCAGGTACACCGTGCTCAGCGGCGGACCGCTGCCGCTGGCGGCGATCTCCCGCTGCAGCAGCACCAGGTAGGCGGCGATCGTGGCCGAGCCGGGTGCCCCCGCCGCGGCACTGGCCCGGTCGCCTAGCGGCACCACCGCAAAGTCGCAGTAAAAGCAGCGCCGATGGCAGAAAGGAATGTGCAGATAGGCGCTGCGGGGGGCAAACATCACAGAGGTCGGTTACCCAGGCAGGCCAAAGGGGCAGGAATCAGGCAAGCTGCCCCGTGGTGGGGCACTGACGTCCCCCAGAGCGGGCATGGTTGACCTCCTCATCCTGATCCTGTTTGTGCTCTCGGGTGCTGCGGCCGGTTGGCTCGGCGTCGACCTGCTGCCCGAGACGCTGCTGATCCAGGTCGACAACGCCGAACGGCTGCGCCTGGTGCTGGCCGCCGCCGGGGCCGGGTTCGGCCTGGTGGCGGGGGTGCTGTTCCGCCAGTTGCGTCGCCGCTTGATGCATCAGGTGCGCACCATGCCCACCGACCTGCTGATCAGCCGCGCCGTCGGGCTGATCCTGGGGTTGCTGGTGGCCAACCTGCTGCTGGCGCCGATCTTGCTGCTGCCGCTGCCGTGGGAGGTGATCTTCGTCAAACCGCTGGCGGCGGTGCTCAGCAACGTGTTCTTCGGGGTGCTGGGCTACAACCTGGCCGAGGTGCACGGCCGCACGCTGCTGCGCCTGTTCAACCCCGCCAGCACCGAAGCCCTGCTGGTGGCCGACGGGGTGCTGCTGCCGGCCAGCGCCAAGATCCTCGACACCAGCGTGATCATCGATGGCCGCATCCGCGGCCTGCTCGAGTCGGGCCTGCTCGAGGGCCAGGTGATCGTGGCCCAGTGCGTCATCGACGAGCTGCAGGCCCTGGCCGATTCGGCCAATGCCGACAAGCGCGGCAAGGGACGCCGCGGCCTCAAGCTGCTGGCCGAACTGCGGGAGCAGTACGGCCGCCGCCTGGTGGTCAACAGCACCCGCTACGAGGGCAAGGGGGTCGACGACAAACTGCTGTGGCTGGCGGCCGACACCGGCGGCACCCTGCTCACCGCCGACTACAACCTGGCCAAGGTGGCTGAAGTGCAGGAGCTCAAGGTCATGAACCTGAGCGAGCTGGTCATTGCCCTGCGGCCCGAGGTGCAGCCCGGCGATGAGCTGCAGCTCAAGATCGCCCGCGATGGCAAGGAGGCCGACCAGGGTGTCGGTTACCTCGACGACGGCACGATGGTGGTGGTCGAGGGAGCCCGTGGCCGCATTGGCGAGCGCCTGCCGGTGATCATCACCGGCGCGCTGCAGAACCCCACCGGTCGCATTGTGTTCGGCCGCCTGGATGGCGTGGTCGAGCCTGCGCTGGCCGCCCCGGGCCTGGCCGATTACAGGGCTGATTCAAGGCTCGAGGCCAAGCTCGAGGCCAAGCTCGACGCCAAGGCTGGCAACGATAGGCCCCAGCCACGGGCCGAGGCCCGCCGCCGCCGCAGCGGCAAGCCGGCCCCTGGAGCCGATCCAGACGCGGCGAACCCCCGCTAGGCTCGCGGTTTCTGCCTGAGCGGCCCCGCCGATGACGGTGTCAGCCCCCTATTACGGCGATTCGGCGGTGATGCGGACCCCGCCTCCCGATCTGCCGAGCCTGCTGCTCAAGGAGCGGATCGTGTACCTGGGCTTGCCCCTGTTCAGCGATGACGATGCCAAGCGTCAGATGGGCATCGACGTCACCGAGCTGATCATCGCCCAGCTGCTGTACCTGGAGTTTGACAACCCCGACAAGCCGATTTTCTTCTACATCAACTCGACCGGCACCAGCTGGTATTCGGGTGATGCGATCGGCTTCGAGACCGAGGCCTTTGCGATCGCCGACACGCTTAGCTACGTGAAGCCGCCGGTGCACACGATTTGCATCGGTCAGGCCATGGGCACCGCAGCCATGATCCTGAGCGCCGGCACCAAGGGCCACCGCGCCGCCCTGCCCCATGCCTCGATCGTGCTGCACCAGCCCCGCAGCGGCGCCCGCGGCCAAGCCACCGACATCCAGATCCGGGCCAAGGAGGTGCTGCACAACAAGCACACCATGCTCGAGATGCTGGCGACCAACACCGGCAAGAGTGTCGAGGAGCTCGCCCGCGACTCGGACCGCATGACCTACTTCACCGCCGAGGAGGCCCGTGAGTACGGCCTCATCGACCGGGTGCTCACCAGCCAGAAGGACCTGCCCGGCGGCGGCGCTGCCGTCGCCGTGGCCACCGATCGCAGCCCGGCTGGCATCGGCTGATGGTTGCCAGATCTGACTGGCATGGCTGGTCTGCCGTGCTCGTACCAACCGTGTTCGAGCAGGGCGCCTGCGCATCACCCTCACCTTCTGAGCACTGTCGAGACACTGTCGCGACACTGTCGAGACAAGGCTTCAGACCCTTTCCACTCCTGACCTTCCGATCCTCACCCACCCCCTGAGCCATGCCCATCGGCACCCCCAGCGTTCCCTACCGCCTGCCCGGCAGCCAGTACGAGCGCTGGGTCGACATTTACACGCGCCTGGGCGTGGAGCGGATTCTGTTTCTCGGCTCCGAGGTCAACGACGCGGTGGCCAATGCCCTGGTGGCCCAGATGCTTTACCTCGATTCGGAGGACAACTCCAAGCCGATTTACCTCTACATCAACTCACCGGGTGGGTCAGTGACCGCCGGTCTGGCGATCTACGACACCATGCAGTACGTCAAAAGTGATGTCGTCACCATCTGCGTGGGTCTGGCCGCCTCGATGGGCGCTTTCTTGCTGGGGGCGGGTACCAAGGGCAAGCGGCTGGCCCTGCCCCACAGCCGCATCATGATTCACCAGCCCCTGGGCGGCACCAGCCAGCGCCAGGCCAGCGACATCGAGATCGAGGCCAAGGAGATCCTTCGCATCAAGGACATGCTGAACCACAGCATTGCCGACATGACCGGTCAGGCCTTCGCGAAGATCGAGAAGGACACCGACCGCGACTACTTCATGAGTGCGGCCGAAGCCAAGGAGTACGGCCTGATCGACCGGGTGATCGCCCACCCGAGCGAGGCCTGAGTTGAGGGGCCGGCTGGGCGCTTTCGTAAGCTCACTCGTTGCTCCCTAGCCCTGCTGCCCGCCCCGATGGCCAAGCTCTACTACGACACCGATGCCGACCTCAGCCTGCTGAACGGCAAGACGGTGGCCATCGTTGGCTATGGCTCCCAGGGCCATGCCCACGCCCTGAACCTCAAGGACAGCGGCGTCGATGTGGTGGTGGGCCTTTACGAAGGCAGCCGCTCGGCCGAGAAGGCCAAGGCCGATGGCCTCGAGGTCCTCAGCGTCGCCGATGCCGCCGCCAGGGCCGACTGGATCATGGTGCTGCTGCCCGATGAGTTCCAGAACGATGTCTACGCCCAGGAGATCGCGCCCCACCTGAGTGCCGGCAAGGTGCTCAGCTTTGCCCACGGCTTCAACATTCGCTTCGGCCTGATCAAGCCCCCGGCCGATGTTGATGTGGTCATGATCGCCCCCAAGGGCCCCGGCCACACCGTGCGCTGGGAGTACCAGAACGGCATGGGGGTGCCCGCCCTGTTTGCGATCGAGCAGGACGCCAGCGGCAACGCCCGCGCCCTGGCCATGGCCTATGCCAAGGGCATCGGCGGCACCCGCGCCGGCATTCTTGAGACCAACTTCAAGGAAGAGACCGAGACCGACCTGTTCGGCGAGCAGGCCGTGCTCTGCGGTGGTCTCTCCGAGCTGGTGAAGGCCGGTTTCGAGACCCTGGTGGAGGCCGGTTACCAGCCCGAGCTGGCCTACTTCGAGTGCCTGCACGAGGTGAAGCTGATCGTTGACCTGATGGTCAAGGGTGGCCTGACCGCCATGCGCGATTCGATCTCCAACACCGCCGAGTACGGCGACTATGTGAGCGGTCCGCGCCTGATCACCGCCGACACCAAGGCCGAGATGAAGCGCATCCTGGCCGACATCCAGGACGGCACCTTTGCCAAGAACTTCGTGGCCGAGTGCGAGGCCGGCAAGCCTGAGATGGCCAAAATTCGCGAGCGCGACAGCCAGCATCCGATCGAGCAGGTGGGCAAGGGCCTGCGCTCCATGTTCAGCTGGCTCAAGACCGCCTGATCCACCCCCTGCTGCTGGTGCTGCTGGCCTGCGGTCTCGACCGCCTGGTCGGCGACCCGCGTTGGTGCCTGCACCCGGTCGTGGTGATGGGCTGGTGCATTGCCCGCCTGCGGCGCCTGGCCGAAGCCTGGGCTGGTGAGTGCCCCTGGCGGCTTCGCCTGGCGGGCTGCCTGATCACCCTGCTGCTGGTGGGTGGCAGCGGGGGAGCCGGCTGGGCGCTTACGGCCGCTGCTGCCGCCCTCCCGCCCGACTCCCCGTGGCGGGGGTTGGCAGCCCTGCTGGTGGTGATCGCCCTGGCCAGTGCCCTGGCCGGCCGCAGCCTGGAGCAGGCGGTCGCGGCCGTGCTGGGCGATCTGGCCGCCGCCGATCTGCCCGCCGCCCGCACCCGGCTTGCCTGGATCGTGGGACGCGACACCGACCGGCTCAGCGAGTCCGGTGTGCTGCGTGCCCTGGCCGAAACCGCCAGCGAAAACGCCGTCGATGGGGTGTTGGCCCCATTGTTCTGGATGCTGGTGGGTGCGGCCGTGGGCCAACCCCTGGCGTTGGCCTGGGGGTTCAAGGCCGCCAGCACCCTCGACTCGATGCTGGGCTATCGCACCGGCAGGTTGCGCTGGCTCGGTACCGCCGGCGCCCGCCTCGACGACCTGCTCGTCTGGTTGCCCTGCCGGCTCGTGGCCCTGAGCCTGGGTCAGCTGCTGCCCGCCCTGCGCGATGGGGCCGCCGATCCGTCACCCAATGCCGGGGTCTCCCAGGCGGCCTATGCCCACGCC
>Ga0163210_1001516_pt1 | contig 10077 bp, 9 predicted proteins | sample Kivu_220m_FD_113536 | JGI IMG/M metagenome (GOLD analysis project Ga0163210, IMG submission 113536) | Freshwater microbial communities from Lake Kivu, Western Province, Rwanda to study Microbial Dark Matter (Phase II) - Kivu_220m | ecosystem: Environmental > Aquatic > Freshwater > Lake ... | reverse complement strand
GGGATGAAGCCTGGATCGTGCCGATCGGTGGGCTCAGGTGAAGGGAAAGGTCTTCAGCGTCGGAACACGCTCATGGGGCAGGCCCTACCTCCCCCTCGCCTGCATTCGCGGTTCCACAACCTAGAAGTTCTCGATCCGTGTCGCCATGACGCCCTTGAAATTCCCCACCCGCTCGAGGTACGTCGCCAGCGGGACCTTCTCCACCCGCGCCCCGGGGTAGAGCCCGGCCAGGCCCTTCGACGCCGCGTGGATCAGCACCGGCGTCCCGTTCTCGACCTTGATGATGCCGAGGTGGCCGATCAAGTCGCCGATCTCGCGCACACTGCGGCCGCGCGGGGTCGTCTCGTCCGTGATGAAGTAGACGATGTCCCCGCTCTGCAGCTTCTCCGCGACGAGCTTCTCCTTCGGCACGTACGTCACCGTGCCCGCCGGATAGCGGGCGGCGCCCGCCGCATCCGCGACCGTCGGCCCCAGGCTCGCCGTGATGTCGGCGCCCCAGTAGCCGGAGCGCAGGATGTCCATCGCGTACTCGAGGTGGACCGGCGTGTCGTAGTCGACGCGCCCGTCGGGCCGGACGACTTCCTCGAGGCTGGCGCCGTAGAAGCGCGTCCCGAAGGCGAACTGAACCGCCTCGAGCGCGCTGCTGGAGCGACCCAGCTCGGTCGTGCGATAGAAGAAAAGGACGCAGTCGGTGTGGCAGTCGTCGACCAGACGGCCCTGCGTGACATAGCCCTGCGGATCGCGTCCGTAGACGTAGGTGGTGTCCCCGAGCTGATAGAACCAGTCCGCCCAGGCGGCGATCCGCTCGCCCACCGGCAGCGGCGCGAGCTTCGCCATCTCGGCATCGATCTCCGCCGCCGGGCGCGCGTGCGGGCTGTTCAGATTGAACTGGATCATCTTGTCGTAGAGTGCCATGAGCCTCGCCTGACGCTCCTCCTCGTTGTCGGCGGCGACCGGCGCCTGCGCCGGCGCGATCGCGGCGACCGCCAGCAGCACGGCCAGCACCCCGCACCAGATGCCCGCGCGCCGTGCCCCCGGGCGCCACCCTCGCCTCGCCTGCCGATCGACGGATGATGGTCCGCGCATGCCTCGTCTCTCCTCTCCGGCCGATGCTGAACCCGCAGTCTAGGGTACCCGGTGTGCGGGTCGCAAGCTCCCGCGGATGGGCCCGGCGCGCCTCCGCGGCCCGCGGCTTGATCGCTCCGCACCCCGCTGCTAGCCTGCGGCCATGGAATCGATCGCCGCCGTGCGGGACGCGAAGCCCCGGTATCTACCGCTGCTCCTGATCCTCCTCCTGCTGCTCCGCTGGTGGCTCGGCACGCTTCCCGGGTACCCCCACGACCTGGGCGCCTACAAGCGCTGGGCGCTGACCGCGGGGCTGCAAGGCGTCCCGGCCGTCTACGACCAGGCGCGCACCACCTACGACTATCCGCCGCTCTACGCCTATCTGCTCGCTCCGTTCGGCCGCGCCTACGCGACGATCGCGCCGGCGGCGACGCGCGAGTTCCCGACCACCGGCCAGTTCGGCGACTCGGCCTTCTTCTCGTTGCTGGTGAAGCTGCCACCGCTCGCCTTCGACATCCTGCTGGCGTTCCTGCTGGGGACGCTCGCCGGACGCTTCGGGATGTGGCCCGGGCGCAGCGGCCGCGGCTGGTGGCCGGCATTGCTGTACCTGCTGTTGCCGGCGGTGCTCTTCGACTCCGGCTACTGGGGCCAGCCGGACGCGGTGCACACCTTCTCGATCCTCCTCGCCCTCACCCTGATCCTGGTCGGCAAGCCGCACTGGGGTTGGGTCTCGGCCGCGCTCGGCTGCCTGATGAAGCCGCTGGCGATCCCGTTCCTCCCGCTGCTCGCGCTGGCGACGCTGGTGCGCTCCGGCTGGCGCGGGATCCTGGCGGGCGCCGCGAGCGCGCTCGGCACGGCGCTGCTCGTCTACCTGCCCTTCCTCCTGACCGGCCGGGGCGCGATCGCGCTGCAGCGGCTCTTCCAGGACATCGGCGCGATGCCTTTCACCTCGTCCAACGCGCACAACCTCTGGTGGCTGCTCGGGCCATGGAAGCCGGCGAACGCCTCCTGGCTGGGCCCGCTGACCCCGGATGCGATCGGGCTGGGGCTTTTCGCGATCGTCTACGCGGTCCTGCTGTGGCGGCTCTGGGGCCTGGAGCGCGCGCGCTTCGCGGGACGGACCCCGATCGCCCGCGGCGCCGAGCCGCTCAGCACGCAGCAGGCCTGGTACTGGGGCGCGGCGGCGGTCGGCTTCAGCTTCTTCATCTTCTCGACGCACATGCACGAGAACCACCTCTTCGGGGCACTCCCCTTCTTGCTGCTGCTGGCGGGCGGCGGGCGCCGCGGGTTGGCGCTGGCGCTGGCGGTGTCGGGCGTCGTGGTCGTCAACATGGCGATCCACGATTGGACCCTGGCGCAGGACGTCTGGTCGAAGATCGGGGGAGCGTCGGGCTACTACCACCCGGACTTCCAGCGCAACCTGTCGAATCTTGAGTACTGGGTGGCGAACCTGAACGCGATCGCGGCGCTGGCGCTCTTCGCCTGGTTCGCGATGCGCGCCTGGCGGCAGCTCGCCCCCGACGCGCGTTGAGGCGCGCCGGTCGCTACCCGCGATCCGGCTCCAGTCCCAGCAGCTCCTCCATCATGTGGGCGTTCACGACGGCGTGCCCGGCGTGGCAGTTGTTGAAGAAGACGTAGGTCTGCCGCGCGTGCTGGGACAGCTCCCGGATCACCTCCGCCCACTCCTGGAGCTCCTCGGTCCGGTAGAGGTAGTTGTAGCGCTCGCTGCCCCCGCTCCACCAGGCGCCGGCGTTCCGGCCGTGAAAGCGGACGTAGGCGGTCTCCCCCGCCACCATCGCCTTCTGCGGGATCAGACCCGGCAGGCGCGGCTCGTCCACCGAGCAGAAGCCCAGGTCGCGCTGGCGCAGCGTTGCCTCCAGCTCCGGCACGTCCCACGAGGCGTGGCGGAACTCGACGAAGAGCGACGTTTCCGGCAGGGCGTGCCGCAGCCAACCGAGATAGTCCTCCCCCTCGGGCGAGCGCTTGAAGGAGAAGGGGAACTGCGCCAGCGCGCCGGCGAACTTGCCCGCTTCGACCAGCGGCTCGACCGTGCGGCGGAAGGCCTCCGCCGGGCCGGCCTGTCCCTGCCGGCCGTGGGTCAGCTCGCCCGGGAGTTTCACCATGAACTGGAAGTCGGCGGGTGTGCGCTGGGCCATGCCGCGCATCGTCGACGGCGGCGGGAGCCGGTAGTAGGTCGAATTGACTTCCACCGTGCTGAAGTAACGCCGGTAGTGATCGAGCATCGCGCCGCGCGGGGTCCCGGGCGGGTAGAAGGGCCCGACCCAGTCCATGAAGCTGTAGCCGGACGTGCCGACGCGGATCGCGCCGGGACAGCGCCGCTGGAACGTCACGGGCGCGGCGGCGCCGCCGAAGAGGCTGGCCTGCGAGGGATCAGTCCCGCCCGATCCGCGCGAGGCCCGGCGCGGAGGCGCGGGCTCGCTCGGTTTCTTCCCTTCGCTCATCCTTCGCTCCCCGTTCCTCCCGCAGCGCCCCCGCGGGCAGGAGGCTCCCGTGGCCGTAAGCATCGCGAATGCGATCCACCGTCGCGAGCAGCTCGCGGTAGCGCTGGTCCTCAGGGAAGAGGCCGAGCTGCACCCGGCCATCGATCTTGATCAGGTCGCCCACCGTGAGGCCGAGCAGCCGCACGCCGCCGCCGCAGTAGTTGGCGAGGTAGAGCTCCTTGGCGACCCGGTAGATGTCACGCGTCTCGTTGGTGGGGGAAGCCACCATCCTCTGGCGCGTCAGCGAGCTGAAATCGCTGTAGCGGATCTTGATCACGACGCGGCGACCGGCGTAGTCCTCGCGCCGCAGGTCCTCCGCCACCCGCTCGGCGAGCGCGAGCAGCAGCGACAGGCCTTCCTCCAGCGTGTCCAGATCGCGCTCGACGGTGTGCTCGTGCCCGAGCGATTTGGCGGGCGGAGCGTCATGGCTCGGCGTCACCGGGGTCGCGTCCTCGCCCCAGGCGATCGCGTGCAGCGCTTCGCCGTAGACGCCAAAGCGGCGGCTGAGGAAGCTGACCGGAGTCTCCGCCAGCTCGCCGATCGTCTCGATCCCCAGGATCATCAGCGACGAGGCGGTCTTCTCACCTACGCCGTAGAGCGCCTCGACCGGACGGGTCCAGAAGTAGTGCCGGAAGCCCTCGCGCCCGAGAACCGTGATCCCGCGCGGCTTCTTGACCTCGGTCGCCATCTTGGCGATCAGCTTGTTGGGGCCCACCCCTACCGAGCAGGCGAGGCCGAACTCGCGCTCGATGCCACCGGCGATCTCCCGCGCCAGCGCTTCCGCCGCCTTCCAGGAGGATGGGCCGAGAGGGGTTTCCCCCAGCAGATCGGTCACGTCGAGATACGCCTCGTCGATGCTGAACATCTCGACCCGCGAGGTGTGGCGGAGCAGGTGCCGCAGGATCCCACGCGAGGTGTGGATGTAGAGCGCCGGATGGCACGGCACGTACTCCGCCCCGGGACAGAGGCGGCGCGCCAGCGCGATCGACATGCCGGCGCGGACGCCGAACTCGCGCGCCTCGTACGACGCGGAAGCGACGACCCCCCGATGACCGGGAAGCGCGCCCACCACCAGCGGCCGGCCGCGGAGCGCGGGGACGGCCAGGACCTCGAGCGCAGCGAAGTAGGCATCCATGTCGACGTGCAGGATGCGTCGCTCGCCTTCCATCCTCTCCTCCTCCGGCTCCCGCGCTCACCCGATATCGCGGTAGACGCCGACCACGCGTCCCAGGATCTGCAGCTCGGGTGAGGCCTCGGTGACCGTGATCGGCTTGAACCGCGGGTTCTCCGGACGCAGCACGATCTGCCGCCGCTCGCGGAAGAAGCGCTTCACCGTCGTCTCGTCCCCGATCATCGCCACCACGATCTCGCCGTTGCGCGGCGCGGGGTCGCGACGCACCAGCACCAGGTCCCCTTCCAGGATGCCGGCGTCGCGCATGCTGTCGCCCCGCACGCGCAGCGCGAAGTCGGGACGGGCGTGCGACAGCAGGTCCGGATCGATGGCGCCCTCGGCGCTCTCCGCCGCGAAGACCGGCTCGCCCGCGGCGATCCGGCCGAGGATCGGCACGCGGGGGCGCGGCAGCCCGATCCCGCGCGCGCACCCGGGGCGGCGCTGGATCGCGCCGGAGCGCTCCAGGCAGTCGAGGTGGTAGCGCACGCCGTTGGTGGAACGGATCCCGAAGCGCTCCCCTATCTCCCGTAGCGTCGGCGGAGCGCCCTGCGTCGTCTGCACGCGGCGGATGAAGGCGAGGATCTCGCGTCCCTTCGGCGAGAGCGGCTCTGCGGGATCGATCTGCCGGGTCATCGCACGCCTCCCTTTCATGAACCATTCTACTGAACAAATGTGCAGTCAGCAAGGTCCTTCTTTCGTATTCAGGAGCCGGTCGACGAAATGGCACCGGGCGGTGGGCTTCACAAGCCTCATGAGCCCATGGCCGTATCTTGTTACCAGAAATAATATTACAGAATCGATGCCCGGCGGAGTATCGGCTCGAAAGTTCCCGCGGTAGCTTTGCGGCAACCTTCATAGACTTGCTGCAAGCTTCCGCCCGCGGGCGCGAGCGGCATCGGAGACCGTGGATCAAAGACCGAGGGTTGGCTGAGCTCGGCTCGCCAAGGAGGAGTCATGGCAAGGCAGGTTGTCCGTTTCATCACCATCGCGTCCCTGCTCTCGATCGTGGGCGTGCCCCTCGCGGGCGCCCTTGACTCGATCGACCAGAACGACTCGCAGGTCCGCTGGACCGCCGGGTTCCGCGAGAGCGACGTCGGCGGGTTCGATCGACTGCGCATCGACTGGCTGTCCGGCACGACGTTCGCGGCGCCGTTCTTCATGAACTTCGACATCCTCCCCCCCGGCGAGCCGGTCGGCGACCCCGGGGGATGGGCGATCACGTTCGGCAGCGCCCGCGAGGCCGGAGCCGCTTCCCCCACGGGCACCGATCGCCTGGCGTTCGAGATCGTCTTCAGCCAGCCGCAGACCGATCCGCTCGGCTTCCTCTTCCGCGCCTGGGAGGGCGAGGCGCTGCGGGACCTCACGCGGGTCGACTGGAGCGGCGCGCGCTGGAGCTTCGTCACGGTCGGCGCCTGCTGCCTGGGCGCCGAGTGCCAGCTGGTGACCGATGCCGAGTGCGTCGGCCTGGGCGGGCGGTTCCTGGGAAACGGGACCGACTGCGCGCCGGAGCTCTGCGTGCCGGCGACGCCGGCGGAGACGCCGACCTGGGGGCGGGTGAAGTCTCTCTTCCGGTGAGCCGCGAGGTTCGCTAGCCGAGCAGCCGCACCAGCACCAGGCTGAGTGCCGGAACGTAGGTGACCAGGAGCAGCATGATCAGCATCACCAGCATGAACGGCAGCGAGGCGCGGACCACCTCCAGAATCGGCTGGCGGAAGCGGAACGAGGCGATGACCAGGTTGAGGCCCACCGGCGGGGTCGAGAAGGCGAGCTCCATGTTCATCACGAAGATGATCCCGAGGTGCGTCAAGTCGACGCCGTAGTGGAGCGCCAGGGGCACGACGATCGGCACCGCGACGACCATCGCGGAGAAGCCTTCCATCAGCGTGCCGACCACCAGCAGCAGGCCGTTCAACGCGAGCAGGAAGCCGAAGCGGCTCGTGATCAGCCCGCCGCCCAGGATCTTCGCCGGGACCTCGGCGTCGATCAGGTAGTTCGTCAGCCCCAGCGCGGCCGCGATGATGATCAGGATCCCCCCCACCAGCGTCATGCTCTCGCCCGCCACCTCCGGCAGGCGCTTGAGCGAGATGTCGCGGTAGATGAAGACCTCGACCACCAGCGCGTAGAACGCGGTCGCCGCGGCCGCCTCGGTGACGGTCAGCTTGCCGCCGTAGATCCCCCCGAGAAGGATGACCGGCAACGGGATCTCCCACGCCGCGCCCCGGGCCGCGGCCCAGAGCTCGCGCAGGCGGAACGGGGTCGTGCGCACCTTCTCGCGCCCGCCTTGCCGCAGCGCCAGGATCGAGAGCAGCACGATCAGCAGGACCCCGGGCACGATGCCGGCGAGGAAGAGCCGGTCGACCGTCGGTCCGCTCAGCGGATCGGCGAGCGACTGCGCCGCGCTCTGCATCGCGACGTAGCTGTAGATGATCAGCCCCAGGCTGGGCGGGAAGAGAATGCCCAGGCTCCCCCCCGTCGTGACGAGGCCGAGGGAGAAGCGCTTCGAGAAACGATCGCTGAGCAGCGCCGGCATCATCAGGCCGCCCAGCGCGACGATCGTCACACCGCTGCCGCCGGTGAAGGCGGTGAAGACCGCGCACGCGATCATGGTCACGATCGCCAGTCCGCCCGGCACCCAGCCCAGGGCGGCGCGTGTCAGGCGCACGAGGCGCTGCGGGGTGCGCGCCTCGGCGAAGAGATAGCCGGCGAAGGTGAAGAGCGGGATTGAGATCAGGATCGGCGTGCCGGCCAGGCGCGTCATCTCCGTCACGACCGCGCTGACGGAGATGCCCTGCGCGGCGAAGGCGATCACCGCCGCCAGCGCGAGGACGGTGAAGAGCGGGGTGCCGAGGAGCGCCAGGAGCGGCAGGAGGATCCAGGCCAGCACGCCCAGCGGACTAGCCATGGGTTTCGGTCCCGTCCGTCAGTGGCACCTCCCGCTGCGCCAGCAGCGCCGCCAGCGTCTCGCGCGCCGTGAAGGCGCGGCTGGCGAAGCGCGCCGCCATGAGCGCGAAGCCGATGAAGAGCACCGAGGTCAGCCCCCAGGTGGGGATGCCCAGGAGCCCGGTCGATCCGAAACCGGCCTCCTCGATCAGGTAGACGTAGGCACCCCGCGCCAGCAGGGCGCAGATCGCGGCGGCCACGACACAGGTGATCCGGGTGACGAGCAGCCGCGGGCGCGCGGGAAGCGTGCGACCGATCACATCCATCTGGATGTGGCGCAGGTGCCCGGTGGCGACGACGGCCCCCGTGATGCCGATCCAGAGCACCAGGTGCCGCAGCAGGGGATCGATCCAGACCAGGCCCTGGTGGAAGAAGTTGCGCAGCACGATCTGCAGCATCGCCAGCAGCAGCATCGCCAGGATCAGCAGCGCGAGGACGGCGCGCTCGAGCGCGCGCATGAGGCGGTCCCAGCGCGGCGCTCCGGCCCCGCGCCGCGCCAGGGCGCGCAGCGACAGCCAGACCGCCAGAAAGCCGATGAACGCCGGATAGAACGTCCCGGGGGAACGCAGACTTCCGATGAAGTCCGTCACTCCGGCAGGCCTCGCTCCCGACGCGACGCGGCGAGCGCGCCGGTCAGCTTCTCCAGCAGCTCCCGCTCGTAGAGCCGGCCGGCCATCCGGTCCCAGACCCGGCGCCCCACCGCCTGAAACGCCTCGATCGCCGCGGCGTCGGGGGCGACCTTGGTGATGTTGCGGGTGGTGATGGCGGCGGTCGCCTCATCGTTCTGCTGGTGCGTTGCGTCGACCAGGCGCGCAAAGATGTCGGCGCAGATCCGCGTGACGGTCGCCTGCTGCTCGGGCGTGAGCTTCTGCCAGGTGGCGTCGCTCACCACGACCGCGCCCAGGGAATTCGTGAGCGGCAGGTCGACCATGTAGGAGAGCCGCGGGAACCACTGCAGCGAGAGGCAGGCGTACGGGGTCGCGTAGACCGCGTTCACGATGCCGGTCTGCAGGCTGGTCAGCACGTCGCTGATGTTGAGCGGCACCGGGGCGACGCCCAGCTCCTGCAAGAGCGCCTCGGCCAGCGGATCGCCTTCCCAGAGCCAGGTCTTCTGCGCGCGCAGGTCCGCGATGCTGCGCACCGGCTGCTGGCTGAAGAGGTAGACGAAGCCGACCTCGGCCCAGCCGAGCAGGTGGAAGCCGCGCTGGGTCAGGCGCTGCTCGAAGGTCGAATCGAGCACCTGGTGGGCGACCGCGATCTCATCGGCGGAGCGGAAGAGGAACGGCAGCTCCATGATCCGTAGCGAGGGCTCGATCTCGCCCAGGCCGACTCCGGTCAGCCCCGCGCCCTGGATCTGCCCGCTGCGAATCTTGCGCATCGCGTCGAGGTCGCTCCCCTGCTGGCCGCCGGGGTAGAAGCGAAAACCGACCTGACCGCCCGTCTCGGCACGGGTCCGGGTGTCGAGCTCGTGCATCAGCTTCATCCAGGTCGAGCCCTCGGGAGCGATGGTGGCGATCTTGAAGACCGTCGCCGGCTCGCCCGCGGCCGTCGCGCTGCCCGAGAAGCCCAGCCATGCCAGCGCCGCCGCCAGCGCGGCGACCCGGAAGCTCTTCCGCATCCTCGCTCCTCCTAGAAGAACCGCGCGCGCTCGTCGAGCAGGCGCCGCGCCTGCTCCTTCGCCAGCCGGTTGACGAAGCGCATCTCCGGCATCAGATCGTCGGGCGCGTCCCGCACGCTCTGCAGGGCGCGCGTGAACGCCGCCTCGTCGAGCCCGGCCACGCAGCGGTGGCGCGCGTAGAGCACCTGGTGCAACAGGAAACGGCGATCCGACACCTCGAACGCCTTTTCGAAGTACCGGTCCGACTCCTCGAGGTTCCCCCCCAGCCCGAGCGGGATCATCGCCAGCATCATGCCCTTGGCGGCGTAGGGCATGCCGTAGAAGTAGTCGCCGGCGAGCTCGATCGCCGCGTCCAGCAGCACGAGCACGTTGGGCAGATCGAGCATCTGGTCCGGGTGCTCCTGGTTCTGCAGCACGTGCTGCCCGAGGCAGGCGCCGGTCCACATCATGATCGGCCCGAGCTCGCGCGGCTGTTGCTGCGCGATCGCGGCGCGCAGCGCATCCGGGCCCGCGTCCCACGCGCGGGCGAACCAGTCGTGGCGTCGCAGGAAGCGCAGGCCGAGGTCCATCCCTTCATCGTAGAGGTCGAGCGCCCAGGCGGGATCGTCTTCCGTCACGAAGAGCATCGCATAGGAGGTGTAGAGCTCGACCGTGGTGGTCCAGGTCTCGACGCGGTCCGGATCGTTGTGGCAGAGCCCGCGCAGCAGCATCAGCTGGGCCGGGATCCCCGCCCGGGCGGTCTGGATGTCCTTCGAGCCGTACGTCTCCGCGATCGCCGAATC
>Ga0163210_1001509_pt1 | contig 10090 bp, 13 predicted proteins | sample Kivu_220m_FD_113536 | JGI IMG/M metagenome (GOLD analysis project Ga0163210, IMG submission 113536) | Freshwater microbial communities from Lake Kivu, Western Province, Rwanda to study Microbial Dark Matter (Phase II) - Kivu_220m | ecosystem: Environmental > Aquatic > Freshwater > Lake ... | reverse complement strand
GGTGAGCACCGCGGGCGGTCTCCTGGCGGTCAGGTTCTGGGGAAGGCTGATCGACCGGGCGGGGAACCGGGCGGCGATGGGCATCGCCATCCTGCTCGGAGCGATCAATCCGCTCTTCTGGGTCGTCGCCGACGAGACGACCATCTGGCTGATCTACGTCGAGGCGTTCCTGTCGGGCATCATGTGGTCCTGCGCCGGGATCGTGATGACGAACTTCGTGCTCGCCGTCGCTCCTCCCGGGCGCGCCCAGATGTACTCCGGGATCTTCTCGGCCGTGTCCGGCGTCGGGATGATGATCACCATGCTGGCCTCCGGATTCCTGATGCCCGAACCCATGGTCCTGCTCGGCAGACGGCTCCACCCGGAGCAGGTCCTCTTCCTCGGAACGGCCCTTGCGAGGCTGACCGCCGAGATCCCGCTCGCCTTCGTCAGGGAACCCGCCAGGCAGAGATGGCCGCGCTCGATCGTGGTGGCGGCCCAGCTGTTCCAGAAGGTCACTGCGGTCCCCTTCTTCGCCGTGCGGGACCTCTTCGGCGGTCGCCGCAGGGGCTGACCGGCGTCACGCCGTCCCCATCGCATCGACGAGAACCACTTGGTGTTGTTACCTGCTGTCTCTCAGTTATTTTGCGACAGTAATGCAAAGAAGCGTACTACGTCCCCGAGGGCGGCGGCAAGGAGGGGGGTGAGGTCGTCGCCGAAGCGGGTGGACGCGGGCTGGGCGGCGAGCATGAGGATCTCCGCGCCCGTCTCGGCCGCGAGCCGCTCCATCACCATCGCCGGGGAGAGGTTGTGGGTGGTGAGGCCCGTCCCGTCGAGGACCGCCGCGGCGTCGAGCAGCTCGATGTCCCCGGGCTCCCTTTCGAGGTGCGCTGCGTCGAGCAGGACGACGGTCCGGGGCCTGCGCCTCGCGACCGCCCCGATCTGGTTCTCGGGCACGGTCCCCGCGTCGATCGCCGTGAAGCCCAGGGCCGACAGCTCCGCGGCGAGGAGCGGTCCGAAGCCGTCGTCACCCGCGAGCACGTTGCCGATGCCCAGGAAGACGACCCCCCCCCGGCGGACGATCCGGCTCAGCCTCTCCGCGACATCCGGGGGCACCATGGAATCCCACCTCCCGTCGCAGGTCCGCCGTTGCGGAACCGGCGGCGCCAGGGGGCGCCGCCGGCTCGCAGGACGGTCATCCGGGATCACTTCCCGGGATAGATCGCTGTCTTCCTCCTGCACTCCGAGCAGAGGATCTTCACGCGGTCGGAGCGGCCCCCTTCCCTCTGGAAGTCCCCGAGGTTGTCGTCCGCCAGGCCGAGCCGGCGCAGCTGCGGGAGGTAGAGGGTCGGGTTCGAGTAGGACATCTCCCCCAGCTTGTCCGCGAGCAGGAGCAGATGGTCCTTCGCACCGATCACGACGCCGCAGAGCTCGCAGAGCTGGAGCTCCTTCTCGATCGTCTCGAACGCGGCGCTCCGGTCGAAGTAGGCGAGGTTCCACTCGTTGGTCTGCACGATGCCCTTGCGGCCGGTCTCCCGGATGCAGGCGTCCACGCAGACGCCGCAGAAGATGCAGGAGTCCGTGTAGTGCGTCAGCACCCTCTTCGGCGCCCCCTCGCCCTCGAGGACATCCTGGTAGGCGAGTGCGTGCGCCGGGCAAGCCTGCACGCAGGCCAGGCATCCCACGCAGTTCTCCGGATCGTAGACCGGCTGGCCGCGGAAGTTGGGGTGCGGAACGTGCGGCTCCGCGGGGAACTTCGAGGTGTAGGGACCCCGCGCCACCGCCTTGACGGCCTCGACCAGCTCTCTCAGCTTCGGGTACTTCATGGCTCGTTCCGTCCGGCCTTCGCGGGATCCTGCGACTCTTCGCGGGCCCTGTCCGCGGCGTACATGTCCACCACGCTGCCCTCCCAGAGCTTCACGCCGGACCTGTGGGCGCCCCTCGAGACGGCGTGCGCGGCGACCGGAGACGTGAGCACGAGGAAGACGATGGCGAGGAGGGCCTTGAATCCCATGGAGGTGAATCCTCCGCTCATCAGGAACACACCGAGGAGGATGCTGCAGGTGCCCAGGGTCACGCACTTGGTGGAGGCCTGGAGCCGGTTGTAGACGTCCGGCAGGCGCACCAGGCCCACGCATCCCAGCACGTCGAAGGAGAGCCCTATCGCGATGAGGACCATCCCGATCGTATCAGTCATGGAAGCTCCGCCCCTCCAGGTACTTGGCCAGCGCCAGGGATCCGATGAAGCTCTGGAGGCCCCAGGCGATGCCGATGTCGATGTACCAGGAGAGCCCCGTCGCGATCCCGAGCACCGCGCAGAGGCCCACGATCAGAATCCCGAAGATGTCGATGGCGACGATCCTGTCCGCCGCGGTGGGGCCCTTGAGGACCCTGTAGACGGCCAGGAGCGAGGCCAGGATCAGGATGTGGATCACCCGGCCGGCGAAGGCCGCGTGCTCGACGTACAGAGGCATGAACACGCTGCGGAAGGGCATGAGGATGATGAGCGCCACGATGCCGAGCAGCAGCACGGAACCGATCAGCCATCGGAGCGTCTTCATCGCTTCGCCCCCTCCTCCTCGAAGATCCTCCGGAGGATGCGCTCGAACGTGCTCCCGATGCGGTCGTAGACCGTCGCGGGATCCTCGCCCTTCACGTGGATCCAGTGGATGTACAGCGCTCCCTCCTCCCGGTCGACGTCGATGGTGAGGGTCCCGGGGGTCAGGGTGATCGAGTTGGCCAGGAAGGTCAGCCCGGTCTCGGATCGGAGCGTGGTCTTCAGCTTGACGATCCCCGGGCGGATCGGGAGCGCCGGGTGCATCACCCGGTAGGCGACGTCCAGGTTGGCCTTGAGCATCTCCCAGAGGAAGACCGGCACGTACCAGAACAGGAAGAGGAGGATCCGCACGGGATGCAGCGCCATGTGGGGTCGGGTGACGAAGAAGGAGCCCATCACCGCCGCGACGATCAGAGCCACGACCGCTCCGGCGACCAGGTGCTCCGCATCGGGGACCCAGCACAGGAGGCACCAGACCGCGTACGCGATCACGAACATCAGGATCCGGCTCTTCATGAGGCTACACCCCCCTGCCGGCGAGCAGGACCGACACGGCCTGTCCGAGGAAACCGTCCTTGAACGGAGGCAGCAGGAGCAGCCCGCCCAGGATGCACACGAGAGCCAGCACCACCAGGGCGATCCTCATGAAGGCCGGAACCTCGGAGACCTTCGCGAAGGCGTCCTTCAGCATCCCGAGGAACCCGTACCGCATGATCTTCATGAAGGATGCGAGGGTGAGGATGCTCACGAGGACGGTCACGGATGCGAGGAACCAGAGCCCCCTGTCGACGCAGGCCATGATGATGATGAGCTTGCTCCAGAACCCGGAGAAGGGAGGCACCCCGGCGATCGACATCGACGCGGAGAGCGTGGTCCAGCTCGTCACGGGCATCCTGCGCGACAGACCGCCGAGCTCCTTCAGGTTGCGGGTGCCGGCGGAGTACTCCACCGCTCCCGCGTCGAGGAAGAGCAGCGACTTGAAGATCGAGTGGTTGAAGAGATGGAAGAGGCCGCCGAGGATGCCGAGCGGCGTCCCGATGCCGATGCCGAGGATGATGTAGCCGATCTGGCTGATCGAGTGGTAGGCGAGGAGCCTCTTCATGTCCCACTGCCTGAGGGCGAGGACCACCCCGATCGACATCGACAGGGCGCCCAGCGTCATGAGCAGGGAGGAAAGCTGGGGGGTGATCCCGAACACGTTGAAGATCAGCCGGCAGAGCGCGTAGACTCCGAGGGACTTGATCAGGACGCCCGAGAGCATCGCGGAGATCGGCGCGGGGGCCGAGGGGTGCGCGTCGGGCAGCCATGCGTGGAAGGGCACCAGGGCCGCCTTGAGCCCGAAGCCGGCGACGAAGAGCCCGATCACGAGGTTCCGGAGGGCTTCGGAGCCCGGATGCCCCGCGAGCCAGCGGCTCATGTCCGCCATGTTGAGGGTGCCGGTGTTCCCGTAGAGGAGGATGATCCCGAGGAGCACCAGCAGGGACCCGACCCCGCCCATGACCGCGTACTTGAACGCGGCTTCCAGCTCGCGCTTGCCGGTCCCGAAGGCGACCAGGGCGTAGCTCGCGAGGGAGGCGATCTCCACGAAGACGAACAGGTTGAAGAGGTCGCCGGTGATGATCACGCCGTTCATGCCCGCGACCATGAGCAGGAAGAGGGTGTAGAAGAGCTCCTTGGAGGTGAAGCGCGCCATGTAGTTGATCGAGTACACGGCCACGACGAAGGCGATGAAGTTGACCACCACGAGCATGAAGGTCGACAGGCCGTCCAGCGCGAGCTGGATGCCCACGATCCGGCCCATGTCGGCGAGCGGCCCCCAGGAGCCGATGTCGAGGAGCATCCGCTGGCCGGGGAGCAGGCTGAGAACCGCGAAGATGGACATGGCGAAGGTGCCGACCGTGGTCATCACCCCGAGGGCGTCGGGGAGACCCTTCACCCTCCTGAGCAGGGCGGTCAGGAAGGCCCCGGCGAGCGGCACCGCCACGAAGAGCGGAATGGTCCCTGGGCTGATCATCCTCTCAACTCCCGCATCCGCGTGATGTCGAATGTTCCGTATTTGCCGTACAGCCTGATGGCCAGGGCGATCATGAAGGCGGTGGTCGCGAGGCCGATGACGATCGAGGTGAGGACGAGGGCGTGCGGCAGGGGATCCACCATGGAGGTCGGGGGCATGGCCCGGTCGTCGAAGATCGGCGCCTGGCCGCCGGACTTGTAGGCCACGAGGATGAGGAAGAGGTTGACGGCGTACTCCGCGATGGACAGCCCGATGATGATCCGGATGAGGTTCCTCTTCGCCAGCATCGCGTAGATGCCGATGCAGAAGAGGATCATGCAGAGGATGTAGGGCATCGTCTCGTTCACTGCCTGTCCCCCTCCTCGAAGTTCTGCACCACGATCAGCGCGAGGAAGATGGAGAAGATCCCGGCCCCCACCTTGAGGAGGATCGCGATGTTGGCGAGCGGGATGATGCCCGCGCTGACGAGCATCCCCGGCTCCCCGTCGGCGTGGATGAAGTTGTCGAAGAATCCGCCCCACTGGAGGCCGAGCAGCGCGAGGGCCAGGAACATGATCGCGCCGAGCGCCTCCACGAGATGGGCGCTCTCGCCGGAGAACACCCCGGCGGAGGTCTTCCCGCCGAAGGCGAGGGTCAGGTTGATGAAGGACAGCGCCACGATCACGCCGCCGGCGAACCCGCCGCCCGGGGTCAGGTGGCCGTGCAGGACGATGTAGAGCCCGTAGAGGAGGATGAGCCCGATGGTCAGCCGCGTCACGGTCCTGACGATCAGGGTCATGCCCGGCTCCGGAACCCGCGGCCGCTTCCTAGCCATGGCTCTCACCCGATCCCTCCGCGTCCCTGCGGCCGGTGGCGCGCATGACCGCCAGGACGCCGACGACGGCCGTGAAGAGGACCGTGGCCTCGCCCAGGGTGTCGTACCCCCTGTAGTCGAGGATCACCGCCGAGACGACGTTGGTGGCGCCGGTGCCGGACATCGCGTCGGCGGGGTAGAAGGCGGACACCGTCATCAGGGGGCTCCCGAACGGGGACAGCCCCTCCGGGAAGGCGGTCAGGGAGGCCAGCACGCCGAGGCCGAGGAAGGCGAGCCCCATCACGGCCCCGAATGGTCTCCCTGCGGAGGGTCTCGAGGAGATGTCCCGGTTCAGCGTGGCCCGGATGAGCAGGATCACCGCCGCGATCTCCACGACGATCTGCGTGATGGCGACGTCCGGAGCCCTCAGGAGGAGGAACGCGATCGAGAGCGCCAGCCCGACCACTCCGACGGCGATGACGGCGGAGAGCAGATCCTTCACCTCCACGGCGATCACGGCCCCCGCGATCATCAGCCCGAGAAGCACGTAGAGTTCAATCATCTTGCATACCCGTTCAGATAAGCATGAAGCAGATGACCACGAGACCGATCAGGAACCAGAGGAGGTACCGCGACAGGAGCCCGTTGTGCAGGAACGAGAAGACCGCTCCGACCCCGGCGGCCGTCCGGTCGCAGACGACGTACAGGTCGAAGAGCTTCTTCAGGGCGAGCCGGTACAGGACCCTCAGGACGCCGATGTCGCTGACGGTCCGGTAGAAATCGACGCCGGAGAGCCTCATGGAGGGGTTCCGGTCGAGTCGCTCCCCGCCGACGAAGGGCGGAGCGATCCGGACGCTGCGCATCCGGCCGGAGAGGTAGATCAGCAGGCCGAGCACCAGACCCGCGGCGATCATCAGGGTGGCCAGGCCGGAATCCCACACCCCCGGCATCCGGAGGTCTCCGGGGAGCTCCGACCCGAACAGGTCGCCGAAGGGCAGCTTCCAGGCGAAGACGCCCAGACCGATGCAGAGGAGGGAGAGCACCGCCAGGGGGAGGCCGGTCGAGAAGCCGGCGGGCTTCCTCTCCAGCGAGAGCGCTCGGACCTCCTCGGAGGGCTGCCCGAGGAACACCGCGTGGAGGAGCTTCATGAAGCTCGCCACCGTCAGCGCGCTGCCCACCATCGCGGCGACCAACCAGAGGACCCACAGGCTGTCGCCGGACCGGAGGATGCCCTGGTAGATGAGCCATTTCGAGGCGAAGCCGTTGAAGGGCGGCACTCCGGAGATCGACAGGGAGGCGACGAGGAAGGCTCCGAAGACGAACGGCATCACCCTGGCAAGGCCCCCCATGGAGTCGAGGTCGCTCGTGCCGGTCCGCTTCTCGGCCGCTCCGGCGGAGAGGAAGAGGCAGGACTTGTAGATGGCGTGGTTGAACATGTGGAAGAGCCCGCCGGCGATGCCCAGCGGAACGCCCGTGCCGATCCCCAGGACCATGTAGCCGACCTGGCTGACGGCATGGTAGCCGAGGAGCCTCTTGAGGTCGTGCTGCACCAGCGCCATCATGACGGCTCCCAGGATCGTGATGCTCCCGAGGGCCATCAGGACGGTGTTCATCGCGGGGGTCATCGTGAAGACGTCGAGCGAGATCCTGGCGAGGAAGTAGATGCCCAGCAGCTTGTCCAGCGAGGCGGGCAGGAAGGCCGTCACGGGGATCGGGGAATGCTCGGCTGCGTCCGGGATCCAGGAGTGGAAGGGCATGAGCCCGGCCTTCGCGAAGGCGGCGGCGGCCATGCAGACGTAGGCGGTTACGGCGAGGCTCCCGGTGAGCGGGATGTGCGAGGCGCCGATGCCCATCCGGAAGATGCCGCCCAGGCTGCCGTTCGAGAAGAGCCTCCAGAGGAGCACCATGCCGAGGAGCAGCAGGGCGTCCGTCCCGCCGACCAGGATCATCGTCTTCCTGGCGGCCTCCGCGGTGCCCTTCGACGCCCCGAAGCCGATCAGGAGAAAGAGCATGAGGCCGAGAAGCCCCCAGGAGACCAGCAGGACCATGAAGTTCGTACTGAAGAGGACGACCAGCGAGAGAGCCAAGGTCGCAGTCAGGTACGAGTAGTACCTCCAGAGACCCCGGACGCCCTTCATCGAGCCGATCGAGTAGACGACCACGAGGACGAGGAACATGGCCGCGAAGGCGGCGCAGAGCAGCGAGAGCGGCTCGACCCGGAAGAGCCCGTTGGGGTTCTTCAGGGAATCGATGACGGATGTGATGCTCATCGACCGCCCATCCCCTTCCGCAGCCGCTCCGTCTTCTCACGGCTCAGCCGGATCAGGTCCTGCCCCGAGTAGAGCGCCTTCCCGCTCGCGTCCTTCACGGCGATCCTCTCCGTGCAGCAGTAGCACGGATCGATCGCGGCCAGGATGATCGTGGCGTCCGAGATGGTCTGCCCCTTCACCGTGGCCTTGTAGGTCGGGAAGTTCATGAAGGTCGGGGCCCTGACCTTGTGCCTGACGGGACGGTTGGTGCCGTCGCTCCGGACGTAGTGGAACGTCTCGCCCCGCGGAGCTTCGATGTGGCCGATCCCCTCCCCCACCGGCACGTCCTTGATGTTCGCGTCGATGGGGCCGTCGGGGAGCTTCTCCAGGCAGAACCGCACGATCTTCGCGGACTCGAACGTCTCGAGGATCCGGATGACGGCCTTGTCGAAGACGTCGCCGTTCTTCGTCACGATCATGTCCCACGGCATCTCCTGGTAGGCGCCGTACGGGGAGTCCTTGCGGACGTCCCTCGCGACGCCGGAGGCCCTGGACGTGGGACCGAGGGCGCTGAAATCGATCGCCTGCTGGTAGGTCATGACGCCGACGCCCTTCAGGCGGGCGTGGAGGACCGGATCGTCCAGCACGGCCTTCTTGAGCATGTCGAGCGTCGGGAGGATCGACTCGATCTTGCGGAGGCACACCGGGATGTCCTCCGCGCGGATGTCCCTCCGGACGCCCCCCGGCTTGAACATGGCGTAGTTGTTCCGGTTGCCGGAGAGGATCTCCATGACGTCGAGGATCTCCTCGCGGAGCTTCCACGCCCACATGTAGACCGTGTTGTAGCCGAGGAAGTGCCCCGCCAGGCCGAGCCACAGGAGGTGGGAATGGATCCGCTCGGTCTCCGCGATGATCGTGCGGATGTACTTCGCCCGGATGGGGACCTCCATCGGGAAGACGTCCTCCACCGCTCGCGTGAAGGCGTAGGGGTGGCTCGTGCTGCAGATCCCGCAGATCCGCTCGACCACGAAGGTGCAGTTCTCGAAGATCTTCGACTCGGAGAGCTTCTCGATGCCCCGGTGGTTGTAGCCGATCCGCACGTCGATGTCCACGACGGTCTCGCCCTCGACCGTGAGGGTGAAGAACTCCGGCTCCTCCTGCAGAGGATGGTACGGACCGATCGGGATGACAGTCCTGCCCATCACACCCCCCTCGTCCTGTCGGCGGTGCCGTCCCACTCGACGTAGTCGCGCCTGAGGGGGTACACGCCCTCCGGCCAGTTGTCCGCGAGAAGAAGTCTCCTGGGGTCCGGGTGGCCCGTGAAGGTGATCCCGAGAAGCTCCGTCAGCTCCCTCTCGATCCAGTTCAGGGCCTCGATGTCCCTGGCGAGGGAGTCGATCTCGGGATGCCCGGGATCGAGCCTCACCCTGAGCGAGATCAGGAGGTTCAGGTCCTCGATGGTGAAATGGTAGAGGATCTCGATCCAGTCCTTCATGTCGGTGCCGGAGGCGATGTTGAACCTTGCGCCGAGCGTCCGGAAGAGATGGGTGCCGATCCGCACGATGGCCTGGGGCCGGATCTCGACGTAGACTCGCTTCGGGGACTTGTCGAAGAGCTCGACGATGTCCGCCCCGAAGCGTCCGCGGATGTCGGCGAGCACGTCCTCTCTCGTCATCGTCGTCATGCTCCGCCAACCTTCTGGATGAGCTGCACCACGCCGGCCATGATGGCCTCGGGCTTGGGCGGGCAGCCGGGGATGTAGACGTTGACCGGGATGATGCTGTCGAGCGGATGCGGACAGTTGTAGCTGTCGATGAAGAGCCCCCTCGACCCCGCACAGGTGCCGATGGCCACCACCAGGCAGGGCTTGGGAACCTGCTCCCAGAGCGTCTTCAGCCTCTCGACCGACATCCTGTTGCAGGAGCCGGTGACCAGCAGGACGTCCGCGTGTTTGATGCTCCCGGCGAGGAGCATCCCGAAGCGCTCGATGTCGAATCGGGGGGTCAGGCAGTCCAGCGTCTCGATGTCGCAGTTGTTGCAGCTGCCGGTCGAGAGATGGAAGACCCAGGGGGACTTGAGGAGTGCTTTCAGTTTCAGGCTCATCGCTGGTCCGGCCGTGCCCTTCCCGATGCTGCCCCTAGAGTCCCAGCAGGGCGAGCACCGCGGCGGCCGCGGCGATCCCCGTGACTGGACCCCAGAAGAACCTTACCGCCTGGTCGATCCGGACCCGTGGATTCGTGTTCCGGATGACGGTCACGAGGGCCACCAGGCCCACGTACTCGACGATGGTCCAGAGGATCCCGATCCCCCGGAGCTGCAGTCCGCCGAAGAACAGCACGATCATGAGGAAGGGGAGCGTGAAGAGCAGCATGTTCTTCGTCAGCCTGAGGACGGCGAGCGCGGGGCCCGAGTACTCGATGATCGGGCCGCCGATGATCTCGGTCTCCGCAGCCGGGATGTCGAACGGGACGCGCGCCAGCTTCGCCTGGACGCAGAGC
>Ga0163210_1001508_pt1 | contig 10092 bp, 8 predicted proteins | sample Kivu_220m_FD_113536 | JGI IMG/M metagenome (GOLD analysis project Ga0163210, IMG submission 113536) | Freshwater microbial communities from Lake Kivu, Western Province, Rwanda to study Microbial Dark Matter (Phase II) - Kivu_220m | ecosystem: Environmental > Aquatic > Freshwater > Lake ... | reverse complement strand
CGCATAAAAGTAGATAATAACCAATATTCAATTTCCAATTTCCAATAAATTTTATAATTTCAAAATTTCAGAATTGGAAATTAGGTAATTTTGTCATTTATTGGATATTTGGATATTGGAAATTTTGACATTTATTTCTTTTGTTTGCGCAGAAATGCGGGGACTTCCCAGATTTTTTCTTTTTCTAACATTTCTTTTTCTTCCATTTCAATTTCTTTTTTCACCTGCAAAGCGTTCTTGCGCACGGGGGATCCTGATTGCGGCGTTTGAGTTGCGTTTGTCGGTTCTTGGGTATTCTCCGCTGGCGTGTTTTTTGCTGCCTCGTTTTTTTGCTTTACCGCGGCAATATTTTTAATCTTGATTTTTTTAGTCCGGCTTGATTTTTTGACAGAGCCGACCTGGCTTTTTTTGGTGGATTTGGCTGTTTTTTTTGCTTTAACCTTTTTGCTTGCCTTGGCCGCAGCAACTCCGGTTTTGGAAATTTGCTCGCTCGATTTGATGACACTGGCAGGCGTGATCCTCTTATCTTTTAAATTGTTGTTCGTCTCGCCATAGACGCATCCGGTGGCCAACAGCGTCACTTTAGCTACACCGGCGGCTGCGCGCCCATGACCGACTCCAAAGATTATTTTCGCGTCTTTATGGATACGGCTGGCTGCGCCAGTAAGAATTTTATTAACTTCAAGCAGTTTTAAATCCTTTTGGGCAACAATATTCAAAAGCAAGCCGCGAGCTTTATCAATCGAATAAGGATAAAGCGGCGAAGAAAAAATCCTTTCCAGTGAATCAATGCCGACTTCCTCGCCTTTTTTAAGCAAAACCGTGTTTAAAAACGCCATCTTGCCGTTGCCAATAAGAATGGTGTGCAAGTCCGCAAAATCAATGTTGATCGTGCCAATATCATAGATGGTTTCGATTAACCCTTGCAAGCTGTAGGAAAGCGTGGTGTTGATAAAAGACAGAGTTTTCGAAAAAGGCGTGGCTTTGGGAACCACTTCAAAAACCCGCTCGTTGGGAAGAATCGTTAAGGCGTTCAAATATGGTTTTAATTTCTCCAGGGCGTTTTTGGCGATTTCGCTTTTCTTGGCGCCTTCAAATTCAAACGGCAAAGTGAAAATCCCATAAGTGAGGTTGCCTGCGGCTTTGGAAATCTGAGCAAAAACCGGCGCCGCGCCTGATCCCGCACCGCCACCTAAAGAAGAAACGATAATCACCATATCTTGCCCCGCAACTATTTTTTTTATTTGTTCTTTGCTTTCGCTGACCGCTTCCTCGCCGATTTGAGGATCCATACCGGTTCCCAACCCGCGGGTGAACTTTTGGCCGAATTGGAAGACCGAAACGTTTTTGGGTGCATTTCTCAAAGCGGCAAGATCGGTGTTGGCAATGAAAAAAGATGCCTTTTTAATTCTGCCGGCGATTTCCGAAACTATATTGCCGCCGCCGCCGCCAACGCCAATGATTCTGATTTTAGTTTTTTTGACTTCGAATTCTGGTTCCTTGGAGTGCTTTTTTGCCGGTGGCTGCACCAGCGAGCCGGTGGTTTCTATCGCTTTGATATTTAATACCCGCTCGCGTATTTTTGAAGCGATTTTGACCAAAGGCGGCCGCGCCGCGATCGATTTTTGGACGGATTTTTTTGTTTTTCTTTTGCGCTTGATATTTTTTGGCTTGATTTTTTTGCTTCTGACTTTGTTTTTTGGAGCTGGTTTCATGATAATTGGATTGATTTTTGCCTCCCGCGACTATTAATTTAGGATATCACAAAATAACCCCAAAAAGCAAAATGGCCAAGGCCCACCTTGTGCTATATATTTGCGCTTTACTCTTTTATGGTGCCGCCGCCCAACAGCTCGTTGCCGCGATAGAACACCGCGGCCTGCCCTGGCGCGGGTGCAAACTGCGGTTTGGTAAACTCTAATTCGTATACTCTGTTTTGGCGCCGAATAATCGCATTTGCCTCTTTTGCCCGGTAACGTATTCTTGCTTTAACCGTCAAGGGTAATTCTGGTATATTGTCCGAAACCCATTTAACATCCCTGAGTTTTATTTTTGTCAATCCCAATTTATTTAACAACCGCGTCACGACCAGTTCATTTTTGATAAAATTCTTACTTACAACATAATAGGGGCCGCCTGATAGCTTAATCCCTTTGCGTTGACCAATGGTGTAAAACCAAAGACCGCGGTGCCGTCCCAAAACATTGCCTGAAATATCAATGATATTGCCGGGATTTTTGCCACAGCGCTTTTCCAGAAATCCGTTCATATCCCCAGCAACAAAACAAGCTTCTTGTGATTCGGTCGAATCAATAGCAGGTAATTTCCAATTTTTGGCCAATTGTTTAACTTCACTTTTTGTGAATTCGCCGATCGGAAAAATTATTCGGCTTAGTTGTCTTTGGCCCAAACACCACAGGAAATACGACTGATCTTTGTTTTTATCTTTGCCTTTCAGCAAATGATAAACTTCGTCTTTGGTCTTTTTGATTCGACAATAATGGCCGGTGGCAATGTGGTCCACGCCTGTTCCCAAAGCTTTTTCGATAAGCAGCCCAAACTTTATTTCTTGGTTGCAAACCACGCACGGATTGGGTGTTAACCCTTTTTTTGTATCCGCGATAAATCTATCAATGATAAGCTTTTTGAATTCCTTTCGCAAATCAAGAACGTGGAACGGAATTCCCAACTGTCTGGCGACTACGCGCGCGCGAAGCTCAGACTCCCTGCCGCCATCCAGCAATCTCATAAACGCGCCGACAACCTCAAAACCGCTGCGCTTGAGCAGCGCCGCGCTCACCGAACTGTCCACCCCGCCTGACATCGCGCATATTACTTGAATCTTTTTGCCTTTTTTCATTTTTTTTATAATAACTCGCTCATTTTAAAAAACAAAGTAGTCGAGACGAATCCCGACTAGATAAAGAAAGGATGGGAGGTTATTTTCTCCCACCCCCTCCACCCATGACTTGACTTTCGATATCAGTGTCGAACTTGGCATTACCTGTTGTTTTGCGGCAATTCGTACCACCCATAACTTGTCCCTCAATATCGGGATTTGAAACTCCCAATATGACCCCTTCTATGGGGTCGCTTATAATTTCCTTTGCTCCGCCATACACTTAATTACCTCCCTGACGGTTGTGAACTAAGATTTTTATAGCTCCTTCTGACACAAAATGCAAATTATGTTATTTTTCGACCGTAATGCTTTCGATCACCGGCGGGTCAAGGGGGCAGTCGCGCGCGTCGGTCTCAAGGTTGGCGATCTTATCAACAATGTCCATGCCTTCGGTAACCTTGCCAAAAATCACGTAATCGTGCGTCAACGGATTGTCCTGCTGCATAATAAAAAACTGGCTGCCATTTGTGTTGGGCCCGCTATTGGCCATTGCCAAGGTCCCACGCGTGTATTGGCCTCCAAACTGCTCGTCAGCAAATTGATAGCCTGGGCCGCCGGTGCCCCACTTATCCTTTTGCGAATCATCCTTTGTCAGCGGATCGCCGCCTTGGATCATAAACCCCTTGATAACGCGGTGGAACTTCACGCCGTTATAAAACCCTTGTTCGGCTAGTTTGGCGAAATTGGCCGCCGTAAACGGAGTTTTGTCGCCATACAGCTGGATTTTGATATCGCCTAAATTTGTTTTAATTGTCGCGTTCATAATTTTTTGATAATTAGGATCAATCGGCAACGTGGTCGCGTTATTCGTGGTCGCCGCGGCATTGGTGCTGGAATTTTGTTGATCGCTACCGGCAGTGGTTTTTTGCGTGCGCGCGGCATTGCTAATCTCACTGGAATCAATTATTTTTTGGACTGTTTCTTCAAATAATGTTTTTGGCTGGTTGCTCCGATTAAAAAACAAAACCAGTAAAATTATGGCGACAATAATTGCGCCTGCGCCAAATAAATTTTTCTTATTCATATTCTTTGATTTTTACAATAGTTTTTGAATTACAAAATGTTACAAGAAACATTATATCCTAACTGCCATAAAAAAACAAAACAGCCCGCCAAGGCGGGGCTGTTTTTTGATTCTTGGCAAAAATCCTAGTTGGCGTTGTCGTTGTTGAAATTCGAACGAAACGCGCGCGGCTCCATCGGTCGGGCTTCATTGACTGTGATCCGGCGACCGTCAAAATCCTTGCCGTTGAACATTTCAATAGCTTTGGCGGCTTCATCTTCAGTTTCGAATTCAACAAAACCAAATCCTTTGGAACGCCCGGACATCTTATCGGTGATGACAATCGCCGATACAACGTTGCCGGCAGCGGCAAAACCGTCCCTCAAACTATCTTGGGTGGTGCTGTAGGGCAAACCACCGACGTATAATTTTTTGTTCATTTAATTAAACTTGCAAAATTTGGTAGGGCGACCGCTCACCGGCTGAACTTAAACTTGAAAAATTCTTATTTAAGAAAACCTAAGAGTTCACCTACTCACATTATTAACTATACCACAAACCATCCCCAAAAGCAAGCCCGGTGTCGGTTAACAAAAAATGTCCATAAAAATGGACAAATAATGTGTGGCGTATCATGCAAGACCAGCTGCTTCAAGTATTTCTCTTTTTTTCTTTTTTTGTTCTTCCCGGCTTTGCTCTAAAAGCTTTTCGTATGCCTTGTTAATTTCTTCTTTGATTTCAATAGCTTCGATGAATGCCGTTTCCAAAAGTTTTTCGTCTTTAATCTTGGCGCCGAAGTAGTAATATTCTTCCAGCGGTTTGTCCATGTCTTCGGGTGTGTAGCTGTAATGGCCGATATAAAAGGTGAGTGTCTTTTGGTGTTTTGCATTATGCTCTTCCATCACTGTGTCGGTTATTAAGCCGCTATGCCAGTGTTTCTCAAACCAGATGATGATGTTGCATTGATCATCAACGCAATAACGCTCCGGTTCCAATCCGTGCTTTTCGCATAGTTTGGGTATCTGGTCGTAGATCCGAGCCGCTTTCTCCTTGCGTTCTTTTTTCCTTTTGCGGTAAGCAGATCTTGCCTGTTCCAGTTCTTCTGCCAACGACGCCGGCACTCTTTTCATGATCTGTTCGAAGTTTTCCGCAAAATCACCAGATGGCCTATTTTCATTTAGGTCGTTTATCCATCTAGTAACGCATTTCTTGCTCCATTCGGATATGGCCGTGGTATATGATGGCCTAAATTGCTCAAGATCGAACACCCTGATTGCGTCTTCAATCATTTTTTCCCAGTATTCGCCTCGACGCCAGCCGCCCCAACTCAATCCCCACCTGCCAGATTCGATCTGTTTAATTACGATGGGCAATCCCCGTTTAACCGCAGCTTTCAGTTCTTCTTCCCTGCCGAGCTTTTGGGCCGCCTCAAGACAAGCTTTCATCTTTTCGGCGGTGTCAAATGTTGACTGCCAATCCCCTTTTTCAACTTCTCCTGGCCTATTGTCCAGAATAAATCCGTTTCTCTTTATATTCTCACCCCATTTTTAAAGGTCTTTTGATTAATAAACACTAACAAATTGCAATCCAAATATCAAATTGAAACCAAAACACCCAAACGGTAACATTTGGGTGCCAGATAAATAATTAAAATGCGCTAACAGAATTTTACGGCTTGGAAGGCGCGGCGGAAGGAAATAACTTCGTCGCGCACTTTTTCGGGGTCTTCTTTGTCCAAAAGCACGCGCTTGATGAACTTGGCGATTTGTTTCATATCATCCTCTTTCATGCCAAAACGCGTCATTTCTTGCGTGCCGATACGGATACCGCGCGGGTTTTTAGGGCTTTGACCGTCGCCCGGAATAATGTTTTTGTTCAAAATAATGTTTGCCTTTTCCAAAGTTTCGGCAGCAATGTGGCCCGCGCCGGGTTGGCCGCAATTGATCAATGCTTGGTGCGACCGGGTAAACCCTCGCTCTTTTGCCAAAACATTAAACCCGTAATTATAAAGCTCTTGCGCCAATGTTTGGGCGTTTTTCACAATCTGTGCGGTATAATCTTTGCCGAAAGTCTGAATCTCGCGCAAGGCACCGTAGAGCGCGGGCATGCGGTGCAAATGGTGGTTCGATGAAAATTGCGGGAACACTGCCAGCTGGATCTTTTTGGCGGTCTCTGTGTCGACATTGCCCAATATCATGCCGCCCTGCGGTCCGGGAAATGTTTTGTGGGTAGATGTGGTAATAATATCGGCACCTTCGGCCAAAGGATCCTGAAAAATGCCGGCGGCCACCAAACCCAAAACATGCGCTGCGTCGTAAACAATCTTGGCGCCTACCTTGTCGCAGGCCTTGCGTAACTCCTTTAATGGCTGGGGAAACAATATCACTGAGCCACCGGTAACGATGAATTTCGGTTTTGTTTCCAAAATTTTGGCGCAGGAAATTTCAGCATTCATCGTGCAATCTCCGTTATAGATCACTGAATCCACCTCCAAGCCAAGCGTGCCGGCCGCGCCGGCTTTTTCATGGGAAACATGCGAACCATGCTCGATTCCCAGCGTTAAAATCTTATCGCCACGCTCGGAAATCGCCGCGAACGCCGCGTAGTTGGCAATTGTTCCTGAAATCGGTCGGATGTCGCAAAAATTGGCGCCAAAATGTTTTTTGAACTCCTGCTGGGTCAGGTCTTCGATCTGGTCAATATATTTTAGGCCGCGGTAAAAACGCTTGTAGGGTGTGCCTTCGGCGTAGCGGTGCATCAGATCGGAGCAATAAAGCGCTTCGACTGCGGGCGACATCACGTTTTCCGAAGCGATGAGGTTGATGCATTCGCTGCGCCATTTATTGTGTTCCTTGAGCAATTCGTATATTTTTTCCATTAAAGTATAATTAAACAGCATCATTATAACCTTTTGCGCCCCCTTTGGCAAAAAGGCGCCGGGAAAAACGTGAAACTGAACAGCGGTGATTAAATTTAGGTTTTCATTATTTTTGAACTTCGTTTATCAGTTTTTGATTATTGTTTTTATTTATCTTGTTTTTTATTTCTTTCCATCTTTTAATTTCATCTTCGCGACGTTCAAAAGTGCTCCATTTGCCCCACAACATCGTAGAGAAAAACATTCCAAGAACCATCGTAATACTCGTTATCACCGAACTTGAAAAATTAATCCCTCTGGGATCGTATTCGTAATTTAAAAGTTTCGCCATAAAGTTTAAGAAAATGGCCATATTCTGCCAATCTTTTTGGAGAAAATATATAAAAGGAACTGTGGTTGCGCCCAGAAGAATTATTGCGTAAGCCGTAAATAAGGGGTTAGTCAATGATTTTGGTTTAAACTCTTTGTGATAGTAATTCCAGGCAAATTCTCTGTTCAATTTAAGTTCTGGCTCAAGGAAAACATTGATATAAATGACAATCCTGTGAAATTGAGCGGCTAATGTGTGTAAAAGATAACCGAATGCCGGAATTATGATAAGGCTGATAATCGGCAGCACTAAGAGAAGTTCATCTATGTCGTTTCCGCCTATTGCGCTCACCAAGCCCAAAGCGGTAATAGATATTGAAAAAAGTGTATACCTAATCGAAATGAGGTTATCCAATTCATTTCTTAATGTTTTGTATTCTTCAATTAAAGTATTTTCACTCGCCGTTGAAATATTTAAAAACGAATTAGCCATAACAAAAATTTAGTTTTTGATTAAAACGTTAAGTCGATTTATTTGTAAGTTTTTTATCCTTTTAAATTTGATTAGCTTGATATTACTACATCTTTCGGTTTTGTAAACAAAGGATCTGCAATTTGTAAATTAAAAAAGCGGGGAACCGCTTGTGTTACTGTAAGTCTAAAAGATACTTTGCCGACAACTAAAACCCTTGGCAAAAAACTATGCCAACCGTTTTCCTCCCATCGCAACGGGAAAGAGTAAATTTTAAGCTGACGCAAAAAGCGAAAAGCTTTTTATAAATCGGGCGCAGAACCCATTAATGACTTTGCCAAGCAAAATCATTATTCTAGTTTAATCTTAATTATAAAAAATTCAAGTGCCTAGCAGAACTCAATTCGGTTTTGGGGTTTTATCGGCACGAAATGGAAAATTACATTTTTTAATTTTGTTTTTTTGTGGTATAAAGCAAAAATGAAAAAATTTGCCATAAAAAAACGGGGATTAGTTTCAGAAGCGCTTCATTGGGGCGAAAAAATTCGTCGCAAAACCGCGCATGAACTTGCTTTTTTGAAAAAACCGGGGAACCTTTTGATGGTGACTAAAACGATTGTTATCGTTTTTTTTATTCTTTCAATCATCACTCAATATTCTCAACAGTCCCTTGAAAAAAAGATTGGTCAGATGTTGATGGTTGGCTTTCGCGGCACCCATGCTGAAAGCGATTCATACATTGCCCGGACAATTAAAGACCTAAAACTTGGCGGCGTTATCCTTTTTGATTATGATATTCCGTCAAAAAGCCGCTCCCGCAACATCACCGATCCCGATCAAACAAAAAAATTGGCCGCGGATTTGAAAGGTTATTCCAAAAACGCGCCGCTTCTTGTCGCGGTTGACGCCGAAGGCGGCTTTGTGAACCGCTTGAAACCCAAAATGGGTTTCATTGACGTTCCCAGTGCCAAAGCGCTGGCGCAAGACAACGACGCCGGACCGGCTTTGAAAACCTATTGGAATCTGGCAAAACAGTTGGTGGGTCTTGGATTCAATGTCAATTTCGGACCGGTGGTTGATGTTGATATCAATCCCGAAAATCCGGTCATCGGCGGCTTGGAAAGATCGTATTCAAACGACCCCCAGAAAGTCATAACCTTCGCGCGCGCATTTATCGCCAGCCACCGAAGCTTTGGCATAATTACCTCGTTAAAACACTTTCCCGGGCACGGCAGCGGCGCGTCCGACAGCCACCTGGGCTTAACTGATGTGACCAACACTTATAAAGAAGAAGAGCTTACGCCCTATAAAGAACTAATCGGTGACCAAGAGATTGATTCAGTGATGACCGCGCATATCATCAACCGCAATATTGATCCGGATTATCCGGCAACGCTATCGCCGCTTTTCATCCAGAATATTTTGCGCGACAAATTTGGTTTTGACGGCGTGGTGTTTTCCGATGACATGCAAATGGGCGCCATCGTTGACAACTACGGCTTCGAAGACGCAATTGTGCGCGCGATAAACGCCGGCTGCGACATTCTGATATTTTCCAACAACGGCAGCGTCTACGACGAATCGGTTCCCTATCGCGCTAAGGAAATAATTTTAAAAGCTGTCAAAGACGGCCGCATCTCCAAAGCGCGCATCAATCAAACTTATGACCGGATAATGGAACTAAAAGCAAAAATCAAATAAAAAAAGCGGGGGCGACCTTTGTTTGGCCTTTCCCGCAATTGGATCGAGATCTCTCTTGTTAGTTATTTCATTGCTGCGATCAGATCATTTCCCCAGACGAGAAATTTGCCGTCCGCAACTGTGGCAAATCCAGTCATTTGACCCCTGGTGGTTTTGTGTCCTGGCCACCATCCTTCAACCGAATCTCCTAGTTCTAACGAATAATAAGCTTTCAAGTTGGTGTCTGCAGTTGCTACCCTTACTGACTCGAAATTCGCTAGATCTTGTTTAAGACCAGTTTTGCCTGGAACCTTGAAATAATAAGCCCAAGCAGTGGGATAGCTTTGGAATACAAGGGTATCAAGCCCCACTTTGGCAAACAACCGGTAATCGGCCCCGTGTTTCCGCGCCTCTTCGTAAGAAAATCCCATACAATCGTAGGCCCATAGCTGACCATTGGTTCCATGTACAGCTTCTGCGATCGTGCGATAAAAATCGGCCCATCGCAGGCAAGAATTTTCCTTGTCATCATAGCGGTTTGGATCCGTGAATACACGATATCCCGAAAGCCCGTCCGCGAGGAAAAGTCCGTCGAAACCGAAAGTTTCCTTGAGTTTTTTGTATTGGCTCGCGATGTATGCTTCAAAAGTCATATTTTCTGGATGTAGAACCGCGAATGGATCGCCGATATCACTTTCGTCTTTCTGTCGCGGTCGCAATTCCGGATGAAGTTTCATCCATTCGCCTGGTCCTTGAGCACCGTCTCCCCAAAAACCCCAAAAGCCAATCATCACCTTTTTCCCTTGGCCATGGAGTCCTTGTATCAACCGAAGTAAATCCTCTTGGGT
>Ga0163210_1001507_pt1 | contig 10104 bp, 8 predicted proteins | sample Kivu_220m_FD_113536 | JGI IMG/M metagenome (GOLD analysis project Ga0163210, IMG submission 113536) | Freshwater microbial communities from Lake Kivu, Western Province, Rwanda to study Microbial Dark Matter (Phase II) - Kivu_220m | ecosystem: Environmental > Aquatic > Freshwater > Lake ... | reverse complement strand
GACGAGGAGTACCTGAAGCTGAAGGTGCTGACGTCAACTCTGCCACGACTCTGAGTAGACTGTGAAAAGACCTCAAATCACCCACACAAAGACGCGAAGACCCCGAATTCGAAACTGCCAGTCCGCCTAGTGCGGACTGGCCAGGACGTCTTCGATTGAGTAGAAACCTGGTGCACGGCCGCGCAGAAATCTGACCGCCGCAACAACGCCCGTGGCGAATGCTGCCCGGCTCTCGGCCTTGTGAGTGAGTTCCAGTCGCTCCCCGGCGCAGCCGAAGACAACCGTGTGCTCACCTATGACGCCGCCGGTCCGGATCGAGCTGACGCCGATTTCGAACTTCGGCTTCTCCCCGACCGCTCCCTGCCGGCCATGTACGACCCTGGCCCGGCCCGCCCCCGCTTTCAGAATCTCAACCAGCCTGGCCGCTGTGCCGGAGGGGGCATCTCTCTTCATCCGGTGATGGGTCTCGATAACCTCGACATCGTAGTCAGGCCCGAGGCGGGACGACGCTTCCGCCACGAGGGTACCAAGCACGCTCACGCCAACCGAGAAGTTGGGCTCATAGACGACCGGAATCTGTCTGCCACAATCCTGGAGTGCATTCCTCTGGGTGGGGCTCAATCCGGTCACTCCGCAAACAAACCCCTTGCCGGCCAGCGCCGTGAGTCGGCAGCCGGCCACGCTTGCGTCGGCGGTGGAGAAGTCGGCAACGACATCGGCACCGGCAATCACCGCGCTCAGGTCAGACCCTACCGTGCCGGTCCCCAGCTTCGTGCCGACCAACCGATGGCCCTTGGCCTCAACGCCGCCGACCAGCTCCATGTCCGGCTGTTCGACAACCAGACGACAGACCTCGCTGCCCATCCTGCCCGCGCAACCGACAACGACGACTTTGATGGTCTATGCTCCTGCCGGCAGACCGTAGTCGACCAGCGCCTGCCGAATTGCCTTCAGGTTCGCCTCAGTCGGCACCACGAGCGGCAGCCGGGGCTCACCCGCCGCCATGTTCAGCATGCTCATTGCCGCCTTGACCGGTGTCGGATTGGTCTCGATGAACATCGCCTTGATGAGCGGAAATAGCTTGCGGTGCATGCCGGCGGCAAGCTCCACCTTGCCGGCCAGGTAGTACTCAATCATCTTCGACACGTCCAGCGGCGTGATGTTGGACACGACCGATATCACACCTTTGCCTCCGACCGCGAGTATCGGCAGGGTCAGCGAGTCGTCCCCGGACAGCACCGTCACGCGGTTGCCGCACCGCTGGATGATCTCGCTCGACTGGTCGAGACTCCCCGAGGCCTCTTTCACCGCCACGATATTCCGGCAGTCTTTCGCCATCCGTTCGATGGTGACGGGCAGAATGTTGACGACACTGCGGGGCGGGATATTGTAGACGATGATCGGCAGCTCGACCGCTTCGGCAATCGCCCGGAAGTGACGGTACAGGCCCTCCTGGGTCGGCTTGCTGTAGTAGGGTGCGACCACGAGCAGCGCGTCCGCCCCGAGCGCCGCGGCCCGCTTCGCCTGCTTGATTGACTTCGCCGTGCTGTTAGTCCCGGCCCCGGCGACCACCTTGACCCGGCCGTGCGCCTCTTCGACGACCGCCGCCAGGCTTCGCTCCCACTCGGCCGAGCTCAGGTTCGGGGCTTCACCGGTCGAGCCGTTGACCAGGAGGCCGCTGACACGGTTCTTGAGCTGGAACCGGACGTTCCTGCGCAGGCCACCGACATCGAGCCTTGCCCCCTTGAACGGGGTCACCAATGCGGTGATACACCCTGAGAACGACATGGCCGCCTCCTTCATGGGCTGTTACGCGACCGGGGTCGGCTCGTCCGGTTGAAGCTCCGGCCGTTCGATGCCCAGTACCCGGTCAACTTCCTCGCCGGAAAGTGACTCGCGCTCAAGCAGCGCTTTGGCCAGCTCGTCCAGCTTTTCCCGCCCGGACGTAACGATGTCGCGCGCGCGATCCGACTGCTCGTCGATTAGCCGGCGAATCTCGCTGTCAATCGTCCGGGCGGTCTCGTCGGAGAATGTCCGGCGCACGCCCAGTTCCCGACCGAGGAAGACCTCCTCACTCGGCGACCCGAATGTCAGCGGCCCGACCTTCTCGCTCATGCCCCACTCGCAGACCATCTTGCGGGCCAGAGTAGTTGCGTTGTCGATGTCATTGTGCGCACCGGTTGAGAGGTCGGCAAAGACGAGTTGCTCGGCCGCCCGGCCCCCGAGCATTATCGCCAGCTGGTCGAGGCAGTACGCGCGCGAGTAGATACGCTTGTCGTCCAGCGGCAACCGCTGGGTCAGACCCAGAGCCTGGCCGCGCGGGATAATTGTCACCTTGTGAACCGGGTCGCTGCCGGGAATCATCCGCGACACCAGCGCGTGTCCCGCCTCGTGGTAGGCAATCCAGCGTTTCTCCTGGTCGCTTATGAGCAGGCTCCGGCGCTCCACGCCCATCAGGACCTTGTCCTTCGAGTCTTCGAAGTCCTGCATCGTAACCGCGGTCCGCGCCCGCCGCGCCGCCAGCAGCGCCGCCTCGTTGACCATGTTGGCGAGGTCAGCGCCGGAAAAGCCCGGAGTGCCGCGCGCCAGCACGTTCAGATTCACGTCCGGCGCCACCGTGATCTTACGGACGTGAACCTTCAGGATTTCCTCGCGGCCGACTACATCCGGCCGGTCCACGGTTATCTGCCGGTCGAACCTGCCCGGACGCAGCAACGCGTGGTCGAGGATATCGGGCCGGTTGGTCGCGGCCATGATGATGACGCCGTCCTGGGTCTCGAACCCGTCCATTTCAACCAGCAACTGATTCAGAGTCTGCTCCCGCTCGTCATGCCCGCCGCCCATGCCGGCGCCGCGCTGCCTGCCGACCGCGTCAATCTCGTCGATGAACACGATGCAGGGCGCGTTCCGCTTGCTCTGCTCGAACAGGTCACGCACCCGGGCCGCACCCACGCCAACGAACATCTCCACGAAGTCCGAGCCGGAGATGGAGAGGAACGGCACGCCTGCCTCGCCCGCCACCGCCTTGGCCAGCAGCGTCTTCCCGGTCCCGGTCGCGCCCACCAGCAGCACGCCCTTGGGGATTCTGCCCCCGAGCTTCTGGAACTTGTGCGGCGCTTTCAGGAAAGCGATGATCTCCTTCAACTCCTCCTTGGCTTCCTGCACTCCGGCGACGTCGTTAAATGTAACCTTGGGCCGGTCCGAAGCCATCGGCTTGGCCCGTGACTTGCCGAACGTGAACGCCCGGTCCTGACCGGAGGACATCCGCCTCATGAACAGCAACCAGACGACGAGAATCAGCACCCAGGGCAGGATGCTGATCAGGATGGTGGTCCACTGTGACGGAGCCTTCGCCACGATCTTCACATCGGCGGCGCGCAACTGCGTCACCAACTGGGGGTCGTCCGGCATGTAGGTTCGGAAATCCTTGTACTTGACCGTGCCGCGCGGGGTCACGGCTTCGGCCTCCTGCTTGAGCGAGCCGCTCAGGTCGCGTTCGACCATCGTCACGGCCTCGACGTTGCCGGCCTGCAACTGCGTGGTGAAATCGGAGTAGTCGATCGCGACGCGGCTTCCCCGCCGGCCGGCGAAGAAGTTCCACGCCGCCCATGCGGCCAGAAAGACGAGCAGCCAGATAGCCAGCGGTCCGATAAGTCGGTTACGCTGGGTCTTGTCAGGCATCATTCAGAGTCTCCTTACTGCGTTCAAACTCGATCATCCCCTGCCGCCGATGCGCCCGCACGCCGCGGGTCAAAGTCAACTTGCCACCTGTATTGCGATTGCAGAACTGAAGGACTCCTTCCACGGCCTGCGAATCCAGTTCGGGCAGTACCCGTTTCAGAATCCGTCGTTTCAGAATGTCATTATAATCCTTGAACTTAAGTATGTCAATGCACACCCGTCCCCTGCTCAACTCCACGACGTTTTGAGCCGCCGTTTCCGCCAGTCCTTCAAGGAATGCCCCCTCATCAGCCAACAACTCCGCTGCCCTGCGGGCATTGGCGACTGCGTTTGGGTTGAGCTTCAGGAGTACCGGAACGACGTCTCGACGCAGGAGGTTCCTCCGGTAGTTGACATCTGAGTTCGACTCATCATTGACCCACTCAATGCCCCGCGCCCGCAGGTGCTGCTCCAGCTTGTCGCGCTCGATGTCAATCAGCGGCCGGACGAAAAGGACCGGCCGTTCCTGCCCCGTCCTCGGTCTTCGGTCCTCGGTCCTCTTGACGGGAATCCCGGCCAGACCGCGCGGCCCGGCTCCGCGTGCGAGGTTCAAGAGCATCGTCTCAAGGTTATCGTTGGCCGTGTGGCCCAGCGCGGCAGCATCGCACTTCAGCCTCCGCGCCATCCGCTCCAGGTGCCGGTAGCGTAACTCACGTCCTGCCTCCTCGATGCCCATCCTGTGCCGCTTCGCGTACCCGGCCACGTCCGCATGCGCCACAACCAACTCGATGTCCCAGTCGCGGCAGAGCTTCCGGACGAACTCCTCATCGCGCGCGGCCGTGTCGCGCAGACCATGGTTCAGATGGAACGCTGCCAGCGCAAGCCTGAGTCGTGGCCGGGCCAGCCTGAGCAGGTCGAGCAGGCAGACCGAGTCCGCGCCGCCGGAGACCGACGCCAGCACGGAAGTGCCCTCACGGAGGAGGCCGTACTCCTTCACCGTCGCGAAGAACCGACCCGGAACGGACAGCTTCGCGGCGCTCATGCCCTCTCGTCGAAGCCGGCCAGAACCTTGCTCACAACCTCGGCCGCGAAGTCAATGTCCTTCTCAGTCGCGACCAGCGGCGGCCTCACCCCGACCGCGCGGGACATGACCGAATCCGCCGTGGATTCGGATCGTGTCCCAAGCGGAGCAAGCAGCAGCCCGAGCTCGCGGCACTTCTCCCCGAACCCGTCGGCAACGTTCTTGACCTTGCGGAACACAATCGTACGCACCAGCCCGGTGCCCCAAAGCTCCGGCCCGAGTCTCGGGCCCGACAAAGCGCCGAGCCGCTTCTCAAGATGCACCGCCAGCTTCCGGCCCTGCTCAAGCAGACCGGATTCGAGCAGACGGATGGTCTCAAGCGCGACAGCACTGCCTGCCGCGTTTCCAGCCGGAGCGCGCTTCCAGCGCAGCTTCGAACTGCCAGTCACGCATGCGCCGAAGGGGAAGCCAGCAGCCCAGCCACGACCGAGTACGTAGATGTCCGGTTTGACGTCCAACAGCTCGATCGCGAACATCCGGCCGGTAGTACCCGGCCCTATGCCTGCCTCGTCGTCTATCAGCAGGGCGCCAGCGGCATCGCACGCCTGCCGCATGTGCTTGATGCGCCCGTCCAGTGGATGGGCGACCACGGCGGCGACGTCCTCGCCAATTGCGGGCTTGTCGCCAGCGCAACTGGACAGATAGGACACACAGGACCTATTGGTCACCGACCGTGCCAGCTCGATTGCCCGTGCCAGCGCCTCGCGTCCCGACTCGCAGATGAGCACTCGGCGGTTCATGCCGCCCGGAACCAGCTCGGCCAGCTTGTACATTAGTCTCACTTCGGACGGCCACAGCACGCCGTCCGCTCCGGACGCTGCGCGGGACATGACCGAATCCTCTGAGGATTCGGATCGTGTCCCAAGCGAACGCAAGATGTCGGGCGAGTACCCCAGCGGCACGACCGCTCCGTTTGCGAAGTCGAGCAACCTCTTGCCTTCGTCATCAACCAACCACGCCCCCTCGCCCTTCTCAGCAATGACCGGCTCCGCGCGGGACATGACCGAATCCGCCGCGGATTCGGATCGTGTCCCAAGCGGTCCTGTGGGCCCGTTGCGCCGATACCAGAGACGCAGTTCGTCTTTGTTCACTTCGGGGGAATCATAGGCCGCGGTGCAGCCAAGTCAAACCCCCGCGCCCGACCGCGCAGGCTATCTTGTGATGACGACCTTCCGAACGACTTGTGTTTGAGCTTGTGCCTCTCGCACGAAGTACACGCCCGGCGCCAGCCCGCCAACATCGTTCGCACCGGAACGCAGATCCGCGGCTCTCCGTCCAGACATGTCAAAAAGGGCCGCGCAGGACGCTGATGGTGTGCCCGGCATCTGAAGAACGCCCCTGAAGACCGTGGCCGTCAACCGCGAGCCGAAGATCGAAGGTTCTTGCCGTCCCTCGTTCTGCCCCGCGATGCCCACACCATGTGCCACAAAGACGCCCTCGTTGGTTGTATAGGCGACGACTGGTTGTGAGTTTGGACCGACTAGAAGGCTAAGAGCCGTCACACCGGTAGTCTGCAAGTCGAAGATGCGCCAAACCCCAGCATCAAGGTGGCGATGCAGCAGTCCGCCTCTCCTCGGCACATAGGCTATCTGCGGTCGTTCCAGTGAGTCGAACTTGACCGAGGTTAGGGCTGTGGAAACCGTGTCGATCGCCGTCTGGTCAAGATACAGGTCATCATCGCGGTTGTAGCAGGAGTGCACAGACCCGTGCGCGTCAACACACCCAGACGCGGAGCCAACACCGCCCTCATAGGTGATCTGCGCCACGCTCACATCAGAATCACGTGCTTGGAAGCTGAAGAGCTGCGAGACATAGGCGTACGTGGGCGGATAGTGGGAGGTGTATCGGAACACTCCCCAGACCGCACCGCCTGCAGTCGAGCCCATCGCGCTGCAGTCGAAGTCGTTGGTCCATCCGGATTGGCCGTTTGCCAGTGTGTGGGTCACCCACGCTGTGTCCAGCATTCTCGCGAGCTTGAACTCGTCCCCGAGTTGTACGGTGATTGCTGGAGCTCCGGTTGTGTCCAGCGTGGTCGGAGTGGGCAGGTATGGTCCCGTCCCAAACGGCGTCTGAATGTCGGTCCAGCCGGTATCGGTCCTCAAGGCGTACCAATAGTAGTAGTCGGTGCCCATGTAGGACACGCCCACATTCCCCCTGCGGTCTACGTCGAAGGCCTGCGTTCCGGTTCGAGTGGGGCGCCACTGCGGCAGGTCCTCGTAGGACCAGATTGAGTCCTTCGAAGCCAAACGGATGACGCCGGATGTGTCGCTGTAGCACAGAAACAGCCGACCATCGGGATGCCAGCGCATGTCAACGGCTGCTCCCCATCCGGCGGAGTCGACCTTCTCAACGTCCCAATACCCGGCCATGGCCAACGAGGCCAGCAGCACCAGAAGCGTAGTAGGTTTCACCGCTACCTCGCATACATGGTAGAACGTACCTTTCCATTGTCAAGCCGACGAAATCCGACCAAGAAGCAGGCCGAAGCGACCTCGATGGCTCTAGATAGGTTAAGCCGCAAACAATCAGGGTGTTAGGCACGTAGGGCCACACCGCGCGAGTCGACCTGGGAGCCGTTCCCGGGACGGTTCCCGGGGCGGTTCCGAAAGGGACCATCGACGCAATATCCGGCGCCATTGAGCACGCGACTTGCCTGGTGACTTGCGGTACCAGATGGAGAATCTCTCACAGGGACACCGACGGGTACACAGACAGGCTAACCCTCGCCGTGACCCGCAATGCGACGCCCATGAGCACTGCCGCCGCGACTCAAAGGGCGGTTCGCGGAAGGACTCTGGACGTGACCTGTAGTGTGGCCCTGAAGGCCGTCCGGCAGAGGACTACCTGCGGCGAGCCCGCGAGGGCCCGAGCACCTTCAGGACCTCGCCCGCGAGATAGAAAGACCCCGCCACAACAACCGGCAGGGAAGTCGGCGGTCTGCGGGCGCCCGTCTGCAGGGGCTCGGCTTGAGCTTGAGCTCGCGCCCGCCTCTTCGCTAGGGCGAGGGCGTCGCGGACTCCCCGGGCGGTCGCGTATCGAATGCCGAGCCGTGAGAAGATCCTTCCGAGTTCGGCCAGCGGCATTGCGCGGGGGCTGTCGGGCTGAACCAGCACGGCCTTCTCAACGAAGGGCGCAAGCGGCGCGACGGTCTCCTCCACAAGTTTGCCACTCAGGGAGCCATACACCAGGACGACCTTTGGCGATTGGTCACCCTCACCCCTTCCCTCTCCCTCTGGGAGAGGGCGAAGGTGAGGGAATTGGCGATTGGCAGGCAACAGAAACGGAATGTGGTCGCGGAGCACGTTCGCGAGAGCACGCCCCGACTCCGGGTTGTGGCAGGAATCGACGATCGTTATCGGCCTTTGTCTTACGACCTGGCACCGGGCGGGCATCGATACCTTGCTCATCCCTCTAGCGACAGGTCGGATCTTGATGCGGCAGTCGTCCATCGCGAGTTCGTTCAGCACAGCGAGCGCGGTCCTGCAGTTCTCGACCTGGTGAAATCCGAGCAACGGCAGGTTGATCACCTCCGCCCCGAACACGGCCACCGGAGCGAGGCTCAAACCGAACCACACAGGGTCGGCACAGGGTATCTCGACAACCGAACCCGCCGCTATCAACTCTGCCCCGACGGCGTCAGCTCGGACCTGCAACTCACGCGCCGCCTCGGGTTCCTGGTCTCCGATGACGACCGGTCTCGCTTGACGCATGATGCCGGCCTTCTCCCCTGCTATCTTGGTCAGCGTGTCGCCCAGCACCTTCAGGTGGTCGTATCCGATCCGGGTGATGACCGAGATTATCGGATCAGAGAGGTTGGTAGCGTCGAGCCGTCCGCCCAGCCCGACCTCTATGATTGAGTAATCCGGCTGTCTCTCAGCAAAGAGCAGAAATGCCATTGCCGTGGTCATCTCGAAGTAGCTGACCGGAACTGCGTCGGGACGCGAGGAGGAAACGAAGGGAACGAGGCGGGCGACGAGGACGGCAAACAGGCTCTTGGGAATCGGCCTGCCGTCAAGCTGGATTCGCTCGCGCACGTCGAGTACATGCGGCGAGACGAACATCCCGGTCGAACGTTTGCAGCCGCGCAAGGCAGCTTCGAGCATGTAGCAGACCGAACCCTTGCCCTTGGTCCCGGCGACCAGAATCACATTGCGCATCTTCCGTTCGGGATGACCGGCCAGCTCCAGCAGCCGGCGGATATTGTCGAGTTTGAACTCGTTCCTCGGCCCGGCCAGCTTCTCGTAGTTCACCAGGCTGTCGAGGAACTCGACCGCCTGCCTGTAGGTCATGTGAGTGCCGTGCGTCCGGTTCCGCTACCGCAGGACCAGCTTCAGCGCTGGACATCGCGGCGCGGCAACCTGCACCACGTAGACGCCGCAGCGCATGCCTCCAAGGTCGACTCTGTCCGCTTCCGAAACCCTAGCCACCAGCGCGCCGCCGGCGTCATAGACCTTGACCGAGTATTTGCCATAGGGGACTATCCGCACGACGTCGCGTGCAGGGTTTGGCAACAGGCGTACAGCGGATTGCCCGGCGCAGCCGCCCTGCTCGGCAACGGCCGCGCCCGAGCCCTGGAACAGATAGAGGCTGTCGTTCATGCAGCCGACATAGATGCGCCCGCTCTCGCCGATGGCCGGCGAGGACCAGATGTCATCACTGAAGACGTGGCTGTCGCGTACCGTCGAGTCCGGATGCAGTAGAGCCTGCTGTTCGTGCCGCTGGCCGTACCGACGTAGATGTTGCCTTCTGCGTCGACTGCCGGAGAGCAGTAGTTGGAACCGCCAATCGACTTGCGCCAGCGAATGCCCGAGTCAGCATCAACGCAGTAAAGCCCGGCTCCCGCCACAACATAGAGAGTCGACTCGTTGGCAATGGCCGGGCAGGACTGGATTCGCGCCAGCAGGCTGTCCCGCCACTTCAGGCTGCCGTCTGTGCGCACCGCATAGAGGTAGCGATTCGCCCCAACGTAGATGGTCGAATCCGGGCCGACTGCGGGTGAGGCGAAGTCCGCGCTGCCGGCAAGGTCGAAGGACCAGTAGGTGCTGCCGTCTGGATGGAACGACCACAACTGCCAGGGACCGGTGCCGGAAGTGGTTGCCACAAGTATGTTCCCGTCCAAGCCGACCGCCGGGGCAGAACTGACCGAGTTGGCGAGCGGCCGCGCCCACGCCAGCGTACCTTCCGGATTCACGGCGTAGAGCGAATCGGAGTAGCAGGCGAAGTAGATCCTGCCGTCCGACCCGATGACCGGCGAATGACTGATGGAGAGTGAGTTGTGCGGCGGCCACGACCATCGTACAACGCCGTCGCCTCTGACCTTGACCAGCTTGCGGTTGGTTGTGATATAGGCGTTACCCGAGTCG
>Ga0163210_1001505_pt1 | contig 10108 bp, 11 predicted proteins | sample Kivu_220m_FD_113536 | JGI IMG/M metagenome (GOLD analysis project Ga0163210, IMG submission 113536) | Freshwater microbial communities from Lake Kivu, Western Province, Rwanda to study Microbial Dark Matter (Phase II) - Kivu_220m | ecosystem: Environmental > Aquatic > Freshwater > Lake ... | reverse complement strand
ATGTCCGAGATGGAATAATGTTTAAAGGTATACATCGGCCCATAATAGGGGATGAGACTTCTTCCATAACGATCTGTTGGAATATATCTTTTCTCCCCCAAATAGACCCCATCTGTTGCTTCTAAAATGACTTTTTCGGGAGGTATGCCAAGGTAGATGGCCGCTGTCCGGAGGTCGATCGAAGGAAAGAGATAGCCGTTGTATTCGATCACCATCGCTTCCCATCTCAATACCCCATCCGGGTCGGGAAAGATATTGACATGCCCCAAGGCCATTGCCTCCTTGATGATTTCGGGGACAGGGACCAGCGGTCTTTTGGCTGAGATGGGGGCGTATTGTTCAAATCTTTCAGGCAGGGCAATGGTTCGAATGGCATGGTTCAAAAGAAATTCATGATCCGGCCTGTCCGGTTTTTTATCAAATTCAAAAACGACAGGGAGTAAAATATTTCCTGCCTCATGGATGGCCTGGCCGAGCAATGGGTCACTCTTTTCAGATTCGCTTAAGATAATATCAAGGACGATCACCTCGGCCCCGCCTTCTGCTAATTTTTTTACCAATCCGGCGATCTTCTCTCTCCCCCAGGGCCATCTTCCGATTCTTTCAACGCTCTTCTCGTCGATCGCTGCGATCACAATTTCCTCAGGAGGAGGGAGGGCCCCTCTCAATTTAAATCGGTAGTCATAGAGTCTTTCTTCGAGCAATTCGAAGGGGTAAAATTTAATCACCATCAGCAGGGCGAAAAGGCCGGTGATCATCAAACCGATCATGAAATTGATTCTGATCTTTTTCAGTAAATCCATCTTACACCGCTTCTATTTTAAATGCTGTCATATCCGCGATCAATCTTTTTTAGAAACTTCTGCCGCTGCTCTTTTTTGAGAGAGAGCATCTCTTTTTCTTCCTTCCGTTTTTTAACTGCCTTGAGGGGAATGGAAGTTGGGATACGCCGCTTCTTCGGCTGGTTAAGCCTCAGGAGACGGTCCCTAAGCCTCTCGAACGCTAGTTCGAGATTCCGGGCCTGTGACCGGTTTTCAGTGGCCGTGACTGTGACGCCCGAAGGATGATGCCGTAAGCGAACAGCTGTCTCCGTCTTGTTCTTCCTCTGGCCTCCCGGTCCCCGGGACCGATAGGTCTCAACAATCACCTGCCGCCTGAGGATTTCGAGATCGGTATCAAACTTCGCCATTTAAAATCCCAAATTCCAAATTTCAAGATCCAAATAAATTCAAATAACCAATCTTCAAATAACAGAAATTTGATTCTTTCCTTTAAGTTTTGGTCATTGAATTTTTGTTATTATTTGTGATCTCGTGCTTGAAATTTGGTGCTTATCCTTTCTCTTCTTTGGTATCGGCATGATGCTTGATTACCAGGGCATCCACCATGAAGATCACATCTTCGGCAATGTTGGTCGCATGGTCTGCAACCCGTTCCAGACAGCGGCAAACAATCATTAGGTGCACTGCCCGGGTAATCGTTTTGGGATCAGAGATCATATAGGTCAGGAGCTCCCGGAAAACCTGGTCATTTAGTCCATCCACCAGATCATCCCTTTCACAAACGGAGCGGGCCAGTTTTGGGTCGCTGTGGATGAAGGCATCGAGAACATCCTTGACCATGGATTGGGTGATTTCAGCCATTCGAGGAATATCGATATAGGGTTTGAGCTGGGGTTCTTGATTGAGAGAGATCGCCCGCTCGGCAATATTGACGGCCTGATCTCCCATCCGCTCCAGGTCCGTTACAATCTTCATCGCAGAGGTAATGAACCGAAGGTCGACGGCCACAGGTTGCCTTAGGGCAAGGAGCCTTAAGCACATCTCATCAATCATAATCTCGGCTTTGTTGATGTGTTCCTCACCGTCGAAAGTTTTTTGCGCCAGGCTGGAGTCCCTTTTGACCAGAGACTGGACCGCATCCCGGATCGCCCCTTCGACGAGAGAGGCCATCCTGAAGAGGTTTTCCTTTAACTCCTCTAACTCCTTTTGAAACTGTGTTTCGGTCACCATCTTTTTCTCCTTTGAACAATCATCTTCTAACCGAAGCGTCCTGTCAAATAATCCTCTGTCTGTTTATTTTTCGGCCGGGTGAAGATCTGGTAAGCGGGTCCTTCTTCGATCAGCTCACCGTTTAAAAAGAATCCGGCGTGATCCGCCACCCGTGAGGCCTGCTGGATATTGTGGGGGACAATGACGATCGTATATTCCTTCTTCAATTGATTGAGTGTCTCCTCGATGCTGGCGGTCGAGATGGGATCGAGTCCTGAGCAGGGTTCATCGAGAAGGAGGACCTCCGGTTCCAGGGTTAATATCCTGGCCATACAGAGCCGTTGCTGTTGCCCGCCTGAAAGACGGAGGGCGGAGGCGTGAAGGCGATCTTTTACCTCCTCCCAGAGCACCGCTGATTTTAATGCCTTTTCGACCCTTTCATTCAAATATTTTTTATTCTTACCGCTCAATTTGAGACCATAGGCCACATTATCGAAAATGGACATGGGAAGGGGAGTTGGAAGATCAAACAGCATTCCGATGCGCCTCCTGAGCTCGATCAAGTCAACCTTCGGATCATAGATATCCATTCCGTCCAGGGAAATAGTCCCTGTATGGCCGGATCCGAAGATTAAATCCGTTAGACGATTAAGGCTTTTGAGGAGAGTGGTCTTGCCACTTCGGGCCGGGCCAAAAACGGCAAATATCTGTTTCGGTGGAATATCGAGGTTGATATTCCGCAGGGCCTGAACGGACTCGTAGTGAAAATTGAAATCCTTAATGGCGATTTTAACCCTCTGAGACATAACACTCCCTAACCCTGTTGGAAATATTGCTCTACTCTGTTTCAACTCGTAACGATCAGAATCTCTAACGGGGTTTAAGCCCGATGCCGGATATATTGGTTGATCATCCAATGAGCCAGCATATTGATGATCAGAACGAGCAAGATCAAAGCCGCTCCAGTCCCATAAGCCATTTTCATTGAAATGCCTTCTCTGGCAAGGATATAAAAATGAACGGACATGGTGCGGATGGGTGAAAAGAGTGAAGTGGGCATGACCAGAGAGGAGCCTGCGGTTAGAATAACAGCCGCCGTTTCCCCGATACTTCTGCCGACACTGAGTAAGATCCCGGTCAGGATCCCCGGTAATGCACTCGGAAGCACTGCACGGGTCACCGTCTGCCATTTCGTTCCACCCAGGGAGTAGCTTACTTCCCGGTACGAATAGGGGACTGCTTTTATCGACTCTTCCGCTGTGCTGATCACCGTGGGTAAAATCATGGCAGCCATGGTCAACCCTCCGGAGAGGATGGACCACCCCATGTTCAACCGGATGACAAAAAAAACAAACCCGAACAACCCAAAGATGATAGAGGGTACTCCGGCCAGGCAGTCCGTCCCGAAACGAATCATCCGGCCAATCCTGCTCTCTCTTGTATACTCTCTCAGGAAGATGGCTGTCCCTACCCCCAGAGGGGTCGCAAAGATGACCGCTACAATAGTGAGGGCCATGGTTCCGATGATCGTGGAAAGGATACCGCCTTCCCGTCCCATTTCTCTTGGAGAATCGAAAAAAAAGTTGAGGTGAAGGACAGGTAATCCTTCCCTGAGAATCTGGAAAAGGATCAAGATCATCACGGCGATGGTGGAAAGGGCTGCCATCCAGATAAGAAATTTTGCAATGTTCTGGGTCAAATAACGAGTACGATTGAAAATCAACGGATTCTTCTCCTCGAGAGAAAGATCGCAAGGGAATTTAGACCCATAATGATAAAAAAGAGAACAATCCCCGTAGCAAAGAGGGCTTGACGATGATCCCCGGCTGCATATCCCATTTCGATACCGATATTGGTGGTGAGTGTCCGGGCCGAATCGAGAAAAGAAACGGGTAGTTTCACCGCATTCCCGAGGATCATGATCATCGCCATGGTCTCTCCGATGGCACGGCCCATGCCTAAAATGATGCTGGTCACGATTCCGGATCTGGCAGACGGGATCAATACCCGCCAGATGGTCTGCCAGTGCGTTGCTCCTAATGCGAGAGCCCCTGCTTTGTAAGAAGGGGGAAGGGCTTTTATGGAATCTTCTGAAATAGTGATAATGGTGGGAAGGATCATAAAGCTTAAGACCAGCGACCCTGCGAGAATGCTCATGCCGGGCCCTCCCAGATGATTTCGAATCAGAGGGACAAGAACGATCAACCCCCAGAAACCGTAGATCACCGAAGGGATGGCCGCCAGAAGCTGGATGGCAGGTCGAAATAATGTTCCTACCGAAGGGGGAATCAGCTCTGACAAAAAGATCGTGCAGGCCAATCCAAGGGGAACGCCCAAAAGGAGAGCCCCCAGAGTCACCCAGAAGGAACTCACGATCATTGGAAAGATACCAAACAAACCCTTGCTTGGAATCCATTTTTCTCCCAGCAGAAAGGCTTTGGGACCGATCCTTAAGATCAAAGGAATTCCTTCCTCAAAAATGAAGAAGGTGATCAAGCCCAATATAAAAATGGAGGAGAGTGCGATCAGCAGGAGAACCTTCTCAATGATCTTCTCTTTCACGGCGATTCTCACCCCTCATCGAGTTTTTGGAGCACGGGCACGAGTCCTTCCTTCAGGAGTAATTTCTGTGCCTGACGGTTCAGGACGAATTCCAAAAAGGATTTCGCTTCTCCAGCGGGTTCTCCGTTAAAGATGAATAAAAAAGGACGGACCAATGGATACTGGCCATTGTGGACATTGCTCAAATTGGGTTCTACCCCTGAAATTTTAACCGCCTTTACCTGGTCATTGACCAGACCCAAAGAGATATAACCGATGGCATGAGGGTCGCTCGAAATGACCTGCCGCACCGCGCCATTCGAATCCTGGACCAATGCTCCGAGGCTGATATCCTCTTTTTCCATCACAAACTTCTGGAAGGATTCTCTCGTCCCCGAACCCTCCTCCCGGGTGACCACATCGATCGGTTTGTTGGGTCCCCCCAACTCTTTCCAATTCGTTATTTTTCCGGAAAAAACCTCCCTGATCTGGTCCAGGGGAAGATTGTGAATACTATTCGTTGGGTGGACAATAATGGCAATGGCATCCTTCGCGATGGTGACTGCATGAAGTTTAAGTTCCTTACCTATTAAATTGCGTGAAGACATTCCAATGCTTGCGGCCCCGGTTTCAACGGCCTCGATTCCTGCAGTGGACCCGCCTCCCTGGACATAGATATGGAGAGAAGGGTTTTGCCTCATATACTCCTCAGCTAACAGTTCGGCAAAAGGTTCAACAGAGGTCGATCCCGCGACCGTAATCCCTGCCCTCGATCGCTGGCATCCCACTACAAGGAATAGCACCATTAGAAAAAGGAACCAGAATGAGTATGATGCTCTCGAATTCATTCCAACCTGTTCATCCAAATTCCAATAACCCGATCCAAAGATCTAAACAGGTTCCAATTTACAATTTCAAATGACCAAATGCATGTACGTTTTTTACTTTGTAATTTCGGTCATTGGTGTTTGGTTATTATTTGTTTATTGGTGATTGTAATTTGATGATTGCCTCCGGAGGGGGGCCTATCCATATCTTCCTGTAATGTAATTTTCCGTTCGTTGGTCAATAGGCCGTGTAAAGATATCTCCCGTAGCCCCATACTCAATCAGTTCCCCGAGGAGAAAGAAACCTGTCCAGTCGGAGGCACGGGCTGCCTGTTGCATGTTATGTGTGACAATGACGATCGTGTAATCTTTTTTCAGTTCCTGCATCAATTCCTCAATTTTTCGTGTGGTGATGGGGTCAAGTGCGGAACAGGGCTCATCCATTAAAATCACTTCAGGTTGATGGGCAAGCACACGGGCAATGCAGAGACGTTGCTGTTGTCCCAGCGTGAGCGCCAAAGCATTCGAGTGGAGACGGTCGGATACCTCTGGCCAGAGAGCGGAGGCCTTAAGACTTTTTTCCACAATTCCTTCCATCTCGGTCTTTGAATGGATCCCCAACACCTTCGGACCAAAGGCAATATTTTCGAAGATGGTCTTTGGAAATGGGTTGGGTCGCTGGAAGACCATCCCCACCCTTTTCCTCAGAGAAAAGACATCCGTATCAGATTGATAGATGTCTTCGCCATCAAGCATCACTCTCCCTTCGGTTCGCGCATGGGGGATGAGTTCGTTCATCCGGTTGAGGGTCCTTAAAAAAGTCGATTTTCCGCAACCTGAAGGCCCGATTAAGGCAGTGATCTGGCGATCTTTGATGAGCAGGTTGATTCCTTTGAGGGCTCGGGTGGAGCCATAATAAAAATTGAGGCCACAAGTTTCTATTTTTACAGTGGGATTCCACTCTGTCATTGGAGTATCTTTTGTAAATTGACAGCCTTCGATTTTCTTTATCCGAAATTAACAGATAATGATCTTCGGATCAAGGGAATTTATCCTCGAATCATGTTTTCGTGATTTCTTTTGGCCTGACATGATTTCATTTTGCTCTTTTGGCTCTTGACCTTCCCGGATTGATCTGTTATTTTGCCTCCAGTACATCTGAACTTATGTTCCTAAGAGAAAGGGGATGACGATGGAAAAGAAGACTCAGCTTTCGGTCATTTTAACGAATGCCCCTGGAGAGCTTTCGAAGCTCTGCGATGTATTAAAGGAAGGAAATATCAATATCCTTGCCATGAGCATCCAGAATGCAAAGGATTCTGTCAAAGAGCTTTACCGGATCAGAGAGAAAACCAATCGGAGAATTGCTCTTGCGGAAAGCTACCGGGGTATTTTGAAAGACTCCTCAGACTATTCCCTGATCCGGATCCTTGTAGATAAACCGGTTGAGGCTGAAAATTTATTGTTTCAGAGGAAATACCTGTTTGAAAAGGAACCGATCCTCGTTTTCAAACTGATCAATCAACCCGGGATGCTGGGCAGGGTGGCAAAGAGATTTGGCGAGGCCGGTATTAACATTGACTATATCTATGGTTCTGCCATGGAAGAGGTAAGGGAATCGATTTTTATTGTTCATATTTCGGAGGCAGACCTTGAGCGGATCAAAGATCCGTTCATTGACCTCTAACCCCCCTGAATGAGCATTTAAAACAGTTTGAAGCCTCTGTAAACTCATAGGAATTCGGACCCATTCCTGATCATCCCTTATTTTCCGGGCCCTCCTTTGACCAGATGCTCCCGGAAAGAGAAACGGTCGAGATCAGAGAATAAAATTCCTTGATTTACTTTCATTTTTTTGTTAATGAATCAAAAAATGATTAAAAGGAGGAAGATTTTGAAGACCCGGACGAGATACCTCTTCATTTTCACGGTAATTTTCTTATTGGTCTCTTCCTGTGCGGGGGGATCAAAGACAAAGAAAGACGATAAAGCCCTCAGCGCCGAAGAACATTTTCAGCTGGGGTTTAAGGCCGCAGAGAGGGGGAACCTGGGAGAGGCGGTCTCGGAATATGAGAGAGTCCTGAAGCTGGAACCAAAGAATGCAAAGGCCCATCTTAACCTGGGGGTAGTCTACGGAAGGCTGGGGAAATGGAATCAGGAGATCGCAGAATATAAAAAGGCTCTCGGCATTGATCCTCAGATGGCAGAGGCCCATTTCCATTTAGGCATCGCTTATAGCGAAAAGGGAAATCCAAATGAAGCGATGTCTCATTATCGGAAAGCCCTGGAGATTAATCCAAACTATGCGGAGGCCTATAATAATCTGGGGAACATCTATTTCAGAAAAGGAATGCTGAACGAAGCCCTCTCCGAATATGCGAAATCCCTTCAGATCAAACCGGACTATGCCCGAGGGTATTTCAATATGGCCAATGTTTACCGCCAGGGAGGAAAGATAGAAGAGGCAATCGAGTATTACCGAAAAGCCATAGAGGCCAACCCCAAATACGCAGAGGCCCACTACCAGCTGGCCTTTGTCTATTATGAGAAGGGAGAATATAAATCAGCTATTGACCATTGTGACCTCGCCGGAAAGTTGGGCATTGTGGTTGATCCAATGCTTTTAGAAAACCTCAAACCCCATCGCTAAGCCCCTGCCTAAACCGTCCGCATCCTTTAAGGCCCCGATTAAATCGGGGCCCTACCCAGTGGTCTTCGATTCAGTAACGCATTACTTTTTTAAATATTTTCTTCTTGACAACAATGTTAACTTATGGTTAACTCTGTTCACCAATGACAAGTGAGCTCGACATCGCAAGGAAGATTCGACAGATACGGCTTCAGAATAATCTCACCCTCGAAAGTGTGGCTGAGGTTACAGGTCTCACCAAAAGCTATCTCTCCATGGTGGAGAATGGTAAAAAATCTCCCCCCATCGCCACTCTGAGCAAAATTGCCAGGGCTTTTGGTGTTAATATAGGAGCCTTTTTTGAACAAAAAAAGCCTGAGGACCATTTCATCTTTATAAGAAAGGGCAGAGGGAAAGTAGTCGTTCGGGATGGGACTATTTTTGGATATCGATATGAGTCCATCGCTCCGACGAAAAGGCCCAAAAAGATGGAACCCTTTATCATCACTCTCCCATCTAAAAGTAAGGAGGGAGAACTGTTTGATCATGAAGGAGAGGAGCTGCTTTACGTATTAGAGGGGAAGACCAACTTCTTTTATGGGGATAAAAAGTATTTATTGAAGGAAGGAGATTGCATTTACTTTGATTCAAGTATTCCTCATCGAGGGGAAGGGGTCGGGCGTAAACCCGCCAAGGCATTGGTAATCATATATTCATTATAGGGAGGTGTCAAGGAGAAAGCAATTTAAAAGGTGGATTCTAAAAAGGAGGTGCGGTCATGAAGAAAAAAGAATTTCGATTTGTTTTGGGGTTATGCGTAATTGGATTGGTTTTGGCAGGGTTTATTGATGGAGGGCCGGTTATGGCCCAGGATACTATCAAGATCGGAGCAGTCCTCCCCCTCAGCAAGGCTGCCTTTGCTCAGGCAGGTGAGGAGCAGAGACGAGGGCTCCTCATGGCATTGGAGGATATCAATCAGGCTGGAGGTGTATTGGGTAAGAAGGTGGACCTGATTATTGAGGATGATACAGGAGAGCCCTCTGTCGGTATTGCCGCTGCTGAAAAACTTCTCACACGGGATAAAGTTGTAGCATTGATCGGTGGCTATTCCAGCACTATCACCTTCGCGCAACTTAATGCCATTCAACGATTGGAACCTTTTGTCGCATGGGTAGGTGCTTCTTCAACCAAGGTGGAACATGAGTTCGGACCGAAGAAATGGTTCTTCCATTACCACCCATGGGATTACCATCGCCAATCGACTATCCGAGATTTTCTTCTTTCCGTGTCACCCAGACCGAAGACGGTTGCTGTGGCATATGAGGATGGGATCTATGGTACGACCAGCCGGGACTATGTGGTGAAATATTTAAAAGAGAAAGGATTCGAAATCGTTTTTGATGAAAGATTCAAGAGCGGTTCCTCCGATTTCACCCCGATGCTCACTAAGATCAAAAAGGCCAATCCAGACGTCTTTTATTGGGTCGCCTATGCCGGAGACACTACTCTGATTATGAAACAGGCAAAGGAAATTGATTTTAACCCGAAGCTCTTTCTCTCGGTGGCAGTCAATTTTCCTCAATACAAAGATTCTCTCGGACCTACTGGAGATTATGTGGCGGGTGTCGATGTATGGATTCCAGGGATGAAACTCCCTGAGACGGTAAAGTGGTTAGAGAAGTTCAAGAAGGCTTACCCTGGCCGAACTCCTGAATATTGGGTTCCTCTTGCCTACACCAACTTGATAACGGTGGTGGATGCTATCAAGAGGGCAGGGTCGACGGAGAAGGAAAAACTGATCGCCGCAATGGAAAAAACAAACTATAACTCCCCCTTGGGGAGAATGACCTTCAAAAAGAGTGAAGAAGGTGGGTTGCATCAAGCTATTGACGAACAGATCATTACTCAATGGCAGGCAGGTGTTTCCCATGTTGTCTATCCGGCCAGCAAGGCGACTGGTAAATTGAACTATCCGACACCAAACTGGAAAAATCGATAGAACGAGTGGTCGGTGATCGGAAAGTGCCCCGTCCCGCTAAAGCGGGATAGGCGGGCTCCCTGCCTGCTGGTCCAGGTCCCGCCTTGATGGGGTGGCCAGAGTGCTTCATTAAATTCTAACT
>Ga0163210_1001504_pt1 | contig 10108 bp, 10 predicted proteins | sample Kivu_220m_FD_113536 | JGI IMG/M metagenome (GOLD analysis project Ga0163210, IMG submission 113536) | Freshwater microbial communities from Lake Kivu, Western Province, Rwanda to study Microbial Dark Matter (Phase II) - Kivu_220m | ecosystem: Environmental > Aquatic > Freshwater > Lake ... | reverse complement strand
GCGTGAAATTGAGAGGATGGATCCATAACAGACGATCGAGTGGAGGAATCCTCTTCGTGACCGTGCGAGATGGCACGGGTTTCCTGCAATGCACCGCCAAAAGGGATCAAGTGGGACAAGACAGATTCGCTGAGATTGAGACGGTCCCATTGGAGTCGACCATTGAGCTGGAGGGGCAGGTCGCACGAGACGAACGAGCCCCTCGAGGCTACGAACTCCGAATCACCGGATTTCGTACGCTTCACGCGTCGCATGAAGACTTCCCCATTGCGAAGAAATACCACGGACCCGAATTCCTTCTTGACAACCGGCACTTCTGGATTCGAAGCAAGAAGATGCAGACGATACTCCGAATCAGAGCTCTGCTCATGGAGGAGGCGCGCCGCTGGTTGAAGGAACATGAGTATCTCGAAGTTCAAGTCCCAACGCTCGTCTCGGCGGCAGTCGAGGGTGGTTCAACTCTCTTCGAAGTGAAATACTTCGATCAGCAGGCATACTTGACACAGAGCTGGCAACTCTACGCCGAGGCGATGATCGCGAGTTTGGGAAAGATCTACACGGTGGCACCTTCGTTCCGTGCAGAGAAATCCAGGACTAGGCGCCATCTGACGGAGTTCTGGCAATTGGAGCTTGAAGACCCGTGGCTTGACCTCGAGGGACTCATCAAGGTTGAGGAAGGACTTGTCCTGCACATCGCACACCAGGTGGCAGCCCACGGAGCGCAGGATCTGAAAGATCTTGGACGTAGTCCCGACATGATGATGGAGCTGAAGAGCCCCTTGCCTAGAATCACCTATGACAAAGCAGTGGAACTGATCCGCAGTAGCGATTCGGGTTTCAACTGGGGAATGGATCTCGGCTACGAACAGGAGAAGATCCTGACAGCCAACTTCAGCACGCCATTCTTCGTTACCCACTATCCAAAAGGAGTGAAAGCGTTCTACCACATGCCAGACCCACAGAGGCCAGAAGTGACTCTGTCAGTTGACATGCTTGCCCCAGAAGGGTATGGAGAGATCACCGGCGGCGGCCAACGCATCCATGACTATTCACAACTCATGAAGCGAATCGAAGAAGAACACTTGAACCCTGAACATTACTCATGGTATCTGGACCTGAGAAAGTACGGAACAGTCCCCCATTCAGGATTCGGGATGGGCATCGAGCGAACCGTAGCTTGGATTTGCAGGCTCAAACACATCCGTGACGCCACGGCCTTTCCGCGGCTCATGAATCGAATCTACCCATAGCGGAGCCGACGACATCGATTTGCTGCGAATCCGGCGAATGAAGACGGCCGACTTTCGATCTGTAATCAGGCTCACAGATCAGGAACACTGGGGCTACGGAATACGCGCCATTGAAAGGATATGGGCCCTCGAACCACGAGGCTGCGTGGTTGCATCTCTCAATGGTCGCGTCATTGGACTAACGACGACAATCACCTACGGCAAGAGACGAGGATGGATCGGAAACGTCGTTGTGCAGAGGAAGTATCGCGGCTCCGGAACTGGAAGTGCGCTAGTGCAGTCCGCTATGGGGTACCTTCTTGGATTGCGCGTAAAGAGCATCGGGCTGTATTCCTATCCTGAGAACAAGCCAATGTACGAACGATTGGGCTTCCGGACGGAAACCAGTTTCGTGCAGCTGTCAATCTCTCGCCGCACCTCGAGCCCCGTTCGCGCGGGGACGCCCCCACTACGCCAGATCCTCCGACTCGACAAACGCATCTTCGGAGCTGACAGGGGAAGACTCCTGCGGCACCTCTTCAAGGATTTTCCGAAAGGATGGACTTGGACAATGAAGGAATCAAAGGTTATGGGATTCTCAGTCGTGAAGCGGTACAAGGACAGCTCTGAGATAGGTCCTGCAGTCTGCGAGAGCGAAGTTCAGGACGTGATCGCAGACCTCTTGGAGTCATCAGTCTCTCTTGCCAGGACTTGGCCGCTTGAGATGTCTGTTCCTGAGACAAACCGAGCCGCCCTCGATGCAGCGGATCGGCTAGGTTTCCGTATCCAGAGGAAGGGAATCCTGATGAGCCTTGCAGGCTTGGATAGAATAGAGAGCCACCCCGCGATAACAGCCTTCGGTTTCCTCGACAAGGGCTAAAATCGGCCGGATATCAATCCACACTTCTCTGGCTATCGGGTTGGAATCAACGGGGTACCTTGCGCGTTCGGGCGTGGCGTCCCTTCTTCTCCGATCGCACGAGATTCAATGCCTCTTGGACGGTGGCGGATGTTCGATAGTGTTTTGCAAAGAAGTTCACGATGTTCGAAACGTCACGGGCCAACAGCTCTTCAGCCCTGGGATCGCTTGCAGCTACACTCTGGGGCCAATCGATGATGGCGAATCGCCCGGATTCGGTGACCAGAATGTTGTATTCGCTAAGATCACCATGAACAATACAAGCATCACGGAAGAGATTCCTTAAGGCGAGGAGTATCTGTCTCAGCATGCCGACAGGGCCTGAGAGCGCGGCTCTTGAGAGTTCAGAACCGCGGAAGAACTCCATGGCCACAAGATGCCTGTTATGTCCGATGGGCCTGGGCACCGGAATTCTTGCTCGACGTGCACGTTTCATGGCTGCAAACTCGCGCGTAGCCGCCATCCTTGCCTGGTATATCCAAGACGTATGGGACCTATCTGCAACGTATCCTCTTGTTCGTCTAGTCTGGCGGAAACTTATCCTGCCAAGTCGATGGAATTTCAGAGCGATCCTGGTGCCTCCTCTCCCCTTCGCGTCGTACACATCAGACTCCTTTCCCACACCAACAGCCCCGCCGAGTGCTTCGACAGTCCCTCGCTTGACTAGAGCGTTCAGAGCCAGGCAGTCGTAGCCTAGAAACGTCAGTCGGAATCCAGCATACCTTAGCGTCCGTGTGCTTCCGGAGGCCAAGACACGTTTCTCCACCAGATCGGGTATGCGCTTTGTGACCTCTTCCTCGAGCAGGTTCGCATAGCGCACGATTCGCGAGAGGGGAACGAATTCACGGCTTGTCATTCCCAGCTCCGTGCCGAGCAGGATTCGGAAGTCTGCCGGTTCGAGCGCTCTGAGAGTCTGAGCCACCTGCGCCGCGGACATTGCCTAGTGACCACTGGAGCCCGAGCTTGTGGGGTCTGCGTTCCGCACTACTGTTTCACTCTCTGAGCCGCATCCGCAAGCTCGACGCGGGGTTTCCCCAGCTTTCTATCAAGCGCGGCTTTGACTAGCCCATAGTACGGGGGGGACGGGGTCGTCGGCCTGGAACGAAATTCACCATGGAATTGCGTTGCCGTGAAGAAATAGTGGGAAGGAAGCTCCAGTATCTCCATGCGGCGACCATCAAGACTCCTGCCAGAGAAAACGAGGCCTCCTTGTTCGAGCCTTTGAAGATAATCCGGGTTGACCTCGTATCGATGCCTGTGTCTTTCCCATACTCTCCGGCGACCGTAGAGACCTTCAGCCAACGTGTCTGGCTGAATTCTGACTTCGTGGGCGCCCAGACGCATTGTGCCTCCTTTGGACTCGATTCCGAGTTGCTCAGGCATCAAATCTATGACACGGTGTCGTGCGACAGGATCGATTTCTGTGCTGTTAGCACCTTCCAGTCCGATGCCTCTGGCGAACTCCACAATCGCGAGCTGAAATCCTAAGCATATTCCCAGAAACGGGAGGTCGTTCGTGCGGGCATGGTGTATTGCCTGCACCTTTCCCTCGGTTCCACGTTGACCGAAACCACCAGGGACAAGAATCCCATTTGCTCTTGAAAGCGTCTCAGTCCTTGGTCTCTCGCCTTCGAGCTGTTCTGTCTCAATCCAGGTAAGGTTGACTCGTGTGTCTGCCGCGGCTCCGGCGTGTCTCAGAGCCTCGTTGACACTCACGTAGGAATCCGCAAGCTCGGCGTATTTTCCGCAGACCGCTATCGTAATCTCGTTGGTGGGTTCTCTGAACCGCCTCACTGTTCGACTCCATACGTCCCAATTCGGAGTCTTCTTCTCCAGTCCAAGCCTCTCGCACAGAAAGGTGCCCATGCCCTGATCTTCGAGCAATAGCGGAGCGTCATAGATGCTTTTCGAATCTGGGGAGGAGAATACGGCAGCCTCATCGACGTTGCAGAACAAGGCGATCTTCTTTCTTGGCGCAGGTTGCAGCGGATCCACGCTTCGAGCGACTATTAGATCTGGTTGAAGTCCGATCCTTCTCAGCTCTTGCACACTATGCTGTGTGGGCTTGGTCTTCTGCTCGCCAACAACTCCAACCACCGGCACGAGTGTGACGTGTGCAAAGGCGACACTTCTGAAACCATCTTCCAGCCTCATTTGTCGAGCTGCTTCGAGGAATGGAAGGCTCTCTATGTCTCCAACGGTTCCGCCTATCTCAACCAAGATCACGTCGGCCTTGGTTGAGTCCGCAATGTTGCGTACCCTGCGCTTGATCTCGTCAGTCATGTGAGGTATGATTTGGACGCATTGGCCGAGGAATGTGCCGTTTCTCTCCATCTCTATGATAGCTTGGTAGATCTGGCCCGTGGTGATATTGTGCATCTTCGAGAGATTGACGTCAAGGAACCTTTCATAGGTCCCGAGATCCATGTCGGTCTCGCCGCCGTCCTCTGTTACAAAGACTTCACCGTGGACAACAGGATTCATTGTTCCGGCGTCGACATTGAGGTATGGGTCAATCTTGAGCGCCGTCACTTTGGCTCCTCGCGTTTGGAGAATCTTGCCGATGGAAGCTACGGCTATCCCTTTGCCTACGCCAGACATCACTCCGCCTGTCGTGAAGACGTACTTTGCCACTCGGAGAACACCGAAACAGTCCAGTCGCTTGCCCTGTGGCGAATTAAAGCTTTGGACAGCACCCACACTGGTGTGGGAGAACGGACTTCTGGAAATGAGATGAGAGAGACGTCACTTGCTCTTTCTAGACCATTCCTTGAAGCTTCTTGATCTCTTGGTTGATGAGTTCAAGTGCCACCTTTGCTGAAGCAAGTGTCTGCTGAATCGTTTCGCGTTGCGACTCTCCCCAGATCTTCGAAGCTCCACGCGCGGTAATCGAGCCGACCGGAGTGAGACTCACCTTCTCGCCTTGCCTGTCGATCAGACCCGCTGAGACTAAGCTTTCGATTGAGTCAAGCTCTGCCTTTGCGAGCATCATGGTCGACAGTTGGACGGCAGAGGATTTGTCTGCAGCGCTGAGTTCCTGAAGTCTCACCAGAACGCTGGCATTTGGAGGGAGTCCCTTTCCGAATTCCTCTTTGGCGAGCTTCTCTACTTGTCTGATCTCTTCGATTCTTCCCACTGCGCTCGTAACGGAAGAGAGGCCTTTGGTTATATTCTTGAGGGATTGGACGATCGAGCTCTGCGGGTTCAAGCGATAGAGTGTGACCGCGCCCACGTGTCGGGAAGGCGCAATCGCCTTCATCTTCTCAAGGTCATCCCAGACTCTGTAGAGCGTTGTCCGGCCGATCCCCGCCCTCTGCGCTATTTCGGTCTTGGTCAGTTCTTCTTGCGGGCGTTCAACAAGAACGCTTAGCACTTTCAGTTGTGGTGAACGCGTTAGCGCGTCTAGGAAGGCTGCGGTGTCTTCGCCTGAGGCCATCTGTGGGTACCTGTTGCGATACGCCCCATGGGAGGTATATTAATGTTCGCACAATAGTACACGAGAGTCCCGCATGAAACCCATAAGAACCACCTGCGGGTTGACCCTGAACGTCCCCACCATGAGCCCAGGCTTCTCCGATAGGGAAACCCTGACCCTCCTGACCTTGTGGCAGTTGAGGGCACTGGGAACTCATGGGGTGACTATCGACGATCTTGCCAGCCACATGTCGAGCAGTCAGAAGGAAGAAACGATCGACATGCTCAAGCGCCTCGAAGCGCAGAGTCTCGTCACAATCACAAGCCGCGCGGGAAATGAACAATTCGCACTGAGTCTGCTCGGCGTGGCCTTTGTGAGACAACTCCAAGACAAACAACTTGGGGACGCAAACCGCGGACTCTGAGCGGACAATCAACCGAGGCAAAGCCTTTAGACAGCCAGTTCTCGAACACTACGCTGATGATGAAAAACAAGTGTCTGAGCGCTCTCAGCCTGCGCAGTGAGGACTTTCGACGGGCGAACTGATTCATGTTCGCCCATCGAATCCAACCAGAAGCGCGATCTTCTGCGCGGCGCAGTTGGTTCGAAAAAGGCTTAAGATGCGGACTCCTCGCCATGATGGGGAAGTCAAGTGACGTGCACGGTCGTCGTAGGCGGTTTCTTCGGAGACGAAGGGAAAGGCAAGCTTACTGCGTATTTGGCTCTCAGAGAACGTCCCGCAGTCGTCGCTCGAGGCGGAGTTGGACCCAATGCTGGGCACACAGTACAGATCGAGGGAAGGACGTACTCACTAAGGTTGATCCCGAGCGGATTCGTTTCACGCGAATCACGACTTCTCATCGGAGCCGGCGTCCTGGTGAGCCCGAGCATTCTTCTGAAGGAAATCGATGTCACAGAGAGCAAAGACAGGTTCGGCATTGACCGGCAATGCGCGATAATCGAGCAGAAGCACATAGATCAAGAAAGCCAGTCGGAGCATCTAGTGAAGAAGATAGGGGTCACAAAGAGCGGAGTCGGAGCCTGCAACGCTGATCGCATCTTCAGATCCGCCAAACTGGCAAGGGACATACCGGAACTCTGTGGCTTCTTGACCGACGTGTCAGAAGAGATCCACAAAGCCCTGGATCAGAATCGGCCTGTTCTGGTCGAAGGATCCCAAGGCACATTCCTGTCACTCTATCATGGGACATACCCATACTGCACAAGCAAGGACGTCTGTGCCTCCGGCATCTGTTCAGATGTCGGCATCGGGCCTACAGATGTGGACGAAGTAATCGTCGTCTTCAAAGCGTTCGTAACCAGAGTCGGAGAGGGTCCCCTTGAAGGTCAGCTGAGCGAGGACGAGACTCAGAAAAGAGGCTGGCAGGAATTTGGCACAGTCACTAGGAGACCACGCAGAGCAGCTCCGTTCAATTTCGAGCTCGCAAGGAAAGCGGCTGATCTCAACGGAGCCACACAGGCAGCAATCACCAAGATGGATGTTGTGTTCCCCGAGATAGCTGGGCGGAAGAGGTTCGAAGATCTCCCGAGCAAGGCAAAGGATTTCGTAAGCAAGGTAGAGCAGGCCACAGGCGTTCCTGTTACACTGATTGGCACAGGCCCATCAAATGAAGACTTGATCGACCGCACCCCGAGTCACCCGAAGTGATGGATTACTCTAGGACATCTGCTATCAGAAGCACAAGCTCTGACTGCGGACTGGATCGCAAATTGCACTTCAGCTAGTCTACGTATGGCCTGAGACGATCAAGAACACGCTGCTTACTGATCAACTCCATCACGATCGCTATCACAGTCATCTCAGACCAAGCCTTAGCAAGAACAGGAAACACTAGGGCCACAATGTATTGTCCCACCGCAGGGGCAAGAAAAGCAGGGGCCATCCACTCGAAGTAGGCGTAAGTGAAGAGAGCTTCAGGCACGTAGCCCAACAGGGTTGCAGACCCCGGCCTCAGCCTCTTGCCAAGGTATCCAGCACTGATTCCGGTTAGAGACTTCCCTGGAATTATCAGCAGACCCAGCAATGGCCCAAACCCCCCTGCTACGCCGAACCGATAGAAAGGTGCAATGCCAACCAGAGCTCCAGTCATCCCACCTAGGACCGGCCCACACGTCAATGCGACGACTAGTGTCCCGACGTGCGAGAGGTCCAATGCAATCTGGCCTATCGGCGTCGGGATCGAGAGAGTCACAAGGGCCAGAACATTTCCCAAAGCACTCATAGAAGCCACGAATGCAACCTGCTTGCCCGTGGTGCTTGTGAGCGAGCGCATGAGACAGTCCCGAACACGATATCTTCGGTTTGATGATAAAGATTACGCAGAAACGCGTATTTACGCACAATCTGGTAGGGACCTGGTCCTCCAGTTGCTTCGCCCTCGGCGGCGCGGCACATGCACATCACACGCCTGAAGCACCCAATGTTCATGCATGGACCAGTCAATAACGACTTTAGTATTCACGCATGAAAACACTCGATGGTTTCGATGTCCTACCTAGTGCTAAAGGACAGGCGGGGAGGACAACCTGTCCCAGTGAAGGTTTACGAAGATCCAGCACCGGCCCAGGCCCTGCTTCAGCCAATGCGTTGGAAGATCCTCCAAGAACTCGTGGGGGCGGAGCAATGCGCAAGGGAGCTGGCTAAGAAGCTCAACGCAAGCCAGCAGGTCGTATGTTACCACCTGAAAGAACTCGAGAAGACAGGATTCATTCGTCTTCAACGAAGGGAACGACGAAGAGGTGCAGTGGCGAAGTACTATCGGGCCGAACACAGTGCAATCGCAGTCATCGCATCACAGCTCGGAGAAACGAGCACCCGCGCGGAAGAGACTGACCTCTCGGAGGCCAGTACTAGGCTGCTAGCACCGTTCGTCACCAATGGCATCTTCAATGGCCACGTCGTGATTGGAAGCCCAGACCAGCACGGCATTTTCAGAGAAAGAGACATGGGCGGCTACCATGCAGCTTATCTCACCCTTTTCCTCGGATCCCTTCTCCCGCTTGCTAGGACGAATGTGGTCAGGCTTGACACAGAGCTCACCCAGCAGCAGATCATGAGCAACCTGATTCTAGTAGGAAATCCCAGAGTGAACACAATCGCTATGATGATGAACGAGTTCCTACCGATCACCTACGAACTTGCCGGCCCAGATGTGATAATGTCCACGATCTCAGAACGGACATACGCAGAGCCGCACGACGGCGCCGTCCAGATGATCCAAAACCCCATGAACCCGAACTCAAAGGTCATTGTCTTAGCTGGCAACGAGATCGCAGGAACCCAAGCCTCGATAATGGCTTTCGTGAAGTACACGGAGGACATTGCCGCGGGGAATGTATTCAACCGCGAGATTGTGGCACGAGTCGTTTCGGGGGTAGACTCAAATCAAGATGGAATAGTCGACGACGTAGAGTTTCTTGAATGAGCTTGCCATCTAACCGCATGGCGCCAGGCGATGATGCGCAAGCATTATTATTCCTATGTCATGGACATATACGATCTGAAGGTCGGAGTTCTTGGGAGAAGAAAGATGGAACACGTGGATGGTATTCGAATGCTCGAACATTGACAACCATCCAGACGACACCCAAGGAGGAGTAGCCATCCTCACAAACGGCTTCTACGGACAGCAAGTGATCAACAAGATGAGCGAGATGATATGCAGTGCTTGTGGGGAGCCGTTCCTTGAAGGATACAACGAGACTGCGCTCACTCTCTTCCTACAACACGACATCGAGCGGTTCAAGCGGCTCGGATACAACGTACTGAAAGACGAGGAGATACTCTGGAAGTAGCAGAGTGCCTCATCACACTCACTTCTTTCTCGACCTACCTGCGATTCTGGCCTTGACCATGTTTGCCACCGTTGCGGGATCTGCAGAGCCTCGGACTTCGCTCATTACTAGACCTATGATCTTGCCCTGGGCCCCCTCTCCTCTTTGTTCGATGAGGCTGTGATTCGCGCCAATGACACGATCCACTGTATTGCGGAGCTCATCCTCTGAAAGCATGCGAAGCCCCAGTTCACGGATCCCGTCTTCGACGGTGCTGTTTGTGTTCTTTGACAGCCAGGACAAAAGAGAAGGAGCTGCCTCTTTCGCGACCTTCCCTTCGCGGATAGACGCAAAGACTGACTCAAAATGATCAGGCGTCAGGCGGTCAACTGGAACACCATCCCTGCCGAGGCTCTTCAGGTTCTCAGTTAGAACGGTCGCCACGTAGCTTGGCGCAACCCCACTCTCTGAGCAGACACGCCTAAAGACACACACATATTCCGACTCAACCAACTGATCTACCAGCTTCTTGTTCAGCTGATAGTCAGTCGACAGCTCTTTCATGACTGCCTCACGCGGCGGCGGCAGTTTGGCCTTGATTCTGGCAAGTACTTCCTGTGTTACTTCTACAGGGGGCACATCTGTCTCAGGGTACATCCGAGATGCGCCGGGTCGAGGCCGCATGTATCGTGTTGTTCCGTCTGCCGTAGCCATTCGCGTCTCTGTCGGGACTCCCAGAAGGGTCTCACG
>Ga0163210_1001502_pt1 | contig 10123 bp, 9 predicted proteins | sample Kivu_220m_FD_113536 | JGI IMG/M metagenome (GOLD analysis project Ga0163210, IMG submission 113536) | Freshwater microbial communities from Lake Kivu, Western Province, Rwanda to study Microbial Dark Matter (Phase II) - Kivu_220m | ecosystem: Environmental > Aquatic > Freshwater > Lake ... | reverse complement strand
GTGCGGACCGTGCCGATGGACGTGGTCCACTACGGCGAGCGCTTCGAGCGGCGCATCGATCCGTTTGGCCGTCCCTATTATTGGGCGACGGGCGAGCCGCCGCCCCGCTTGGGACAGCAAGACACCGACTTGACGGCGCTGAAGCGTGGGTTTGTCACCTTGACGCCGCTGGACTACGACATGACCCGAAGCGCCGTGCTGGCGGAGGTCCGCCAGTGGAAGTTTCAGTTGGATTCGGCCGGCGCAGGGGACGGCGACAGGCCGGGCCGAAGCCGCCGACCTACCGTAAAGAACCGGCCGACGAGGGCCAGGAAGCGTTGAAGCCGTTCCGCGTCGAGCGAGAGACGGACCGCACAGGAGGTTATCATGCGAACGATCGTGATGGCGTTGCTGCTGGGCGTTTTGATTGCTCTGGGGTGCGGGTACGAGCCTGCCGCCCCGAAACCGGCTCCGCCGGGGGCCAAGACCGAGACCGCGGCGGCTAAGCCGGCCCCGAAGCCGGCGGCCCTGCCAGCCGCGGCCCCGGCGCAGCCGGGTCAGTCGGGGATGACCGCCAATATGACGGCGGCGGCCGGGGCGGCCGGGATGGCGCCCTTGGATTTGATGGATGGGTCGTCGGGCGCCCGGCCGGCCGGGCAATCGCGCCCGGCGCCGCCGCCAAGCGCTAACCTCGAAAAGGCCCAACCGGGCGTGGGAAAGCAGGGACGCGACTACGGAGGTGGGGCGATCATGGCGCCCGTGACGGTGCCCGTGCGCACCCTTTTCCAGGCCAGGGATCGAATCACGTTCGACATCCAGATCGCCGAGGCGATGAAGTTGTATAAGGCAACCAACGGCGCCGCGCCAAAGACCCATGAGGAATTCATGGAGAAGATCATCAAGGAGAACCAGATCAAGTTGCCCGAACTACCGGCTGGGAAGCGGTACGTTTACGATCCGAAACAGGAGGACTTGATGGTCGGCAACGTGCCTTAGGCACTTCTAGCGATTGACGACAGCACCAGGTTTTACTCCCATGAGACGGCACCTTGTTCTGGTCGTTGCCTTGGCGGCGACGGGCCGCGCCTCGTTGGCCGCGGCCGATTCGAGTTGGATCTTCCGCCCCTCGTACTACACGCACGACACGGCGACGGGCGAGCGCGTGGCCAAGTTCGCCGCTGAAAAGCCGGCCTACGTGCGGACCGATCCCACGTATCAAGAGAGCGTCTACCGCCACACGCGGAGCGGCTTCCAGGTGGGCGACGCCTTTAACTACATGCACACGGTCCAGACCTGGGGCCAAGGGGAGAAGATCCGCCCCTACGGAGAATGGCTCTACCCGTACCGTGCCGGAGCTACGCCGTTCGGCCCGTGGGGCAATCCGCAAGGGCCCTGGACCACGCCTTTTGGGTCGTGGGTCAACCCGTATGGCTTGGGGCGATTGCCGAACGCGATTGTGATCCCGGGCTATACGCCGGTCCCGTATTCGGCCACGGTCGCCCCGCAGCAAGCCAATCCGCCGGCTGCCACGGCCGTGCCGCAGACCGGCGATGATCCGGCCAACGGCGACTGACCTACTCGCGGCTGACGGCTTTCCACGTGCCGTCGGCCGCCTTCTCGAAGCGGATCTTCCACGTGACCGCCGCGCCGCTGAGCGTGGCGTGCGTCAAGGACGCCGTCAAGGTCGCCGTGTTGCCCTCGACCGTCGGGCCCTCCTTGATTTCCTTGAGCGCCATCGCCATGTTATTCCGTTCCAGATACTCGGCGATGGCTTTCTTGAACGGCTCGGGCGCGGCGTTCGCGGACTGCGTTTTCCCGCAACCCAAGGCCAGCAGGAGCGCCGCAACGCTTGCGGCGGCCAGGCAGAGATTCGCCCGTTGGAATAGAACGCTCATGGGCTCGCTCTTCGATCTCGACGCCGCCTTGGAGTGCGGCGATTCATCGCCGCTTTCGATTCCAGCGATTTGGGTTGCCGCTTCCGAGAAAGCGGCGATGAATCGCCGCACTCCAAGACTCTGGCGACCCGCGATTATATCGCCCCGGCGGCAGACCGTCACGGCGGTTCTCGACCGAGACACGGAGACGCGGGCGGCAAGCGAATCGCGGCCTCTCTTGTCTCCCCTCTCTCACTCCCTTCTCCCCTCTTCTTTCCCCGGCGGCCAGCGGATATCATCGAGTCGACGAGGATCGCTCCCCTATGCGCGTGATGATGTTGGGCTATCAAGGTCGGCCGGGGGTTCTGGAAGAGGCCGAACGCCTGCGGCCTATTGTCCAACGGCACGCAGAGGTCGTGGCCTTTGATTTCACCGGCCAGAGCGACCTTTCGGCGACGGCGGCCGACTTGGCGATCGTGTTGGGCGGCGATGGGTCGATTCTCCGTGCCGCCCGCCAAATGGGGAAGCGTCAATTGCCCGTCCTGGCCGTTAATCTGGGAAGGCTGGGATTCCTGGCGGATCTCTCCCCCGATGAGGTCCCCGGCATTCTTGAAAAAATCGCGGCCCAGGGGCTGGAAGGACGGGTCATCGAGCATTTGATGTTCCAGTGCCAAGTGTACCGAAACGGCTCGCTGGTGGCCGAGCAGCTCGGTCTCAACGAGGTCGCCGTCCTGAGTGGGTCCTGCTTCAAGATGATCGACCTTGATCTTTACATTGACTCAGAATGGGTAACCACCTATAGTGGTGACGGCCTGATCCTGAGTACCCCTGTAGGGTCGACCGCCCATAGCCTTTCGGCGGGCGGGCCGATTTTGCGAAAGGATTTGCGGGCGTTCCTGATCTCGCCGATCAGCCCGCACACCTTGACCAATCGGCCCGTGGTCGATTCCGCGGACCGGCTTTATGAACTCGCGGTTGCGAAGTCGGAGCCGGGAACCGCGGCGGTGGTCGATGGCCGCGTGCTCTGCACGCTGGCGCTGGACGATCGGGTACGGGTGGAAAAGGCCGGAGTGCGGTTCAAGATGGTCGCCGTCCCGCAGCACAGCTACTACCGGACGCTTCGCGAGAAGCTCGGCTGGGGCGGCCGCTTGACGCACGACGCTGCCCGGTGAAAGCCGGACGAAGCGCGCGAGACCCAACATTCCAAGCACGAAAGGAGTCGAGCATGGACCGGGTTCTTGGCCGAGGAATGGCTGCCTGGACCGGCCTGGCAATCGTTTGTTTGCTTGCCGCCGCGGGCCCGGGAGCCGCGGCCGAAGACGGGGCGACCGCCAAGTATCTTCTCCGCTACAAGTTCCGGCCCGACGATACTCTGCGATGGAAAGTCACGCACCGGGCGACGGTCGAGGCCACGGTTGCAGGGGTATCGCAAACGACCGAAGCGGTCACGATCTCGACCAAGGTCTGGAAGGTCCGCAAGGTCGATTCCGACGGGAAGGCGACCTTCGAGCAGTTCGTCGACGACGTGGACATGTGGCAGAAAACCTCCGGCCGAATGGAAGTCCGCTACAACAGCCGGACTGATAAGAAGCCGCCGGTGGGATTCGAGGGCGTGGCCAAGTCGATCGGCGTGCCGCTTACGCGGGCTCAGATCGACCCGCAGGGCAAAATCCTCGGCCGGCAACATCTCACCCCCCGGCCCCAGGTCGAACAGGAGGGAATGGTCACGATCCCCATGCCGGAAGCGGCGGTCGCGGTCGGCGAGACCTGGACGGTTCCCTTCGAGATCGAGGTCCCCTTCGGAGCCGGCAGGTTCAAGCGGATTAAGGCCCGGCAAAGCTTCACCTTGGAAGGGGTCAAAGACGGCGTGGCGATCATTCGCGCGGACACGCAGATCCTCACGCCGGTCGACAATCCGGCTATCGAGGCCAAGCTGGTCCTCAGGCAGCCGAGCGGCTCGGTCCGCTTCGACGTGGAAGCCGGTCGGGTGGTCGCCCAGCAGATGGACACCGACAAGCGGGTGGTTGGCTTCAGCGGCCAGACGAGCGTTCTGCACTATCGAACGCGATTCACCGAGGAGGCGCTCACGGAAGCGACGCCGAAGGCCGTCGCCGCGACCAAGTCGGAAAGCTCGGCGGACGGCAGACCCGCCAAGGCCGCCGAAAAAACTCCTGTTGCGACCAGTGCCGGGGCCAAGAAGAACGCCGATCTGTCGGCGGAAGAGAAGAAACCCGAGGCCGCAGCCCCGCAAGTTGCCAAGCCCACGACCGGGCCTGCCGCGGAGAGCGGTGCCGCCGCAAAGGCGGGCACCGACTCCCCGACCAAGTCTGCCGGTCGCCCGAAGCCGGCCGACGGCCAGAGCCGCAAGTGACCCCGCCGGTTTCCACCGCAATCCTGTAGGGAACGGACTCCGTTCCGGAAGGTGGAGAACGGTTGACGCTTCAGGGAACGGCGCGCAGTCCATTCCTACAGTCGCGTTCATCGGTTCTGGGTGTCAGAGCCTACCGGTGTGCCGTGCCCGGAAGTCCTCGATTTCGACGGGCGTGCAGATTGTGCGTTTGGTGCCGAAACGCCGGGCTGGGGGGGCTGCGGCGGATCACGCTGACCCGGGCAAGCTTCCAGGGCCTTCCTGCCGATGCCATGGGAAACGAGCGATCCGCGCCCCTGGTGCCCGCGGGAGAAAGTGGCAATGTTCAGGAAGCTCATGTGGCTTCTCGTGCCGGTCCTGGCAGTCGGACTCCCACCGCTGATTTACAACGGCGGGACGTGGTGGACGCGGGCGAAACAGCGGATCGTGCCGCTCTTATCGCTCAACGGAGGGTCCATCAGCGGCGTTGGGCCAGGGGCATCGGCCGGCTCGGCGTCGAAGGCGGACGGCTCGTCGCCATCGGCCGCTTCCCTGCCCGCGCCCGGCGAAACGTGGGCCCCCCCCGGAGACCGCACCGCGCAGGTTGGCCTCGCCGAGGCCCTCCGCTTCGATGTAACGCCGGCCTGGGTCATGGAACGCTGGCCGTGGGTCTCCGCCGGGCTTTCGGAACTTCCCCTTGCCGGCTACCGCGTGCCTTTGCTCACCGGCGCAAGCGAGGATGATCTGGCCGGCTCGCTCACCTATTACTTCAATGCCCGACAGCAGGTCGCGCGGATCACGTTTCAAGGGACCACGGGCGATGCCCGCAAACTGATTCGTCTGCTGATGAGCCGCTACGGCTTTGGCCGGCGAATCATGAACGACCCGGCCCTGTTTCGCTACGAAGTGCCCGTGAGCAAGGGCCCGGCCCAGAGCTATCTGGACCTTCGCCTCGACCGGCCCAAAGACCCCTACCGGCGATTCGACGTAACGCTGGTCATCGAGCGGCCGGAATAGAAGGATAAGAGATGAGGGATAAATGACCAACGATGAGAGGCGCGACGCGCGCGTCGGCGTGATTAGCTTGCGTGCGTCATCTCTCATCCCTCATCTTTCATCCCTCATCCTCACGTCGGGGTTGGTTTGCCGCTGTCCGGCTTGCCTTTGGGACGGGGCTCGGACCCGGGCGGCTCATACTCGAAACCCGTCCAGACCATCGGTCGGCGGTGGATTGGCTCGATCCGCAGCATGACCTCGCCGTTCTGGAAGATCCGCACCGTTCCATTCGACTGGCTCACGGTCACGGCCACGGCCTTGGTCGCGCGGCTGATCGAAGCGGCAGCCCAGTGCCGGGATCCCAGGCCCTTGGAGAGCGTGACCGTGGCAGCCGGGGCGTCGATGTAACGGCACGCCGCCTCCACCGTGCCGTCGGACGAGACGATGATCGCCCCGTCCATCTGGGCGATTTCCTTGATCCCCTCGCGGACCCGCGGATCGTTCAGGTTGCGGTCCTTGCGGCTATAGCCGCGGACCGGATCGAACCCCACGGAATGGCTGTGGGCGAGGACCTTCCGCGTATCGCCGACGACGAACATCGTCCCCACCGGCTTTCCTTCGCGCCCCTCGCGGCCGATTTCGACCGAGAGGTCGACCACCACCTTGAGCGTCTCCAGGGGGACGCGCGTCTCGAGCTGCCGGAGGTCGCGTCCGGTCAGCCGGTCGAGGTGCTCGCCCAGGTTGATCACGCTGACCGAGTCCATGTTGTCGGCCTCGAAGCCGCTGTAGAGGGCGACCACGCACGCGCCGGGGGCGAGAAGGTCGTCGGCCACGGCTTCCAGGAGGGCCTGCGTGAGGCGGACGTAGACGGGGCTGTCGGGCATCTTGAGGACGACCGTCGCGAGGCCGGCCTCCTTGGCCCCTTCGAGCTCCTGCTCCGTATCGGCGGCAACGATGATTTTCTCTTCCCCGGCGAGACTGGCCAACCGCGCCCAGTCGCCCGGCCCGTCCAGCAACAGCAACAGGGCGTCGGCCTCGGTCGACTCGCACAGACGCACCGCGAGGCTATAAAGGGTCTTGAAGCGGTCGCTGAATCGTAAGGGCTTCATGCGTACTGTGCCCGTTTCTTGCGGCGCGGCTTCCGGGGCACGGTAGTGCGGACTTGGCCTGCCGTCGCCCGCATGGAGATCGTGCCATCGCTCGCTGCTGCCATCCATGCCAGCAATCGGTCCCAAACTGCTCGTGGAGAGTTGGCCGCCGCGGCGTCCGCCCCGCCGCTGGTCCGCTCGCGATAAACCCACCGTGCCTCCATAGTACGAGTTTTCGCTCCATGGGACAATCGCAAAAAAGATAAAGGATGAAAGATGAAGGATGAAAGATGAGGGACGACGGGTGCGAACTCGCCATGCGAGCATGGCGAGCACCGGACCCTCCATCTTTCATCCTTCATCTCTCATCTTTCATCCCTCATCCCTAGAACAGGCTGTAGAATCGCTCGGCCAGCGATACGGGCTTCGGCGGGAGAATCGTGCCATCTTTGACGTACTGACGCCACCGGTCCACGTCGTTGCCCAAGTCTTTTGGAGCCACTTTGCGCAAGGAGCAGACCGCCCGATACTGGATCGCCGGGTCGCGATCTTCCAGCGCCGCCCCGAGCGCGGCCACCGAGGCATGGTCGCGGATCTGGCCCAATCCTTCGGCCGCGGCCAGACGCACATCCAGGTCCGTGTCGGCCGCCAGGCGATCGCGAAGCACTTCCGAAGCCACCGCATCGCGCCGCCTCCCCAGGCTCTTGCAGACGGCGACGCGGACGTCGGCGTCGGAGTCCTTGGCCGCCTGGCGCAAGGTCGCCTCCGCGGCCGGGCCGGGGAGCGATGCCAGGGCCCGCACGACCTCCAAGCGGACCAGGGGGTCGGTCTCGCGAGGGTACATTTCGGCCACGCGGGCCGCGAGCTTCTCCCGCTCGGCGGGCTGGGCGCTTGCCGCCTCCTTTGCCAAGAGCCTCAGGGCGGCGATCCGCTCTCGCGGCGGCGTGATCCCGGGCACCGTGTCCGTAACCTTCCCACCCCAGGGCCATGCCGACGCGCAGCCAGAAGCCGCTGCCACGAGCGCGCAGAGTGCCAGCCGCCAGAGTTTGCCGCTGCCAGCGCGAGCCATCCGCAAAACGCCGCCTCCTGGAGAGTCCATTGCGGGGATGCTACCTGGGAAAAGAGGCGGGACTATATCACAGGCGCGTGCCTCCCGCCAAGATGACTCCGCGGCGATTCCGCGAGAAACCGGAGAGAATAGGCAAGATAGGGTTCATTCGGCGGAAGACTGCCGGGAACTCGTTTCGTTCACGCGTTCGGATTGGCGTTGTTGGCCGGTCCCCGCAGCGGTACGATCTCGACCCCTTGCCATGCGGGCCGGTCTCTCCGAGACCGACTTTGCGTGTCTCGGAGAGACGCGACCACGTGAGCACGATCGCTTAGCAACAGGAGAAATGTTATGCGATTGCCAATCGGAACTTCGGTGCTTCTGGTCGTATGCACCGGCGCATTCTTCACAGCCCGGGCCGACGGGCCGGACCGCGGGCCGGTGCCAACCGCCCGGGCCCTCGCGCCCGTCCCCGTGCCAGTTCAGCCGGACTCTGCCCCGCACCTCGTCGCAACGCCGGCCGCCGCCAGCGGGCGACCGGACGCTCGCGCCGAGCACCTGCTCCAAGCCGCCGAGCACCTGCGCGCGGCAGGGCTCGATTCGTTGGCAGATCATGTGCGGGCACTCTCGGGCACCTCGTGGCCGGCGCAAGGGGCACGCCTCTGGCCCGCCCACCAACAAGCGGCTCAGCAGCAGGTCCTGTTCGCGATCAAGCTTATCGAGGTTGACGCGGAGAAGCTGACGCGACTGGGTCTCGACTTCTCGCAAGTGCCGTCACTCGGCGGCACCTCGGAGAAAACGTTCACTCGGGACCTTCCCGCCATGAAGGTGGTGGCAGCGGATGCGAATCTGCCCGGCGTCGTCGAGGCCCTTCGCAAGAACGAACTGGCCCGCGTGCTCAGTGAGCCGACGCTCGTGACCACGATCGGAAGGCCGGCGAGTTTTCACGTCGGCGGTGAGATCCCGCGGTGGGCCGTCGGGCGGGATGGACAGCCCATCGAGCGGCCCGAGCGTATCGGCACTTCGGTCGACGTCGTACCTCACTTGGCCCCCAGCGGCAATCTCCGCATCGATCTGCGCTACGAATACTCGGAGGTGGATCGCACCAGGACCGACGCCGTCGCCGGAGAGAAGAACCCGGGAATCAAGGTGGTCGCGTTCGATACCGGCTGGGAGGCCAAGTCCGGCCAGACGCTCGCGGTCGCACGCCACTGGCACCCGACCCCGGGCGATGCGAAAGGCTCGCGCCGGCGGGTGACAGTCCTGCTCGTCACCCCGCAACTCGTTGCACCGACAGCCGCTCCGCCGATATCGTATAATTGAGGCGTGGCGGTCCGACGGCTGCGCTGGATAGCAACTGCGCCGCTGGATCGGCCGCTGCCGTCTGGATGTCGGTCTTCTTCCAGGCAGCTCAGTTTCTGGCCGGTTGCCTCAGCCCCGAAGGGGCGAAATATCCAAGCCCAGGGCAACGCCCTGGGGAACGAGTCGAAAATGAGCGCAGAAGCCCTGAAAGGGCGGAATACTCGTTGGCGCGGCATCTATGCCGCCCTTTCAGGGCTTCTCGTATCGCGCTCGATTCCTTTCCCCAGGGCGTTGCCCTGGGCTATCGTATTTCGCCCCTTCGCGGCTGAAGCTTCGGCCCGGCACCCGCTTCAAGGTCATTTGGCAGTCTACACGGCCGCACTGCTAGCGAGCTTGGTAATGGCCGGGCCGGCGCTGGCGCTCGATTACGTCACGCTGCGGGATCATGGCAAGGAAATCAAAGTGACGGGCCGCGTCCTGGTAAGCGCCCAGGACGGCGGACTCTTGCTCCTGGCCCGGGACGGCGTGATCTGGACGGTCCAACCGGACGATCTTGTCGAGCACATCAAAGACGACCAGCCTTTCGAGCCGCTCACGGCCGACGAGATGGGCCCCCGGGTCCTTAAAGAACTTCCCGCCGGCTTCGACGTGCATCGCACGCCGCACTACGTGATCTGCTACAACACCTCGCGTGAATATGTCCGGTGGTGCGGATCGCTTCTGGAACGGCTCCACCTGGCCTTCACGAACTTCTGGAGCTACCGCGGTTTCACTCTCAAAGACCCGGAATTCCCTCTCACGGCGATCATTTTCGCCGACCAGCGCTCCTACGAGTCCTTCTCCCGGGCAGAGCTTGGCGACGCCGTTCGCTCGATCATCGGCTATTTCAGCCTGCGATCGAACCGGATGACGATGTTCGACCTGACCGGCGTCGCGACCCTCGGCCGGAGTGGACGCGGCACGACGGCGGCCCAAATCAATCGCATTCTCTCGCAGCCCGACGCCGAGCGGATGGTGGCGACGATCGTCCACGAGGCGACGCACCAAATCGCCTTCAACTGCGGCCTCCATACCCGGTACAGCGATTGTCCGCTGTGGTTCAGCGAAGGGATCGCCCTGTACTTCGAGACTCCCGATCTCTCGGGCGGGAAGGGGGGCTGGAGCACGCTGGGGACGGTCAATCGTCCGCGGTTGGCTCGCTTCGACGAGTATCTGCGGCAGCGGCCAACGGACTCGCTCCTCACCCTGATCCGCGACGACAAGCGGCTTCGCGACACGAAACAGGGGCTCGACGCCTATGCCGAGGCCTGGGCCCTGACCTATTTCCTGCTCAAGCAGCGCCCGAGGCAGTACATCGCCTACTTGAAGACCCTGTCGGCCAAGGAGCCGATGCGGTGGGACAACCCCGAGACCCGGCTCCGCGAGTTCCGAGAGGCCTTCGGCGACGACCTCTCGAAGCTCGACACCGAGATGGTGCGCTACCTGCGAC